>Ga0208373_1000076_pt1 | contig 181233 bp, 179 predicted proteins | sample RifOxyC2_FD_184036 | JGI IMG/M metagenome (GOLD analysis project Ga0208373, IMG submission 184036) | Soil microbial communities from Rifle, Colorado - Rifle Oxygen_injection C2 (SPAdes) | ecosystem: Environmental > Terrestrial > Deep subsurface > Rock core/Sediment | place: Rifle, Colorado...
CAAGCAGAAAAAGTTTTTATTCATGGGGGACGCGGAAACAGAAGTTGAAGAAGTCCTCGCGGCGTCCCCTCTCCCCATGGGAGAGGGGGTAGGGGGTGAGGGCGTCGGCGCTGACGTCATGCTCGCCGGCCACCACGGCAGTGACACGTCCAGCACCGAGGATTTTTTAAACACAGTCAAGCCGCGCTACGCGGTGATTCAGGTGGGTGTGGATAACGACTTTGGCCATCCCTCCTTGCGCGTCTTGCGGCGCTTTGATAGAATGGGAATACTATATTTTAGGAATGATTTGGACGGCTGGGTGCAGGCGGTGAGTGATGGGGAGCAGATTGTGATGAGTAAAGAAAAGTAGTTTTTTTAAGATTATTTTGTTTCGCAAATTTGACAGAATATCTGAATTATAGTAGGGTACTTTGTTGTTAAAATATAAAGGTTCTTTACAAAATGCGTCATTTTGGCGCTTATTTTATAGAGTCGAAAGGAGGGTTTTTTCTGTTTTTTGTAGTAAAGGCAGTGCAGTAAGGTTAGGAGATGGATAATCTCCAACCTAAAATTCAGTTTTTGGGAGGATTCAGAATGTCAAAGCGAAATGGCAGTACCCCCCGGTTTCCGTTGCGAGCAGGTTGCTTCATTTGCAACGTGAATAATGCAGATGAAGCTCGTGAACGCGAGTGCCAGCTGTATAAAGAGCTCAGCTTTGATGATTACAGTCATAATTCAGACTGTGCCAAAATCGTCAAAGTCGTGAAACACCGCGTGCAGGATTATTTACAACTGCACATGAGCACGCCAAAGCAATGGCGCGTCTTGCGGCGTAACCAGGAGCAATTCCAAAGGTATTTTCAACAAGTCGGGTTGTATATGGAATTGTTGCTTTTGATCTGCGCGCGCGGACCGGGTATCCGTTACTTTGATGAAGTGGCGGAAGAAGTTTTTTCTTATACCGTGGATAAAAGATATAATGTCTATGACATCATTCTCGCCGCGGCGTAAGCAAACGGAGGGTCCGGCGAACAATGGTTCGCCGAATCCAGGGCTGAGGGAAAAGAAAGTTGGGAGAGATGAAAAAATTTCCGAGAAATGCAAAAGCTGACGGCGGCGCTGTAAAACCAGTAATTCGTTGCCTCGCATGTGGGAAGATAATTTCACAAGGCAGGAATTTCGGTTTTAATGGTCGCCAACAAACGTTTTGTTTGTGCGACAATCCGATGTGTTGGGTTGCGCACGCCCGTTTTTTACTTGGACGAATTGGGCTCGATAACGAACCGTGGCCTAACATCAGAACACGATGGGGCGCTGATGACGTGCTTCGCCGTCAAGCGCCATTACTTAAGAGTGTAGCGCAGAGAAAAATTTTACGAGACCTTTCATATCTAATTGGGATGGGCTGGGATTCGTTCCCCACCTCTCCCGTTACTCAAGTTACGACCGCTGTCGAGTTTGTGATGGCGTAACTCTTATTCAAGAATTCTTACCATTAGGGTCATCCGTTATATTACTCATGGATTACCCTAATTTTTTTTATTGCTTTGACACAAATTTCTCGTCTTTCACATAAAACCGCCACAACTTGTCTTTATACTCTCCGGCATAGTCAATGCCAATGCGCGGGGCGCGCGTAATGTAAGATGGCGGAATTTTATCACCGGCTTCAATCCAGAGGCCGTATTTTTTTGTAAAAATAGGGATATTGTTGAGGGATTTGTCTATGTGGAGGAATTTTGTTAGGCGGGCGGGGCCGTTACCCTCACCCCCCGACCCCCTCTCCCTTGGGGAGAGGGAGAGCGAGTGTGAACGAGCGGGGTGAGGGCGTACCGCCCGAATCAATACCGCCGCCGGGTAGCCCGTGCGTTCGGTAACAATGTTGAGCATATAGTGCATACCGTAGGTGAAATAAACGTAGGTGTAGCCGGGCGGACCAAACATTACCGCGTTGCGCGCGGTTTTTCCGCGGCTCGCCCCATGAGAAGCATTAGATATTTTTTCTGTTTTACAGCTCCGTATAAGGTTGCTTCTCACGGGGTAAACGTGCGAAGCTTTGTCTTTGAAACCAACGTAGGCCTCGGTTTCAACAATTTTGCAGCGTATGACTACACCCCTCCCCGTCCCTCCCCTAATTAGGGGAGGGAGAAAGGGTGGGGTAAGACGACAGCATAAAAAACAACCCAAGAGGTCTTGGGCAACGCGGAGCGTGGAACGGTTGTAGAAGGATTTAGGAAGTAACATATTTTACCAACTCTCCAACATTTGCAATTTTACTTAGCGCAAGTCCGCTCTTCACTTCGCCGGCCGGAATAACTGCTTTAGCAAATCCCAATTTTTTCGCTTCATTCAGCCGCTGTTCCAGTTTGTAAATTTTGCGCACCTCTCCGCCCAAGCCAACTTCTCCCAAAATAACCGTGTCTTTGGCAATGATTTGGTTTGACAGGCTGGAAATAATCGCGCCGCACACCGCCAAGTCCAAGGCGGTTTCATTTATCTTTAAGCCGCCGACCACGTTGACGTGCACATCCTGCGTGGCCAAATTCAACCCGGCGCGCTTGGACAGGACGGCGAGTAAAATTTGCAAACGGTTGAGGTCAAAGCCGGCTGATTTGCGCTGCGGATAGCCAAAGACCGTTTTGGTAACGAGCGCCTGCACTTCAACTAAAAACGGCCGCGTGCCTTCCAGAATGCACGATACCGCGGTACCGCTGGCTCCCTGCATTTCATCCAAAAAAACACCCGAGGGATTTTGGATTTCGCGAAAACCGACTTGCGTCATTTCAAACAGGCCGATTTCATCCGTTGAGCCGAAGCGGTTTTTCACCGTGCGCAGGATGCGAAAGTCATTATTTTTATTTTGTTCAAGGTAAAGGACAGTGTCAACCAAGTGCTCCAGCGTTTTTGGGCCGGCAAGAGCGCCGTCTTTGGTAATGTGGCCCGTGATGATAATGGCAATGTTATGTTCTTTAGCGGTCTGCAAAAGTTTGACCGTGCAGGCGCGGATTTGATTGAGCGAGCCGCTCTCGCCGTCAACTTCAAGCGAGCGCATTGTCTGAATGGAGTCAATGACGACGAGCGTCGGTTTTAGTTTGAGCAGGGCGGCAATGATTTTTTCCACATTTGTTTCGGTGATGAGCCGCACCGCGTCCGGCGCAATGGCCAGCCGTTCCACGCGGGATTTGATCTGTTCCGGGGATTCTTCGCCGCTGACGTAGACGCCCTCACCCCCCGCCCCCTCTCCCGCGGGGCGAGGGGGAACGACGTTGGCCGCGATTTGTAATGCGAGGGTTGATTTGCCGATGCCCGGCTCGCCGCCGATTAGAATCAAACTGCCCGGCACGATGCCGCCGCCCAAAACACGGTCGCATTCAGTAATGCCGGTGGGCAGGCGCTGGAAATTTTCCGTATTGAGCGCGCTTAAATCAATAACGTCAGCCGCCGGCGCTTTTTGCATGTCAGATGTTGTTTTGCTCCGCAAGTTCGCCTCCGCGTCCTCGCGGAAACTGCCCCAGGCGCCGCATTCTAAACAGCGCCCGGACCATTTGGGTGACTGGGCGCTGCAGTTTGTGCAGACGTAGATGGTTCCGGTTTTTGGCATAACGCTTTATGGTTTTGGCACAATACGGGTATCTATGTGGTCAGATTCAATTAAAAAGCGGTAGTTGGAATTGCCGATAGTCATCGTATAGGCGGGAAATCCGGCAATCGTGCCGGCAGGCGTTCCTTTGCTCGTTATATAATTTTTGAGCTGCGGGTTATCGTTGGTGCGCAGGTCAACTTTGAAGCCTTCCGCATGCGAAAGCGTACCGTTATTGTGGTCTCCCTCGGTGCCGCTCGTGATAATCAGCGGATTGCCAAATTGCTGCTGGAACGCATTGAGGCCGTTAACGGTTGAAACTCTTACGTTTTGCAAACTCGCACCAGATTTGAGCGTAATATTGTCGTTGAGCGCGGTCAGCGCATCATCATTAGTTAACTTACCGACGCCGCTCAATGAGGACGTCAGTGCGATTTCCGAAATCGTAGCATCGCTTTCGTTTGTGGTGGCGGTTTGTTTGATTTTATCAATATCCAACGAAGCAAAACTCACCAAGTCAGGATTAATAATATACAACATTGTGTAAGAAGTCAGAGCGATAATCAGGCCGTAGAGGCTGGCTTTTATCCACTCTTTAGCTTCGCTTACCTTGCCGCTGTCGCCGCCGGCAGTCAACCATAAAATGCCGCCAAACATCATAACGACCGCCGCCACAATGCCGATGATGCCAACCCCGTATTTGTAAATGGCGACAATGTAGACACCCACCCAGTTGCTCGAATTTTGCGGCGTCCACTCGGCGAGGTTGAGTGTGGGAATGTTAATCTGCAGGGTTGGCGGCTTGAGGCCGGTTTCGTTTTGCGCGTACGCCGGCAAGCAAAAAAATAATAAAATAAATGCTAAATATAGAATTATTTTTTTGCCTAAAAACATATTTTGGCTAATGAGAGAGTTCCCGCTCCACGGCGGCCTTTAATTCCTCAGACGTTAATTCGGCCGGCAGTTCGCGGTTATTTACATAGACCAAAGGCACGCCGACAATGCCCAGCGCGTTTGCCTCGGCGATATCATCGTCAATAGCCGGAACAACCGGCGGCGTCGTTTTGGCGTCAAGGCAGTTTTCAAATTGCGTCACGTTAAGCCCGGCATTTTTTGCAATGGTTAAAAATGTATCTTTGCTCAGTTCATTGTAATTTTCATACAAGCGCGCGGATACATCCCAAAATTTATTTTGCGCCTGCGCGCAGCGGCCGGCAATGGCCGCCTGGTATGAAGCGTAGGCCTTGTTTGCGTTGGGAAAATCCTTGTGCAGGACGCGCACGCGCTCGGGAAATTCCGCCTGCACCTTTTGCGCGAGCGCAACTGTCTGGCCGCAGTACCAGCAGGAAAAATTAGTGTAGACGGTAATACTAACCGGCGCATCCGCAGGTCCGAATGCGGGATCGGGAGCGGATAAGACTGGTCCGGCGATAATGTCTTTAAGCTGGGGAACGGCCGTCAGGAGCGGGTCAGCGCCCGCGTCCGTATTTTTCAAATACATATTTGGCGCGGCAGTCTGTTGTTTCGCGCGCGTGCCAAAGAGCAGGGGAATGACGACGAATAAAAAAACGGCAAACAATAAAAACGCCCCGAGCGAGAGGATAATGAAAGTGCGGGTATAAGCGGTGTTAGCAGTTATTCTTTTGCGGGTCATTTTGTTATTTTAACCGAATCGTACGCAAGCGGCCTGAGAGGGCGTCAGAGAAATAGAGCGTTGAGCCGTCAGCGGAAACGGTAATATTTTCCATATTGTAGTTGCCATCCGGAACGGCCACGAGCGTTTGCGCGCCGGTTTTCAGGTTGACTTTGTAGAGGGAGTCAACGCTCTGTTGCGCGAGTTCGGGAAACAGTCCCGCGCCTTCCGGCAGGCTATTGGGCACGGCGCAGTAGAGCGTCGCGCTGTCTGCAAACGTGCATTTGTGCGCCCAGGTTTGCAGGTTCAAATCGGTTCGTCCGGCGCCGATGCTCTCGCCCTTGGCATCAACGACCCAGAGAGTCGGTTTGAGCTGGGTGCCGCTGTTATAGACGCTGTAGAGCAAACTTTCACCCGCCGGACTCCACTGCTCTTCAAACCCGCGGCCCTCAATAACAGTTGATTTAAAATTTTCGTGGTTGAGCCCCACGAAGTAGAGCCGCTGGCGGTCAAAGTCAATGCTCTCCGAATACGTGGCAACCGAGAGGTTGTTGGGCGACCAGGAAGGGTAGACTGTGGCGTCTTTATCGCCGATGGGTTCCAGCGCTTGCGCCTGGGAGCCGTCGTCGTTTGCCACCATCAGCCAGCGGGTGTCCGGGTCGCTGCCGATGCTTTTGGCAACGATGCGCGCGCTGTCCGGTGAAAAGTCAAAATCTTTCCAGTGCGCGGGCAGACTGTACTGCTGGTCGGTCTGGAAATTATAGACAATGTTTGCGCCGTCCGGATACTCAATGACGGCTTTTTGTTTGTCCGGCGCCCAGGTGACGTTTTGTACGTCAAAGAACGTCTTGTCGGACAAAAGAAACGCCGTGCCGTTTTGGTTGCTGCGGTAGAATTTCCCGTCATTTTTGTTGTAGTACAGCATGTCGCTGCCGTTTGCGCCCAGCGTCGGCGCGAGCGTCGGTGCATCAGAGAGCGAGGTCGTTTGCGTCAGGCCGCCCGCGGCCACAGCGTCCGGTTGCGGTTTCGTTTGCGCGCCGGTGGTTTCCGTAGCTACTTCGCTGCCGCTCGGCAAACTGCCGCCACCGGGTATTACTTCTCCGCCGCCCGCGCCGATTCCCGCGCTGGGCAATTGGCCGGCGCCGGTTGACGTTACTTCCGAGCCTGGCGTCACCGTTGCCGGCGCCGCGCGGAAAAATAAAAAGTATATGAGGAATCCCAAGACGGCCACGAGCGCGACAAAGCCGATGAGTAGACCGATTTTTTTATAATTTAATTCCATACATTTGTGTGGTAGTGGCAATTTGTGGTAAAATAAATTTAGTTTACTGTTAATAACCAAACCCCAAGCGTCCCTTTCGTTACTTGCATTATACACTAATTGAGAGCGCGCCGCAAAGAACATGGCCTTATTCAACAAAACACAAAGCTACGTCGGTTTTGACATCGGCACCACCAGCGTGAAAGCCGTTGAACTCAAACAAGTTAAGGGCATACCGACGCTCGTTAATTACGGCTACAGCGAGGAGGTTGCTGATTTTGCCAAAAAAGCGTTGGAGTTTGACGTGACTAGAATAACCGACATCATCATGGAACTGCGCAAACGCTGCAACATGACGTCAGTGAACGCAGTTGCGGCCATGCCGAGTTTTTCGGTTTTTTCTTCGGTGCTGAATTTGCACGAAGCCAAAAAAGAAGATATGGAGAGCGCTGTTATGTGGGAGGCGAAAAAAGTCATCCCCCTCGCCTTGGAAGAGATGATTTTAGACTGGAAAGTGGTGGATGAGGACGGCAAAAAAAACGTCAAAGTACTTTTGACCGGCGCGCCTCGTTCCTTGGTGAAAAAATACATCAGCATCTTTCAGAAAGCCCAGCTGCGATTAGTGAGCTTGGAAACCGAAATGTTTTCGCTTATCCGCGCGCTGGTGGGCGACGACCCGTCGGTTATCGCCGTGGTTGATCTGGGTGCGGTCAATACCGACATCGCCGTTGTCGAGGGCGGGTTGCCGACGTTTATCCGCAGTCTTGAGGCGGGCGGCATCATGATTACCAAAGCGGTCAGCGACAGTTTAAAAGTCGGTTTCAAGCGCGCCGAACAATTTAAGTCTGATTTGAGTTTGGGCGCCGTGAATGATTCGGGAAAACAGCTGCCGAAAATTATCACAGATACTTTGAGCTCCATTACCAACGAAATCAAGTATTCGCTTACTGTTTACCAGCAGGAAAATAACAAAAAGATTGAAAAAATCATTCTGTCCGGCGGCGGCGCGCATCTGCTCAACATCGCCGCTTACATCAGCGGCATCATGGATATGAATGTCATTATCGGCGATCCGTGGGCGCGGGTTTCCTATCCGCTTGATTTAAAACCAGTCCTGGCCGAAATGGGTCCGCGCATGGCTATTGCGGTTGGGCTGGCGTTGCGCGAGACGCTTTGATTTAAAGAAAACTATGTCCGAAGACATTAATTTTTTACCAAAAGAATTACGGCCGCACAAAAAGGAAGCGCCAAAAAAAGACGAGGGCATTGCGCTGTCCGAACCGCTGCGCGATTCTCGGCCGTTATCTGAAAAAACGCCGCTTGTAAAAAAACACTGGTGGCAGAATTTGGCTTACGCCGGACGGAGAAAGCAAAAAAACACTTCAGCGTCTCAGCCGTCAGGCAAATTGCGGGATGACCGGAAAAATCTTTTGGCGCATATTCAGTACGCCGATACCCGGCCTACGCATGTTCATAAAGTTGAAAAGAAAGCGTCAAAACCGTCTTTTTTTGTCGGACTGCACACGTGGCTTTCGCGTCCGCGAAAGCCGAAAGCGCCGTTGCCGGAAAAAAATTTGCCACAGCCTCAAAAAATACCACAACCAGCGCCAGTTGTTAAACTAGATAATCCCGAGTATAAAGTTTCCCCTCAGCCGGCGGCGCAGCCGGTTATCCCTGCGCCGATAGCGCAAAAGCCGGCGCCGCGTCCGCGGTTTCACCAGGCATTTGTGGGAACGAACTTGCTCAAAGGACAGGAGTTTCTGTTTTTTAACTGGCGTAAATTAGTCGGCATTAATATCATAAGCATCGCCGTAACGCTCATGGTGGTGGCGGGTGCGTGGTGGTACGCGTTGCAAGTGAAACAGAATCAGGGCGTGTACGTTTCCCCGCTGCAGATACAGCTTGAGAGCGCGCAGACCAGTTTTGCCGCCCTGACGGAACAGGCCGCGGCCATGGCGCCTCTGCGCCGGAAGGCGCAACTAATACAGTCTTTGCTGGATACCCATAGTTACTGGACGAATTTTTTCACATATCTTGAGAATAATACGCTTCCCAGCGTTTATTACCTCGGTTTTGCCGGAGACTTATCCGGCGAGTATACGCTGAAAGGACGGGCGCGTGATTTTGCGGGGTTTGTGGCGCAGGCGCAGGCTTGGCAGCAGGAACCGCGCTATACTCAGGCGGCGACGGCACAGAGTATGCAGGCCGTTTCCGAACAACAGTTGCGGGGCGAAACAGCACAGTCGGTGAACGTCGTTGAATTTGATCTGGGGCTTTTGGTTGATAAAACCATATTTTATAAATAATACTATGGAGGTGTCAGCAAACCAAAATGATTCGCGGCAGCGTCCCGAAAAGAAAAGCAACGACAACGAGCAACGTTCGGCGGCAGCGTTATTTTTTCAGCGGTATTTTTACTATACAGTTGGCATTGAAGTTATTGTTGTCGCGTTGCTTGGCTACGGGCTCGCGGTCAAGCCCCAGCTTGATGCCATCTCGGCGTGGCAGGCGCAAGCGCGAACTACCGACGAACAGATGCAGACGGCCATGGCGCAGACTGAGAAAAAAAGCGCCGACCTTCAGCGTTTGCTTGACGCCTATAATAGCATTAGCGCCGCGGATTTGGCGGCCATTAACGCCCTTGTGCCCGAGCGCGAAGATTTGGAAACGCTGTTTTTCCAGCTGAACGCGATGGCCAAGCAAAACGGTATTTTTGTAACCGCGATTGCGCTCAGTGATGAAACAGCGGCGGAGAATATGCCGAAGCGCAGCCGGCTTGAGGTTACTGAAAAAGCGCCCGCCGACGCGGCCGCTGGTGCTGGTCCGCAAACGATAAATCTAACCATAAAAGTCAGCGGAGCCGGCTATGCCGCGTTTAAAAATTTTTTGGCCGCTTTGGAACAGAACGCGCGGCTGTTAGACGTCCAGGAAGTCAGCTATGACCCCAAGAGCGAGGCGGCTGAAATAACGCTGCAGGCGTATTACGTAACTGCCACACCGGCGCCGTAAAGAGTTTATTATGCTTACACTCAAACGCATCCAACCCAAAAAAATGGCTCTCTACATCGTTATGCTGGTGCTCTTGTTTGGCGTTTCCGTGTTTTTGATTTACGTTAATTTTTTTGCCGGCGGCGGCTCAACCGCGACGGCGCCGGTGGTCAAAAATGCCGGCAGCGCGACTGCCGGCGATGCCGCTCTGTATCAGGAGCACGAGCTTGATTTTTTGCAGGATGCGAAGTTTCAAGCGCTGCGTAATTTCGGCAAGCCCGTCACGGTTGAGAGCGGCCGCAGCAGCAATCCCTTTTCCCTTCCTTAAAACTAGCATATTCCTATGCCGCAAAAACCAAATAATGACCTGCTCACTTTTTTGCAAGCAAGCGGCGCGTTGACGTCCGCGCAGGCGGACGCCGTGACGAAACAGCTGGCGCAAACTCCGGACAAAAGCGTGGAAGACGTGCTGATAGAAGAAAAAATTGTCAATTCCGAGCAGCTGACGGAAGCCAGAGCCAAAGCCCGCGGCGTTTCGTACGCCAGTCTTTTGGACCAGGAAATTCCTAAAGACGCGCTGAATACCATTACCGCCGCGGTCGCCAAAAATTATCAGGTAATCTGTTTCAGCCGCGCCGGTCGGCGCATTGACGTCGGCGTATTGGACATGGGGAATTTAAAGGCATTGGAGGCCATTAATTTTTTAGCCAAAGAAGAGGGCTTGAGCGTGCGCTACTTTTTAATTTCCAAAGACAGTTTTCAGAAAGCCCTGCGTCAGTACGAAACCATATCTGAAGAAGTAAAGGTCGCCCTGGAAGCGCAAAAGCAGGAATCCGAAGAAAGCAGTGAAAGCAAGCAGGCTGGCAACAAAACCGAAGAAATAACCAAGGCCGCGCCGATATCAAAAATTGTTTCGGTTATCCTGCGCCACGCCGTGGAAGGCAAAGCATCGGATATTCACATTGAACCTTTTAAGCAGGCGAGCCGGGTGCGCTACCGCATTGACGGCATCTTGCACACCTCGTTGACGTTGCCTCTGAGCGTGCACGACAGCATCGTGGCCCGCGTCAAAGTGCTGGCCAATCTCAAACTTGACGAAACGCGCACCCCGCAAGACGGACGCATCCGCTTGAGTTTCGGTGAAAAGCGCATTGACTTTCGCGTTTCAGTCCTGCCGCTCATAGATTCAGAAAAGGTCGTTATGCGTATTTTGGACGTGAGCAGCGGCGCGCCAAAATTGGCGGATTTAGGCTTTGACGGACGCAACTTGAAAATCATTGAGCAGAACATCAAAAGAACTGACGGCATCTTTTTAGTGACCGGCCCGACCGGTTCGGGGAAGTCAACAACGTTGTTTTCCATTTTAAATATATTAGTCAGCGAAGGGGTGAATATTTCTACCTTGGAGGACCCGGTTGAGTACTTTTTGGAAGGCGCTAACCAGTCGCAAATCAGAACCGAGGTCGGCTTTACGTTCGCCACCGGCTTGCGCGCGCTCTTGCGCCAGGACCCGGACATCATCATGGTCGGCGAAATCCGCGACAACGAAACGGCCGAGCTCGCGATTCACGCCGCCCTCACCGGACATATGGTGCTGTCCACGCTGCATACCAACGACGCGCTGGGGGCCATTCCGCGTCTTCTTGACATGAAGGTGGAGCCGTTTTTACTCTCCTCAACGCTCAACGGCGTTTTGGCGCAGCGTTTGGTGCGGCGCATCTGCCCCCATTGCAAAACCGAAGAAGTCATTGATGAAGAAACGCGCCAGGACGTCGTAAATGAGGTAAAAAAAATATATGATTTTGTCAGTGACGAGACAAAAAAACTTTTTGATAGTACGGTATTGAGCGACGGGGAAAAGAACCGGCGTTTCTATGCCGGCAAGGGGTGCGCGCGCTGCGGCGACACCGGCTACCAAGGCCGCGTCAGCATCTCGGAAATGTTGGACGTCAATGACGAAGTGCGCGAACTCATCGCCGGCAAAAAAGATATCCACTACGATGCGGAGTTGCTTAAAAAGCAAAAGTTTATTACGGTGAAACAAGACGGCATTATCCGCGCCCTGCAGGGGGTAACGAGTTTTGAGGAAGTGCTGCGCGTCATGAGCGATTGATTTGTGGGGAATTATAAATTACTTACATTGTATGCCAAGCGCCATAAAAATTTTAGTCGTGGAAGATGACCGTTTTTTATTGAGCATGTATGCCGACAAGTTCAAGGCCGAGCGCTTTGACGTGAGTGTTGCCGCTGACGGCATCCAGGCACTGCAAACGGCCAAAGAGGAACGCCCGGCCGTGATTTTGCTTGATGTTCTTTTGCCAAAAATGAGCGGTTTCGAGGTCTTGGCGGCTTTAAAAAAAGACCCGGACACCAAAGACATCCCGGTCATTTTACTGACGAATTTGAGCCAGCGGGACGACATCAACAAGGGCGCGGAATTAGGCGCGGCCGATTTTTTGATTAAAGCGCACTTTATGCCTAACGAGGTTGTCAGCAAGGTGCGGGCGCTTTTGGCCAAAGACCCTGTTCATACGTAATTTTTATGGAAGTATATACCATTTTATTCAACCGTTTGCTTTCCGAAACCGCCAAGCGCCAGGCAACTGATTTGCATCTGAGCGCAGGCAGCATTCCGGTTATCAGAAAAGACGGGCGTTTGGTTGTGCTGACAGAGGAAAAAATCATCGAGCAGACGGCACTGGAGCAGATTGTCGCTTCATTTTTGAGCGAGGCAGAACAAAAAATTTTGGCGGAGAAAAGGGAAATCACGGTTGTCAAAACGCTGGGCGGCCATTTTCGTTTTAAAATAAATGTTTATTTTCAAAAAGGCCTGCTGGCGGTTTCATTTCGTTTAATCACACCGGCAGTACGGGATTTCAACAGTTTGGGACTCCCATCAGTCGTCGGCGATTTCACCCAGCTTCCCGACGGATTGGTCATTATCGGCGGCATTTACGGCAGCGGCAAGACAACCACTATGGGCGCGCTGCTGGAGCAGGTGAACCAGCGGCAACAAAAGCGTATTTTGACGCTGGAAAATCCGGTGGAAACGATTTTTGCAAACCAGCAGAGCGTGATTGAGCAGCGCGAAGTGGGCAAAGACGTCCCGACATTAGTTGACGGCTTGCAGTACTGCCGGCATGAGGATATTGACATCATAATGATTGCCGACATTCGTAACGAATTGAGCGAGGCTCTGCCGCTGATTTTGGAACTTTCCGCAAGCGGCAGTCTGGTGCTCTTGGAGATGCATGCCGATTCCGCCGTGCGCGTGATTGAAAACATCATGGATACGTTTTTGCCGCACAAGGTTGCGGCGGCCCGCACGCTTTTGGCCGACGTGCTGCGGGGTATTGTGGTGCAGCGGCTTATCCCCAAAAACGGCGGCGGCCAAGCGCTGGCGCTGGAAATTTTACTGGGGTCGTCAGCAGTTGCCTCGGTTATTCGGGAAGGGCATCTCAGCCAGCTTGAAACCATCATTCAGACCTCGGGCGGCGAGGGCATGGTCAGCATGATAACTTCGCTTTCGCGGCTCGTGCAGAGCGGACAGGTCAGCCGCGCCGATGCGCTGGCAGCCGCTCCAAATAAGGAAGATTTTGCAATAATGAGCAGATAATATGGCACTTTTTCAATATAAAGCCAAAGACAGCGCCGATGCCATACACAGCGGGATGGTGGATGCCGCGAGTGAGCAGCTGGCGCAGAGTACGCTTTTGGACCAGGGCTTAATGGTCATCAGCTTGAAGCGGCGCAAGCCGGCCGGTTTTGCCAACGCGGTTTTAAACCGCGTGAAAACGAAAGACGTTGTTATTTTTTCGCGCCAGTTTTCGGTCATGGTTTCAGCCAGCATCCCGATTGTGCAGGCTCTGAAGGTTTTAATTGATCAGACGCAGAACGTGACGCTCAAACTGATTATTTCCGAGATTGCCGATGAGGTGAACGGCGGCGCGAAGCTCTCAGACGCGCTCGGGAAACGTAAAAACATCTTTGACCAGTTCTACGTCAGCGTGGTGCGCGCCGGCGAAACGTCGGGAAAGCTAGATGAGGTACTGAATTATCTGGCGGACGAAATGGAAAAAGATTATGACATGACGCATAAAATCAGAGGCGCCATGATTTACCCGGCGTTCGTTTTGACCGGTTTGGGCATTGTCGGCACGGTCATGCTCGTGTGGGTGATACCCAAACTCACCGCTATGATTTCTGAAAGCGGCGGCGAACTGCCGCTCTCAACGAGAATCGTCATAGCGGTTTCAAGTTTTATGCAGGCGTACTGGTGGCTTTTGCTCATTGCCGTCATCGGCGCGGTGGTTTTCTTTCGCTTCTACGTGAGTCTGCCTTCCGGCCGCCGGCAGGTTGATTTTTTAAAATTGAAACTGCCGATTTTTGGGCCGCTCTTGCAGAAAATAGCGCTGGTGCGCTTTACCCGTTCTCTCAAAACGCTCATCTCCGGCGGTGTGGCCATTTCCAGCAGCCTGCACATTGCCGCTGACGTGGTCGGCAATGCGATTTATCAAGATTTAATTGAAAAAACAAAAAAAGAAATTGAAGGCGGCAACTCCATCTCGTCTGTTTTTGCGCAGAGCGCTCAGGTACCGGCCATGGTTTCGCAGATGCTTGCCATCGGGGAAAAGACCGGCAAACTTGATTTGATTTTGGAAAAAATTACCAATTTTTATACGCGGGAAATTGAGAACATGACGGCGAATTTGGTAACGCTCATGGAGCCTTTGATAATGGTGATTATGGGCGTGGGCGTCGGCATCATGGTCGCCGCCATTATCATGCCTATGTATAATATGGCCAATCAATTTTAGCGCTGTTTTTATATATTTATTTTTTGTGGTATAATTATAAATGAATTTATAAGGAGAATGTTATGCACATAACTAATTATAAAGGTTTTACCCTAATTGAGCTTTTGGTCGTCATCAGCATCATCGGCATTTTGTCCTCGCTCGTGGTGGTGTCGCTCAATGATGCGCGGGCCAAAGCGCGGGATGCGCGCCGTTTGAGCGACATCCGCCAAATGGCAAACGTTTTTGCCATTGAGGCGACACAGGGCGCCGACGTGGCTGAAATTACCGGGTGCAGCGCAACAACGGTGGAAAAAAACACCCGTTCCTGCACCGGGCCCGGCAATGTCGCGGAGTTCAATCGTTTTTCCGACCCCAGCATTCCAACGCCGGACGATAACAACACACTCTGTCGGCCGGCTTCAAGCGGCGTTTGCGAGTACTCGCTCGCGATTGGCAGCACGAATGTGGAAAATGCGTTGATTTTATTTTATTTAGAAACGGATATTGCTGGTTTGAACAGCGGTCTGCACAGTATTGACCCGGACGGCGTGGTTAATTAATCTGTTACTTATTTTTTTTAAATTTTAACCAATATGAAAAAATGTCAGGGGTTTACCCTTATTGAATTATTGGTGGTGATAGCTATTATCGGTCTATTGTCCACCATGGCGGTCGTGTCGCTCAATAGCGCGCGCGGCAAGGCGCGTGATGCCAAGCGCGTATCTGACGTGAAACAAATCAGCAATCTCATTGAAATGGCGGCGGCCAACACTGCAAGCGGCGGCTACGATATTTTGCCGGCTGGCTGTGATGCTATTGGTGAACTCACGACCGCGTGCGGCACCTTTGAAGGAGTGGATTTGTTAACCATCAGCGATCCGTCTGGAACAACCGCTTGCACAAATGCCAGCGCCGCTCCCTGCGCCTACGCGATGACCAAAGCTAAGATTGCAAACGATTACGAAATTTGTTTCTATCTGGAAGAAGGCGCCGGCTCGGTTGTCAAAGGCGCCAACAGCGTCAATGCCGGCGGCGTGATTTCAACCGGTTGCAGCAACTAAATACTTTGAATTTACTTAAATTCCTCTCTTTCCCACTGGTGGCGGAGAGGAATTTTTTGTGATATAATTTTAATACATGAATAAGTCGATTATCGTAAAAATCACCTTCGCTGTCATAGCGATTGTCTGCGTGAGCGCTCTGCTTTTGTTATTAGTCAATTACGCGCAAAAAAAACAGCGCGACGTTATCCGCCTCAATGACATCAGCGGCGTTCGTTTCGCCTTGGAAGCGTATTTTTTTAACCGCCAGCAGTACCCGATTGTTTTAACGCCCGTGGTTTTGGGAAGCGCCGGCGCCCGCGTGCTCTGCGATACCGCGGCGGGTCTGGAGGATGCCGATGATGACTGCGAAAAAATATTTTTGGCGCCCCTGCCGCATGACCCGCTCGCAGAAAGCGGCGCGCATTATTTTTACGCTTCTAACGGCCGTGACTACGCCTTGACTTTCAGCTTGGAGCGAAGCGATTCGGGATTGGCGGCGGGCGAGCACGAGGCGAGCGCGGAGGGAATAAAGTGAAATGACCAATTATTCTAATTATTCTAATTAACCTAAACAAATCATAATTTTTAGTAGTCGAGCTGTGGTAATATGCAAGTGGTTGAGTATTTAGGGTGTTGGGATTTGTTTAGAATAATTAGGTTAATTAGAAATTAGACATTTTAAGAATGGCTTTGCTCATCTTCATCTTCGGTTTGGCGGTCGGCAGTTTCTTAAACGTGGTGATAGCGCGCCTGCACAGCCACGAGAGTTTTCTCAAAGGACGTTCCCATTGTCCGCACTGCCGGGGACAACTCGCCTGGCATGACAATATTCCGCTGTTAAGTTTTGCATTGCTGGGCGGCAAATGCCGGCGTTGTCAAAAGAGAATTTCGTGGCAGTATCCGGCAGTTGAATTGGCAACGGGAGTTTTGTTTGTTTTAACGTACGTTCATAATTTACCAGATTTAATATTGAATATTCGCGACTGGTTTTTTATCGCCGTTTTGCTCATTATTTTCGTCTACGACCTGCGCTGGTATTTGATTTTGGACAGCATCACCATTCCGGCCATCATCATCGCTTTTATTGGTAATTTATTTTTGTCCGCCAGTTGGCGGGTTGATTTTTTAAATTTAGCTCTGGCTGTGGTCATCGGCGGCGGATTTTTTCTCCTGCAGTTTCTTGTTTCGCGCGGGAAATGGATCGGCGGCGGAGACATCCGGCTGGGTGCGCTCATGGGCGCTCTGCTTGGCTTCCCGCAAGTGGCAGTGGCGCTCGCGCTCGCGTATGTCAGCGGCGCTATTGTCGGCATCGGGCTGGTGGCGGCGGGGCGAAAGCAGTTCTCCGCACGAGTGCCGTTTGGGACGTTTTTGAGCGCGGGAACAATTATAGCACTTTTGTACGGAGAAGTAATTCTGAGATGGTATTTAGGAATAATTGGCTATTAGCTATTTACTATTTACTACTTGTATGTCTTTTTTGAAAAAATTTACCTTGGCGGTTTCGTTCGGCGTTTTGGCGCTCGTAGCGGTATCATTTCTTTTTATCGCCGACCCGCCGCAGTCTGAAATAGCGCAGGCGAGCGAGGCGCAAAACGTCATCGGCCACGCTTGGAGTGAAAACATCGGCTGGGTAAGTTTCAATTGCATGAATCAGGACAAGCGGTGCGCGAATAATACCGGTATTTTGTGCGAGTTGGACAGCGATTGCGTTGCCGCCGGTGTGGGCGGCACGTGCCTGAATGAGTGCAGCGCAAGCAACTACGGCGTCAACGTCAGCGAAAGCGGCGGACCTTTTTCCGGCTACGCGTGGAGTAGCAATGTTGGCTGGATAGATTTTGCACCGGTCGGTCCCTACCCGGGTACGCCCAATAATGCCGCCACCTACAATGCAGCCACCGGCGCGGTTACCGGCTGGACGAAAATCGTCAACTTGGGCGATGACGGTTGGTTGCAGTTGAGCGGCACGTGGACGAATGGCGTCTCAATACAAAATTTAACCTTTACCGGTTGGGCGTGGAACGGCACCGCCGCCGGCAGCGGCATCGGCTGGCTGAGTTTCAACTGTGCGGACAGCGGCGCCGGCGGCTGCAGCGCCAGCAACTATGCGGTCATGATAAACAAAACGCCCGGCGCCATCAATTTAACCAAAGTCAGTTCGGTGCTCTGCGAGTACCCGGGGCCAAAGCAGGACCCGCGGCAGCCGCTCTTGCGCTGGGAATTCAGCGACCAAAACAGCGGCGATACGCAGGCCGCGTATGAACTGGTGTTGAGTGCGAATGCGGCTTTTACGTCGCCGCTTATCAGTACGGGAAAAGTGTTAAATAGCGCGGCTTCGCAGTACGCGGTTGATGCCGATGACGGCCTGCAGTACAATATAACCTACTATTGGCGGGTGCGCGTGTGGGATAACCACAATTTTGTTTCCTCGTGGGCAGCAAGCAGTTTTACGGTTGAGCGGCACAGTTACCCTGATATTGTTTCCATTACCGCCACGCCGGCAAACCCGCGCGCGCTGGAAAACGTATTTTTTGCAGGCGTTGCCCAAACCTACGGCAACAGCGCCGTTGCCGCAAACGCATGGGTCTTTTCTTCAGCCGCGACAGCGCCGTCAAGCGTTGCCACGTCAACGGCGCAAGCGACGGTTGTCGGCAGCGATGCCAGCGGCAACATAACGCAGTCAGCGACGCAGGGCGCCGGGCCGATGCAATTTCAATCAACCGGCAGCGGCGGCAGCGCCAAAGAGGTTATTCTCACCGTTACCGATTCGGACGGCTACAGCTGTCAGAAACCTCTCTCAATAAGCACGAGTATCAGTCTGCCCATCTGGGAGGAGGTAAAGCCGCAGTAGTATGAGAATATATCAAAAAAAACGCAGCGGTTTTACTCTGATTGAGCTCATCGTGACTACGGCCGTCATCGCTTTTTTGGCTACGTTTGTATTGGCCGACTATCGCACCGCTGGCCAGCGGACGGCGCTGCGTTTGGAAACGCAAAAATTCATCGGCGATGTCCGGCGGGTGGAAAACATGGCGCTCGGCTCATTGGATTTCAACGGCGTTACGCCGGTCGGCGGATGGGGTATTTACCTCGCGGATACGCATACGTACTATATCTTTGTTGATAACGACGCGGCCGGCACGCCCGGCCACGGCAGCTATACCGCCGGCGATTTAATAGCCGAAACGGTTTTATTGTCTGAAAAAATACTCTTTAGCGCCGGTATCGGCGCAAGCGTCGTGTTTGTGCCGCCCGACCCGTTAGTCTACCTCAACGGCGTTGGGAGCGGAACGCTTACCATTACCTTGCAGCAGGCTGACGATGTCGCTGTTACCAGAGACGTACTGATCAACTCTTTCGGTTTAGTTGACGCCAGCTCGTAATTTTTATGTCACAACAGCAAAAACAACGCGGATTCAGCTTGATTGAAGTGATGGCCTCGGTCGCTATCATCGCTTTTAGCATGCTGGGAATTTTTTCTTTGGTTATTTATAATCAAAAAATTTATTTGTCCACCAAAAATACGTTCATCGGCGCGCTCCTCTCGGAAGAAGGCGCTGAGCTCGTGCGCAACGTGCGCGACAGCAACTGGCTGAACAGTCTGCCGTTCAACGACGGCATTGTCGGTCCGGCGTTTCGCCTTGATGCCACCGGCGACATCAAAAACTCCCTTCAGGCGGTGAGCGGCATTGACGATGCGAACGCGCGTCTGAAAATTTTGGGCGGCGTTTACCGTCATGATTCGGGCGACGCAACGGCTTTTTCACGCGTGATTTTGATACAAAATATTGACGAGCCCGGCGGCGCGGCCGTGGACGGACTGCAGGTAACCTCATTCGTGCAGTGGGATGAGCGGGGCGCGACGCGCCAGCGCCAGACCGTCGTATTTTTGTATGACTGGCGGCAGTAACTATGATTATACAATGCAATCAGCGAAATAATTTTGGCTTTACCCTCCTTGAACTCGTTGTCGGTCTGGGCATATTCGGGATAGTTCTTTTGAGTGTGACCGGCATTTTTCAGCAGGTTATCAATGCGCAGCGCCGGGCGGTCGGTGCGCAGAACGTGCAGGAGAACGTGCGCTACGTCATGGAGGTGATGGCCAAAGAAATCAGAACGGCCAAGCGAAACGCCACCACCTGCGCAGACGTTCCCGGCGGGCAGATTTTTGCCGTGACGAACGGCACGCTCTACTTACGCAACCAGCACGATGAGTGCTCAGCGTATTTTTTGGAAAATAACCGCATAAAAATCGCCCGCGACGGGGTGGAACAGTACGTGACTGCCGACGACATCAAGGTTGATTATTTGAATTTTTCTCTGAAAAGCGACGCTCAGCCCGCCGTTACCGTTACGCTCGGCGTGAGTACGCTTGACACATCGGCGACCGGCGCCGCAATTGCCGTCCAGACAACGATTTCCAGTCGTTACTATCTGCAGGATGAAATTTTACCGTAATATGCAAAGTATTATGCGGGCACTGCGAACCAATAATCAAGGCATTTCCATTTTAATAACTATCATTGTGCTTGCGGCAATGTTAGTTATTGCGCTGGGCGCAAGCGATATTTTGAATAAAGGTTTGCGCGCTTCCAATCTCTCCGGCCGTTCAACGGTCGCGTACTTGGCGGCTGAATCCGGCGCCGAGCGCCTGCTGTGGTACGCGGTCAATGACGCTAGTTTTGAGACCAATTTCAGCGCCTGCGCTGCCGGCGGCTACATTAACATTCACGACCCGGCTAATTTTGTCTGCGGGGCGTACAGCCATTTAATAGACCCCGCCAATCCCAATTACTACTACCGGGCATACTACGCTCAATCAGGGATTTTTCACGTGTATCAGTCAATCGGATACTATTACGGCGCCCAGCGCAGCATTGAAATGAAGTACGTTAAATAAACTTTTGACCATTATGTTTTCGCTTATTTCAGCCATCTCAGAGAGTTTCGCAACAGTTTAGAAATTACCATGCTTCATAAATTTCTCCTGACAATTTTAATAGGGCGAATAGCGTTTTTAGGATTATCAAGTTTTATTCCGTTTGCTTTCGCCGCGCCGGTTAATACCGACTATCTTTTCGGCGGCGGCGTTACTAACGTCCAAAAATTGTCCGAACAGAGCGGCCTGGGCCTGCAAGACCCGCGGGAAACGGCCGCCAAAGTCGTTAATGTTATTTTGGGATTTTTAGGCATAATCGCCGTGGTTTTAATTTTAATCGCCGGTTTTTTATGGATGACGGCCGCCGGGAGCGAGGAAAAAATTGCTACCGCCAAGAAATTAATGAGCGCGGGCGTTATCGGCTTAGTCATTGTTTTAGCCGCCTTCGGCATCGCGCGCTTTGTAATCAGTTCCATGTTAAGCGCGACTGGCGGTGATTCCAGCGGCGGCGGTGTCGCCGAAGCAGAAAATTCAGCGGGAGCGGCCAGGCAAAAATTTGATACTGTCACGAGAAAAGTCCAGCTAACCGAAAACGGCTTGCCAAACGCGGATGAACCGGCACATGATGACACAACATTGTCGGAAGAAAAGATTTTTACTAATGTTGATATTGAAATTATTTCTGACGCCTCCCTATATTAGTTTAAAATTTATGCTAAAACATAAGTGGTTAGCGCATTTAAGTTACTATATACCGACACTAATAATCGGCATTTTTGCAGTGGAGATTTTTTTTACCTGGCCAACGGTTGCGGTACTGTCAGCGCCGGCTAATCGGCCGGCCAAGGTAAAAATTACCTGGAAAATAGACGAACAATACAAAGACGAAATAAAAAATTTTCGCCTTTGGCGGCAGGATAATGGCGGGTTTTTTAGGTGGTTAACCACTATAGGTCTGGACAAAAACGGCCTTCTGCCGCCGGGCTATTCTTATATTGAAGACCAGCTTACTCAAGCCGGCAATTATCATTATTATGTGGAAGTAATAAAAAATGACGGTCAGGTCGCAAGCTCCATAAATAGCGATGTACCGCTCGTGGGCGTTGATGTCGTTTGTGATTCCAGTTGCCGCGCTAGTAAGATTGAAGATGACAGTTCAACAAGCAATAGGGGAAATTCCCGGCCACTTGGACAGAGGCCGTCAGTCACTCCTATTATCCCTTTTGACAATATTGATAAAAGCGACCAAAAAACTATTGCTTGTTTTGCAGAACGCACTAAACCTTGGGATGATTTTTTAAAAAATTGTGAAACAGCCGCTGATAATCTTGCAGATTACGAAGGCGTAAGCGTTGACGGGCGCGCGGAAAACAAAGTTGCCAGGAATAAGGATGATAACGGCAACCTATGCATCAACGGCGGAGAAGACAATAATTGCCGCTGGGAGGATTCGTCTTCTCTGACCAGCGCGGCAGACACTGAATGCAATGGCCAGTATTATGTTTGCAATCTTTATTATAATGCGGAGGGCTATAATTTCGTGCGAAGCAATATATTAGAGCGTAATATCACTAAATTTGCCGGTAAACCCTGCACGACTAATGACACCAACAAAGCCGGGTATTGTTCTTTGAGCGGACAATGTATTGCCTGCAATAGCAGCCAGGCGAGCGATAACGTCTGCCAAAGCGGCGGCACCGGTTTTTCCGCCATATCGTTTTTAATAGCTAATGCCATTATCGGCGCGGTTGATTGTCCGGTTAAAGATGGTTGCGCGGGCAAAGGGGATGTCAATCAAAAAAACAAGGATGCTTGTAATAAGGGAGGAAGCTGCACTTTTAGCCAGTTTGATAAGGATTGCAACATAACAGTATCAAAGGGAAAATGCGCCGGTGATAAAAATAATTCTACTTGCACTATCGCTGATAAAATATGTCCGGACGAATTGGTCCCCTGCGGTACTGGTTGTTGTGCGGATAAAAAAGAGTGTGTGGGTATTGGGAATAGTCGATTTATGTGTTTGGTTACTAAAGACAAATGTCCGTCGCCCGCTGTTTGGTGCAAAAATGACGATACTGACGATACTAAAGTAGCTAAAGATGCTAAAGGCAAAGGAGTATGTTGCAATCAGGGTTATAGTTGTGGGATTGAAACAGAGAGGGGATACGCCTACTGTAGCAAAGCGAACGCGTGCGACGCGGCGACGGAAATTGAATGTAAAGGTGGTGTCTGGAGTAGTTTTGGAGTCCAACTGAATTTGAGCGGACTTTCGTTATGCTGCGACAAGGCAACACAGAACTGTTATCAGGATGGAAATAAGGTGAACGGCAAAGAAATCAGCGGGTATAAAAATTGGCCTTTATGCGTGACTAAAGATGAGGTGAAAGAATGCGATTCCGATGGAACCAAGTGCCATGGCCTAGGAGGATATAAAACAATATTTGTTTGTTGTAAAAATGGGAAAGAGTATTGCACGCATTATTCTGAATTAGTGCCATTTTGTAAGGAGTGGAATAAAAAAAGATAAATTTGTTTAATATTAGCTTAATTTTATCTATTCTGTTTGACAAAATATTTTTTTTATGTTATGATTATTTCATAAAATGATCATTAAATAAAATCCGCCGAAGGAGGCGAATCATGAAAAAGATATTAGTTTTCATTTCATTTTTTTTATTTTCATGCCATACCCCCCAAAAAGAAGTTTTTTTTGGGAGGTACGGGAAAGAATCGGAGGCGATTTACATGTCTGCCGCCCAGGACCTAGCCAACGGCTTATGCCCTAGGTTAGAGTTTGAAAATACAGAGTCCGCTTTCTCCCTGGTTTTCACAGAATCTGGAGGGAAAGTGGATGAAAACTGGCTAGCTGATTTTAGCCAGCTAGTCAAAAAATTAAGCAGGGGGAAAGTCAGGATTGAAGCCCCTTGCAGAGCGGAATTTGCGCCAGATGTCCCCGGAGTGTATTTTACTCTGTGTTTTGGGGAAATGGCGCAGGGAGTGAAGTTGACTCCCGAAGAGCCATTGTTTCAATTTGAGTATCCAGTAATCGCCTGGGGTTCTAGGTGATTATTGGAAAAATTATGTGAGCTCTTTGTCTGCGTTGCCAACCAGTAGCGCAGATTTTTTTATGGTAATTTTATGAAAAAATAGGTATAATACAACAGCAATCACGAAATTCCCGCCTGCGCGGGAATGACAGCTTAGGGAATTTTGCAATCTCAAGGTTTAATAATATCAAATATGAATAAAGCTAATCTAAACATAAAAAATCGCATCGCCAAATTAAGAAAACAGATTGACGAGATGCGCTACCAATACCATGTTTTGGACAAGCCGGATGTTGATGATACGGTGTACGATTCGCTCACGCGCGAACTGCGCGAACTGGAAACGCAATACCCGGAGTTTAAAAGTTTGACCTCGCCGACGCAGCGGATTGGCGGTCAAGCGATTGCTAAATTTCAGAAAGTGCGGCATCAAGTCCGGCAGTGGTCATTGCAGGACGCTTTTAGTTTTGCTGAAGTAAAAGATTGGGAGGAAAAAATTCAGCGCATTTTATCCGCCCGAGGCGGACCCGCCTTGGGCGGGGATAAAGAAAAAATGGCGGATAAATTAGATTATTGTTGCGAGATAAAAATAGATGGTCTTAAAATTATTTTAACTTATGTCAAGGGCGAATTTATTCAAGCGGCTACGCGCGGCGACGGCGTAATCGGCGAAAATGTGACGGCGCAAATAAAAACTATTCAAAGCGTTCCTTTAGTTTTGACCCCACCTCTGACCCCTCCCCTAATTAGGGGAGGGGAATTAAAGGGGAGGGGTGATATCACCGTTGTCGGTGAAGCGTGGTTAAATAAAGAGCATTTGGCAAAAATTAACGCTGAACGAAAAAAAGCGGGCGAACCGGAATTTGCCAACTCGCGCAACGCGGCCGCTGGCTCCATCCGGCAGTTAGACCCAAAAATTACTGCCGAACGGAAATTAGATTCTTTCGTTTATGATTTGGACGCGATTAACGGCGAGTTTCCAGAGACGCAAATTGAAGAACTAAAATTTTTGGAAAAACTGGGCTTTAAAGTAAACAAAGAATATCGGCATTGCCAGAATTTGGATGAGGCGCAAAAAATGCACGACGAATGGGCAAAGAAGAAAGATAAGCAAAACTATGGCATTGACGGGCTGGTAATAAAAGTGAACAGCAAAAAGTTGCAGGATATTTTGGGTTATACCGGCAAGGCGCCGCGCTGGGCAATTGCTTACAAATTCGCGCCGGAAAAAGCGACCACGATTGTGGAAGATATTACCGTGCAGGTGGGACGCACCGGCGCGTTAACTCCGGTCGCACATCTGCGTCCGGTGCAAGTGGCCGGTTCAACCGTCAGCCGCGCGACTTTGCACAACGAAGATGAAATTGCCCGTTTAGGAATAAAAATCGGCGATACGGTGGTAATCCATAAAGCCGGCGACATAATTCCGGAAGTGGTGGAAGTGTTAAAAAAATTGCGCGCGGGCAAAGAAAAAAAATTTACTATGCCTAAAGAATGCCCGATTTGCGGCAGCTTGGTTGAACGACGGGCAGGGGAAGCCGCGACTTACTGCACTAACAAAAAATGTTTTGCGCAGGAACTGGAACGGATTATTCATTTTGTTTCCAAAAAAGGAATGAATATTGAGGGCTTGGGCGATAAAATCGTGGAGCAACTATTAAACGAGGGTTTGATTAAAGACGCGGCGGATATTTATTATTTAAAGCAGGGCGACTTGGAGCCGCTAGAACGGTTTGCGGAAAAAAAGGCGCAGAATATTTTAGAATCAATTGAGCGTAGCCGGAGCGTGGAACTGCCAAAATTGCTGTACGCGCTGGGGATACGACATGTGGGGGAAGAAACAGCAGTGTTATTAAGTAAGAAGTTAGAAGTAAGAAGTAAGAAGTTATCAAATCTAACTACTGAAGCGCAGAAAATAACTTTGGAGGATTGGCAAAGCGTTGAAGGAATTGGGGAGATTGTAGGACAGAGTATTTATGATTGGTTTCGCGATAAAAATAATTTTGATTTGTTAAAGAGGTTGGAAGATGGCGGCGTGGTATTAAGTAAGAAGTCTGACCACGCCCGTCCCGCTGCCGCAGGCGGTCGGGCGGGAGTAAGAAGTAAAAAATTGCAAGGTAAAATATTTGTTCTGACTGGCAGTTTAGCGGGTTTGACACGCGATGAGGCAAAAGATAAGATAAGGGCGTTAGGCGGGGATATTTCTTCGTCCGTTAGTAAAAATACCGACTATGTGGTCGCGGGGGAGGAGCCGGGAAGTAAGTATGAGAAAGCGAAAAAGCTGGGAGTGAAGATTATAGGGGAGGAGGAGTTTCTTAAATTATTAGAGTAAAATTTTCAATTTTTTATTTTTAATGTTTGAAAATTGTAGAATTAGAAATTGTTTAGAAATTGAAAATTAGAAATTAAAAATTATGAAGCTGAAAAAAGAGGAGACACAACACATAGCAGATTTAGCTCGTTTGGAATTAACCGACGAGGAACTGGAGCGTTACGGCAGTCAACTGTCGGGCGTTTTAAATTACATTGACGAATTAAAAGAAGTGGATACGGCTAAGGTAGCTCCGACCGCGCAGGTTACGGGATTGGAAAATATTATGCGCGCGGATGAAGTTGAAGCGTGGCCGCAGGATGAAGTAGAGATGGCATTGGGGCAGGCGCCGGAGCGAGAGGGTGAATATATAAAAGTAAAGAGAGTTTTATAGTAAACAAATTTGTTTGTATGCAACTTAACGAATGTACCATTACGCAAGCCCGCTTGGGTTTAGATAATAAAGAATTTACTTCTGTAGAATTGACGCAGGCTTGCTTGAATGTTATTAAGCAAAAAAATAAAGAGCTGAACGCGGTTTTAACCGTGTGCGAAGAAGAGGCGCTGGCGGAAGCCAAGGCGGCGGACAAGAGGATAAAAAAAGGGGAGGCCGGAACATTGACCGGTATTCCGTATTTGGCCAAAGACAATTATCTGACAAAGGGTGTGCGCACCACGGCCGCTTCCAAAATTTTGGAAAATTACATCGCGCCCTATGACGCGACTGTCATTAAAAGATTGCGCGAAGCCGGCGCCGTGCTTTTGGGCAAAACAAACCTGGACGAATTCGCGCACGGCTCGTCAACTGAAAACAGCGCGTTCGGCGTGGTGAAAAATCCGCATGATGTCAGCCGCGTAGCCGGCGGCTCATCCGGCGGCAGTGCCGCGGCAGTCGCGGCGAATATGTGCCTTTTTGCGCTCGGCTCGGATACCGGCGGTTCCATTCGCTGTCCGGCGTGGTCGGACTGAAGCCGACCTACGGGCGCGCTTCGCGTTTTGGCATCGTGGCCATGACGTCTTCCACCGACGTTCCCGGACCGCTTGCGAAAACCGCCGCAGACGCGGCGTTTGTCCAGCAGATTATTTCCGGTCATGACAAAAATGATTTTACGACCGTTGAGAGGGCGGTACCTGATTTTTCCCCAGATGTGGCAAGCGATGTTGCGGGTTTAAAAATCGGCGTGCCGGATGAGTTTTTTATTTCCGAAATGGACCAGGCAGTCGCGGAAAAAATCAAAGAAACCATTGCCGCGCTCAAAGCTCGCGGCGCCAAAATTATCAATGTCAGTCTGCCGCATACTAAGTACGCATTGCCGGTTTACTACATCATTACGCCGTCAGAGGTCAGTTCAAATTTGGGACGCTATGACGGTATTCGTTACGGTTTTTCCGCGCAAAAAGAAGCGGAGAATTTGGCTGATATTTATTTCAAAACCCGCGGCCGCGGTTTTGGCCAGGAACCAAAGCGGCGCATCATGCTGGGAACCTACGTGCTCTCGGCCGGCTACTACGATGCTTACTACGTACAGGCGCAGAAGGTGCGTACCATTATCAATAGGGAATTTGATGAGGTGTTTAAAAAAGTTGACGTGCTGGTAACGCCGGCCACGCCCGGAACCGCTTTTAAAATCGGCGTTAAAAAAGACCCGTTGAGCATGTATCTGGAGGATATATTTACGCTTTCGCCCTCGCTCGCTGGCCTGCCCGCGATTTCGGTTCCTTGCGGTTTAGTTGATAATTTGCCGGTCGGCTGCCAAATTATCGGCAGGAAGTTTGCGGAAGGCATGGTAATGAAAGTAGCCAGTAAAATTTAGGAAGGTTCGCATAGTGGTCGAGTGCGCACGCTTGGAAAGCGTGTAGGGTGTAAAAACCCTCGAGGGTTCGAATCCCTCACCTTCCGCCAGAGATAAAGAGCAAGCTAACCTGTGTTATCTGCCTAAAAAGTTTTTCACAACATTGGCGATTATAGTAGGTGTAATTTTCCTCGCCTTTATTTTATACTTCCCGGTAATCTTCCAAGAAGGCAACCCGTTGCCGCAACTAAGCGGCATACTGCAATTAACTTTCGGCGGCAAAGATATGGTCGCGCTCAGCGCAGCAGGGGACAGGTATCTGACCAGAAGCAAAAACGGTCAGCAAGTTATAGAGAAATTTATGGCGGATAAAAATTATCAGCTGATAGACCAGCTCGGCTCAGGCTATATTTTCCAGACTCCAGACGGCAAAAGCGCAGTTACAACACGCCGGCAGTACTCTCGTTTCTATATTATGTGGCAATTACTATTAGAGTAATAATTGTTTGCATACGGCCTCCTTTATTTTTTTATCTTATATAGATATTTTAATTATACCTGCGTAAGCGGCAAAAATCAATCAATCGCGCGGCCTTGGCGGCAACTCAAAAAGCTTATTTCCAAAAAAAGAAATCGGCCGCTTTGTCTCCTGTCTCGGTGAATTTTATGTTTTTAATCAGCCGGTCGCTTATGATAATAAAATCAATATTTTTACCGGTCGGAAAAACTAAACCATAGGGGTTGCTCTTGTCCTTCTTGCAATTCAAACATTCCGCCCTGCCATCAGTTATAAAATTAATTTTTTCACCGTCGGTTTCTACCGCCGTAAACGCGATAGATTCGGCAAGCGGGTCCTCAAGATATAAACGGTAAACATATTTATTGCTTGCCGGATCAAAACGCGCGATATAATCGCGCGAGAGCGCGGTGCTGCTGCCATCGTGCTTAAGCTCCTGCTTAGTTAAAACAAAGGATAGTTTATTGCCACCGCCATCTTCCATAGCCCGTTCGCGCAACTTCACGCTGTCAAAAAGCGGATAAGCCAGCAGTGCTACCAAAACAATAAACAGGGAAATCAAATAATAAACATTGCGCCAAACTGTGTTGGTTTTAAAGTAAGCTAGAATGTTGCCCAAAACATTCCTGACAGCCAAAGTAACAAAAATAAGCGGGGCGAGGCCGAAAAGCGTTGATATTGTATAAAAATTAAAACCGTCCAGCCGACTTTCTTTTAAATTATGATAAAGTCCCCAGCCGATAGGCGTAATGGGAAAAAAATAAATGCCTGCGGCAAATATTAAAAAGATAATGTTGGCAAACGGACGATATTTTTTACCGAATAAAAGAAAACAAGCAAACACTGTGCAGATAACGATTGTCGGGAGAGTATAAATATTTAAAAATAAAGGAATGGCGAATAAAACCAGCAAAACAGCGAACAGCCGGTTAAATACGATTTCCAATTTAGCCAAAGCCAGTTTGCTTTTTTCGGGAGCGCCGGCTGGTTTTTCCGAATTAACACTAAAACTTGTCATATAAAACGAATTTAAAAAAGACGGCTAATTATTTTAAATTATTGCTCCTCTTCTGTATCCAGCTCAATAAAAATAAAATTCCGGTAACCGCCGCCGGCCCCGAAATTGAAACATACCAGCTCCACGGCCGACTTAATCCGGCGAGCCAAACATAGCCCAAAGCGAACGCCAAAAAAACAATAACGCCGACCAAGTCCCATTTCCAGGCCGCTATTACCGCTATCAGCAAAATTAAAGACGGCAAAAGATGCATCGCCAAAGCCGGCAGCGCCGCTAAACCCTGATATTCGCTAAACACATCCAGCGCGAACAAAGATAAAAATAAGATAAATAAAACAGATAAAATTCGCGGACTCCAATACAAAAATTTTTGCATAATTTTTATAAAAATAATAAATTTACAATGTGTATACTTATAACATTTTATTGGACATGATAAAAACGAAGCCCGCTTTCGCTCGGTTCGGCGGACTGCGTCACGCCAAAGCCTAATCAAAAAGCGAGCAGGGATCGCCTTCGCGAATCTTCTGGCGGACTTCGTCACGCCGAAGGTCCGCTACGGCGGGCAAAGGCGGAAGGGGAGGGATTCGAACCCTCGGAGCCCGTGAAGGCTCAACAACTTAGCAGGTTGCTGCTTTCAGCCACTCAGCCACCCTTCCATGCAAGGCCTTTGCAAGAAAGTGATTCCTTACAAAGACTTTGTTTTTTATTATACAGAAAGCGGTAAATATTGCAATAAATCAGCTCGTTTACTTGCTTTCCTTTTGACATTTCAAAAGGGAAGTGGGAAAATAGAGAAAGTGATAATCTACTAACCCAAACGGTTATGTCAGAAAAAAAATGCGATTGCGGCATGCCGCTGGATGAAAACACTGCCTGCTCGTGCGAGCCGGGCGTCTGCGTGCACTGCTGCACCTGCGCGCCGGACTGCGAGTGCAACTGCCGCAGCAAGCGGTAAAATCAAAGCCGGCACTGCTACGCAAGAATCGCCAGCCACGGCGATTTTTGCTATACTACTACCATACTTAATTCATTAACCTAACTTAATTCATTAACCTATCTGTATGGACATTTTTAAACAATTCAACTTTAAGTCCACAACGCTGTTAAAAGCGGCGGGCATTGTGCTGGCCGCGGTTGTGTTGCTCGCGGTCGTCGCGCTCTTTTTTCGCATCGCCGGTTCTTCGTTTAGCGCGGTGCGCTCTACCGTCATGAATCAGAGCGCGCCGAGCTTCGTAACATCAGACATAGGCTATGATGAAAATATGTATGCAGCCAAAGGCGAGGCGGCGTACTATGGGGGCAGTGATGCCGGCATGGCGCTGTCCACCCGCAACATCGCGCCGGCACCGCAAGGCACCGGCACGACCGGGGATACGGCCGAGGAGTTTGAAGTGACCGACTACAGCGCAACCGTTGAGACGCGGCGTCTGGATGACACCTGCAACGCGGTTTCAGATTTGAAGGCGCGCGAGGATATTATTTTTGAAAACGAAAACCGCTTTGAGCGCGGCTGTAACTATACGTTCAAAGTCAAAACCGCGGCCGTGGATGAGGTGGTTGCTCTCATCAAAAAACTTGATCTCAAGGATTTTTCCAAAAACACCTACACCATCCAATCACAAATTGAGGATTTTACCTCGGAAACGGAAATTTTGCAAAAAAAACTTGACTCGGTTACTGCCACACTCTCTGATGCCATGGACGCATATGACAAAATCAGCAAACTGGCGACCAGCGCGCGCGACGTGGAGAGTTTGGCAAAAATTATTGACAGCAAATTGCAGCTCATTGAGCACCTGACGCAGGAGCGCATCAATATCAACGAACAATTAGACCGGTTCGCGCGCGCCAAAGCTGAAGCATTGGATCGGCTGGACTACACGTATTTTCGCGTGAACGTGGTTGAGAATAAATACATTGACGGCCGCGCCATCAAAGATTCCTGGCAGGCGGCAATCAAAGATTTCGTGCGCAACGTCAACCAGACTTTGCAGGACATCACTATCAATTTAGTGGCTATGGCTTTGGTGCTCGCGCAGTACGTTTTGTACCTGTTCATCGTTCTCATCGTGGCAAAGTACGCCTGGAAATTTGCGCGCTCTCTTTGGGAAAAGTAAAAAAAATTCATGCCTGATAAATTCGCCGCCACGTGGGCCTCGCACTCATCCATTACGGATTTTTTGGAGTGCCCGCGCGCCTACTATCTCAAAAACGTCTACCGCGACCCGACAACCGGACACAAAATGACGCTGATGGCGCCTTCGTTGGCGCTGGGTCAGGCCGTACACAGCGTGCTGGAGTCTCTCTCGGTTCTGCCGGCAAATGAGCGCATTACGCTGGAGCTTTTACCAAAATTCAGAAAAGAGTGGGAAAACGTTGCCGGCGAAAAGGGCGGCTTTTCTGGCATTGACCAGGAGTACCGCTACAAAAAGCGCGGCGAGGAAATGCTCGCGCGCGTCTACGACAATCCGGGCCCGCTCCTGAATTTGGCGGTAAAAATTAAAAAAGATTTGCTCTACTACTGGCTTTCCGAAGACGAAGAGCTGATTCTGTGCGGCCGCATTGACTGGATGGAATATCTGCAGGAGCAAGACGCTGTGCACATCATTGACTTTAAAACCGGTCAGAAGCGGGCGGAGAATTCTCTGCAATTACCCATCTACTATTTGCTCGCGGTTAATTGCCAAAATCGCACGGTTGCGCGCGCGAGTTACTGGTATTTGGCGCTTGATGACGCGCCGGCGGTGTTGGAACTGCCCGACGCCGAGCGCGCTCGCATAAAAATTCTGGACGTCGCGCGGCAGATGAAGCTTGCCCGTCAGCTCAAAAAATTCGCCTGTCCGCACGGCACTTGCCGCGCCTGCGAACCATTTGAACGGATTGTGAAGGGCGAAGGCAAACTCATCGGCGCGGATGATTTCAGGCGCGACGTTTACATTTTGCCTTACGTCAACGACGTTGACTACGCCGAAGAGGTTATTTTGTAACCGCAGAGACGCAAAAAGGCCGCCCATTGCCAAAGTGAGAGGTTTTTTATATAGTAAAAAGCTATGTTGCAATTCATTCCCGTAAAAACGCGGCCGCTTTTGCCGCCCAAAGACGACATTTATCCGGTTTTGGATAAATACCTGCCGCCGCTTAAAGAAGGCGACGTTATTATGGTGACGTCAAAAATTTTGGGGATTCACCAGGGGCGCTGCGTCAAAATTGAAAAAGACACGCGCGAGGAAAAAGACGCGCTCATAATGCGGGAAGCCGACTACTACATTCCGCGCGCGCAGGTGCCGCACGAATACTCGCTGACCATTAAAGATAATACGCTGGTAGCTTCCGCCGGCATTGACAAAAGCAACGGCAACGGCTACTACGTGTTCTGGCCTACGCAAACCAACAAGCTCTTGCGGGAGGTGTGCGTGTACCTGAAAAAAAAATATCGGCTGCAAAAGCTCGCCGTCATTGCCATTGACAGCCACAGCTTGCCCCTGCGTCACGGCACGACTGGCGTGGCCATGGGATTCTACGGTCTGAAGCCGGTGAAAGATTACCGCGGTCGGCCGGATATATTTGGGCGTAAGCTCAAAGTAACGCGCGCCAACGTCGTTGATTCGCTGGCCTCTTTCTGCAACCTTTTGATGGGTGAAAGCAATGAAACCACGCCGCTTCTTATCGTGCGCGACGCGCTTTTCATCGATTTTACCAACCGGCAAACGTACCATCAGCTTTTTATGCCCATTACGCAGGATATTTTTTACCCATTATTAAAAAAATTTCATGCGCTCCAAAAAAAGAAGTTTGCGATTCAGCATGATCGCCGCCATCACCATTGACGGCAGAATCGCCAAAGACAGCCATCAGCTCACCGATTGGACATCAGTTGAAGACAAAAATTTTTTGCATAAAAAACTTGACGCAAGCGACGTTGTCATTGTCGGAAACAATACTTTCAAAACTGCCAGAGAGCCACTGTCAAAACGAAACTGCATCGTCTTCACCAGAGCAATTGCAGGGAGCCGGCAGAAAAACGAAAATTGTCTTTATGTAAACCCGGCTGGCGTTGACATTATAAAGTTATTACAGGGTAAAAATTACCGCCGCATTGCCGTACTGGGCGGCACGCAGGTGTACTCCTGGTTTTTGGAAAAAAACTTGCTTGACGAAATCTATCTCACCGTAGAGCCGATAGTTTTTGGTTCGGGTCTGCCGCTGTTTACGGCTGGCTTAACGCGGGATACACAGTATAAATTGATTTCAGCTAAGAAATTAAATAACAAGGGAAGTGTGTTGCTGCACTATGTAAATTGATAATTGGTAATGTCGCGTATGCCGGAACTGCCCGAGGTAGAAACCATTCGCCGCGATTTGGCGAAAAAAATCTTGCGTAAAAAAATCACACGCGTGGAAGTGAAAAAAGCGCGTCTGATTAAAAGCGGAGTGGCGGAGTTTCAAAAAATAATAACCGGCAACCGGTTCAAAAGCATCAATCGCATCGGCAAACTGCTGTATTTAGAATTGCCCAAAGACCGCTGGCTTTTGGTTCATCTGAAAATGACCGGCCAGCTGATTTATCAGACAGGGAAAAAAATTATTGCCGGCGGCCACTCATACTCATCCATGGATTTTATTCTGCCGGGTAAATACACCTACGTTATTTTCACCTTCGCCGGCGGCGGTCAGCTGTTTTTTAACGATATGCGCACGTTTGGCTATATGCAATTAGTGGATATCGCCCAGTTGAAAAATATTCTTAGTACTTATGGCATTGAGCCCTTGCAGAAAAATTTCAGCCTGAAAAATTTTCGAAACGCTCTGGACAAGCGAAAAACTTCCGTCAAGGCAGTACTGTTGAACCAGAAAATATTCGCGGGCATCGGCAACATCTACGCCGATGAAATTTGTTTTTACGCCGCCGTTAAGCCGAGCCGTCCGGTAACTTCATTGACGGCAATTGAAATAAAAAAATTGCGGCGCGGCGCAGAAGTTATTATTAAAAAATCAATTCAGGAGCGCGGCACAACCTTTAACAGTTTTCGCGACGGCGAGGGTAAAAAAGGAAATTTTATCAAATATTTAAAAGTATTTCAGCGAAACGGACAACAATGCCTGCGTTGCCGGCGCGGCATCATTCAAAAAATCAGATTAGCCGGTCGCGGCACGCATTTTTGCCCGCACTGCCAAGCGTAACTATTGACAGGCAAAATATTTATACTGTAATATAAGTACTATCAGTATGGAGACCTTTCAGACGCAACTCATTGCCAAGCGCAACGTCGCACGCGATACTATCGCTTTTGTTTTTGCAAAGCCGGCAAATTTTTCCTACCAGGCCGGCCAGTACGTTTCTCTGGTTTTGCCGCAGCTGTCAGACAAGGGACCGCGCGAAGCCGGGCGCTCTATGTCGCTTGCCTCTGCGCCGTCCGAAGATTTTATCATGATTGCCATGCGTCTGGGCCCGTCGCTGTACAAGCAGACGCTGTGGGATATGAAAGTGGGCGAAACAGTTGAAATCCGCGGGCCGCTGGGCGCGCTCGTGCCGCACGACACAACCAAACCGTCAGTCTATATTGCCGGCGGCATCGGCATCGCGCCGTTTCGCGGCATGATTTTGGACGCGCGAGAAAAGAATTGGCCGCACGACATTACCTTGCTGTACGCCAACCGCTACCGCGCGGACGCTGCTTTTTTAGATGAATTGCAGGCGCTGGAAAACAAGCATTTCAAACTTATTCCCATTTTAACGCGCGAGAAAAAATGGTCCGGCGAGCGCACGCACTGCGATGAAGCGATGATTAAAAAATACGTGCCGGATATTCACGCGCCCTCCTACTGCATTGTCGGCCTGCCTAATATGGTAACCGAGGTCAGTCTGCTGCTCAACGACATGGGCATTGGTTTTGAGCAGGTGAGAACCGAGCTGTTTACGGGATATTAGAAAATTGAACATTGATAATTTATTAATGCACTATTTATGTACACATTACAACCGCTCCCATACACCTATGACGCACTAGAGCCGTTTATTGACGCGCAAACCATGGAGATTCACCATGACAAGCACCATCAGGCCTACGTGAATAATTTAAACAAAGCCCTGGAGAAGTATCCGGAGTGGCAGAGCCGCTCGCCGGAAGAATTAGTGCAGGATTTGAACGCGTTGCCGGAAGATGTAACAACGGCCGTGCGCAACAACGGCGGCGGCGTGGTTAATCATAATTTTTTTTGGCAAATTTTAGCAAAAGATAAAGTATTTGGCGGTGAGATTCAAAAAGGCATTGAGCAGGCTTTTGGCAGTTTTGAAAATTTCAAAGAGCAGTTTTCTAAAGCCGCGGCCGGACAGTTTGGCTCCGGCTGGGCCTGGCTTGTGAGTAATAATGGCGCACTGGAAATTATGAGTACGCCCAATCAGGACAGCCCGCTGTCGGCAGGCAAAAAGCTTCTGCTTTGCATTGACGTGTGGGAGCACGCGTATTATTTAAAGTATCAAAATAGGCGGCCCGAATATATAGAATCGTTCTTTCATATTATCAATTGGGACGAAGTAAATAAAAATTTTGTTTAAAGGAGGGGAAAAAAAATGAAGTCCGCTAAAGATAAAGACCTTGCGAAACTTTATAATAGCTATGCGGAAGCAAATAATGATCCTATGCCGCAACCTCTTAACCCTGATAAATCTGTTAATCATAATTTTTCTAAAGATTTATTAGAATGGGAAGGCAGAAGATTTTGTTATGTTCGTCAAAAGAGAGAGGGGCATTGACTCCGGCGACGCGAAAATAACGTTGCCGGCTTTTCTTTTTTGTGATAAAATACTACAAATGGATAACGATACCACAAAATTGCTCTTGGCATTTCAGCGCAACGAAATCACCGAGTTTTACGTCTACCAGCGCCTAGCCGCTTTGGTGCACGGCAAAAACCGCGAGACCATTGAACGCATTGCCGCTGAAGAGCAAAAGCACTACAACACTCTCAAAAACTACACCAACACCGCGGTCGCACCCAGCCGCTGGCGCATTTTTAAATACATACTGCTGTCAAAGATTCTGGGCATCACCTTTGCCATCAAATCCATGGAGCGGGGCGAGCAGATGGCACAGGCCGCCTACGCGCAGGCTGGGGAAAATTTTACAGTGCTCGAACCGCTCTTGGCTGACGAACAGCGGCACGAAAAAGAACTGATTGAAATTATTCACGAGGAGCGGCTGGATTACATAGGCGCCATTGTTTTGGGTTTAAACGACGCGCTGGTTGAACTGACCGGCGCGCTGGCTGGTTTGAGCTTTGCCCTGCGCGAGACAACATTAGTCGCGCTGGCCGGACTCGTTACTGGCATTGCCGCGTCGCTTTCCATGGCAGCCTCGGCGTACTTGTCCAAAAAATCCGAAGGCGATGCCAATGCGGTGCGCTCGGCGATTTATACGGGCATTACCTACATCGTTACGGTTGTTTTGCTTGTTCTGCCGTTTCTCATTTTGCCGGACTACCACATCGCTTTGGTGGCGACACTTGTCATCGGCATCTGTATCATCGCCTTTTTCACTTACTTCAATACGGTGACACGGGGCACGCCGTTTCGGCGCAATTTTTTGGAAATGGCCGCATTGAGTTTTGGTGTGGCGCTGATTTCGTTTCTCGTCGGCATAGTACTGCGGCAGGTGTTTGGCATTGAGGCATAGTATGCTCACCGTAAATACTCCCGTTGAACAAATAAATAAAATCGGCAAAGCAACGGCGAAAAAGTTGCAAAAACTGGGCGTACAAACGGCCGGCGATTTTTTATGTTACTATCCGTTTCGCTACGAAGACTTCAGCCGGATGGTAAAAATTGCCGATTTGCAAGCGGGCATGACCGCAAACGTGCGCGGTAAACTGGAATTCATCCAAAACAAGCGCAGTCCCCGCCAGCACATGTTTATTACGGAAGGCTTGGTGCGTGATGACAGCGGGCAACTAAGAATAGTTTGGTTCAACCAGCCTTTTATCGGCAAAAGTTTGCATACCGGCGAAATTGTTTCGCTCGCCGGCACGGCACAGGGCGGATTTTTAGGTCTGGAAATGGCCAGCCCCGAGTACGAGCGTCTGTCGTCGCTCGCGAGCGCGGGCACGCATACCACAGGTATTGTCCCGATGTATCATCTGACCGCCAATCTCACCAACCGGCAGGTGCGGTTTTTAGTCAAATCCGTTATCGGACTCGCTTTTCAGGTTGAAGATATTTTACCGGCGGCAATTCAGCGCACCTATCACCTGCTTTCCTTGCCGCAAGCATTGCAAAACATTCATTTCCCGCAATCCCCGGAAATGCTTGAACGCGCGCGCCGGCGTCTGCAGTTTGAGGAATTATTTTTGGTGCAGCTCAAGGCGCAAGTTAAAAAATCAGAATTTAAAAGTCAGAGAGCCGAAGCAATAAAATTTTTTGACAAAGAAACTAAAAGTTTTGTAAAAAATTTGCCCTTTGAACTTACCGGCGCGCAGAAGAAAGCTGGGTGGGAAATTTTGCAGAACATGCAAAAAGGTGAACCGATGTCGCGGCTGCTGGAGGGGGATGTGGGCAGCGGCAAAACCGTTACCTCCGCCATTGCCATGTACAACGTTGCCTTGAATAAAAAACAGAGCGCGCTCTTAGTACCAACGGAAATTTTAGCGCAGCAGCATTTTGAAACGCTGACAAAATTATTTAAGGGCGTTGATATTAGTATAGGACTATTTACGCGGACAAGCCGTAAAGTCGTAAGTCTTAAGTCTTATGACTTACAACTTAATGTTAGCAAAGAAACATTATTAAAAGCAGTAAAAGATGACAAAATAGACATCGTGGTAGGAACGCACGCTTTAATTCAGGAAGACGTGGAATTTCACGATTTGGCGCTCGCCGTCATTGATGAACAACATCGCTTCGGTGTAGCCCAGCGGCAGGCGTTGCGCGCTAAAAGCGGCGAAACAAAAATCGTGCCGCATCTGCTCTCTATGACCGCAACGCCGATTCCGCGCTCGCTTGCGCAGGTGATTTACGGGGATTTGGACATATCAATCATCAACGAACTGCCCAAGGGGCGCAAAAAAATTTCAACTTTTGTCGTGCCCGAGGCCAAGCGCGCCGGCGCCTATGATTTTATCAAAAAACAAATCGCGAGCGGCCGGCAGGCCTTTGTTATTTGCCCTTTGATAAGCCCGTCAGATAAATTAGGGGTGAAGTCAGTGGAAGAAGAATATAAAAAATTAAACAAAAATATTTTTCCTCATTTAAAAATCGCTTCCCTGCACGGCCGGATGAGGGCAGAGGCTAAAGAAGAAGTGATGCAAAAATTTTTAAGCAATGAAATTAAAATTTTAGTTTCCACGTCAGTCGTGGAAGTCGGGGTGGACGTGCCCAACGCTACGGTGATGATGATTGAAGGCGCCGAGCGTTTCGGGCTGGCGCAGCTGCATCAATTCCGCGGCCGGGTCGGGCGCAGTACGCACCAGTCGTATTGCCTCCTGTTCACTGCAAGTTTGAACGAACAAACGCGCGCGCGGCTGGATACGTTTGCCCGCTCAAGCGACGGTTTCAAGCTGGCCGAAGCTGATTTGCGGCAGCGCGGTCCGGGTGAGGTCTATGGCACGGCGCAGAAGGGTTTTCCGGAATTTAAAATCGCCACGCTCAACGACTACGCGCTCATTAAGCAAACAAAAACGGCGGCCGAGAGCATTGTTGCCGCAGGGGTTGAAAAGTACCCAAAACTCTTAGAAAAAATAAAAGACGAAGGGGAATATGTTGTAGGATAATTGCTTTTTTAAACTATTTTGCTATACTACTAATATGACTGAAAATAAATCCAGCATTTTAATCGTTGAAGACGACCAGACCATTGCCACGATGTACTCCGTGAGTCTGCAAAACGAAGGCTACACGGTGAGCGTGGCTGAAAACGGCGAACAGGGCTTAATCCTTGCCCGTGAAACGCATCCGGGCGTTATTTTGCTTGATATTATCATGCCCAAAATGGACGGTTTTTCTATGCTCAAAGAGCTCAAAAACGACGAGGCAACCAAAGAAATTCCGGTTGTATTGCTCACGAATTTGGGTCAGGATGAGGACAAAGAGCGCGGCGAGCAACTGGGCGCAAGCGATTATTTGGTAAAAACCGACTACACGCCCCGGCAGGTCAGCGAAAAAATTAAAACATATTTATAATACTTTTCTATGGTCCATTTCAAAGAAGAACAAACATTGGTTATAATCAAAGGCGACGGCGTCCAGCGCGGACTAGTGGGTGAAATCATCACACGCTTTGAACGCATTGGCTTAAAAATAAAAGCCATGAAGATGGTCTGGCCGGACAAGGAATTAGTGAACCGGCACTACGACCCGGCCAATACGAAATGGCTAGAAGATGTCGGCCAAAAAGCTCTGAAAGGCTATGAGAAAAAAGGCATCAAAGTTGACAAAACTCCGCTGGAAATCGGTCAGCATGTGCAGGAGAATTTGCTCTCCATGCTCGCGGCCGGCCCGGTGGTAGCGATTGTTCTGCAGGGCGCGCATAGCGTTGAAGTCGTACGCAAACTAGTCGGCTCAACCGATCCGCTCTCGGCGGCGCCGGGTACTATCCGCGGCGACTACGCCCTTGATTCCTATCACATGAGCGATATTGATGACCGCGCCATTCGCAACTTAATTCATGCCTCCGGCACGCCCGAAGAAGCCAAGCACGAAATTGAAATTTGGTTTGACCCGGGCGAATTGCATGCCTATACTATGCCCTACGATGAGGTGATTTACGACAAGAATTGGGAGAAAAAGCAGGCCATGTTGAATGAATAGTTTATACGGTGTATACTAACTTGTGTATGAAAAAAGCCATTCAATTTATCAACAAACCCATTGTTCTCATCGGTACGCTCATCACGGCCCTGGCGGTTATTTTAGCCAAATTTTTTATCACCAAAGAGCAGGGGAGCGAGGACAAAAAAGACTAATACATTTTTGGCGGCAAGCAGGGACATAATTACGGGTCGTTACTGGACGACTAAGGAAGCATACGTTGCCGTTTAGGCATGCGTTCGCTTCCTTTTTTATTTTCCAAAGAAGCATTTGTGTCTTGGCAAAAGGGGTGCTATACTATCTAATATCTGAAATTTTTACTATACTATGTTAGATCAACAAGATTTAAAAATGATAGAAGACATTGTGAGAACGCACATTGCTCCTCTTAAGGATGATATGGCTTTTTTAAAGCATGATATTATTATGATGAAGCAGTCAATATCGTCTATTAAGACTGAAATGGATAGTTTTCATAATAAATTAGTGCGTATTGAGGATAAAATTGACAAACTAACGAGGATGGAAACGGAGGATGTGACAGCTGTTAGTAATGAGGTTGAAATTTTAAAGCAGAAATACGTCGCATTGGAACAGCAGGTAAAATTATTGCAAGAACAGCGTGCCGTAAGCTGAATTTGACAAAATTTTTTGTTTTATTATACTTACAACAAGATGAATACTAACAAAGCCATTCAAACCAATTTGAGTCTCCTGCTCGGTTTGCTCCTCAGCCTCCTCGGCTTGAGGTTTTTGGGTGGCTTGAATAAGGCAGTCCTACGCTAAAGCTTCGGACTGTAAACATAAAAGGTTAAAATTTTCGAGCCACCCAAACGGGTGGTTTTTTAGTCGTTCTTTACAATAATGCTCATAATGGCTGACAGGAGTTTGTCGCGCTCCTTCCCCTTACCAAGGGGAAGGTGAGGATGGGGTCGGCAGGTTGCTATCAGTCATTATTGGCTGAATATTACTATAGAGAGGAAAACATTATCATGAGCGACAAAATCATAATTTTTGACACGACGTTGCGGGATGGCGAGCAATCGCCCGGTTTCAGCATGAATTTGCAGGAAAAGTTGGAATTCGCGTTTCAATTGAAACGTCTCGGTGTTGACGTGATTGAAGCGGGATTCCCCATCTCCTCCCCCGGAGATTTCGAATCCGTCAAAGCCATTGCCCAACAAGTGGACGGCCCCCAAATCTGCGGCTTGGCCCGCGCCATGGACAAGGACATTGACCGTTGCTGGGAAGCGGTGCAGCATTCCAAGAATCCCCGCATTCATACGTTCATCGCCACCAGCCCCATTCACGTAGAAAAGAAACTGAAGAAAACCCAGCAGGAAGTTCGCGAGATCGCCGTCAACGCCGTCAAGCGCGCTAAGCAATATACGGATAACGTGGAATTTTCCACCGAAGACGCCGCGCGCACCGGGCGGGATTACATCTGCGAAGTCGTGGAGGCCGTCATCGACGCGGGCGCGACGACGGTCAATATTCCCGACACTGTCGGCTATTCCAATCCCTGGGAATACGGCGCTTTGATCGAATATATTTTCGAAAAAGTTCCCAATGTCGGCCAGGCGATCATCAGCGTGCATTGCCATAACGACTTGGGATTGGCCGTAGCCAACTCGCTGGCCGCCGCGCGCATGGGCGCCCGCCAAATTGAATGCACCATCAACGGCATTGGCGAACGGGCGGGCAATGCTTCGTTGGAAGAAGTCGTGATGAACATCAAAACGCGCCGCAACTTCTTCCCGTTCCATACGGACGTCAACACGGAGCAGATTTATCCCGCCAGCCGACTGTTGACGCGATTCACCGGCATATCCGTCCAACCCAACAAGGCCATTGTCGGCGCCAACGCCTTCGCCCACGAGGCGGGCATCCATCAGGACGGCGTTCTCAAGGAGCGCACCACCTACGAAATCATGTCGCCGCAGTCGGTAGGCCGGAGCGGCAATTCTATGGTTCTGGGCAAACATTCGGGCCGCCACGCCTTCGTCTCCCGCATGAAGGAGTTGGGCTTCGCTCTCGACGACGCGGCGCTGGAAAAAGCCTTTGCGGCGTTCAAGAATTTGGCGGATTTGAAGAAAATCATTTTCGACGAAGATTTGCTAGTCATCGTCGACGAACAATCCCGCGCTTCCGACTACGCCCGTTACAACCTCGAAGACATTTTCATCAGGATTGGCCAGGATAAAAAGCCCTCGGCCTCCATCCGCCTCCGCGTTGACGGCGACATTCTGGAAGGCAGCGGAACCGGCGACGGCGCCTTGGATGCGGCCTTTTCCGTCATCAAGAATCTGACGAACATGGAAGACGCCGTTCTGGTGGATTACCACGTCGGTGCCGTAACGCGGGGGACCGATGCGCTCGCCTCGGTGAACATCACTATCAGCGCAGGCGGCCGCGAAGCCATCGGACGCGGAGCGGATACCGACGTCATTCGCGCCAGCATCAAGGCGTTCATTAACGCCATTAACCATTGTTGTTTTGAAAACGGTCAGGTTAAACCGACCGAAGTATAATTTTAGGTTATTCATGGGGGGGTGGGAAAGACAATGTAATTTATTTTCACCCCCTTTTCATTTCGTTTAGTATTCGTATATTCGTAAATATTCGTAATTCGTAGTGGTTTGTGGACAAACTACTTGCATTTTTTTTAGTTATTTGTTAAGATATCCACATATGCATAAGACATTAACAAAAATTGCATTTTGGTTTAGCTTTTACTTTTATGGCTTTCGCCTGGCGGAAAGTGCAGTTCTTGGTGATGTTTTATCACAAAAATAAATAAAACATCATTAGGGAAAACACTCTGACTTCCGCCGAACAGGCGGGAGTCAGTTTGTTTTTTGGTCTATTTGCGCCTTTTACTTTTTTTAAGTAGAAGTCCATAATAGGGCAAAAATTGTCCTAAAATAAAGGAGCTTCGCTCTTTACAACGTTTTTAAGAAGAGAGGATGCCACATTATGAAGTTATTATTGTTTGATTTTCAAGATGTGAGGAAAGAAAAATATGCCCTTCTCACATTTAAAATTGTAGCAGTAAATAGAGAGACGGTAGTAAGGACAGTAACAATCAGCAAAAGCACAGATTTTGATGGTGTGATTTCTGTTCATCGCTACAGCATACTACCTGCTTGTCTTGAAGCGATTGAAGTTGCTTCAGGACTGAGGTTAAAGTTGATTGACCTCTCAACTAAGAAGCAAGAAGATGATTTTTTTGTTGAGTTGACCGTACGTATAGACAGTCAATTTTTTGAGGGAGTAAAAAAAGACTGTTTATTTGGGTTGGCTTTCTTGGGAGCTTTGATAGAAGCAGTGAATTGCTCCCAAGAGCTACCAGATGAGCAAGTAGCGTAATTATTGCGGAGTCCGTACACACATTCGCGTGTCGTACGGACTCCGCTCACTTTTTTATCATCTTGAGCGCAGACGAAAATTCAAAAGCGTTTCGTTGCTCTCAAAATGGTAAAAATTTGCGCGTTCGTTAGCCGGGTGCTGTGTGTAGCATCCGGCCTCTTTTTTTATTTTTCGTATTATGGTAAGAATACAATAGTTATTTGCGGGCTGTGGTATAGTGGTAGTACACAAGGCTGGGGGTCTTGTAGTCCGGGTTCGATTCCCGGCAGCCCGACAAACATTCGCAAAAAACAGGCTTTTGTGGTAGCATAAAAACATGTTGACCTACATTCTCTTCGTCATCGGTTTCGCGCTTTTAATCAAAGGCGCGGGCTACCTTGTGGAGGGCGCGTCAGCCGTGGGCAAGCGGCTGGGCCTGTCCTCGCTTTTCATCGGCTTAACCATTGTCGCTTTCGGCACCTCGGCGCCGGAACTCTTCGTGAACATCATCGCGAGCGTTAAAGGCAATGCCGACATCGCCATCGGCAACATCGTCGGCAGTAACATCATCAATATTTTGTTTATTTTGGGAATCGCCGCCATTATTTATCCGCTGAACGTGCATTTAAACACGACGCGCAAAGAAATCCCATTTAGTTTGCTGGCCGTAGTGGTGTTAGGATTGTTAGTCAATGATGGCCTGATTGACGGTTATAATTTTAATGTTTTGAGCCGCAGCGAGGGTCTGGTATTGCTGGGATTTTTCATCGTGTTCATGTACTACACGGTTGGCATCATGCGGGAGGGAAAATCCGGCGGCGTGGAAATCAAAGCGTACAACGCGTGGCTTGCTTGGCTGATGGTGGCCGGCGGTTTGGTAGGTCTGATGGTGGGCGCGAAATGGGTGGTTGACGGCGGCGTTGCCATCGCGCACAACTTCGGCTTGAGTGAAGCGCTCATCGGCTTGACGCTCGTGGCGGTCGGCACGTCATTGCCGGAACTGGCTACGTCAGCCGTGGCCGCGTACAAAAGACAGCCGGACATTGCCATCGGCAATGTGGTCGGCTCCAACATTTTTAACATCTTTTGGATTTTAGGCGTGAGCGCTTTTATCCGGCCGATAGAATTTTCTCCAGCTTTAAACTCTGATATTTTGGTTTTGACGGCGGTAACGATTTTGCTTCTGGTAGCAATTTACGTCGGCAAGCGGAATGTATTGCAGAAGTGGGAAGGCTACGGGTTTTTGTTATTATACATACTCTATGTCGCATTTTTGGTGTATAGAGGATAAAAATTAACAGTATGGCGTTAAAAAAAATTACCCGCGCGGATATAGAAAAATTGCACCGTAGCGGCGTATTAAAAAAAGTCGGCACGGTTCAATTGGAAAGCGGCGAGAAGCTTGCCGGCGCGAAGTTTCGCGATTATTTGGCTGAAAAAGCAAAAAAATACCAAACGGTGACTGCGCTGACCGAAGCGATAAAAAAAGAAACCGCGCCGAGCCAGTGGCGTCAGCGCAAAAAAATTGCGGAAACGCTTCAGCCAAACATAACTGCGGCTTCAGCTGTCATAACGCAACACCGGCAGGATATTTTTGGTAAAGTGTTTGGCCGGCGGCGGGAGGAAAGAAAGCCATTGCCGTTTTATCGCCGCGCCAAAGCCGGTTCGTGGAATCCTCAAACCGGACGTTACGAGGAGTCAGATATAAATCAGCGGCCGGGCATGATTGGCAGCCGTCCGAAAAACAGCAGTATCGGCCTGGGCAGCCGTCTGGAGCAGGCAAAAGGAGCACGCACCAGCGCTTTGGACAGCGCTTCTTCAGCTTTAGGAATCGGCGAACAGCAGAGCGGTAGCGGGTTTCGGACGGCAGGCAGTAATATGAAGAAATAATATGACTAAACGAATTATTTGTTTGTTTGGCCCGCAGGGTTCGGGCAAGGGCACACAGGCAAAAATTTTAACCGCCCAACTCCATATCCCGCACATTTCAACCGGTGATTTGTTTCGCGCGGCCATCGCCAGCCGCGCGGAACTGGGTAAACAGGTTGAAGGTATTTTAAATAAAGGCGAGCTCGTGTCTGACGAGCTGACGTTTAACCTGCTCAAAGAGCGCATTTCGCAAAACGATTGTAAGGCCGGATTTATTTTGGATGGCTATCCGCGCACGCTCACGCAGGCGCAGCTGCTGGATGATTTTATGAATGTTGACGTCGTCATTGTGTTGGAAATTTCCGATGCGGAATCGCTCAAGCGCCTGACGAATCGCCGGCAGGATAGCATAACCGGCGCCATTTACAATCTCTACACCGTGCCGAAACCCCCAAAAGAAATTGAGCGCCGGCTCATCCAGCGTGCCGACGATACGGCCGAGGCCATAGAAAAACGGCTGAAAAAATATCATCAGCAAACCGAGCCGCTTTTTTTATACTATAAAAACAAAGTTATTCGCGTGAACGGCGAGCAGAGTATTGAAAGAGTGGCTGGAGATATAGAACGGGCATTAGTATTATGATAAAACTAAAGACACAAAAAGAAATAGAAACGCTGCGGGAGGGCGGGTTAATTTTGGGTACGATTTTGGAGGCGCTGGGCCATATGGCTGTGCCCGGAGCCAACACGGCTGATTTGGAAGCTGAGGCATTGCGCCGCATCAAAGAAGCGCATGGTCAGCCGGCGTTCAAAGGCTACAAAATCCGCAAAAGCGACAAAGGTTTCCCCAGCGCGCTGTGCGTATCGGTGAACGAGGATGTGGTGCACGGCGCGGCCGTGCCGGGAAAATTTTTGCAGGACGGCGACATCGTCGGTTTGGATATCGGCATGAAGTACAAAGACTTCTATACTGATACGGCGGTTACCGTTGGCGTGGGTGAAATCAGCGCGGCCGCGCAGAAACTTTTAGCCGTCACGCAGGAATGCTTACAGCTCGGTATTCGGCAGGCCAAGCCGGACAACACCCTGCGCGACATCGCGCGCGCCATTCAGATAAACGCCGAGAGCAATCATTTCGGCGTGGTGCGCGAGCTTGTCGGCCACGGCGTCGGCTACGCCGTGCATGAGGAGCCGCAGGTGCCCAATTTTGACAGCGGGGAAAAAGAGGTCATGGGCGTTGTTTTAAAACCCGGCATGGTCATTGCCATTGAACCCATGCTCACGCTCGGCGATTGGCATATCAGAACCGGCGCCGATCATTTCGCGCTGGCGACCGTTGACGGCCAGCTCGCGGCGCATTTTGAACATACGGTCGCTATCGTTGAAGGAGGAAATATAGTAATCACTTCAACAGAGGAAGGTTTATGAAAAGATATTTAGGAGTTGATTACGGCACAAAGCGTATCGGCTTAGCGATCGGCGACAGTGAAACAAAAACTGCCGTTGTTTTTGGTACGGTTGCTGATATCAACGGCGTTGTTGAAGCGGTCAAAGAAGAAGAAATTGACGCCGTTGTGCTGGGCGCGCCGTATTCGTTGGCAAGCAATAAACATGCCCTGCCGGAAAATTTTCAAAATTTTTTAGCCGCGTTAAAAGCCGCTTTGCCCGGCACAGGAATTATTTTAGAGGATGAGCGTCTGTCTTCCAAGTACGCGGATTCTTTAGCGGGAAATAAAAAAGCGCAAGCCAGCCGCGATGAGATAGCGGCGGTATCAATTTTGCAGGGATATTTGGACAGAAGCTAAGTTACTATGGAGGTGACCCACAAAACTCAAGCAATAGTTTTACAGCGGGAGGCTTATAATGAAAGCGATTCCCGCGTCTTTTTCTACACGCGGGATTTTGGCAAAGCCATGCTAGTCGCGCGCGGCACGAGCAAACTCTCTTCAAAACTCGCCGCGCACGTTGAGCCGCTGAACGCCTGTGAGGTAATGATTATTTCCGGCCGGCAGTATGACTACGTCGGCAGCTGCGTGAGCGGCGCAAGCTATCGCGGGATAAAATCTGATTACGGGATCGCCATTGTTGCCGCCGGCATCGCAAAAATCGTCCATACAGCAACGAAAGAGCATTCTCCGGACGAGCGGATTTTTTTCATGCTGAAAAAATTTTTAGATGTTTTGGATTCATCCGCGGCAAAATTGCCCGGCGATACTTTGCAATTGCTGGCCTCGACGTTTATTTTAAAATTAGTTTCGGCGCTGGGCTACCAGCCGCGCTTTGAGAGTTTGCTCGTGGGAGACCAAAAAATATCGCCAAAATCAGCTCATTTTATGCGCATGCTTTTGGGCATGGCCTTTGAAGAAATTTTGCGTTTGCCGGTTGAGCCGGAGCTGGCGCAAAATTTCAGCCGGACCATGGACAGGTACAAACATTACCTATTTGACTGATTTCAATTTTTTATTTATAGTGTAGGATAATAAAGAATAAGCTCAAATGTATGTACAATACTCAAGTCGCAACAAAAAACCAAGTGAATAATTTACTGCAGGAGATTAGAACATTGCGTTCGGTCGTCATTGGTTGGATTGGAAAAGATACGGAAGGCAGTTATAACCCGCATTTTGTAAAAAGAGTATTAAAGGCGAGCAAGGATAAACCAATTGCCAATTTTAAGGATAAAGCAACTTTTTTGCGAATGCTAAAAGATTGAGTATGGCATCAGTAGTTTTTGGGAAAGATTTTTTAAAATCAGCGAAGAAGTTGCCGGGAGCGCAACAACGCAAGTTAGCGGATTTATTACTAACGTTGTCGCAAAATTGCTATTATCCAACGTTACATACGAAGCCGTTGTCAGATGTATTGACAGGTTTTTATTCATTCAGAATAACGAGAGATTGGCGTGTTGTATTTCGATTTAACAGCGTTGACGAGATACAGCCTCTGTTAGCCGGACACCGTAAAGATATATACAAAATAATCAAGCGAAAAATTTAAACAATAAGCAAAGCCGTTAGCACCCCGTCTGACACCGGGAGAGGCGTTCCGGGTAAGCCCGTTACAGCTATCAATGAAGCGTTCTGCTTTGCCGGCCGGTAGAGCAGAAAACTAAGGTGGCACCGCGAATTAACAAAATTCGTCCTTAGGTATTAAATTTTTTAATATCCAAAGACGAATTTTTTTATTTAAGATACCAAATATGCTACGTACCAACACTTGCGGTGAATTAACCGCCAAAAATAAAGGCAAAAAAGTAACGCTCTGCGGCTGGGTGCACCGGCGGCGCAATCATGGCGGTTTATTATTTATTGACCTGCGCGACCGCTACGGCCTGACGCAAGTCACCTTTGACCCGAATAAAAATAAATCAGCCTATGAGGCGGCGGACGCCTGGCGAAGTGAATGGGTCGTAAGTGTGAGCGGCGAAGTGGCGTTAAGGCCGAAAGAAATGATGAACGAAAAAATGCCGACCGGAGAAATTGAAATTGTAGCCACGCAAGCCAAAACCCTAAGCGAGTCAAAAACGCCGCCGTTTCAGATTGACGAAGAAAAACAAAGCGAAGCTAATGAGCAATTGCGTTTGCAGTACCGCTTCATTGACCTGCGCCGGCCCAAACTACAGGAAATGCTGCGCATCCGCGACGAGGTAATACGCCACATGCGCGATTATTTCCACAAGGAAAATTTCATTGAGGTGCAGACGCCGATTTTGGCCAACTCTTCGCCGGAGGGCGCGCGCGACTGGCTCGTGCCTTCGCGCCTGTACCCGGGGAAATTCTATGCCCTGCCGCAGGCGCCCCAGCAGTTTAAGCAGCTCTTGATGGTTGCCGGCTTAGACCGTTATTTCCAAATCGCGCCCTGTTTTCGCGACGAAGACCCGCGCATGGATCGCCACTACGGCGAATTTTATCAGCTGGATATGGAGATGAGCTTTGTAACGCAGGAAGATATTTTCAAAATCATGGAGCCGCTGATGATTGAGCTGACCGAAAAATTTTCGGACAAAAAAGTTATGTTCAAGCCGTTTCCCAAAATTTCCTGGCGCGAGGCGATGGAAAAATACGGTTCGGACAAACCGGACTTGCGTTTTGCGATGGAAATGAAACCGGTAACTGATTTAGTTAAAAATTGCGGTTTCAGTGTTTTTGACAAGGCAATTTCTGCCGGCGGCGTGGTGCAGGCGCTCAACGTTTCCGGCGGGGCAAAATTCAGCCGCAAGGACATTGATGAACTAACTGAAGTCGCCAAGAGCAAGGGCGCGGCCGGTTTGGCTTACATTATCGTGGACAAAGAGCCAAAGTCGCCGATTTTAAAATTTTTGCAGCCGGACGTCGTGAAGGCGTTACTGAAAGAAATTAAAGCCAAAGCCGGCGGCATCGTATTTTTTACGGCCGGCGAGTGGCGAACGGCCTGCGCAAGTTTGGGTGCGGTGCGCAGCGAGTGCGGTTCACGGCTGGGCCTAAAAGATAATAAAAAAGCGGCCTGGCTGTGGGTGACTGATTTTCCCATGTATGACTATTCCGAAGTGGAAGAGGGCAGAATTGACTTTGGCCACAACCCGTTTTCCATGCCGCAGGGCGGACTGGAAGCGCTAGAAACGAAAAATCCGCTGGAGATTTTGGCCTACCAGTACGACTTCGTTTTGAACGGTTTTGAAATCACTTCGGGCGCCATCCGCAACCACGACCCGCGCATTATGTATAAAGCGTTTGAAATCGCCGGTTATACTAAAGAACAAGTGGACAAAAAATTCGGGCACATGATTCGCGCCTTTGAGTACGGCGCGCCGCCGCACGGCGGCAACGCGCCCGGCATTGACCGGCTCCTGATGGTTTTGAACGAGTGGAATTCCATTCGCGACATTTATGCCTTTCCCAAAGACAGCTCCGGCCGCGACGTGATGCTGGGCGCGCCGAGCGAGGTTGATGATAAACAGCTCAAAGAATTACATATCAAAACGGAGTAACTTTTATGCAAACCACAGTCAAACAACTTTACCGCGAAACAAACAAATTCCTCAATAAAAAAATCATCGTCAACGGCTGGGTGCGAACCACGCGCTCCAGCGGCGCGACCAGCTTCATTGAATTAAGCGACGGCACGTTTTTTAAACGTGTGCAGGTTGTTTTTGACGAAAAGCTGAAAAATTTTGCAGACATAAGTAAAGTCGCTTTGGGAACCGCCCTGGAAGTCTTCGGTATGGTTGTTGCATCGCCAGCGGCCGGCCAGCCATTTGAAATCAAGGCTGAAAAAATCACGGTGCTGGGAGAAGTGGCGGGGGATTATTCCTTGCAGAAAAAAAAGCATTCGTTTGAATTTTTGCGCACGATTGGGCATCTGCGGCCGCGCGCTAATACTTTTCAGGCGGTCTTTCGCCTGCGCTCGGCATTAAGTTTTGCCATTCATCAGTTCTTTCAGGAGCGCGGCTTTGTCTACGTGCAGACGCCCGTTATCACCGCGAACGACTGCGAGGGCGCGGGCGAGATGTTTAAAGTTACGACGCTTGATTTGGCAAACGTTCCCAGACAAAAAAACAACGCGGTTGATTTTTCCCAAGATTTTTTTGGCAAAGAAGCGGGTTTAACCGTGAGCGGCCAGCTTGAGGGCGAGGCGTTTGCCTTGGCTTTTAAAAACATCTACACATTCGGCCCCACCTTTCGCGCAGAAAACTCTAACACGGCGCGCCATGCGGCCGAGTTTTGGATGATTGAGCCCGAAATCGCCTTTGCCGAACTCGCGGATAACATGAAATTGGCTGAAGACATGCTCAAGTATTTAATTAATTATGTTTTGAAAAATCTGCCCGAGGAAATGGAATTTTTCAATAAATTTATTGATACGAGTTTACTCGCGCGCCTGACAACTGTTAAAGACACCGTTTTCGGGCATGTAACCTATACCGAGGCGGTTGAAATTTTAAAAAAAGCAAAAAAGAAATTTGACTATCCCGTTGCCTGGGGCATTGACCTGCAGACCGAGCACGAGCGTTACTTATCTGAAGAAGTTTATAAAAAACCGGTGTTTGTCACAAATTATCCCAAAGACATCAAGGCGTTTTACATGCGTCAAAACGATGACGGTAAAACCGTTGCCGCGATGGATTTGCTCGTGCCCGGCGTTGGGGAAATCATTGGCGGCAGCCAGCGCGAAGAGCGGCTGGATTTACTCACACAGCGTATGAGAGAGATGAAAATTAAAAACGAAGGCCTGGAATGGTATTTGGACTTGCGCCGCTACGGCGGGGTGAAGCACGCGGGCTTTGGTTTGGGGTTTGAGCGCGCGCTCATGTATCTTTCCGGCATGCAAAACATCCGCGACGTGATTCCGTTCCCGCGGACACCGAAGAGCATTGCTTTTTGACGCGAGTGAACGCGGCATTATTTACACTTTATGTTTTTCATAGTATAATATCCGTATAAACTTTTAACTTAATCAAATATTTAACCTACATCAGATATGTCTCAAAACAACTCCGCAAAATTTACGTTTCTGTATCTGCTCTCATTAGTCGCATTGGGTTTTTTCGCCATTGCCGGCGGCATGGCGCTGTTTCAGGTTATTAATAAAAACATTGCCGATATTGTGGAAAATTACGGCATGCGCTATGACATTTCCGCCCTGCGTTTCGCGCTCTCGGCCATGCTGGTAGCCGCGCCGATATATCTCATCAGCGTCTGGCAGATAAATAAAAATTTATTGAGCGGCAAGTTGCAAGCAGACTCGGGCATTCGCAAGTGGCTGACGTATTTTATTTTGCTTGTGGTTTCATTTGTCATGCTCGGCTGGGCCATTGCCGTGATTAATAATTTTTTCAACGGCGAGCTGACGTTGAAGTTTATTTTAAAAGCCTTGACGGTGCTCGCGATTTCCGGCGCGATTTTTTCCTACTACCTCATTGACATCCGGCGCGAGCAGGTGAGCGGCACAAAAAATGTCTTCGCGCGCTCGTATTTGTATGGGACAATCATCGTTGCTTTGGCGATTTTTATCGCCGGTATATTCTTCGTAGAATCGCCCGCGCAGGCGCGGCAGCTGCGCATTGACCAGGAAACCATTAACCGTCTCAACACAACCGAAAACGCCATTCAGAGTTATTTTGCCCAAAGCGGCATTTTGCCGGAAAACTTGGATGTGCTCTCGCAAGAGGTCGGCTTTACGACCAAACTTGATGCGCAGAATCCTTCCACCAAGCAGAATTTTGACTATAAAATTTTGGAGAAGAAAAAATACCAGCTCTGCACGGACTTTTTGCGCGCGTCGTTGAGCGAGGCGGAAGGCGGCTACCCGTCGTACACATATCCGTACGGCAACTACGAACATGAGGCCGGACGTCAGTGCTTTGAGCGGACCGTGCTGGATGACAGCGGCGTCAAAGCAATACCGGTGCGGTAGTTCGGAGTATTGGAGCACAGGCCATAAAAACACAAAAGACGCTCTGAAAGGTGCGTCTTTTTTGGTTTTAAAAATAGAAGAGCGGGAAAGCGGTGCTCTTCGTTAAGAGAAATTCAATGCTTTCCCGCTTTGACACAACTAGTGCCTACGAACTCTCGTTGTCTCCTTCGCGCACGACCTTAAGGTCGTGCGGGCTAAACGTTGCTTAGGAGTTGAGGTTCACATTTCCTTTGAAGGTGTTGCCGCCGTTTGCCGCATTTGTCGCGGTACTAGCGAAGTTCGCTTGGGTCGAAATCGAAAGGTTGTCCATGTGGTTAATGCGCTTCGGATCCATAAGACGACTCCTTGCTTGGCACTCGTGAAAGATCGACCTATCACCTTTGATACTTCGCGAATCTCCTCTTATTCGCAAGGTTTTGATGCGGTGACAGATGATTGATTTGCTAATATCATATCTAAAATTTCTAGAGGTGTCAATATTTTTGTCAAGAAAATAAAAAAGGGGACATATAAGGATGTCCCCCGCTCGCGTGATTTTAAATAAAGAACTTTTTATTTTACGTTACGCATTTTTAGGGTATGCGTACCCTTTAAAAACAATTTCCATAATTGGGCCACCTCCCGTAGGCCCAAAATGGCTTCCAGTGACGACCGCACGATTCCAATCGAACTGTCCGTGCGGCCTCTGTTATGCGGAATTGTTATTGTTATTGTTGTTTTTCACAATAACCCCTCCTTTCTCCTCCCAAGAAACAGGAGGATGGGAATTGGATGTGGGTATAATATATCAGTGGCTATAAAATGTCAACAAAGTGAGCCTCTGTGGATAAAAAATAAAGGGGTTTTTGCGGGGTTTGGGAAAATGAAGTATAATGTAGTTACGTAATCACTTAGTTAATTAGTCACTTAGTTTCTATCTATGGCTATGAAAACATTAGTAAAAAAACAAAAAAACAACAAAACAAAAAAACAATCTAAATCCCCAAAGTTACCTAAGAAAGTCATCGCCTACTTAGAAAAAGCCGGTGTGCCGCATGAACTCATTGAGCACAAAACAGTTTATACCGCATACGACGCGGCGCAAACCATGGGCAAAAAGCTCTCCGAAATCGCCAAGTCGCTTTTGGTCAAGGCGGACAAAGATTACTACGTGGCCATTTTGCCGGCCGACCACAACGTTGACTTTAGCAAATTAGGCAAAAACATCGCCAAGCTCAAAGGCAAAGACGTGAAAGTCGTAAAAATTCCGGGAGAAAAAATCGTGCAGGAATTATTAAAATTAAAAAACGAAACCGTGAGCGCGTTTGGCCAGGCCTACAAATTGCCGGTGATTGTTGACAAAGCCCTTGCCAAATCCAAAAAGGCGATTTTTTCCTCCGGCGGCTTCAACCACTCGGTGCAGATGGCGGTGAAGGACTACCTCGGTTTAGAGAGTGCGAGTATGGGGACGTTTGGGGTGAAGAAGAAGGCAAAGCAAAGAAAGAGTAAATAGCTAATAGTAAATAGCTGACAGGAATTCAAAAACATAATTTATCGATTAACAGCATGGCCAACCAAATACAGCACTTTACTCATTTGAATGTTTGGAAGAAAAATCATGAGCTCGTTCTTTCCGTATACAAACTTACGAAGTGTTTTCCCAAAGACGAACTCTTCGGGTTGACCGCACAAATCAGACGGGCGGTAGTTTCCATCACCTCAAATATAGCCGAAGGGTTTGGCAGGTTTCACTACAAAGATAAGGCACGATTTTACATTATGGCACGCGGTTCGGCAGCTGAAGTACAAAACCAACTCATCATTGCCAGGGATTTGGACTATATCACGCAAGCGGAGTTTGATGCAGTAAAAGTCATCAGTTTTGAGGGATATAAATTACTCTGCGGCATTATTCAAAGTGTTGAAAATTTTAGGAAGTACTATTAATTACGAGGAAATAGCTGACAGCTGATAGTAAATAGGAATTCTTTTTACACGGCTAAGCTGTTGTTTTAATTCCTAGTAGCTATTTACTATTAGCTATTAGCTGTCGTTCATGAACATTACCCTTGAACAATTCAGCGGGCCGCTGGATTTGCTGCTAAAGATGATTGAAGAGGAGAAATTAGACATTACCGAAATTTCCCTGGCAAAAGTAGCCGACCAGTACATTGTCTATATTGAACAAAATGCCGCCATTGACCCCGATGAGGTGGCGGATTTTTTGGTCATTGCCGCGCGCCTGCTCCTGATAAAATCAAAGACGCTTTTGCCGTATCTCGTGCGCGATGACGATGAGGAAGAAATTCAGGATTTTGCCCAGCAATTGAAAATCTACAAAGACTTCGTGGAGGCCGCCAAACGCATTGAAGAATTGTTTAACCGCGGCGCAGTCATGCACAGCCGCGATATGCTCAAGCTTTCCGAAGACGAGCATTTGTTCTATCCGCCGCCCAATGTCAGTCTGGGAGTTTTGCAGGCAAATTTTGTTGAAATTGCTGAGCGGTTGCGTCCGGCGCCGATTTTGGCCGAAGAGAGCATTGTCAAAGCAGTCAGCATTGAAGAGCGCATCGCCGACATCAAGCAGGCGCTGCAGAAATTTGAACAGTTGAGTTTTTATAAATTTATAGAGAAAAATACCACGCGCATTGATGTCATTGTCAGCTTCATCGCGCTTTTGGAACTTGTCAAACAGCGCGGTGTTAGCGCTGAGCAGAGGACGCTATTCAGCGACATTACCATTGGACGAATTTAAAATATTATTTTGAATTACGAAATAGCCCGTTTTGTCATTTCGAACGGAGCGACTGCCCACAGGCAGACGCGGAGAGAGAAATCTATAATAAGCGAATAAAGCATTATTTTATAACCCATTATAGATTCCTCCTCCCCCTTGCCTTGCGAGGCGCGGGGTCGTCGGAATGACAAAAATATTTTTTGTAGATTTAGCTTATATTTTTATGAATTTAGCGCAACAAATTGAGTCATTACTTTTCATCGCCGGCCGGCCGCTGACGTACAAAAAATTGGCTGAAACAATTGGCGGCGTAAAAACAGCCGAGGTGAAAAAAACCGCGGAAGAATTGGCCGCGCTCTACCAAAAAGAAGGGCGGGGACTGCGGGTTGTCGTTGCCGCAGACAAAGCGCAACTTGCCTCCGCGCCGGAGTTGAGTGAGCTGACGCAAGCGTTTGCCAAAGAAGAAATGCAGGGGGAATTGACCAAACCTTCGGTTGAAACGCTCTCTATCATCGCCTACCGCGGTCCGGTCGCAAAGCTGGAATTGGAGCGCATCCGCGGGGTCAACTGTTCGCTGATTTTGCGCAATTTGCTTTTGCGCGGCTTGGTTGAGGCGCGGCGCGACCCTAAAAAACGTGAAGATTACTACAGCGTGAGTTTGGAATTTCTAAAGCATCTGGGCGTTTCTTCCGCGAAAGAATTGCCGGATTACGAGAAGTTGCGGCATAATGAGGATATTGATAAATTTTTAGACCCTACAAATTACTAATTACTTACAAATATACGAATACTGAAAATTAAGTACTTATTTAGAGGAATATTTAGTTATAAGAAATCTTATTTGTATATTTGTAAGTAATTTGTAATTAGTAGGAAATATTACATGTTTGTCGTTACCCTCATCATCACCATTATTATAGTATCAATCAGTCAATTCAGCCCCGCCGCGTTCGTACGGGACGCGTTTGCGTCCGCAAAGCCGGAGATGCCAGGACAGGTATTGGGCTTAATTGAAATCAACGGGCGCAATGAACAGTTCAACGCGTCAGTGCCGGCGGACGTTGCTCTGCCGCCGCTTGCTCCGAGCCGTCCGGCAACGCCGGTGAAAAAAGCGGTGTATCAGGCGCCGCCGGAAATCAGCGCAAATTCGGCGGTCGTGTTTGATTTATTGAGCCGTAAAATTTTGTATGAAAAAAATCCCGATGCCATCACCGCCATTGCGAGCATCAGCAAGCTCATGACCGCACTCGTGGTTCTGGACCAGCAGCCGGATTTTTCAAGCGAGTACGTGATGCAGACGCAGGATAGGCGCGAAGGCGGGCGCATTTTTCTGTTTTGGGGGGACCGGGTAACACTGGATGATTTGTTTCACGCGAGCCTCGTTGGCTCGGGCAATTCCGAAACCATTGCTCTGGTGCACGCCTTAGGCATGAGCGAGTCTGATTTTGTGGCCCAAATGAACGCCAAAGCGGCGGGTCTGGGCCTGCGTAAGACGACGTTTGTTGACCCCATTGGGTTGAATGACCATAACACCTCAACGGCTTACGAACTCATTGAAATCGCCCGCGCCGCGCTGGCGCAGGAAAAAATCCGTCAGACCGTACTGCATGACCGCTACCTTCTCACCACCAAACAGGGCAAAACCAGAATCATTGAAAGCACCGACGCGCTCTTGGGTGAGAATCCCGCCTACCGTCTCATGGGCGGCAAGACCGGCTACATCACGAGCGCGGGCTTTTGTTTCGTAGGGAAATTCAGCGATCAGAACAACGAGCATGATATTATTTCCGTTGTGCTCGGCAGCCAGAGCCTGGCTTCGCGATTTTCTGAAACCGATGCCCTGGTGCGGTGGGCGTATGAAAATTACGAATGGCCTCCCGTTAAGTTAATTAGAAATTAGTTGTCTCGTTGCTTCGTTGTCTCGTTTCGTGTCACGAATTTCGTGTTTCGAAACGGGATAACGAATTTCTGGACAACGAGACAACGTAATCACATGACTTACTTAGCATATTTTAACAGCGTTCCGCCGCAATTGGCAACGCTCATCATCGCCATGTTGCCGGTTGCGGAAAACCGCGTGTCCGTGCCGCTCGCGTTGGGTGCGTATCATCTGCCGGTGTGGCAGGCGCTGTTGTTTTCCGTCATGGGCAGTGTGCTGGCCGCGGCTTTTGTCGTGTACGGTTTGCACTTGTTCTACCGTCGTCTGCAAGGACATTTAGGCATTATAGACAAACTGCTGCAGAAAATTTTTGACAGAACGGAGCGTAAGTTTATGCAAAAATACCAGCGTTGGGGTGAGATTGCTTTGCTCATTTTTGTCGCCGTGCCTCTGCCCATGACTGGCGCCTGGACCGGCAGTGTCGCGGCCTTTTTATTTGGTATCAAGCCGGCGCGCGCGTTGCTTTTTATCAGCGCAGGGGTTATACTGTCAGCGAGCATTGTTGCGCTGTTGAGCTTGGGAATTATTCATTTTATATAAAAATTTTATGCCAAAACAAAAAATCGTCATTGCCAACTGGAAAATGCGGCTGGGACTTGCTGAAAGCATTGTTTTAGCCAAAGCCTATGCTGAACACATAAAAACCGAGACTGTCGAAGTAGTTGCCTGTGCTTCGGAAATAGCGCTGACCGGCGTGGGGGAGGCGTTGCGGCAGGGTCCGGTGAAGCTTGGCGGGCAGAACGTTTTTTGGGAAGAGAAAGGGGAGTATACGGGTGAAGTGTCAGCAAAGACGCTGGCCGAAGCCGGCTGCAGCTTTGTCATTATTGGCCATAGTGAACGAAGAATGCATCTCTTGGAAAACTACGAGATGATACATCAGAAGCTCAAAGCTGTTTTAGACCATACGAGTATTATCCCTATTCTGTGCGTGGGCGAAACACAGCGAGAAAAAGAAGCCGGCAAAACCGACTACGTTATTTTGGACCAGCTCCAGCAGAGTTTGGGCGGCATTGAACTGCTCGCAGATAAACAGCTTATCGTCGCCTATGAGCCGATTTGGGCCATCGGCAGCGGCCACGCCATCGGCCCTGACGACGTCAATACCATGCACGAAATTATCCACGCTTCTTTGGTTGATTTGCTTGGCGTTGACGCGGCCAAAAAGCAGGTGCGCGTCATTTACGGCGGCAGTGTCAACGCCGGCAACGTCGCCAGTTTTCGCGCCATTGATAACGTGGACGGCTTTTTAGTCGGTACGGCGAGCGTAGATGTCATGGAGTTCGCACAAATAGTAAATAGTTTATAAAAAATTATGTTGGTACACATTAAAACCATTTTAAAAAAGGCCGATGCCGAAGGTTACGCCGTGGGCGCGTTCAATACCCAGAACTTGGAACTGACGCTCGCGATCGCGCGCGCCGCCGTGGCCCAGCGCGCACCGATCATCATTCAAATTTCCGAAACTACCATCAAGTACGCCGGCCTCAAGCCCATTACTCACATTGTGGAAACCATTGCCAAAAACAATACCGGCGAAGTGCCCATCGCCCTGCACCTTGACCACGGCAAGAGTTTTTTGGTGGTGGCCGAGTGCATCAAGGCAGGGTTTTCCTCTATTCACATCGACGGCAGTGAATTGCCCTATGACGAGAACGTCATTTTAACCAAAGAATCAGTCGCCTACGCGCACAAGCACGGCGTCTGGGCGCAGGGAGAGTTGGGGACTATTTTAGGCAAGGAAGGATTGCTGCGGCGCAAAAAGAAACAAATTAAACCGGAAGAGTACATGACCGACCCGAACAAAGCCGGCGAGTTTGTCAAACAAACGAAGGTTGACACGTTTGCCATGTCTATTGGCAATATGCACGGCATGTTTGTCGGTTCAGAAAAACTTGATTTAAAACGACTGGAAGAAATAGACAAAAAAGTGAGACAGCCGTTAGTTTTGCATGGCGGCTCGGGCGTTTCCGTGCGCGATATTAAGCAGGCGGTTCGGTATGGCATTCGCGTTATCAATATTGATACCGAGTTGCGCGTCGCCTTTACCAGCGCCGCTTGCGGCGCGGCTAAGAAAGACCCCAACATCGTTGACCCGCGCAGATTATTAAGTCCGGCCATGGACGCGGTGCAAAAAGTAGTGGAGCAAAAAATAAAACTTTTTGGCTCAGCTAACAAAGCCTGAGTTTCGCAACCGTATATGTACTACAATATCATCCCTCTCATTTTGATTTTGGCCGCGGCCATTATCATCGTTCGCATCGTTATCCGTAAATTTCCGGCAGTGGTAAACTTGGACGTTGCCACACTGCCGCAGGAGCGCGAGCGGGCGGCAAAACAGCGCATCATCAATACTCGTTTTAAGCGCACTGTCAGCCGCTGGTTTGGCTGGTTGCGGCGCAGCGCGTTGCCGGTCGGGGAAAAAATTAAAATGTGGCTGACAAAATTGTGGCAAAAGCTTCTGACCGCGCGCGATAACCTTTCCCAGGCGGCGGCCATGCGACCGGGCGCCGCGCCGGATGCCATTGAAGCGTTAGTAGCACAGGCCCAAGAAGCAAAAGAAAAAGAAGATTTTGAAACAGCCGAAAAATGCTACATCCGCATTATCAGTTTGGAGAGTAAAAACGTCGCCGCTTTCAAACTGCTCGGCCAGCTTTACTTTGAGCAGGGGAAACTCATTGAGGCGCGGGAAACGCTTGAGCACGTGCTGAAACTTACGCAGGAAGACGCGGATGTATACACGCAACTGGCTGAAGTTGCCGAAAGCGAGCAGCAGCCGGACAAAGCCAAAACCTACTACCAGCAGAGCCTCAAGCTCAACAGCGAGAACGCCCGGACGCTGTTTCGCCTGGCGGAACTGAACAAGGAAACCGGCGGCTACCAGGAGACCTTAAAAAATATGAAAGCGGCTCTTAAAATTGAACCGAAAAATCCGCGTTATCTTGACGGATTATTCAATGTCAGTATACTGAACAAGGATAAAAGTGAGGCCTTGGACGCCTACAAGGCGCTCAAGGAAATAAATCCGGAGAACGCGAAGCTGAGCGAGATGAAAAAACAAATTGATGAGCTGTAAAATATAGGGTCGGTACCAAAGCGGTCAACTGGGGCAGACTGTAAATCTGCTGGCTTACGCCTTCGTAGGTTCGAATCCTACCCGGCCCACATAAAAAACGTGGTGTTTAATTATTTATTAACGATATGTCTATGAAAGGTTACGTTACCAACATTGAAAAAGAAACAATTCAAAATGCCGATTTTCGCCGCGTGCTGTATACGACAAAGAATTGCCAATTAGTTGTCATGAGCATCGCCCCCGGCGATGATATCGGTGAGGAAACTCATACGCTTGACCAATTCATACGCGTTGAGCAGGGCAGCGCCAAAGCAGTATTGGACGGCGTTGAACACGATTTGCCCGCCGACTACGCAGTGGTTATTCCGGCCGGCACCCGGCATAATATCATCAACACCGGCGCTGAGTCGCTCAAACTCTACACGCTGTACGCGCCGCCTGAACACAGAAACGGCACGGTGCGCGCTACCAAAGCCGACGCGCTGGCAGAAAAAGAACACTTTGACGGGCAGACAACCGAATGATGTGGTATACTGGTAGATATTATGCGCAAAAATAAAAAACTACTCATCTTCATTTACCTCTTCGGTTTTCTGTGGGCGTTTGCCGGAGCTCTGCCGTCGTACGTTCAGTCGTCGTATCTGGAGAAATTTGCCGGCGTCAATTACGTCGGTTTGTATTGGACGCTCGCTACGTTTCTGGCGCTCTTTGCTATTTTTTATTTTCCCCGTTTCATCAAACGCTTCCACAACTATCCGGCGGCGTTCACGATACTGACGGCTCTTTTTGTCAGTACGCTGGTTTTGAGCCAGAGCAGTAACCGTTGGCTGGTGCTCCTGTTTTTTATTGTTTATACGGTAAGTTTTGATTTGCTCGCAATAAACATGGATGTTTTTTTGAAAGATATCACCACGACGCAACAAATGGGCCGGGTGCGCACCACGTTTTTGACTGCTACCAACATTGCCTGGGTTATGGCGCCCTTTCTCATGGGTCAAATCGCGAGCGGCGGCGACTATACCTTAGTGTACTTAGGCGCGGCGCTGGCGCTCGTGCCGGCCATCTTGATTCTTGTCAGCCAGCGGCGCAACCTCAAAGACGGCATCAACTACCGCAGCCGGCGCTGGGCCGATTTGCTTTCCGCCTTCCGGCGCAACAAAAATTTAACAAAAGTTTTTACCGTTACCTATTTCTTGCATTTTTTTTACTGCATTATGGTCGTATACACGCCGATTTATCTGCACGAGTACAAAGGCTTTGACTGGCCGCAGATAGGCATTATGTTTACCATTATGCTTGTGCCGTTCGTGATTTTGGAATTTCCGGCCGGCGCCATCGCCGACCGCTACTGGGGCGAGCAGGAAATTTTAATCGTCGGTTTGGTTATCATGATGGCGGCCACCGGTTCAATGTTTTTTATCCAGTCGTCAAATTTCATCGTCTGGGCCGTCATACTTTTCCTCTCGCGCGTCGGCGCCTCGTTGGTTGAGGCCATGCAGGACGTTTATTTTTTCAAAATCGTTGACAAGCAGGATATGGATTTAATTAACTTGTTCCGCGACATCCGTCCGGCGGCCTGGCTGTCCGGATCGCTTTGCGCCGTTATTATTTTGAAATTTTTTCCCCTGCAGTACCTCTATTTATTTTTAGCCGTCTTTTTGCTGACGGCCCTGCGTCCGGCCTTGACGCTGAAAGATACAAAGTGAAATGTCTAATTACTAATTTCTAATGTCTAAATACACGAACAAATTAAGATAGCATTAGAAATTAGTAATTAGAAATTAGGCATTTTTCTTTAAGTTGTCTTGACAAAGAGCGGTAGGTGTAGTACGCTACGAAGAGCTTTAATTTATAAAAAAAAATACTTTTATGTCCCAAGACAACATAATGAAGCTGGAGTGCACCGAGTGCAAGCGCGTGAATTATAACTCGCACAAGAACAAAAAAACCCTCAAGGAGCGCCTGACCATCAACAAATTCTGCAAAGCCTGCGGCAAGCACACGGCGCACAAAGAGACGAAGTAATTGAATTTCAAATCATTGCAAAATATAGCGCTTTCGTGCTATATTTTGTTATATCTGGGGGAATAGTACAGTGGTAGTATGCTGGTCTCCAAAACCAGAGATGAGGGTTCGATTCCTTCTTCCCCTGCAAATTTTATGATTATGTATGATGGTGGCTCACTTGTCATACTGCCGCTGTTTATATGCCATCAAAATAAACAGGCAAATTCGCCGTTATTCTGACGTGCTGAAAACGAGGTGCGTTGGCATTACTGTGGAAAAATTAGCTCAATTAAACACTATAGTGAAGTATATGGAAATGAAAATTGTTACTAAAAAAATAACAAGAAGTGAATTGCAGTCAATGGCTGAAGCGATTCTTGGCGACATGGTGAAAGCAGTCGTTGACGTTGAGAAACGAATCATGGCGGTGGGCGGCGAGATGCATGCTGATATGGAGCAACTCTTAATTAGCAACGGCTCGCAACAACATGACATTTGGGGGATAAATTTATATCCAAATGATTATAAAGATAATTTTATTGAGTATACTTCCTTAATCAACATACGCCCCCAACAGGGCAATCGTTCTATGGATTTACAAAATCAGAGCGTTCGTGATAGAATAAAAGAAATAGTAACGAGTTTTATAGCATAAATATGTCCTCTATTCATCACACTATCGCTCGGGACAGGTGGCAGAAATTGTCGCTGTCTAACCAATTAGGAAATATTGGCAGTGAAATAACGCGGATGAGGCTTGCCCGAGAAGGAAAAAACGCTCAGCGGCTTGCCGGTGCCGGAGAACGGGTTTTGGAGTTGCTTGATTTGAGTCTCACGTCTGACAAGACCGCGCCGCAATTAAGGGAATTTGCCCGTTTGCGCGAAGTGCTCGCTGACATTATAATAGAGAGTGGGTACTATACTGTTCCGTTGCAAATGCTGGAAAAATACTGTTTGGATTTTGCCCTGGTGGCACGCAAATAATCATACTAACGTTTTTTATGTCTCATGCCAAATTCATCCAACAAATGAAAGCCCGTCTGCTGGAGGAAAAAGCAGACGTTGAAGTGAAACTGGCTGAATTAAACGCGCCGGAAAAGGCCATGGATAATCCAGACGAAGATGACCTGGCAAATGACGCGACTGAAGATATTATAGAAGATTCCACGCGGGCAGCCTACCGCGATTTGCTCGTGCGCATTGACGCCGCTTTGAGCCGCATTGAAGCCGGAACGTACGGAATTTGCGTAAAAGACGGCCACGACATTCCCCGCGAAAAATTAGAACAGGAACCGTGGGCCGAGTGCTGTTGCGGCGCGGAGACGGAAGAATAGCCGGTATAAAATTATTTTGGCAATTAAAAATACCCCATTTGAGGGGTATTTTGTTTTTGAGAATAACGAAATAAATTAGGCCTTGCTTGTAACTAATTTGGCCAGATCGTAGCGCTTGCCCTCTTTATCCCATTTTTTTAACGTCTTAATCGCTTTGGTTGAAAGCATTAGGGTAAGGTATTTTTTCGTTGCCGGATTTAAGAGGCGTCTTTTTTGCAGATTAACCTTGAAAGTGCGCTTGGAGGCGATGTTGGAATGGCTGCGTGAGTTGCCGGTAGCCATCTTTTTACCGGTCAGTTGACATTTGTTGGGCATAGTTTTTACGAACTCATTGATTTATTTACTCCGTTAGTATACACTAGGTAATAGAATTTGTAAAGATAATAAAAAATTATGACCACCAAACAGCAAATTTTGGATGATTTTATCAAAGCCTATAAAGAGAAAAATGAGATTAAAAAACGAACGCTGGAATCAATCAAATCCGAAATTTTAGTCTTTGAAAAGCAAAAAGAAGGCAATGAAGCATGCCCGGAGAAACTCGCTGAGATTTTAAAAAGCATGGCAAAAAAACGCCGTGAAGCGATTGAGGCCTTTGAAGCGGCCGGACGCACTGAATTAGCACAACGGGAAAAAGAAGAATTAGCAATCATTAAGTCATATCTGCCAGAACAGCTGTCTGCCGCACAGGTGAGAGAGGCAGTGGAACGTATCGTGAGCGAGAACGGTTTTGGCAAAGCTGATTTTGGCAAAGCTATGGGCGCAGTGATGGCGGAGTTGAACGGACAAGCCGAAGGCACGCTTGTGGCGGGCGTGCTCAAAGAGCTTTTAGCCGCTTAGAAGTCTCCCATGCCTTGGTAGTATAGCTGTTCAATTATGTATCCAGGAGCAGTACGATAGTATCGATCGATGCGCTGAACTTGAATAAAGTAAAATTTATGCAAGTGCCATAAAAAATTCGCCCCTGTCTATAAGGGGCGAATTTTTTCGTAAAATGCAATTGATTATCTTGTTGCTCCGGAATAAGCGATAGCGCGAACCGCGTCCCAGTTGGTGGCTGAAGTCGGCGCAGAGCCAAAAATCGCTTTAAACGATTTAATGGCAGTCTTTTCCGAGTTCAGTTTTCTGTCAGCAGGGCGTAAGCCGTACGCCATCACCGTCACCGCTGCGTTGTCATGGGCGTTGCTCATGTTTGCTTCTCGCAAATAAATAGTTTTGAAAGAAGTTTTTGCCCGCTTCTCCGCGGTCGCGTTGGTTTGCGAAGGCCAGCGGCCGTTGGCGATTTTGATAACATCGTTCCATTCTTGGCTCGTTGCCGGCAATTTGCCGAAGGCAGCACGGTAGCTGTTCACAACGCCGCCACGCTCGCCGGCACCCAGAACCTTCGTGGCCGGTGTGCCGTAGGTGACGAAGTTCGTAATCGTACTGCTGACCGCGGCGGTAACGCCGGCGCCTTTTATAACATTTGCCACAATGGTTTTATTGTAGTTTGTCTCAGCTGTTGAGTTTCGTGATACGCCCATAGTAGCGATAACCTGGCTCACGTCGCCGGAGGCAACAGCTGCCGCGTCCGCGGCTTGCTGCTCTATCGTTACTTTGCCGGATGAATCAGTGGCCGGAACGCCGGGCGTAGCGGATACTTTTTTCGTTTCGGCAACGGTTGACGTTTCGGCCGTAGTTTTGCCGGTGGTTTCAGTTGCTGTTTCCGTCGTTGTTGGGGCAGGAGTTGTTACGGTTGTGGTAGTTGTGCCAGTCGTGTCAGTTGTGGTTGTGGTGGTGCTTGACGAACTGCTGGATGAAGAGCTTGATGACGAGCTGCTACTGGAACTTCCGCCCGGACTGCTGCCTGGTACGGTACAGGTGGTACTACTCACCGTTACGACAAAACTTGCGCCTGAAGCGCTGCTGCGCGGCGTGACGGTCAGGTCATAGTAGGAATCGGTACAGGCATTCGTGATATCGGCATCCACACTGCTTGCGCTCATGATGTAGCGGCCGGTTGAACGCAATTGCAACAATCCGCCGGTGGAAATGGTGACGGTGATAGAACTGTCTCCAGTAGTTAGGCTGTCAACAATGGAGCTGGCCAAGACAGTTACGTTTGTATCAGGGCTTACCATGTCCAAAGTTGTGTCTTGACTGAAGGTTACTTCGTTAGCGGCCTGAACGGTGATCAAGGGAAGAGCTAAAAGCGCAATCAAGATAATAATAAAATATTTATTTCTCATAGAGTAGTATTATTTATCTTTCACAAAAATTCTATGAAAGATAAATAGTTATTATCTTATTGCCATCCATTCCCATTCCGTAGCGTCAGGGTCGACCGTACCTGCATATACGGCATTTGAAAGCCAGCCGGTGTTAGCAACTGATACTTGGATAGTGTTATTGGTGGTAGATGAAGCATTTCTAAACACCATGGAAGTGCTCGTTGAACGCATCGTCACAAATACACGATCACTTGTGGTAACGCCGGTTGCTGTGCAGTTTGCGAATGAAGTCGAGGATGCGATAGTAGAGGGAATGTCAACGACGCAAGTGCCAAAACGTAATCCTACTATTGGTTGGCCATCGCCAATAGAAACAGCAGTGCTGGAGGCGTTGAGGCGCGGCGTTGTTCCGTTTGACTGACCAATAAATAATTCTGTAGTTGAGGCACGTGCGTTGGTGGTATCAATATCAATGATAGGTTTGCCGGTGGCGTTAGTTATTGATACAGTTGCCGTACCATTTGATGTCGGTCGAATAAGAGCCCCAGTGGTTGAAGCACGCGCGTTGGTAGTATCAACGTCAAAGATCGGCGCGCCAGTGGAATTTTTTACCGATAATGCAACCGTGCTGTTTGCTGATGGCTGGACCACAACAAGGCCGGCAGGGCCGATGGTCAGCACCGAGGTCGCGCCGTCTTGCAACGTAGCGATGTTGCTGGTAGCGTCATCCTGGCGTATGGTCAGTACTGCGGCTGAACTGTCATTTGCGCGGAGACTCGTGGTCGTAGCAGTCAACGTATTGTAGAGCGTCGTTTCGCCGGTGGCCAGTATGGTGCTTGAAGCGCGCAGGGAGCCGTCAAACCACACGATGCCGTCAAATTCTCCCTCTCCTTCAACAAACAGGCTGTCGTTTGCCAGGGCAGTAAGGTGGCCGCCGGTTGAACCAAGACCAATGCGCGCACCAGAGGCAATGACCAAATCGGTCGTTGAAGCGAGCGCGTTGGTAGTGTCAACATCAAAGATCGGTGTGCCGGCGGCGTTTTTGACGGAAGTCACCGTCGTACTATTTGAGGCCGGCGTTACGGTCAGAGTGCCGGTAGTTGAAATGTTCGTGCCGAGTGTTGTAGCTGCTACAACCACACCCGTGGTGAGCAAAATTGTAGCTACGCTCGTAACCGCTATCTGAAGCGGCGTTTTTGTGCTAAAAAATTGTTTCATATTTTAATTAAGTTAAAAGTTATATTTTTTTAATAGAGTATCTTTTCGACCTTTAAGGAATATTTTAATGCAAAAAAACTAACATCATAAATTTGATAATTAGTTTGTTTGATTTCTTTAGTTAAATAAAGAAGTGGTTATTTAGTTTTATTTTGGTTTATATTTTTGAAATGATATATTTTAAAATTATACAATATTTTTTATTTGTTGAGAAGTTTTTTCTGTGGATAACTTTGTATATTCTCCTTTCCATTCCTTTACAAACTTCCCAATACCATCTCTATTGAGTTTATTTTTAATTTTTGCCGACTGATGCGCCCAAGTAATGAGCGATCCGGTTTCAATGGTATAGCGGTCGTTTTGGACGACGTACAAAAACTGTCTGGCCTTGATAGCGCGGCGGATAGTTTTTTGCTCAACGCCGCAGAGTTTGGCAGACTGTGATACTGAAAGCCAAAGTTTATTGGAGACGATATTTTCTTGTTCATTAGCCATACCGTTTTATAGTTTAAGTCTACACAAATATAGACTTAAATAATTTAAAAGTCTAAATTATATTAGACTTTAAAATTATTATAACACATTTTCAGTAGTTTAATTGTCCAGAGTATTATAGACTTATAGGTATAAATTTATATTTATTACTTTCTATTTTTGCATACTTTGTTTCTTTTTGCAATCCCTTACAAATTACCCGCCCGACTCGCTACACTCGCGTTGCGGGCGGGCAAATCTTGTACAAATATACCAATATACCAATACTATTCGGTAATTTTTTTGTATTTTTTACGTATAACATAAAAACAGGTTCATTATGTCTATTTAAAATATTTGAAATATTAAGTAGCCTTATTTGTATATTTGTCCCGAGTCCTCGGGATTTGTAATTTGTAAGGGATTTTTGACTATTAGGTCGTTTTATCGTATACTATATTTAAATTTCAATCTGCTAACATCCGATAACATCCGAAAAGCGATTTCTTCGCTTATTTTGTGTATTTTAGCTAAATTGCAGGTGAAAATTATGGCCAAAGGCACAGTTGTAACACTCTGAATGTTTATACGTATATTATGTTGAAACCAGGCAGTCTGCGCGAGCAAATTCTTGTCGCGAGACTTAACAACAAAGAAGCGGACGCTTTTTCAACGCTCTATGACGCTTACGCCGAACGGTTGTACCGTTTTATTTATTTTAAAGTAACAAACCGGCAGGAAGCAGAAGATTTGAGCTCGCAGACATTTTTAAAAATTTGGCAATACGCGCTGGAGGGCAAACTCAAAACTAAGGAATCGTTTCAGGCGTTCATCTATAAAGTCGCCCGCAATACTGTCATTGATTACTATCGCGCCACGCGCAAAAAGAAAAGAGATGTTGCGCTGGAAACGGCCGGGGCCATTGCCGATGAACATTCAACGGAAGACGACATTGACCGCAAACTAGCCATAAGCCGCGTTGAAGAGAAATTGCGCAGTTTAAAAAGCGAATACCAGGAAGTGCTCATCCTTCATTATTTAAATGAACTATCAATCCACGAAATCGCGTCCATTGTAGATAAAAAAAGGGGAGCCGTACGCGTACTGCTCCATCGCGCGCTCAAAGCGCTCAAAGGCTTGGAAATCAAAGAGTAGCAAAAACCATGCACGATACTATTCTACAACTCAAAGAATTGCAAAACATCAAACCGGATATAGCGGCGCAGGCAACGCAGAAAGCAATGCTTATGCAGCAGATATCCGCATCGGCCCGTACCAGCGAAAGCCGCGGCGCGGGTTTTGTGCTGTCAGTGAGAGAATTTTTTCGGCACGAGGTAGCCGTGTTAGCTCAGCCAATGGCGAGTGTTGCCGTGCTTATTCTCTTGGTCATCGGCGGCGGCATCTTCAGCATCAGTGCCGCTTCCGAGGCTACGCCGGGCAGTTTTTTGTACACAGTTAAATTGATTGGTGAAAAAACGCAGTTTGCTCTGACGCCTACCCAGGAGAGCAAGGTGAAGTTGAGCGTGAATTTTGCCGAACGCCGCGTGGATGAGATGACGAGCATTGCCGGTGCGCAAAATCAGACCGAGCTCAAAAAAGTGGCGGATAATTTAGTCTCGGAAATTATGAGCGTGCAGGCCGGCTTAGAAAAAATTGAAAGCCAGGACCCGGCTTCAGCCGTCCAAGTCGCGCGTGACATTGACATGAAAACGACGGCCCTGCGGCAGAAACTGCTGGCAACAAAGCAATTGCTCGCGCGCTCCACTGACGATGACGTTAAAACAATTGACGATGCCATCGCGGGCGTTGACGCGGCCAGTTTGAAGGCTCTCAACACCATTGTGCGGGCCGGCCAGAGCGGGGGCGCGGATTCCGTCGAGGTGAGTCGCCGCGTCGCCGATAAAATTGAAAATACCAAGGAAAAAATTTCCGAAGTTAAAGAAAATTTAAATACGGTTTTTAGCGCGGGCTTGGGCCGCGCCGAACAGGGGATTCAGTTGTACAGCGGCGCGAGCCAAAAAACGCAAGCCGCCAGCCAGAACATTGCCGAGGCTGAAAAATTGCTCAATGACAATAATTACGCCGGCGCTTTGGAAAAAATCAGTCAGTCTGAACAGCTTTTGCAGGAGGCAAGCGACGTGGTTGAACAAAAAGAGGGCGAGAGCGCGGAAGCAACAAGTAGCACGACGCCGGAGGTGAAGGGAGCCACGGAAATTAACGAAGGTGCGGACGGTGAGACAGCGGCAGTGCAAGGTACAACAACTGTGCCGCAGACAACTCCCTAATGTCTAATTTTTAATTCCTAATTTCTAAACAATACGGTCACGCACCCATTTTCTATTCAGCGGCAATTATTTTTTTAAACAAAAAAGGCCGGGCAATAGAGAGTGGCTGTGTTCCCGCATTTACCCGCCCCCCTCGTGGGGATGGGTCGGGAACAAGGTTTTCCAAAAAAGGTCGACCCCGCAGTCTGCGGGGGGATAGCCTCTTAATAAAACGCTTGTATACGAAATATTTCGCTTGTGGCGCGAAAGGAAACAAGTGGCGCATAAGCCTCTTGGCACAACTAAAGATCAATAAGCTTTACCCCTCCTCACGTGTTTGCAAATTTTAAGCCGTGGGACAAGAGGGGGTATGAGATGCTTGTTATACCAACTCTCGCGATTCACTTTGTAAACAGGTGAGGAGGGGAACAGGGAATTCCAATTGATTTTTAGGCTTTGTCAAACAGCGCGTACGCGTTATTTGCGCTCAATGAACGCCGGCGGTGAAAATCGTATAAAAGCAAAATTAAAGAAAGGATTATTCAATTTATGAATAAGTTACGAAAAGTATTTACAGTCAGTGTCATGTTCGTGACCATTCTTTCCATGAGCGCAGTGGTTGTTCCGTCCGCGAAAGCGGCCGGTGCCGGCGACTTGGTGAAAGTGAATGGCGCGGCAGCCGTTTATTATATCGGTACTGACAGCCGGCTGTATGTTTTCCCTAATGAAGATGCATATAAGTCCTGGTACAGTGATTTTAGCTCCGTCATTACGATTTCGGCCACCGAGCTGAATGCGTTTGGCGCACCGAAGGCAAACATCACCGTGCGGCCAGGCACCAAACTAATCAAGCGTCCGGTACCGACCGCGCCCGAAGTCTACGCGGTCGAACCAGGTGGCAAGTTGCGCTGGATTGATTCCGAAGCAACTGCCAAAACGCTCTACGGTGACAACTGGGCCAAGCGCGTCGTTGACGTGGTTGACTCGTTTTTCACCAACTACTCAGCTGATGACGCCAAAACCAACAAGGTTACCGCGACGGCGTATCCGGCCGGAAGCCTCGTGAAGTTCGGCAGTTCAGCTGACGTGTATTACATCAACAGTGACGGCACGGCAAGCAAAGTCGGTACTGAAGCCGCGTTTGTGGCCAACCGTTTCAATTGGAACGACGTTGTTACCGCTTCAATTACCAAACCGACTGCAGGCACTGACATCAACGGTAAAGACACTGGTCTTACCGATACCGCTTCCGGCGCCGCTAAGGGCGGCATTACTCCGGGCGCGGGCACGGGTCTTACCGTAGCTTTAGCTTCTGATACTCCAGCCGCAACGACAGTTCCGTCTTCTGCCTCCGGCGCAGTGTTTGCGAAGTACAATTTCACCGCTTCAGCTGACGGCGCAATTACCATCAATAGTCTGTCCTTTAAACGGACTGGCGTCGGTGGTACGGATGAATTCCAGAATTTGTACCTCTACGAGGGTACTGCCCGTTTAACCAATGGCCGCAGTGTCAACTCCAGCACGAACTTGGTTGTCTTCAGCAACCTTGCCATCTCAGTGTCTGCTGGTACGACCAAGACGTTATCTGTGGTTGCTGACGTAAAGGCCACTAAGAGCGGTTCGCACGCCTTCCAGATTGCGAGCGCGAGCGACGTGAGCACGTCGGCTACGGTCAGCGGCAGCTTCCCGATTACGGCGAGCACCATAACGCTGAACGCGACCAATACGGGCCGCGTAACCGTTACGACCGGTTCCAATCCGTCCAATGTTACTGCTGGTTCCAAAGAAACTGAAATCAGTTCGTTCACATTGGCGGTCAGTTCAACCGAAGACGCCGAAATTAAAAGCGTAACGCTTTATCACGGCGGCACGGTGACGAATTCAAACATCACCAACCTGAAGCTCAAACAGGGCGGCGTTGCCGTTGCATCCGCTACGGTTGTTCCCGCCAACGGACGGTTGGTACTCAACTTTGATAAGCCCTTCTTAATTACTAAGGGAAATTCAAAGAAATTCGTCCTCTACGGCGACGTTTCCACAAGCGCGCGCGAGAACGAAACCATTAAGTTCTACATGGAAGCCAACTCTGACGTAACCTCAAGCGGCAAGACATATGGCTACGCCTTGGCTGTTGCCATCAACGCAACGGACAGCGCCGGCGCTACTGCCACTGGTACGTTTGACGGCGCCACCTCTCAATTCACCACCACCACTATTGAAGCCGGCGATATCACCGTAGCTATCAATGGTCCAACAGCTGGCAATATTGCTCTGAATTCGGATGATACGGTATTGTTGAACTTCTCTATTACAGCGCAAACGAATTCGGAAATTCGCGCGTTGCAATTGGAATTGCACAATGAAAGTATTGGAGTTGGTTCAGGTGATATGGACATTAGTGATACAACAGTGACCAGCGATTACTTTACTGACATTAAAATCACTAACATTGATACCAGTGTCGTAACGTGGGGTTCAGTGGATATTAGTGATTTTGCTGATGCCGGTGATGCCGGTAATGACGGTATTGGCTATAACTTTACCAATACTGTCACTTTGGACGCTGGCACAACGTACAACTATCGCGTAACAGCCGACCTTAGTTCCAGTGTTGAAGGCGGGTCCAAGATCATCGCCGTTATCGGCGATGAAAATGATGGTACCACATTTACCAGCACTGCTATTAAGTCAACTGAAACCAATACGTACATTACGAGCATTGTGCCGACAACCTATACTAAAGGCAACACCATGACGGTACAGAGTTCGTCATTGACAACTTCTCGCTCAAACGCGGTACCACTGGCCCAAAATGTGGTCCGTGGTGCGACTGGCGTGGAAGCGGCCAGCATTGTGTTTGATGCCTCCAGCAGCGGTTCCGACCTCAAGGTTACCTCAATTAAGCTTTCGGGCTACGTTGACGGTACCTCTGGTACGGTCGCGTTGGTTAAAGATCAAACCGGAACCGGTGTGAACTTGTTGGCAGTCAAAGATTTGGTGAGTAACGTCAGGATCTACGAGCGTGCCGGTGACGGTACTCTGACGCAACTGACGAGCACAATCGGCGCCTTTGACACCGCCGGTGAGTACACCTTCAGTTCTCTGAGCTGGACTATTCCCAAAGAAAGTACGAAGACATTGCTGGTAAAAGTTGATACCGCCAGCAACTCAACCATTCTGGACGGTGACCAGGACGACGTTGCCCGTTTTGCAGTTGACATTGACGACGTTTCCGCCGATATCGCGGCTGAAACTGTTGACAAAGGCACAACTGTAACAGCGAGCGGTTCTGACAACCCGAACGCTGCTGAAGCCACAACCGGCGCGCAGGTAACTGTTTGGGAAGCCGGTACTATCACTTTGTCTGACGGCACCGAACCTGTCTCAACATTGGTTGTGGCAGGCTCAAACGGCGTTGCTTTTGACCAGGTCAAGTTCACTTCCTCGTACGAGGATATGACCGTGACCAAGCTGCGCGTCGTCGCTGCCCAGACCACTGGTAACTTGACAGATGCCGTTTTGTCCTACAAAGACAAGGCCGGCACTACCAAGACGGCTACAAAGGGTTTTGTCGGCGCTAACGCTGACTTTACCGGTCTTGACATCTACGTGAAGAAAGATGTCTACTCATATATTGACGTAAAGGCAAACGTGAAGACGACTACCGCAGGCGCAACGGCCGGTTCCAATACGACGCTGTCTATTGACGGCGCGAACGGCTTTGAAGCCCTCGGCGCGAGCGGCAGTTCAACGAAGCTGACGGCCGTTTCAACCGAAAGCGACACGGTGGGCAACGCGATGTACGTTGTGAAGTCCAAGCCGACTTTCACCACGCAGTCGTTGAGCGCAACGAGCATTATTGCCGGGTCTGAACAGGCTATTTACAAGTTCAGCATCACGGCTGACGCGGGCAATGACATTTCCATCAAGCAATTGCCATTCTCAGTCTCCGTGTCTGATTCGGGTGCTACCATGTACCTGCACTCCATCCGTCTGCGCCGCGTCGCAACCAATGGTGTAGGCGAATCAACGAACTTGAACGCGACGTTGATGAACATCACAGGCGCCACAGGGTACCTGACCAGCGCGTCAAACGGTATCTTGAACGTAGCCTATTCGTCTGCCGGTTACCAATGGGGTGACAGTGCGAACAGCCGCACCATGGCCGCCATCTTTGATACCACCAGTTCATACACTGGCGCTACGCAAGGCGACAGCAAGGGCGAAGAAATCATCTCGGCCGGCCAGACCCGGACGTACGAATTGGTCGCTACGCCGGTAACGGTTACGACCGGTGATGCCATCTCGGTGAAGATGCCGACTGACCAGAACACAACCTTCGCGCAAGGTATTATCATTCCAGATTGGGATGATCCGGATGACATTTTGGACTTGGGCGCGGCCGGTAATGCGGACACCACTGTTGCCGACTACATCTGGTCTGACAATGCGTCATCCAGCCATACCGCGACGGTTAACAGCGACAGTTCAGCTGACTGGTACAACGGCGCTTTCTTCTTTGAGACCAACTCGGTTTCACGGACATACTAAGCGTTTGCGTACGTAGTTAGTTAGAACTTCTCTGTAGAAGTCACATCCTCCCGCCTCACTAAAAGGGGCGGGAGGTTTGTGTTTGAGGCGAAATATGTTACAATTAGTGAACAGTGAGTAGTGAACAGTGAAAAGGGCGCAAGGAGGGAGTATGCAAACAAAAATTAGGCATTTCACTGATTTGCAGGCGTGGCAAAAAAATCACACACTTGTTTTGGAAATTTACCGGATAACAAAACAGTTCCCCAAAGATGAATTGTTCGGTCTGGTTTCCCAGATACGCAGAGCAGTCGTATCAATAACGTCCAATATTGCCGAGGGATTCGGCAGATACTATTTTAAAGATAAAAGCAGGTTTTACGTCATGGCACGGGGTTCATCCACTGAAGTACAGAACCAACTCATTATCGCGAAAGATTTGGGGTATATTACTGAAGATTCATTTAACAAAATTAAAATTGTTAGTTTTGAAGGATATAAATTGATTTGCGGCATTATCAGCGCTATGGAAAAAGCGCAGAATTTATAACATAATTCCTTTTCACTGTTCACTACTCACTGTTCACTAACACATATGCTCAAACAAATCACTATCCTCGCTATTCTCGCCGTAACACTCGGCATCGCGCCAACCGTTCGCGCCGCCGAAGCGTTGCCTAATCTGATCGTTACCCAATTTTACGTTCCGGCGGTGAGCCAGTACGCCGGCAGTCCGTTCAACGGACAAGATATACGCGTGAAAGTTGAAAATATCGGCTTGGGGACGGCAGTCAGCGCGCGGCTGGATTTAGTCATAATCGATGCATCCGGCACGGCCGTGTGCGTGGGGCGTGGTAAAAATTTGGGAGAAATGCCGGCCTACGATACGCGCGAGTACACGTTTACCCGTTACGAATTCATAGAGTGCCCGGCTCTGGCAGCCGGAAATTATACGCTGTCAGCCGTTGCTGACCGTGGCGCGGCAGTGGCCGAGAGCAGTGAATCCGATAACAGTAAAACCATTGCTACAACCGTCAACGAAGCCGGCGCCGGTGTCGCGCTTTCCGCGTTAACGGCCAGCGTTTCTAGCGCCTCAAGTCAGACGGTCAAAATCGGCTACCACGTCAGCCAGCCCACCAATGACAGCCGCGTTGAGTATGCGGCCGAGTCTTTTTACGATGAGCTGGGCACTTTTGACGTCAACCAGAGCACGACTAATTTTAACAGCGCTGATTACAGCGCGGCTATCACCGTATCGCCGGAAGTACCGTACCGCTACCGCGCGGTGGTGGGGTCGTCCAACGCGCAGACCGACAGCCGGATTTTTATCCTCATGAAAGAGGTAACGTCTTCGGTATTGGCTTTTACGGATTTAGCGGAGATTACTGAACTCAAAGACACAAGCGCAAGATTAACGTGGCGCACAACGCAGGCGGCTCAAGCAACATTCACGTACGAAGCCAATAACGTTAATGTAAACGGCGTTACTGCCAAAACAGTTAGTTTTGCCGAGGCCGCTGACATCCAATCCGTGACGATTGCGGATTTAACTCCTGACACGAAGTATTATTTTAAAATTACCGCCGGCAGTGGAGCCGCGGCAGTGAGTTTTACGTCTTTTTTCAATACAAATAAAGCAATGTATGCGTTGCCGACGCCGACCGTTATCACAACCGAACCGGGTGAAACCGTTATCGTAACCGAGCCGGAGACACCAGCTATAATTTGTGATTTTGCCACGCCCGGCAGTTTAATTAAAACTGCTGATACTCCGGCTGTGTATTATTACGGTAATGACTGCAAAGCTTACGTTTTCCCCAATGAAAAAACTTACTTTACATGGTACGATGATTTTTCAAACGTGGCTGTCATTCCAGATGCCTCTATGGCGCAAATTAGTTTAGGCGGCAACGTAACGTATCGGCCCGGCGTCAAAATGGTTAAAATGGAGTCAAGTCCAAACGTATATATTGTGGCGAAGGGTGGTAAATTGCACTTGGTTAAAGACGAGGCGCAGGCGGCGGCATTGTACGGCAGTGATTGGAACAAAAAAATTGACGACGTAGTGCCGGCATTTTTTACCGATTACGAAGTGGGAGCGCCAGTAACGGATGTCAGTGAGTTTGCGCCGGAGGTGTTAAAAGCAGAGGCCGTAGATATTAATACGGATAAGGGATTATAAAAGTGAATAGTGAAAAGTGAACAGTGAACAGCACTACGGCGTGAACCCTATTCACTGTTCACTAATCACTGTTCACTCGTAAAGTATGTCCAAAAAAAATATTTTCATCATCGCGGGAATTTTAATTGTCGCGGCTGTCGGCTATTACATTACGACCACCACGTGGTTTACGCTGTGGCGTACGCCCGCGCCGGAAACACTGACGCCGGAGCAGGTGGTGGCCCATTATGAAAATTACCTGCAGGCGGGCATTGATAAGGCCGGAGCCGGAGATTACCAGGGAGCGGTACGTGCCTATCAACAGGCTATAAAAATTGCGCCCGGCGCCGTACCGCCGAAAAATAACATTGCCGAACTTTGCATGCAAATAAAAAATTACGCCTGCGCCGAGCAGTGGTTATTGGAAATTATCAAAAAAGAATACGAGCCGAATACAGTGATTAAGTTGAGCAATCTCTACCACGAGCAGCTGCGCGATGATCAAAAAGCAGTCGATATGCTCTTAAGCGCCTACCAGCAGTTCCCAAAGTATTTAAATTTTTCCTATCAGCTGGGGTTTTTGTACCGCGAGATGGGCGAGCGTGACAAGGCGCTGGAGTACTTAAAAAAAGCAGAAGTTTTAGCACCACAAGATGAAAATATCAAAGATTTAATTAGGGAATTAGAGCTTTAATTAAAAAACAACAAAACAACAAAACAATTTGACGAATGACCAGTGTAGATTTTGTTTTATTGTTCATTTGTTTTTTTGTTTTCTTGTTAAAGTATTTTGTGGGGAGTTATGAATACAACAGATAAAACGAATAAAATTTTATTAAATATTCTAAAATGGGGGATCTACGCGGCATTGCTGACCCCTCTTTTTGTTACCAGGCATTTTTACTTTCCTTTTATTTCCACAAAGGTTTTTTACTTTCAGCTCTTGATTGAAGTACTGTCTGTCGTCTGGGTGGTACTGCTGACGCGCGACATTATCAGGGTACCGAAGTGGCGTGATACGCTGCTGTGGGCATTGGGCGTTCACGTCGTGATTTTGGCAGTTGGCGCTGCCTTTGGCGTGGAGTGGCATCGTAGCTTTTGGGGTACGATTGAACGCGGCAGCGGTCTATTCACGTACCTGCATTATGTCATATTTTTTTTGATATTAATTTCGGTTTTCAAAACCAAACAACAGTGGCGGCGTCTGCTTGATATTTTTTTAGGCGTCAGTTTCGGGGTAGGTTTATTGGCTTTGGCGCAAAAGTTTCAGTTGCCTATTGTCTATGAGTTTGACGTAACGCGCGTTACCGGCACTACCGGCAACGCCGCGCATTTGGCAAGCTTTTTGATATTTAGCATTTTTGTAAGCTTGGCGGGAATTATTAAGCGGCCATTCAATTGGCAATGGCGCGAGGTTTGGTATGCGGCTTGTCTGGCTTTGAGCGTTACGGCGCTGCTGCTGACCCAGACCCGCGGCGCGTTTGTGGGATTAGTCTCCGGACTTCTGGTATTTGGCGTAATGTTGGCGGTTATGTACCGGAAAAATAAAGCCGTGCGTACTGGCAGTTTGGCGGCGGTAACGATTATCATTATCCTTATAGGCTTGGTCGCGGTATATCGCGACAGCTCTTTATTCAAGCGGGCGCCGCTTATTCAGCGTTTTACGAATATAGAGATAAGCGATACGACCGTTCAGCAGCGCTTGTTCAGCTGGCGCACCGGCTTGCGGGCATTTCAGGACCGGCCGTTGCTGGGATGGGGCATGGAAAATTATAACGCCGCTTTCAATCAATACTTTGACGCACAGTACTATTACTTAGTGAGAAGCGGCACGTACTTTGACAAGGCGCATAACGTTGTTGTGGAATTTTTGGTGACAACGGGCATCGTCGGATTCATTTCATACGCGTTTTTATTTGTAGTATTATTGTATTATATATTCAAAATATATCAGCATGACACAAGCCAGGCCGTGACAGTCGGCGTGCTTGTCGCTCTGCTCGCCGCGTATACGGTCCAGAACTTACTGGTGTTTGATACGGTTATAACCTATGTCGCCTTTTTTTTCGTAATGGGATACGTTTATGCGGCGCGTTACTTTGGCGATAATAACAGCCAGCCGTCAACGTCTTTGGCCGCCAGACCAACGGCGCGGCGGATAGCCATCGGATTGAGCATTCTGCTGGCTGTGTACTTTGGCGTCTGGCACAACGTTCAGCCCGCACGCTCCGCCTACTACATGCGCCACGCATTGAACGAGGCGAATAAACGTCCCTACCGCTACGCGGATTTTTCCGCGCTCATGCGCCGTTCGCTGTCCTTTGGCACGGTCTGGGACGCAGAGTACATTATTGAGTACACGACGTTTTACAAACAGCTGCGTGCACAGCCGGATGTTGATACACAGGCAGTGCTTGCGGACGCGCAGTTTATTACTGCAGTGGGGGAGCGCTACTTGTCGGGTTCGCACAACGACGCTAAATTTATATCCCAGCTGGCTGGCATGTATGAGCTAGCCTATGAATACGGCAAAAACGAAGCAGACCTAACGCGCGGGGAAGAGCTGATCAAACAAGCCATAGCTTTAAGTCCGCAGCGGGTATTTTTTTACCACATACTTGCGCAACTGTACGAGTTTAACGGCCGCGATGAGCAGGCCATACAGACGTTGGAAGAATCGCGCCTGTTGAATGATAGCTTGGGAGAAACGTACTGGGCTCTCGCCCTTATGTATTCCAAATTGGACCGGCACGAGGAGGCCATTGCCGCGGTACGGGAGGCAGTCAAGCGTCGCGTAACCATTGACAACTCTGACAGCATCCGTGAAATTATTCCCCTTTTTGAACAAGCCAAAGATTACGACGCTCTGGTATTTTTATATCAGCAATTACTGAATCATAACCGTAGCGACGTTGACGCCTACGCCAAATTAGCGGCGATATACGCAACCATGGGCGAAGATAATGAAGCCATTGTAACGGCGTATAAAATCGTTGATATTAATATTGCCGCGGCCGCGCAAGTGGAACGGTTTGTCGCCGATGTCAAAGCGGGAAAGTTTCGTGAACAAGAAAACAAATAAACAAGAAAACAACAAAACAAATATGTTAAATATTTTTACAGAAAAACAGTTATTGCAAGTCATTCGTTTTTGTTTGTACGCCACCCTCGCCACGCCGCTGGTCTATAGCAGTTTGTTTTTGTACCCGGCAATAGTTCCCAAAGCTATATTCTTTCGCATAGTCGTTACGCTGGCTTTCATTACTTATGCATTATTATTATGGAAAAATCAGCAATTTTTGCCGAGAGTAGATGGTATTTTTATAAGTTTGCTGGTATTTATAGCGTGGGCGTTTGTTGCCAGTATTTTGAACCCTGGTTTTGGTTTTAGTTTTTTCGACGGCTTTGAACGCATGGAGGGATTAATAAATTATTTTTATTTATTTTTATTTTTTGTTGTTGCCGCTAATACCGTGCACGGGTCTGTCGCGTGGCATACACTCATCCGCTGGTCAGCGGTAGTGAGTACGCTCGCGGCCGCGTATGCGCTGTTACAAGTATTTGACTTATCGTGGGTGATACCTCTGGCGGGCGAACGGGTTACCGCAACCTTAGGCAACGCCGGTTTATTGGCGGGTTATTTGCTTTTGGGAATATTTTTAACTCTCTTTTTAATCGGTGAAAGCGCTTCAAAAAAAGGCAAAGTTGGGTACGCATTGTTAGCGATAGTACAGTTCAGCGCGCTCTACTGCACTCAAACTCGCGGTGCGTTTTTAGGTTTGCTGGTAGGCATCGCTGTGTATCTGGCGGTCGGTGTGTTTGTTTATGCTGCCAAAAAGAAACTTTTATTTGGCGGCGCGCTGGCGCTGCTGATCGCCGGTGTCGTAGCAGCGGGGCTATTGTATTATCAGCATAGTAGTAATAGCGTTGGCGACGATACCATCCAAAATAGGTTGTTGGTGTGGCGCGGTAGCGGACAGGCGATGCTGGAGCAGCCAATATTTGGCTGGGGCGCGGGCAATTTTGAGGTTGCTTTTAACGCCCACTACGACCCCGCGTTAAGCGAAATATTTTTTGATCACGCGCATAATAGCGTACTGGATATGGGCGTGCGCTTTGGCGCAGTTGGCGCTTTTTGGTACTTGCTGTTTTTTGTGGTGTTGCTTCGGGGCGTGCGGCAGGCGCATCGCTTTCAGTACATTTCCGCACATGCCGGCATAGCACTCAGCGCTTTACTCATTGCGTATTTCATACATAACTTTTTTTTGTTTGATTCACTGAACAGCTTTATGCTGTGGCTGGTCGTAGCGGCGTATATATCCAGTCAGTTGCGGGAAAAAAATTTTATAGCAGTGCCGTTGCGTGCCATGCAGACAACCGCCGGGGCATTAGCTGTCATCGCGTTTGTCTTTCTCTTGCCATACAACATTCAGCCGGCGCGCGCCGCCTATGCGGTTGCGCAAGCGGAAAAATTTTTGTCTGCAGATCCGTACGCGAGCGCGCGGTATTTCCAAAAAGCCGCGGCGTTCAGCGGCTTGGGCCGCTCTGATATTGCCAATCGTTTAGCGGAAGCGGCCGTATATGCCGCTGCGAGCCCGGGATACAACGCGTTAACGCGCAATGAACTTTTTCGTTTGGCTGAAAAGGCTAACCAAAATTTGATTGCACAAGTCCCGGAAAAATTAAGGCCGCGGCTGAGCTTGGCCAGCGTGTACATCTACGCGGGTAATAACGACTCGGCAATGTTGCAAAAAGCTGAAGAGATATTGTGGCAGGCGCTCAATGTAGCGCCAAAAAAGTTTGAAAGCCGCGATTTACTTGTTCAGGTGTACATCCGTCAGAAACGCTGGGAGCGGGCGGCCGCGGAAATTGAAGTCGTGCTTTCATCCCGCCTGCGAACGGGAGAGATATACTTTTTGAAAGGTCTAGTTTCTATTTATATGCGTGATGCAGAAATTGCCCAATCCTCGTTTACTATGGCGGCCGAACGGGGCAGGGTATTTACGTTTTCCGACTACGTTACTATCGGTCGCGCCTATGAAGCCAATGATTATCAGCACGAAGCCATTGCCGCGTATGAAACGGCGCGCGTTACGGAAGCGGGGCGCACGACGGCCGGAATTGACTTTGTGAACCGCGCGCTGTACGAGTTGTACACCGCGGTGGGGGATGCCGCAAAGGCGGCGATTTATAAACAGAAAATTAGTTTGTAAAAATGTCATTGTTTAAAAAAGAAAATCTCACCACAGCCATTCGCTGCCTGCTCTACGCATTGCCGTTGACACCGGCGATTGTCGCGGGCAGTTTTTTATTTCCCTACATCAGCGCGCGGACGATTTATTTTCGCGGCATTGTTGAAATCGCCTTGCTCGTTGCCTTAGTTTTGTGGTGGCGCTACCGCGTTCATTCACGCGTTGAACGCAACTATTTTTTTATCGTCTTCAGTTTTTTTGCTGTGACGAACATCATCTCGTCTTTTTTCAGCTACTCGTTTCTGATTGCGTGGTTTTCAGACATTGAACGTATGTGGGGCGTGTTCACGCTTTTGCATTTGTTTTTATTTTATTTGTTGTTGCGCGCCTTTTTTACCGGCCGGGAGTGGCGGGTTTTTCTAAACATTGCCATTATTGTCAGCGTCTATATTGCCGGCTACGGCATTTTGCAACATTATCCGGACGTGTTCGGCATTCGGGTTTTTCAAGCCGGCGCCGGGCGTATCATCAGCACCCTAGGCAACTCGGCTTACGTGGCGATTTATATGCTTTTCAGCGCCTGTTTTGCCCTATTTTTATTATTAAAAACAAAAACCAAGTGGCTGCGTTTCGGCTACGGAATAGCTGTTCTTTTAGATTTATTCGCCTTTAATTTAGCGGGCATTCGCGGCGCTATGCTCGGTCTCATGGCTGGTGTAACGGTCGCGGCGCTCTGTTATATTTTAATGGGCAGCAGCAGGAAGTTAAAAGCATCTATCGCCGGCTTCATTATTGTTGGCGCAGCAGTATTCTTTTTTGCTTTTTTAAATCCAAATGCGCCGTTCGTGCGGAGCAGCTCTCTATTGCAAAGGATGTCATCCATAACGCTTTCCGGCGGCACGACCGAGACGCGCTTTATCGGCTGGCGCGCGGCTTGGCGCGGTTTTTTGGAGCATCCGGTTTTTGGCGTGGGCATGGATAATTTTGATACGGTTTTTAATAAATACTTTGATGCCGACTACTATATCTATGCGCCTTCTGAACCGTACTTTGACCGCGCGCACAACGCCTGGCTTGACTTATTGGTGATGACCGGAGCGTTCGGTTTTATTATTTTTTTGGGTTTTGTTTTTTTTATCTTTTACTACTTAATCAAAGGCTACCGTGCGCAAAAAATTTCCCTAGCCGAATTTTTACTTTTTACCGCCATGAGCGTTGCCTATTTTGTGCACCTGTTGTTTGTTTTTGACGACCTGAATTCGTACATATATTTTATAATTTTGTTGGCTTTCATTGAATATCGGTATCACAGAAATACGCTTTTTGAAATCGGTGACGAGCGGGCAAATGCGTTCGGGGGATATGCGGTAACCGCCGGCATTGCCGCCGTTGCGATAACGAGCGTTTTTTACCAGTTTAATATTAAAGTTGCGCTCGCCTGCAGGCGCACCATTGACGCCGTGCAGCAAAAAAACGCTGCTGATACAGTACGTGTTTTTGAAGAGGCTTTAGATTACAATATTGTGCCTTCGCGTAACGTAGTGCTGACCTACGTTACTCAGTTGACGCAGTGGATAAACGATGTTTCGGCGCTGCGGCAAAACCCAGCAGAGCTTGAGTTAGTGCAACAGGCAATGACACGCGGCCAGGAAGCGCTGGCTAAAGAAATACGCAAAGACCCGGCCAACGCTCTGCTCTACAACCGCCAAGCCGTACTCAATAACATTGCCGCCTTGCTTTCGGGAGATTCGCTGTTCCTGCAGAATGCCTTGCAGGCAAGCCAAAAATCAATTGAATTGAGCCGCGAGCATTTGCAATATTACTACACGCTGGCCGATACCTACCTCATTGCCGGCGACAGCGCAAAAGCGCTTGAAACTATCCAAAAATCAATCAGCATCAATAGCCAGTATAAGCCGGGCTATTACCAACTCATGCGCGTTTATTTAGCCGGCAATCAACTGGACCAGGCGTTTAACGTGGGAAAAATTTTGGTGAATATGGGCTACACGGAGGGTACTGACCAGATCTTGGTGCGGCTGGCAGATGTGTTTGAGCAAAACAAAAACAGCAAACGCGTTATTGCCACACTCATTTTGGAGCGCAAACTCTACCCGCAGGATGGAACCGTGGCGGCGCGCCTGATGCGCGAGTATTTGCAGGCCAAAGACTACGACAGCGCGGTTGCCTTGGCGAAAGAGATTAAAGAAACAAACGAGAGTCTGCGCGCGCAGGCCGAATATTTAATTCAGGAAATAAAAGCCGGAAGGGGGCCGGAGGTTTTGCGGCAGATGGAAAGCGGCAGTTAGTTATTGCCCTAATCGTATCAATATGATACGATTATCCAGACAATTATTGAAACATTTATACTATCACAATCATATGCTCAACGACAAAAAAATAAAAAATTCATCAACCATTAAATTCGCTGCCGTGGCTTTTTTGGTCCTGCTTTTGCTCATTCCTTTGGGCATGATTCAGGTTTTGGTCTACGAGCGGGAGGCGAGGCGTGATGACGCCGTCAGAGAAGTAAGTTCTAAGTGGGGCGAAGAGCAGACTTTAGCGGGGCCCATACTTTCCGTGCCGTATAAAACCTACGTTACGAGCATTGCCGACAACAAAACCACGGCGACCGAGCAGATTGCCTACGCCCACTTTTTACCGGAAAAATTAAACGTTACCGGTGAAGTATTTCCGGAAATGCGGCAGAGAGGTATTTACGACATTGTCGTCTACGATTCAAATCTGAACGTCAGCGGAGAATTTTTAAATCCGGATTTTACGCAACTGGCTATTCCGGGCAAAGACATTCTGTGGAGTGACGCTATCGTTTCCGTAGGCATTCCCGACATGAAAGGCATCAAGGACAACATCACACTCCATTGGGATGCCGCGGACTATGCGCTCCAGCCCGGCATTGCCACTAGAGATGTCGTAGCGTCCGGCGTCAGCGCCAACATTCCTCTCAATAGCGGCGGCGCCAAAGAAAAATACACGTTCTCATTTCAACTGGCGCTTAACGGCAGTAAGACGTTGCAGTTCGCCCCGTTGGGCGCGCAGACAAACGTCCATCTCGCTTCGCCGTGGCCGGACCCGAGTTTCAACGGCGCGTTTCTGCCTGATAGCCGGGAAGTGAACGAAAGCGGATTTTCGGCAGACTGGAAGGTTTTGCACCTGAACAGAAACTACCCGCAGTCCTGGCAGGGAAAAGCAACGAAAGAGATAACCGATTCAGCTTTTGGAGTTGAATTGCGCATCCCGGTAGATGAGTATCAAAAGACCACGCGTTCAGTCAAGTACGGCATCATGCTGATTGCGTTAACTTTTTTGGTATTTTTTCTGGTTGAAATGTTTAATCGCAAGCGCATTCACCCCATTCAGTATATTTTAGTCGGTTTGGCGCTCTGCGTATTCTATTTGCTTTTACTCTCTCTGTCCGAATACATACACTTCAACTACGCGTACTTGGCTGCGAGCATTGCCACCATTTTACTCATTACCGGCTATGTAAAGACAGTGTTTAGAAACAACAAGTTGACGCTCATTCAGGGTTTGATTCTCGCGATTATTTACGGGTTTGTGTATATACTCCTGCAAGTGGAGGATTACGCTCTGCTCATGGGCAGTATCGGGCTCTTTGTCGTGTTGGCCGTCGTTATGTATGTTTCCAGAAATATAAATTGGTACGGATTTAATTTGGAAGAAAAATAAAATAATAGCGTGTAGAATATACATTGAAAAAGGACGAACATATAGTCGTCCTTTTTTATATCTTTTCTTTTATTTTTTCCTGCCACACCATCACCGGCGTAAGGCCGATGAGGAAAAAAACGGTGCTGACAATACGCAAAGCAAGGTTTGCCTCAACAAACCAGGCGCCGCCGATGATGACAGAGACCAAAACAGACAGGCGCGCTACCGGCGAGATGCGTACCGTGTCACCGATACTGCAAGCGGTGATTATCCCCCAGCTGGCGAGGGCAAATAACACGCCAATACCCAGAGCCACATAAAAAATTGGCGAATGAACACTGAAGAGCGCTGGTGGAAACGTAGCGCCAGAAATAAACACCGCCACTGTATAAGCAATGGCTGCGACCAGATGGTCGAGCGTGATGAAAACGATGACGTTCATGCCGCCGTATTGTTTGCTGGTAGCGTATTTATTGGCGATCAATGTGGCCGCGGAAAGCACTGCCACACCCAGAGCCAATAAGAGAGCGGCCGCAACTTGGGGAGAGAAGGCAAACGGATTCGCGCTGCCTATAAGAAAGGCTAAACTGACGACACTCAACACGATGCCTGCCTTTTCCCACACTCCGGTTCGTTCCCGCAGCAGGTGCCAGCCCAACAGGAGCGAGAACAACGGCACTGTATTGCGCAGCGGCGAAACCACTGAAATCGGCCCCCACTTCAGCGCGAGCGAAAACATCCAAAACATGACGGCGTCAAAAAACGCCGCCGCCACAAATGCCCGCAACGCCAGCCGGTTCGGTATCAGTTTTTTTTCTGTCCGTGCCGCTCTGATGAAAAAAGGGACCAGAACGAGTAGGGTAAAAAATTCTATCACCGCTATGGTGGGCAGTAGCGGCAATTCATGCAGCAGCATCTTTTGGGCGATATCTGTGATGCCCACGGCTACGGCGGATAAAATACTATAAAAGAGCCACATATTGTTTTGTTGGCTATGGGTTAAGGTAGAGTGTCTGCGTTTCCTCTACCATGCGCTCCAAATTGAATTTTTTAATTACATCCTCTTTGGCTTGCTCACCAAATTTTTTTGCAACGTCAGGATTGTCAATGAGATATTTTATTTTTTCAGCTAATTCTTCAGAATTTTTCGGCTCGACAAGAAGGCCGTTTTTTTTATCCGTAATCACTTCGGGAATGGCACCGACCGTTGTCGCGACAATGGGCAAGCCGGCCTGCATGGCTTCCAGAACTGAATAGGGCAGACCTTCTTTGACGGACGAACAAACGTAGATATCAAAAGCTTTTAGATAGTGGGAAGCATCTTCAAGAGCGCCAAACAGCCTGATGTTACTTTTAATTGCGTTAATTTTTGATTCTAAATTATTTCTTTCGGGGCCTTCGCCAACGATTAGATATTGGATATTAGATATTGTCCGCCAACTGGATGATTGGATATTTTGGATTGTTGCAATCACATATTTATACCCTTTATTCTTGCTTAAATTTCCGATGGCGCCGATAACGAAGGCATCTTGAGATATTCCTAATTTCTCTCTGGCTTGTTCGCGCGGCAGAAAATCAATTGCTCCGCGGCCGTTGTAGATAACGGAAATTGTTTGCGCCGGAGCAATGTTATTTTTTGTAGTGTTGTTTTTTTCAAATTCAGACAGACAAATGATTTTATCTTTGAAGCGGGCAGTGAAGCGTTCCGCTGTTTTGTAAAACCATTTTTTCCACATTGCGAGCTCTTCGTTAAAGACCCAGCCGTGAACTGTATAAAACACTTGACATTTAACCGCGCCCGTCCCGCTGCCACGGGCGGTCGGGCGGGCACCTGACATTTGACACCATTTCGCAGCCAGTGAGCCGAGAATGGATATTTTGGAACTGTTGAGGTGGATGATGTCCGGTTGTTCTTTTTTAATTAATTTGACAATTTGCCAAAAAGCCAAAAAGTCGTGCCAGGGGTTTATGGCGCGTTTTAGGCGGGGGAGACAGACGTAGCGAATGTTTCTTTCTTGCAATTTTTTTGCCAGCTCTCCATCGTATCCTTGTTCACCACTAGCAACGACGGCAATAAAATTTTTGCTAAGGTTAGTAGCTAAATCATAGACATAGCGCTGGGCGCCGCCGAAGTCTGATTGGGTAACGAGGTAGAGGATTTTAGTTTGACTTTTAGTCATATTTATTTAATAATAACTTATAGTTAGCTAAAAATCAACAGTATTTTTTTTATTCACTAAAATTAAAGATTATGAACGAACGTAAGCCACTCATCGGCTTTGTCGGCCAGGGCTGGATCGGCAGGAACTATGCCAATGACTTTGAGGCTCGCGACCATGAGACGGTGCGCTACGCGCTTGAGGAACCGTACCGGCAGAATAAAGAAAAAATAAAAGATTGCGATATCGTGCTTATCGCCGTGCCAACGCCGACCACGCCGAAGGGTTTTGATTCAAGCATTGTCGCTGAAGCGCTGAGCTTGGTGGGCGATGGCCATATCGCCGTGATAAAGTCAACAATACTTCCCGGCACAACCGAGCGTTTTCAAAAAGAGAATCCAAACATTACCATTCTGTACGCGCCGGAGTTTTTGTCTGAAGCCACGGCGGCTCATGACGCGGCGCATCCATTCTCAAATATCATGGGGCTGTCAGTGGATGACGAGGCGCACCGCGTTGCCGCGCGGGAAGTTTTGGCGGTATTGCCGTCCGCGCCGTTTAGCCATATTTGTTCAAGCACCGAGGCGGAACTGATAAAGTACTCGCACAATATGAGCGGGTACGTGCAAATTGTGCTCTTTAACGCGCTCTATGATTTGGCGGCGGCGCGCGGGGCTGACTGGGCGCACATTCAGCAGGCACTGGAAGCAGACCCCTATATCTGCAATCGGTACGCAAAGCCTTTACACAAAAGCGGACGCGGCGCAGGCGGCGGTTGTTTTATCAAAGATTTCGCGTCCCTGGCCAGACTGTACGAGGAACACGTCGGTGATACGGCAGGCGTGCAATTTTTGAAAGGCGCGCAGGATAAAAACATTGACCTGCTGATAAAGAGTAAGAAAGATTTAGATTTACTGCGTGGAGTGTATGGAGAAGATGTGATTAATAAATAACGAATATTTATGGCGAAAATTCTAGTGACCGGCGGCGCCGGCTTCATCGGTTCAAACTTGGTTGACGCGCTCATTGAACGTGGCGATGAGGTAATTATTTTGGACAATTTATCAACGGGAAAAAGAGAGAATCTGAACGGGCAAGCAACGTTTGTGGAAGCTGACTTGCGGGATTTGGAGAAAATCAAGCCGCACTTTGCCGGCGTGGATTACGTTTTTCATGAAGCCGCGCTCGCGCGCGTGCAACCCTCCATTGAAGATCCGGTAACGTATAACGATACGAATGTCAACGGCACGCTGAACGTGCTGGTAGCGGCCAAAGACGCCGGTGTGAAAAAAGTCATCTATGCCGCTTCGTCTTCCGCGTACGGCGACCAAAAAAAAATGCCTCTGACCGAAGATTTGCCTGCCAATCCCCTTAGCCCGTACGGTTTGCAAAAGTACATCGGCGAAGAGTACTGCCGCCTGTTTAGCTGCGTTTACAAATTGCCGACAGTCTGCCTGCGCTACTTTAATGTGTACGGTCCCCGAATGGTTTTGGAGGGAGCATACGCATCAGTTATCGGCATATTCGGGCATTTGCGCCAACAGGGCAAGCCGCTCACCATTGTCGGCGACGGGGAGCAATTGCGCACCTATACGTACGTGAAAGACATTGTCAGGGCGAATCTGCTGGCGGCGGCAAGCGATATCAGCGACGGCCGGGCCATCAACGCCGGCCAGTCTTCGGAGTACAGTGTCAACCAAATCGCCGCTCTTATCGGCGGGCCAACCGTCAACATCCCGCCGCGTCTTGAGCCGCGCCGCAACTTGTGTGACAATTCGCTGGCTAAAACATTATTGGGCTGGGAGCCGGAAATGGAACTTGACCGATGGATTCCCGAATATAAAAAACAGTTAAAGATATAATTCTAATTTATCCGAATGTTTTATCCGAATGCTCCGGATGACTTAGAAAACTTTTCTACGAAGCCATTCGGAGCATTCGGATGAATTCGCAGATTAGGATTATGCTATAAGTATGAAAATTTTAGTCACCGGCGGGGCGGGTTTCATCGGTTCTCATTTGTGCGAAAAGCTTTTAGCGCAAAATAACGAAGTGGTTTGTTTAGATAATCTTTTTACCGGTTCTAAAAAAAATATTGCGCACCTGTTTGATAATAAAAATTTTGCGTTAGTGGAGCACGATGTGGAACGGTCGTACGAGTTTGCCGTTGACCAAATCTACAACTTGGCCTGTCCGGCCGCGCCGGTGTGGTACCAAAAAGACCCGGTAAAAACCGTACGCACGAGCGTGCTGGGAGCCATAAGCGCTTTGGAACTGGCAAAAAAAAGACGGTGCCGCGTGCTGCAGGCCTCAACGTCGGAGGTGTACGGCGACCCGCAAGTGCACCCGCAGGCGGAAACCTATAACGGTAACGTGAATCCGATAGGCCCTCGCGCGTGTTACGACGAGGGCAAGCGCTGCGCCGAAACGCTCTTTTTTGACTATCACCGCGAGTGCGGCGTGGACATCAGGGTGGTGCGGATTTTCAATACCTACGGGCCGCGCATGGCCGAACACGACGGCCGCGTGGTCTCAAATTTTATCGTGCAGGCCTTGCGCGGACAAGACATTACCATATATGGCCGGGGTGAACAAACCAGAAGTTTTTGCTACGTTGACGACCTGGTGGACGGCTTGATTGCGATGATGGATCAGGACGGTGATTTTGTCGGGCCGGTCAATTTGGGAAATCCTGCAGAGTTTACAATTAAAGAATTGGCGGCAAAAATTATTCAGCTTACCGGCGCAACGGCGCGAATTGTTTATGAGCAGTTGCCCACAGACGACCCCAAACAACGAAAGCCCGAAATTTCTCTGGCACAGGAAAAGTTGCATTGGCAGCCGACTACTCAATTAAAAGAAGGTTTATTAAGAACCATTGATTATTTTAAGCAAAAGTTACATTAGCAAGAGTAGGTTTCCGAAACCTCGTAAGGTTTCGGAAACCTTGTGAAAATTTTGCATGAGAATATTAATTTTTTCCACTGCATATTTTCCGTACGTCGGCGGGGCTGAAGTGGCGGTAAAAGAAATCACCGAGAGAATCCGTGATGTTGAGTTTGACATGATTACGGTTCGTTTGAGTGCAAAAGATTTGCCGCAGGAAAAAATTGGCAACGTAACGGTTTACAGAATTGGCTGGAGAATTGGCAGAATTGATAAATTACTCTTTCCGTTTCGCGCCGCGCGGCTGGCGCAGCATTTGCATCAGAAAAATCACTACGACGTTATTTGGTCAATTATGGCAAGCTTTTCCGGTTTTGCCGCGTTGTTTTTTAAGAAAAAAAATCCCAATGTGAAATTCTTGCTGACTCTGCAAGAGGGCGATGATTTGAAACAAATAGAACGCAAAGTTTTTTTTGTGAAGCATTGGTTTAAGCAGATTTTTACGCGCGCTGACTATATTCAGTGCATTTCAAATTATTTGGCGAAGTGGGCGAGAGAGATGAAAGCGACATGTCCGGTGGAAGTGGCGCCAAACGGCGTTGATTTTCAAAAATATCAAATATCAAATATCAAATATCAAACAAATATCAAAACTCAAATACTCAATTTCAAAAAAGATTTGAGGATTAAGGATGATGAAAAAATTATTTTAACTACTTCGCGGCTCGTGAAAAAAAATGGCATTGAAGATTTGATTGAAGCGATAAAAATATTAGATATTAAACTAATTATTTGTGGGACTGGCGTTGAATTAAAAAGTCTAAAATTTAAAACAAAAAATTTGAAATTAGAAGATAAAATAAGTTTTGTTGGTTTTGTAAAGCCGGAGGAGTTGCCAAAATTTTATGCGATTGCCGATGTATTCTGCCGGCCGTCGCTTTCCGAAGGCTTGGGAAATTCTTTTTTGGAAGCGATGAGCGCGGGCGTGCCGGTGGTGGCGACGCCGGTTGGCGGCATTCCTGATTTTTTGGAAGACGGTAAAACCGGCTGGTTTTGCAAAGTTAAAAACCCAGAAAGTATTGCTGAAAAAGTAAAATATATTTTGGATGAAAAAAATAAAGCCGAGGTTAAAAAAGTTACCGACAATGCCAAACGAATGGTTTGGGAAAAATATAACTGGGATACGATTGCCATACAAATAAAAAATATTTTTATGAAACTCTCATAAATACTGTCAGAAAAATGTATCAACTTTTTAAAAAATTATTTAAACGCGTCGCGCCCGATAGCGTTGCTCGGCTGGCAGAAAAGTACAAAATCGGCATCAAGTACATAATTTCCGGCGGCACCGCGGCTGCGGTTGACCTGGGGTTGTTATTTGTGTTGACCGAAATTGCCGGGTTGTGGTATTTGTTTTCAGGGGCGATTGCGTTCGTTTGTTCTCTCTTGACCAGTTTTTTGTTGCACAAATTCTGGACGTTTCGGGAAAATTCCTGGCAGCGCATCAGAAAGCAGTTTGTTTTTTTTACGGTACTCGCGCTGCTGAATCTGGGATTGGACATACTGCTTTTGTATGTTGCCGTTGATTTCCTGCACTTGTGGTACATGGCGGCCCAGTTTGTGATTATGGGCGGACTCGCTCTGCTGAATTTTATCCTCAATAAAACCGTAACGTTTCGCCACGAGAACAAGCACGGCAAAAATATTTTGCTTGCGACCGGCATCTATCCGCCCGACATTGGCGGGCCGGCGACGTACGTTAAAACTTTGGAGGAAGAATTGCCGAAACACGGCTTTAACGTGAAGGTTATTACGTACAGCGATCTGTCAAATGCAGAATGCAAAATGCCATGCCTACCGGCAGGCAGGCAAAATTCAGAATGCATTGTCCGGATAAGTCGCAAACAAAGCAAACTATTGCGCTACTTTAAATATTTTTGGAGAGTTTTGAATCTCCTAAATTGGGCGAACGTGGTGTACGCGCAGGGGCCGGTGAGTGAGGGTCTGCCGGTATACTGGGCGTGCAGGTTGCGCGGCCGAAAATACATGTTGAAAGTAGTGGGGGATTACGCGTGGGAACAAATGAACGTATCAAAAAAACAACAAAACAAAAAAACAACAAAACAAAATTTTGTTACTTTGGATGAGTTTCAACATAAATCGTTTGACTCTACAACGGAACGCAAGCGAAAGATTGAGAGGCGAGTGGCGCGAAACGCGGATAAAATTATTGTACCGAGCTGGTATTTAAAAAAAATTGTAAAACAATGGGGGATTGCTGAAGATAAAATCACGATTATTTATAACGCGGTTGATTTGGCGGCGGTTGCGCCCAAGGTTTCCGAAACCTCAACCAGGTTTCGGAAACCTAAAAATCCAGGTGAAAAATGGCTGGTTTCAGTCGGGCGTTTAGTGCCGTGGAAGGGGATGGATATGCTGATTGAAATTATGCCCCTGTTATTGCAACATGAACCAAATTTGAAATTAAAAATTATCGGGGACGGACCGGAACGTAGTAATTTAGAATTTAGAATTAAGAATTTAGAATTACAAAATAGTGTTGTACTGAAAGGAAGAATCTCTCACATTGAAACTCTTGCCTACATAAAAACAGCAGACGTGTTCGCGCTCAATACCGGCTACGAAGGGCTGTCGCATTTGCTTTTGGAGGCATTGTCTTTGCAAACGCCGATCGTGACGACGAACGTCGGCGGCAACGCGGAGCTGATTGAACATAACGTCAACGGGTTATTGGTCGCCTATAATGATGCCACGCAATTGAAGCAAGCGATTCTGACGCTGTTGCGTGATGAGATGTTGCGGGAAACGTTGCGGCGCAACGCCGGCAAGAATTTGGAGAAGTTCAGTATGCCGGCAATGATTGAAGGGCTGATAACTATTTTACGGCAATGAAAATTTTAAACATCAGTTTGGATAAAAATGTATTAGATTCAAATGCAGCCGTTGCCAAACGGATGGTTGATTATGGCCAGCTGGCTGATAAATTTACGATTTTTGTTTTGGCTGACGAAAACAGAGAATTTAATTTATCGGGCAACGTCAAGGTTGTGTCGGTAAAAAAAAGCAACAAATTTTTTGATTTATTAAAATTAAAAAGAAAAGCCGCAAGGGTTTTAAATTCTGAAAAATATGATATTATCACCGTGCAGGATACGTACTTCATAGGTTGGATGGCTCTGAAATTAGCCAAAAAATTTCATCTCGGCTTGGAGGTGCAGGTGCACGGTTTTGAAAAATTCAGCGGCGTGAGAAAATTGCTGGCGAAAAGAGTTTTGAAAAAAGCGAATGCGGTGCGGGTGGTGAGCCAGCGGCTGAAGCGAGAGGTGATGCGAGATTTTGGCGTTCAAGAAGACAGGATTACCACAGTCCCTATCTATATAGACATTGTATTAAAGACGGGATTGCCCCTCCAGAGGCGGGCAGGCACGCCCACTTCGTTCGCTCGCAATGACAATAGTACGTTTATTTTTCTAACAGTTGGCAGATTGGTGCCGGTGAAAAACGTTGCGATGCAAATTGACGCGCTGGCGGAGATTACGAAAAAATTTCTGCAGGTGGAATTATGGATTGTGGGGGACGGTGTTGAACGTCAATATTTAGAAATCAAAAATCAGAAATTAAAAATTAAAAATCAAATTAAATTTTTTGGTTGGCAAAATGATTTAGAAAAATTTTATAAGCAAGCTGATTGTCTTTTATTGACATCAAATAACGAAGGTTGGGGATTGGCGGTCGTTGAAGCAGCGGCGCATGGTTTGCCGATAATTATGACTGACGTTGGTTTAGCTGGTGAAGTGATTAAGAATGGAGAAAGTGGAATAGTGATTCCGGTCGGCGACCGAAAAGCGTTGGTAGAAGCAATGATAAAAATAATTGAAGATTCTGGTTTGCGTAAAAAGTTGGGCGAAGGCGCGCGTAAAGCTATTAAGACATTGCCGAGCAAAGAAGAGACGTTCGCATTATATAAAAAATCTTGGGAATTAGCTTTAAAAAATAAAAATCAGAAAATATGAAAAAGGCATTGATTACCGGCATTACCGGGCAAGACGGTTCATATTTAGCGGAACTGCTGTTGCAGAAAGGCTACGAGGTGCATGGTTTGGTGCGCCATGTCGCCATTGAGGATCCGGCGCAGCGGCTGTGGAGGCTACGGCATATTTTGGATAAAATAACGCTGCATTCAGGCTCATTGGAAAGCTACGCGAGTATTTTTAGCATCGTGGAAAAAGTTAGGCCGGACGAGTGTTACCATCTGGCGGCGCAAAGTTTTGTCAGCTATTCTTTTGAAGACCAATTCTCCACTTTTGACACTAATATTAACGGAACGTTGCATACTTTGTCGGCTTTGAAAGAGAAAACGCTGCAATGTCGTTTTTACTTTGCCGGCTCAAGCGAAATGTTCGGTAAGGTACGCGAGACGCCGCAGAATGAGCAAACGCCGTTTCATCCCCGCTCACCTTACGGTATTTCCAAAGTTGCCGGTTTTGACATCACGCGCAACTACCGCGAGGCCTACGGCATGTTCTGCTGCAGCGGCATTTTGTTCAACCACGAATCCGAGCGGCGCGGTATGGAGTTTGTGACCAGAAAGATAACCAGCGGGGTTGCCGCCATCAAGGCCGGTGCACAAGACAAATTGTATTTGGGCAATCTGGACGCGCGCCGCGACTGGGGCTACGCGCCGGAGTACGTGGAAGCGATGTGGCGGATGCTGCAGCAAAACGAGCCGGACGACTACGTGATTGCAACAGGTGAGACACACAGTGTTGAAGAATTTGTTGTCACGGCGTTCAATGAGGCCGACCTAAACTGGCAAGACCATATTATCATTGATAAACACTTAAGGAGACCGGCCGAGGTTGACTTATTGGTCGGCGATATTGCCAAAGCCAAAACAATTTTAGCATGGCAGCCAAAAGTTACTTTTCAGGAACTGGTTAAAATTATGGTTCACGCCGATGTCAAGAAGTTACAGCCGTAATTCATCTTAATTAAGAAAGAGAGCAGACACTATGAGCGAAAATATTTTCAAACATAACCAAGCTGAACAGGAGTGGAATTATTATTGGGCAAATAAGAATAAAAAAGGCAATATGCTTTATGACACCATCGCGGTTTTTTACAGAAAGCATATAATTAAGAGCACACTAAACAGGTTTATTAAAAAAACATTCGCGCCGGGCGCGATATTGCTGCACGCGGGGTGCGGCGGAGGGCAAGTCGATACTGACGCCATTCATTATGCCAGGGTTACGGCACTGGACATATCGCAATTGGCTCTGGATCGCTATCAGGCGTTAAATGGTTCATATGCGCAAACTCTGAAGGGAAGTATTTTTGAAATTTCCCTGCCGGATAACTCCGTGGACGGTGTTTATAATTTAGGCGTGATGGAGCATTTTACCGAAGAGGAAATTAGTGCTATCTTAAGGGAGTTTTACCGGGTTTTGAAGCCACGCGGGCGGGTTTTGCTATTTTGGCCGCCCGAGTTCGGCCTTAGTGTTTCATTTATGAAAATAGTTAATTTTATCCTAAATAACATTTTGAAAAAAAATATTAAACTACATCCCGACGAAGTGACCAGGATTCAATCCAAAAAGCACGGCCAGAAAATGTTAGAAAAAGACGGCTTTGTTATGGTGGATTATTATTTTGGGATTAAGGATGCTTTTACCCACGTCGTTTTGACAGCGGAAAAAGGCGCCCTCGACAGATAAATGGACCCTCACCGAACAACGCTACTTTTCATCACTCAAAAAATTCATCAAAATGACGATGACTTAGCTTTTGTTATTTTATGGATACGCGAATTTATCCGGCAGGGAGTTGACGTGCAGGTGATTTGTCTGGAAAAAAAGGATTTCAATGATTCATTTCCCGTGTACTCGTTAGGTAAGGAAAAAGGGTACGGCAAGTTGCGTCGCACATTGCGATTTTTAAAATTTATCACCACCCTCCGTTACGACCGCGTATTTGTGCATATGAATCCAGAGTATTTTACCTTGGGAGGTTGGTACTGGGTTTTGACGCGCAAACCAATGTATCTGTGGTACACCCATTATAAAATGCATATCCATATGCGACTAGCAGGCTGGTTTTGCCAAAGGATGTTCGCGGCCACCAAACAGAGCCTACCTCAATACAAGGGCAGTCCCAAGAAAGTAATTACCGGTCATGGTATTGATATAGATTTTTGGTTAGACGCTATCCCAGCGGGCGAAAATCAAAATGCACCACAAAGACTTTTAACCGTGCATCGCCTGTGCCGTTCTAAGCGGTCGGAGCTTGTTATTCTGGCTTTAAAATATTTACCTGCCGCATACACGCTGACAGTCTATGGCCGAGATGTGGAAAAGGATTATGTCCGTGAACTGCATAAATTGGTCACACAGGAAAATTTGGAGGACAGGGTGAAATTTATGGGTCCAGTGCCAATGAGCCAGCTCAAAAATATTTATGGCCAATACCGTTTAATGGTTAACATGGCGTCAGAGACTATTGATAAGACCATGCTTGAAGCTATGCTGTTTGGCGTTTATCCAATTACGACCAGAGGCAATAGCCAGGCCATTGGCTTGCCAATCGCAATTAATAATGACGACCCCAAGGAAATCGCGGCTTTTATTTTGGACGGGGACTGGAAAAAGCATAACGCGGTTTTTTTGCAAAATATCGTTAAAGAACGGCATAGTTTGGAATCTTTAATTCAACAGATGAATAATTACATAATTCCGGGAAATTAAATTATGAATCCAGATAATGAACCAATTGCTATTATTGCCGGCGCGCGGCCGAATTTTATGAAAGTTTCGCCCCTGTGCCGTGAGTTGGAAAAGCAAAAAATAGCGTACCGGTTGATAAATACTGGCCAGCATTTTAACGCCGATATGTCAGGAAGTTTCTTCAAAGAGTTTCATTTACAGCCGCATTATAATTTGCACCCCTCGCATAATTCCATAATCCGCCAGTTTGCTGATATTATGGTTGGCTTGGAAGAGATTTTTTTGCGGGAACATTTTTCTTTGGTCGTGGTCGTGGGTGATGTAAATTCCACGCTGGCCGGTGCTCTGACAGCGTATAAAATGAACATTCCGCTCGTCCATGTAGAAGCCGGTCTACGCGCGTATAATAATCAAATGCCCGAAGAAATAAATCGTGTCATAACCGACAGGCTTTCCAGTATGTTGTTTACATCATCTGACGAAGCAATAGCAAATTTGCGTAAAGAAGGCGTTACTGAAAATGTGCACCCAGTGGGAAATATCATGATTGATACGTTGGAAATGTTTTTGCCACAGGTTAAAAAAACTAATGAGATATTTTATTTTTGCACATTGCATCGCGCTGAAAATGTTGACAGTCCGGCGATTTTAAGTGAAATCGTGCAAGCGCTGGCGGAGATTGCCCGTGATGCTATTATTTACCTTCCACTGCATCCGCGCACCAAAAAAATGGCGCAGGCATACGGTTTGCTTGAGCGATTGCGTACGTCTGTGCACCTTTTAGAACCTTTAGGCTATCAGGAATCTCTCTATTACCAAAAAAATGCGCGGCTGGTCTTGACCGACTCGGGCGGCATCCAAGAAGAAACCAGCTACCTTGGCACTCCTTGCATTACTCTTCGCACCGAAACCGAACGGCCGGTTACCGTTACGCATGGCACGAACACCATCGGCGGGGTGACCAAGGTGTCTATTCTGCAAGCGTATCGCGCCAAGGATTTGACCAAAAAGAAAACAGCAATTCCCTACTGGGATGGCAAAACGTCAAAAAGAATTGTAGATAGTATTAAAAAAGTATTATAAACATGAAATCAATGACACTATTACAAAAATATTGGCCGGCTGTACTCTTAGCGTTTCTGGTTGGTTTATTCAGCGTTTTGCCTGTTATTTTGTCATTACAGCGAATGGGGGCTAATTTCCAGGGAATCTGGCCACAGTTTAATTCTGACGCTAATTTTTATTTGGCGCGGGCGCACGAGGTTAGAGACGGACATCCGGATATGAACAATCCGTATTTGTTTGAACACAAACTGGACACGTATCCCCAAGCCATCGGTGGCGAATTATTGTTAGCATGGCTGGCGCCGATGTTGCGGGTTGCTATTCCGACGCTACAAATTGCGCTGACGTTCATTTTGCCCGCTTTCATGGCTGCGTTGCTGTATGTATTGCTCATGTCCCTATATCAAAATCGCGCCAGCGCGTTCGTGCTTTCGTTAGCGTTTTTTACCGTCGTCACTGGCGGCATGACCAAGCCGATTCATCCTGGTGTGTCGTTTCCGCTATTTTTATTTTTTTTGTGGTGCTGGTTTCAGCTCGTGTTTAAAACGGAGCGCCAGTGGCTGCATGCCATACTCGGAGGCATTGTGTTGGGGTTATTATTTTTGACTTATTTTTTTCATTGGTCGTTTTTGGTAGTGGTGTTGGGTCTGTATACTTTGTCTCTGTTGTGGCGTAAAGACTACACACAGTGCAAATATCACGCAACCCTCATCGTTATCGCGCTGGTCATTGCTGCGCCGTATTTGTTACGCATTATAGCCGGTGTTGATACGCCGTTCTATGACGCGATGGCTGTGCGCATGGGGGTGTTCGCCACGCACTGGCCAGAGACATTTCCGCGACTCGGCGTTGCGCTATCTTGGCTTGGAGTTTTTGTATTTTTGACGCGCCGCTATAAACTCAGCAACGATAACCGTATATACGTCTTGCTCGCATTGTTGACGTCCAATGTCATCTATCCCAACCACCAGGTGATAACGGGAGTAACTATTGAGAACGCCACCCACTGGTCGTTTATGCCGGTGTTTTTATACATATTTGTTGCACACTACTGGTTTTTTACCATACTCAAAAAGACTGATGGAAAACGCACTAGACTTGATATGGCTTTAGTAGTTTTGATAGCAGTGATGCTGGTCGTGCCGGCTTGGCGCTTGCAAAGTTTCAACTTTCCTCCCTATCAACGCGGTCTGGCACAGCCCGCAGTTGAGGAAAGACAACAGCACTATATGTATGTTTTTGACTGGATAAACGCCAATACGGCAGTTGATGACGTTATTTTTTCCCACCCCGCTTTACTGCGTCTCGTACCGGTATATACTCATGCCAATGTTTATTACAGCGAGAGCATGTATTATTTACTTTTAAGCGACACCGAGGCAGTTGAAAGAACGCTTCTTTCCCATTTTTTTGATATTGACGAGTTTGTCGCTAATAATTTTGGTATGAACGAGGTGGCGCGAATGTTGTGGACTCAGCCAGCGATGATTGAACGAAACGTACAACGCGTGCCTGATTTCTTCCATATCACTTCTGACAAACAGTATACGTTGGAGCGGGAATTGGTTAAAGTGCAGGCAGTTTTGTCAGAATTAAAAAGCGAAGGATGGAACATCAGCTTATTGCGGCGTTACCGACTGGATTATATTATTTGGGACAGAGATGTTTCCCCTGAGTGGAATTTGGATAACTACGATGAACTTGAAGAAGTGTACCGACAAAATCAAATAGCTATATATAAATTTAAAAATAGATAAGATGGAGACTGAAATTTATACCATCATGAATGAGCGAGAGAGTACTTTCTGGTGGCATGTCGGAATGCGAAAAATTATCGCCGCGGTATTGGCGAGCTATGCGCCTCAGCGGCAGGATAATGTGATTTTGGACGCCGGCTGCGGTACGGGCGGTATGTTTGAGCTCCTGTCTTCGTACGGCGCGATTTATGGCATAGACAAGTCAAATCAGGCCATAGATTATGCGCAACGAAAGGGAATCGCTCGGCAACTGTTCGTAGGGTCAATAGCCAAGTTGCCGTTTGCCGACAACACCTTTGACATGGTGTTTTGTTTGGACGTGTTATACCATCAGCGGGCGGGTAATGATTGGCAAACACTGAGGGAGTTTCAAAGAGTATTAAAACAAGGAGGGCTTTTGGTTATTAGAGAGCCAGCCTATAATTGGTTGCGCGGCCATCAAGATAAACTGGTTTGGACAAAGAAACGCTACTATAAAAAAGAATTGGTCAGCGCCGTGGGCGCGGCTGGTTTTAAGCCATTAAAAGTTTCCTACCTTAATTTTTTTCTATTCCCTCTGGCGGTAGCGAAGAGATTGTCGGAGCATATATATGTATCGAAAAATATCATCAGCAAAACATTCCATTCTCATTGGTTGGTGAACGATATGTTTGAGAAATGTCTCTCTTTGGAGGCTGCGCTGATACCATACATACAGTTTCCCTACGGCCTATCAATCATGTGCGTGGCGAAAAAGAAATAGCAGAGAAATAATTATGTGCAGCATCAACGGCTTTAATTTTCAGGACGAAGGATTAATCAAACGAATGAACGAAATAACAAAGCACCGCGGCCCGGATGACTCGGGCGTTTTTTTGTCTTCCCGTTGGTCGCTCGGGCACAACCGGCTTTCAATTATTGATTTAAGCAGCACCGGGCATCAGCCGATGCTAAGCGCGGACAAAAAATTCGCCATTATCTTTAACGGCGAAATATATAATTTTTTGGAAATTAAAAAAGAGCTTGAGGCTTTGGGGTATAAATTCAAATCAAAAACAGATACCGAAGTTATTTTATATGCCTATCAGGAGTGGGGCAGCGCGTGTTTGCAAAAATTCAACGGTATGTTCGCACTGGCGATTTTGAATACTGAAACGGAAGAATTATTTTTTGCTCGGGACAGGGTAGGCATTAAGCCGTTGTATTATTATCATAAAGATAAAAAAGTTATCTTTTCGTCAGAAGCCAAAGCTATTTTAGAGCACAAAATTGACGCGCCGCTTGATTATGAAGCGTTAAATATTTATTTTCGCCTGCTTTACGTGCCCTCGCCTTTGACTATCTGGCAAAATATTTATAAATTGCCTCCGGCAAGCTACGCTGTGGTTAATAAAACGGGTGATATAAAAATTACTAAATATTGGCAGTTTAATGATTCCTCGCTATTATCGGACAAAGAGCAGATTAAAGAAGAGATTTCCCGGCTGTTGCACGATTCGGTAAAAAAACAACTTATGTCAGACCGTCCAGTGGGCGTATTTTTAAGCGGCGGCATTGATTCAACTATTATCACCGGCATCATGAGCCGGCTTTCGGACAAAGTTAACACTTTTTCCGTCGGTTTTGAGGATACCGAGGAAGCGGCGAAATATAATAATGATTTTTTAATCGCCCGCCGGACTGCCGCGCATTTTAATACCAGCCATCATGAATATATTTTATCCGCCCAAGATGTTTTGGCTAACCTTCCGGCCGCAATTTACCATATGGATGAGCCGATTTCCAATCATATTCAGGCAGTGAATCTGCTCTTAGCGCGTCAGACAACCGAAATAGCCAAAGTTGTTTTGGGCGGCGACGGCGGGGATGAACTCTTCGGCGGCTATGAACGTTACTATTATAGCGCGTTGATTGACAGGTTTAACCGGTTGCCGCGCGTGCTGCGTAAAAGCGCGGCCGCAAAGTTGTTTTTCTCCGCGGCGGGCAAAAGCGGCTGGTACGAAAAAATAAACACCGCGCCGGGCGTTGCCCGTTATTTGAGTTTTTTTAGCCAAAAGGAAAGGATAATTTCGTCATTTCTTTCTGATGAAGTCAGCCGGCCGGAAGTATTGCCGGAATTTTTATCAAAACAGTATTTTTCAGAGGTGGACGAGGCGGATTTTACGCGGCAGTTTATGCGCACGGATATTATGAGCTGGTTGCCGGATGAATCGCTCGCGCGTTCAGATAAGATGTCCATGGCGGCTGGTTTGGAACAACGCGTGCCATTTTTGGACCATAGATTAGTTGAGTTGGCGGACCGCATTCCCGTGCGGTACAAAATTGGCCGCAAGGGAGCGATGTTTGGCAGTATCGGCAAACACTATGAAGGAAAAATAATTTTACGCGAAGCAATGCGGGAATACTTGCCGTATTTTGTTTTAAGCCAACCCAAGTGGGGCTGGTTTTCACCGGCCGCGAAATGGCTGCGCGGGCCCCTGCAGCCGCTAATGCGAGAAGCGCTGTCACCTGCTTTTTGCGCTGGCACGAAAGATATGTTTAATTTTGCGGCGTTGCAAAAAATGTTGGATGACCATATTAGTAAAAAACAGTACGCGTTAAATACGCTTTGGTCAGCGATGACGTTTCAGTTGTGGTATCGGCAATTTATGAATAAATGATTATGAAAAAAATTTTAGTTATTACCCCCAAATTTCCCATCCCCACCACCGGCGCCTGCGAACAGGAGCGGCTGGCCGGAATTTTACAGTTGCAGCGGCTGGGCTGGGAAGTGCGGATAGTGGCGCGAGCGTTCAATTGGCAGGATAAAAACGAAATTAACCAGTGGAGTAAAGATAGCGGCATCGCCGTTGATTTGGTAGATTATGAATTTATTAAAAATAAAAATTGGCGGGCAAAAATAAAAAGAATAATGCAGCCGAAATATTGGGACGGCGCGGCTTATGAATATGGTTTGCCCGCGATGCAATCAGCCGTTGCCAGGCTAGTAGAGGAGTTTCAGCCGGATATTGCCTGGTTTGATTATACGTATCTTTGGCCCCTGTATAAAATTTTTCAAAAGAAAAAAATTCCTATCGTCACCCGTTCCATCAACTTTGAGCCAACGCATTTTTTGCAGGAAGACGGTATCAGCTTTTTAAATATTCTGAAATTTCTGCCCAAGTTTTTGTCGGAGTTGAAAGTTATCGGGCAGAGCGATTATCTTTTTGCCATTACCCCAAAAGAAGAGCAACTTTACCGAAAACTGGGCGCAAAAAATATCGCCACCTTGCCTTTGCGTAGTTTGCCGCTTTTGCTTGCGGATAAACGGGAAATTGTTGATAAAAAAGTTTTACATTTATTTTTTATGGGCGCCTCATACAACGTGCACCATAGCCGGAAGGCGGCTGAATTTATCATTAAAAAAATAGCGCCGGCGGTAACCAGAAAAGCGCCAGGCAAATTTATTTTTCACCTTGTCGGCAAAAAATTGCCCTCTGATTTGGCGCGGCTTTGCGTGGGTAATATAAAAGTAGAGGGTTTTATTGAAAATTTGGCAGAATTTTTAAATAAAATAGACATCGCTTTAGTCCCTTCTTTAATGGGTGCCGGTATGCAGCAGAAAATTTTTGAGCCATTGTGTTTGGGAATTCCGACCGTAACTTCGCCGCGCGGATTGGTCGGCTATTCCTTTCAAGACGAGGAGCATTTGCTGTTAGCCAAAACCAAAGGGGAATTTGTGGAGCAAATTCTACGATTGCAAGACGGGGAATTAAAAAAAAAGTTGTCGCGTAGGGCGATGCGCCAAAGCCGAGAGTTGTTCTCTCAAAATAAATTAAATGAAATTATACAACACGGGTTAAATAATATATTATAAATGTATGACCAAAAAATTTGAAGCGTTTTCTCCGGAAGCGCAAAAACGATTAGCAGAAGAAGCTGCTGGTTATCAAAAGAGAATGGCAAAAATACCTTATAATGAAGGAAGGCCGGAATTATTTGAAACGAAAATTTTTCGCCTTCAGCGGGAAGGAGCGGTAACCGGAAACGAAAAAAAACTTTTAGTGGCGACGCGCGATCCCGGCAGCGGCAGCGCGTTAGAGCCGGTATTGAAAGAATTGATCGACGATGAGGAAATAGAAATTTATGTCGTAACCGACGGGCGCGCTCAAGAGATCATCCAAAAAAATTTTTTAACTGAAGATATTACTCCCCCAGACATGGTTTTGAAAGCCAGTAACGTTACTGGAATCCCCGACGTTATTTTAATGGATAGGTCCAGTGAGATGGGTATTGATACGTACGCGGCCGCTACATTCCCGGGGGTTCTAAAAATTTTGGTTGAAGATTATTACGCCAACTCTATAGAGTATTTATCGGCTCTCAAAGAGAGGGATTTGCCGCTACCGGAAAAAATATGCGTTATAGACAAGGGCGCCAAGGAGCTTATTACGAACAAATTTCCGGAGCTTGAGGACAGAATTGTAGTCACCGGCCAGCCGGCCTTTGATAGATTCGCTCATGAAGATACGCAAAAAATATCCCGGGAAGTTAAGCAGAGATTACATTTGCAGCCGGAAGATAAAATAATTTCTTTTATGGCGGCTCTGGATGAGCCTGCAAAAATAAAAAAAATGGCTGAAGCATTGCAAAAAGCAGGCGGCGATTTTTATTTTGTTTTTCGGCCCCATCCCCGTGACAATATCCGTTATGAAACGTACGAACGGATGTTTATTGACGCAGGCGTTAAAATCATCAATATGCAAGATTTTACCAGTGATGAAATTGGCGCCGCTTCTGACGTGGTACTAACATCATGGTCTACGGAGGGTTTAAACGGGATTTACCGTCGCAAGCCAACCGCGCACATTACGGACCGCGATTTTTCCATCAACGCAGGATATGACCCGCCGCTTGTGCCGGTGAGAATCGGAGCTAGTGTTGGCATTAACCACATGGACGAATTGGTTGCAGTGCTACCCCAGCTTCTTAATACAAACAGTCCATTGAATCATTCACTGCGGGAAAAAATGGAGCAGGAGTATCCGGTGGATGGAAAGAATGCTAAGAGAGTCGCCGACATTATAAGGGAGTATTTAGAGAAAAAATAAAACCCCAGTAATTGACATAACTATGCAATCACGGGGGTTATAGGCTGATAGCTGCTATTATAGTTACTCCCATAAGAGCAACTATAATAGTAATGATTTCTTGAAGAGACATTTTTTTTGTCTCTTCAAAAAATATCATGCCAACCAGGGCGCAGAGGCTCATCTCCGCCACCAATAAAATTGGCTGAAGGACTGTCAGGGGTAGCTGTCCTCGCAGCCAATTAGCATACATTTGCGCCGTCCAAATTAGGACGGCTAACAACAATATTTTTCCTTTTTGTACGCTGGTGAGGGATAGACCCGCTTCTCCTGGCCCCATAGCCATAAAGATCAGCAGGGCTCCCACCCAGGCTCCGCCGTACCAAGCGGCGACAAAGGTCGGCACGCTCATTCCCTGCAAAGAAAACAAGCGCATGGAGAATATGGCTACGCCCCAAATCAGGCTGTAGCCCAAAACCCAGCCGATGAGCCGGCCGGGAGATTGTTCTGCGGCGGCGCGAATGTATCTACTTCGCGCAAAGATCGCCGTGCTAATAATAGACACGACGATCCCGCCGAGAAGTGTCGGAGTCAGTACGCCCAGCTCTCCCAGCAGGGCGTAGCCAAGGGACACCGCGATCAAGTCATCTAAATTTGACATGACTGCGGCGCGGGCCAACGAAATGTCATAAGCCCGCCATTGGCAGTAGCAGCCAAAAGCGTTGGCAGCGCCAATGGCTGCGACGATTGCAACCGACCAGCTCAACTCTAGCTGTCCGCTAACAATCGCCATAATAAAAGCTAAGGCGGCGGCGAAAAAGTACTGCCAGACGAGCTTTCTCGTCCGGGAACCTGCCTTAGCGCCGATTTTTTTTATGGCGACAGAGACTACGCCATAATGGTAAAGACAGAAAAGAACAACAAATATGATCATGGCGTTCCCCTTTATTCAGATTCAATTGTCAAAGAATGACCAGCAATAATACTGCAAAATTACAAAAATGTCAACAATCGTTGACTTTTTTTGTGATACGTGTTAGAGTTTTCGGTTACAAGCGGTTCTTTAAATAAAAAAATAAAGGAGGCATCCAGCCATGCAGAAGCTGGAAACGTGGTTGAAACTCAACCAATCGGCACTGCAGGCGTGGTGCCGAGAGGTTATTCAAGACAGGTTTGATAAGCTGGTGGCAGTGGCGCACCACCGGCCTATCAACAAAGTCAAACCGCTTAGGGAAGTTACTGCGCTAACGCGCAGGCAGGAGCTTGCCAGGCGGTGGGGATTTCGGTTCAACGCCTTTGCAAAGGTGTTGAACCTTATGGATTTTTGGCCCCGGACCGGACAAGACGCTGTTGCAGATTTTCTTGGTCCGGAGGTGGATTTTAAAGCCGTTGTGAATATCCTCAACGGCGCTTCGGATATAGACTATGAAAATTTATATCTTGAAGCGCAGAGAATTTTTTGCGGATTGAAGATCCACCGCTTCAGTCAGAAAAATCCACCGGAACACGAGTGCCCTAGCTCACTGTCGGTGCCGGACATTTTGCTCGGTGCCGTGATTGAGCGCTTGAATCGTCACTTGCCCGTGGCGGTTCGGGAAAGGGCGCAGGAACTCTCCCTGCTGAATTTGGATGAGTCGGTTTCTAATAGCCGGCGTATCCAATTATCCCGGGAGCGAGACCGGATGTACCAAGAATATCCGGTTTCAGGAGAGTTTCAGGAGTTGTCTAGTACGCTTGAACAAGCGCTGGAAGAACTCCGGTTACCTGCAGGGCATCCGGGCAGCCTCGTTTCAATGGAACAATTGAAGCGAGATTGGGGCGGCGTTGACGTCATTGCCCCTATCGCACATTATGATTTTCGGCTAGGCTGGGAAGCCCGTTGTCTGTTGGTGGTGTTCCCTGATGCGTTTATTTGTCCATCTGGCTTTCAACAGCCGCACGATGTAAAGGAGTTGGGAGTCGTGGTTCCGCGGCATACCGAGGCCGAGGAGATAGTCGCAGCATGTTTGTGCGACCAGTACCCGGACAATTTTTGGAATTTGCCCGGCATGCGTTGTCCGTTGTCCGAGTGTCCGCCGGCTCAACTTTGGGATATTATATTCCCTGGTGGAGAGGCAATTGACACGGTTGGTAACGCCGCAACCGTGGCAAGTCATCTGCCAGCACTCGTGGAAACACTGGGCCGCCCGGCACGAGTGATTATTATAACTACGCCCGTGCACGCGGCGCGCGCTTTGGTGGAATTTCAAAGTAGAATTTCGCCAGAGTATGCCGAGTGTATCGGCGTGCGGGAGGTAGCCTCGCCAGTCATGCAAAAGATTGGCAGTAGATGCGACCCGCACGGCATCCTTGATATTTTTTGCGAGTATATTAAGAGGTTATATATGCTCGCATCCTCCTAACGCAAGCCGAAGCCCGTTGTTTCATTAAAGACAACGGGCTTTTCATATTCATTCTTTATGCTATGATAGGAAAGTATGGCAATGAAATTAACAATTATCGGCACTGGCGGCATGGTGCCCACAAAAAAAACCAACCCCTCGGCTTTTTTATTGGAAGCAGGAGGTAAGCGCATTTTGCTTGACTGCGGCTACGGCGCTATGCGCCGCATGGCTGAATTGGGCATAGATTTGCAGTCCATTGACGCGGTGTGCGTAACGCATTTTCACGGCGACCATGCCGGCGAAGCCTTCGGCCTCATTAACGTGCGGCTGGTTGATGACCAGCACCGGACGTTTGCGCGGAATGGGAGTCTGCAACGTCTGCGCCACAAACACTTGGTAATGATTGGCCCCAAAACGCTTGAGAGGCGTTTTGAAGCATGGCGCAAGATTTTTTGGCTCGAACCAAACGAGCAGTATCCGGTTGCGTGGCGGGAAGGAATTGGCACGTCAAAAATCGGACCGATTTCCATTACCACGTTTCCGGTTGCGCATGTTCCATACTTTGATTCGGTCGGCTTTATTATCACGCACCAAGGCAAGCGTTTAGTATACACCGGCGATATCGGTTCAAGTCATCCGTTTGCCGATTTAGTTGACAAGCTAAAAGGAGTCGATCTTTTAATGATTGAAGGAAGTTGGGTTAAACATCGCTCGCCCAATCATTTTTCCATGGCACAGGTTGAAGAACTCGCGCAGGCCGCAAATGTTAAAACAGTATTAGTAGTCCATACCAACCCGGAGAATCGCAAGACTGTCAAACGCTATTTGTGCGGTAAAAAGCAATTTTTGTTTGCTGAACTCGGCATGAAAGTAACCGTATGACCAACACCCAAGCCCTGCAACAAGCTTATGCGCTGCTTGCGCCGTACAGTGATAAACAGCGCTGGGAGTTTAATAACAATTTAGTGCATCTGCGCTTTATTACGAGATATATACCCAAAACAGCCGGCATATTAGACGTCGGTTGCGGAATTGGCATTTTGGACATGGCCTTGGCTTTGCTCGGTTACAAAGTAGCGGGTATAGACAAATACGTTTTTAAAGACAATAATAGCTTTAGTATTGATGATATTAATGGTTTGCGGCGCATTTGGGATGCGCAGGGCTTGGCTATTCAGCCTCAAGACATTTTGCGCGATGATATAGCGGAGCGTTATGGCGCCGTTATCAGCATTGCCACCATTGAGCACCAAAAAGACCCAAAAAAATTTTTAGAAAACATACAACGCGCGGTGCGGCCGGGCGGACTGGTATATATCGCCACCCCCAATCTAAGCCACCTGTTGAATCGCGTCAGGTTTTGTTTCGGCCGCTCGCCCCTGTCCGCGCACCTCAAGCAGTGGTTTGCGCGGGGAGAAGATTTTGCAGGGCACTGGCGCGAGTATACGCTGGCGGAGCTGGCAGGGATGATGCGCTGGTTAGATTTTGAAATCATAGCTGCGCGCAATTTGCAGAGCCTGCGGCCGCGGGTTACTGCCGCGAGTCCGCGGTCGTGGTACGTGAATTTTTTTCGCCTGTGCGCCTACGCGCTGCCCGGCGCGCGGGATACAAATATTATTATTGCCCGCAAAAAAGAAACGTATGGAAAATAACCAACCAATTGCCATCGGCGTCATCGGCGCCGGTTACTGGGGGCCGAATCTTATCCGGAATTTTTCTTTGCTTAGCGACTGCCGCGTAAAATACGCCTGCGATGTCAACGAAGCGCGGCTCGCGCCGCTGGCGCGCCAGTATCCGGGTATTATTACAACAACACAAGTTCAAGATCTTTTTTCCGACAGCGCGCTTGATGCCGTGCTTATCGCTACGCCGGTATTTACGCACTTCAATCTGGCGCAACAGGCGCTGGAAGCCGGCAAACACGTTTTGCTGGAAAAACCAATGGCGGCGACGGTGCGCGAGTGCGAAGAACTGCGCGCGCTGGCCGCGCAGCGCAACCGCGTGCTTATGATTGACCACACGTTCCTCTACACCGGCGCCGTGCGCAAAATTCGTTCGCTCGTGCGCGCCGGCGAGCTCGGCGAACTCTACTACTTTGATTCCGAGCGCATCAACCTCGGACTTATTCAGCCGGACGTGAACGTATTGTGGGATTTGGCGCCGCACGATATCTCAATCATGAACCATATTTTTGAGGGTTTGCGTCCGGTTTCAGTCTTTGCCACCGGCACCAGGCATGTCAGCCGCAACGCCTGTGAAATGGCGCATCTCACCATGCAATTTGATCGGGGCATTGTCGGACATATCCATGTCAGCTGGCTTTCACCCGTAAAGATTCGTAAAATGCTTATCGGCGGCAGTAAGAAGATGATCGTATATGATGACATTCATCCTTCGGAAAAGGTAAAAGTGTACGATAGAGGCGTTACCGTTGATTTTTTACAGGAAACATCTATGACGCCGGTGTATCGCAGCGGCGACGCCTTCATTCCACAGCTTGAATCTGAAGAAGCGCTCCTGCGCGAAGCGCGGCACTTTATCCGTTGTGTTCGCGGCGAGGAGGAGCCGTTCGTGGACGCGAGCGCTGGTCTGGCGGTCGTGCGTATCCTTGAAGCCGCCGACAGCAGTATGCGTTCCGGCCGTGTTATAGAATTGAGCTGACGCTATGTCGCAATACCAGAACTATATTTCCAAAGATTACGTCATTTGGGGAAGTTCGTTGGCGCTTGATAAAGATAAATCATGGGGAAAAATAGATAAGCGGATGCGTACGGCCATCAGAAAAGCGCGCTCCTATAATCCGGTTGTCAAACAGGTTGCCGGGAACGCGGAAAACGTCAAAATGTTCTATCAATTTTGCCCGCCGAATCGCGAGGATTTGCCTGTTGATCTTAACGCCAGCAGACAATGGATGTTTTTTGCCTATCTTAACGATGTAGTTGCCGGTGGCACCATTGTTACAGAAGTTGACGGCCACCTGTTTTTGCATTTTCATGCCGTTACGGAAGAGGGACGTAGAAAACAAATTTCCAGCCTTTTAATCTGGCATATCGTAGAGACGTTTCATAATTCAAAATATACGTATTTAGACATTGGGGCGTCGTACAAACCAGCGTTACAAAAATATTTTAGCGGTTGGGCTACTGAGCGCTACCCGGTCATACTTCGGCCGCCGGAGTACCGGCCGCAGATTGCCATTGCGCCGTTTGACGCCGCCGCTTTGGCTGGTGAGCCGAATCAAAATTTTGACGTCGCGCAATTTTTAAACCAGAAATTCAACGGCCGTGAATATACATTTTTTCCGCGCGGCATGTACGCGATTTACGCGCTGTGCAAATGGCTGAAGTTGCAGGGCGTTCTTACCGATAGCGATGAAGTGTGCATTGACACGACTTCAAACTCACCCTACGTCAGCAGCTGCGTCACGAGCGCGATTGAACAGACTTGCGCGTGGCGCCGGGAAATTACGCCACGCACCAAGGCAATCTTTGTCATACACGAATTCGGTTTTTTCAACGGCCGGACCGCGGCATTGCAGAAATATTGCCGAGACAACGGGCTCACGCTCGTGGAAGATTGCGCCTACGCGTGGCGCAGCGGCCGGGCGGGCAGTTTTGGAGATTACGTTATTTACTCCCTCACGAAATTTTTCCCCTTGCAGTTCGGCGGCTTTTTAGTCGGCAAGCAATTTGACTACCGGTATATGTGGGATACGTTTGGCTGCGCTGACGCCGGCAAAGAAGAAAAAATTTTAAAAGAGCTTGCCGGTTTTTTGCCTCATGAAAATGAATATGCCCAACAAAGGGCAGAAAACTACCGCTCGGTGGAAAATTTGGTGGGCAGGGAGAAAAGTTTTTTTACGCTGCGGCCGGATGAAGCGCCGGGCGCGTTTGTGCTCAAAGTTGAAAGTGACGCCCGCATGCGGGAAATCAGCGCGTTTGTCAGGAAGTTTGGCGTAGAATGCGGCAACTATTACCACAATAACGCCATTTTTTTCCCCGTTCATCAAGGTTTACAGCCTAGCCATTTAGATTACATTGTCGGCGCAATTCGGGCGATGTACCGTGAAGGGTGCGGATTATAATTAACAAACACATTTCTATTTAACATATGGATCTGTCCGGTTTTTTTAAAAAAATAAACGTTACGCAAGGCGCTGATTGTACGATAAGCGAATTTTGCAGTTTGGAAAATGTCGTCTTGGGTGACAGCGTTATTATCGGTGACGGCGTTCAGCTCAAAAATGTGGCAGTGGGGAATGGCTCAAAAATCGGCGTGAACGTCCGTTTATACTCGCCAGCAGTGGCGCAACCGGTGACTATCGGCCAAGAATGCTGGCTTTCTTACGGAGTTTTCGGTGAAGCTACCGGCGGTGAGATACACATAGAGGATTACGCGGTTATCGCGCATCGCAGCCTACTGCTCACGAGCTCCGGACCGGGCAAAAAGAATGCCATCATGGACGCGCTGTACCCGGAAGAGCACGGGCCTATCCGCATCGGCGCCTATTGCTGGCTCGGAACGCAATGCACCCTCCTGCCCGGAGCAATCTTGAGCGAGGGAGTCGTGCTGGGCGCTCACGCGCTGGCTCGCGGCGGCGTGTACGAAGCGTGGACGGTGTATGCAGGCATTCCGGCAAAATTTTTAAAAAAGTTTGATGCTCAAGCAGTCGCGGCGGCAAAACGCAGTCTGAATATATGAATAAAATTCCTTGTTCCATTTCTATCCTTACCTTAAATTCGGGCAAAAACTTGCGCCGCTGTCTGGAAAGCGTTAAGGATTTTGATGACGTGTATATTCTTGATGGCAACAGCACGGACGACACCATAGCTATCGCTCAAGAGTTTGACGTGCCGGTTTATAAACAGTACGATACCGATGAAAAGAATGTGCGCATTAAAGATTTTACCGAGATGAGAAAGAAGGCGGACAGTTTGCGAAAACATGACTGGCTTTTGCTAGTTGATTCTGACGAATATCTATCCGCAGGTTTTGTGGCGGAAGTCCGCAGTGTTTTAAACGCCAATCCGGACGTAAAGACCGCCTACTATGTCGTCAAAAAAGTCATCATGGGTAATAGGATTATAGAGCACAGTTTTCATGAATCCTCCTATATTTTGCGCCTGTATAATATGCAAAGCGGAGCGGCTTGGAAAGGCTCAAAAATGGTGCATGAGAAGTTGTATTTGCCTGACGATGTGAAAATAGTTAAGCTAACGCAGCCTTGCTACAGCTACTTCATCCCTTCGTACCGCGAAGCTGTCAAAAAAGACAATTATTACCTTTTCTTGACGCGGCAAAAAATGTTTGCGCCTGGCGCGTCACGGACGGCAAAAATGGTCCTTGTTTCCGCATCGTTACGCAATTTTTTGCGGGCAGGCAATGTTGTGTACAAATCCCTGAAAGTATATTGTCGACACGGTTTTCGCTACAGCTTGCCGCCTCAACACGTGTGGCGGTATGTACGTTATCACGTAATCATCAGCTACTATCGTTTTAGGCAGATTTTTCATTAACTGTTAAAAATGTAAACGCATGACCCCTTGGGATCAATTTTTCAAAGAAAAAATTATCAAAATTTTTACGGAATGCCAAAGTATTGTTGACATCGGCGGCGGTTTGCGCGTCCTGAAAGACAGGGGCAACCGCTATGATAAAAATCGGCAGTGGGTTTTGCCGTACGTGAAAAAAGTTGATTACAAAATTTTAGACCCCGTGCCGGATTTCTACCCTGATATTATTGGCGACATTCACGCACTGCCGTTTGTCGATAACAGTCAGGAAGCCATTTTATGCCTAGCAATTTTAGAGCACGTTGAAAACCCAATACAAGCCTATCAAGAGCTATATCGCGTGCTTAAGCCCGGCGGGTACTGCCTCGTGTACGTGCCTTTTTTATTTTACTACCACGCTGAAGTCGGTTACTATAAAGACTACTGGCGGTTTAGCGAAGATGCTCTGCGTTATCTAAGCAAAGATTTTTCCCGCGTGGAAATGCAAAATGTGCGCGGCGCGCTGGCAACCTGGCTGCACATCAATCCGCTGGGCACGTATGCCGTATTGAAACATCTGGCAGGGGCGCTGGACAAGCTATTTCATAAGGTCAACAGCAAGCAAACGAGCGGTTATTATGTATTTTTGGTAAAATAATACTATTATGAATCATCAGCCGAGCCTCTCCATTTTTTTTCCTTGCTACAATGATAAGGGAACGATAGCCATGTTGGTTGTTAAAGCCAAAGATACGGCAGAGAAACTAACGGATAGTTATGAGGTGATTGTCATTGACGACGGTTCAACGGACGGCAGCCGCGAAGCGTTACGAGAACTGCAGGAAAAAACTGCGTATTTAAGATTAATATTTCATGAAAAGAATCAGGGCTATGGCGCGGTGTTGCAGGACGGTTTTAAGGCGGCGAACAAGGAACTGGTATTTTACACTGACGGAGACGGGCAGTATGATGTGAAAGAGCTGCCGTTGCTGTGGGAAAAAATGCACGATGATGTTGACGTGGTGAACGGCTATAAACTAAAACGTCATGATCCGTGGCATCGTGTGCTTATCGGTAAACTTTACCAGCGCGTCATGAATTTTGCGTTTCAGTTGCCTATCCGGGACCCGGACTGCGATTTTCGTCTGATTCGCCGTTCGGTATTTGACAAGATTGCGCTGACTAGGAGCACGGGCACGGTTATTATTGAGATGGTGAAAAAAATCCAACTAGCCGGTTTTCGTTTCACTGAAGTTGGTGTGCATCACTATGAGCGCACCTACGGCAAGTCCCAGTTTTTCAGCTTTCGCCGCGTCGCCGGCACTCTCTGGCAACTTATTTTTTTGTGGCTGGAACTAATGCTGGGATGGGGCAAGAAGTTTGACAAACACAGCCAATCTAGAGATACTTAGTGTGCATCAGTTAATCTACTTTGCAACCTTACACTATGCAGTTACTTGGACACGATGTTGCCCCGGGAAAACTTGAACGCTGCCAGATAACCGGCTCCACCAACCTGTTTGAAATCATTGACCTGGGCCATCAGCCGCCCTGCGACGCGCTTTTGAGCAAAGAAATGCTCCGTCAGCCCGAAGTTACGTATCCATTGCGTCTCATGATGTGTCCTGATTCTGGATTGGCACAGCTGGACTACATAGTGGACGGGGCAACCATTTACCCGGCGGATTATCCTTACCGCAGCGGCATTTCCGAACCATTGCGCGTCTACCAGCGCACTTTTGCCGGCGACGTTTTGCAGCAGTTCCGGGTAGCCCCCGGTTCACTCTGTGTTGACATCGGCAGTAACGACGGCACGCTTTTGACCGGCTTTCGTGATCTAGGTATGCGAACACTCGGCGTAGAGCCGACAAACATCGCCAAAATCGCGAGAATTGAAAATAATATTGAAACCATCCAGAGTTTTTTTACCGAAGAGGTGGCACGAAATATCGTGCATGAGTATGGTCCTGCCAAAGTAGCAACCATGACGAACGTATTCGCCCACATGGCTCCCTTAGGTGAGGTTATGCGCGGTCTCTGCCAGCTTTTGGACAAGGACGGCATATTTATCACCGAAAGCCAGTACCTTTTGGACGTACTGGAGAACAACCAGTTTGAAGGTATTTATCACGAACACATCCGTACGTACAGTTTTAAATCATTGGTAACGCTTTTCCCGTACTACAATTTGGAAGTGTTTGACGTACAGCGCGCATCGCGATACGGCGGCAACATTCGCGCTTACGCGGCGCGAAAAGGTACACATCCGGTTAGTGCGCGCGTAGGGGAATTACTCGCATTGGAAGAGCAAAAAGGATTGTTCAAGCCCGAAACCTGGGCCGCATGGCGGGGACGCGTTACACGTAATCGCCTCCGTTTTATGGAGCTGGCGTACGAAGCCAAAGAGAAAGGCTTACGCTTTGTGGCTGATTCCTGTCCGGGACGCGGCGCGGTACTCGTGAACTACTACGGACTTGACCACACGCTCCTGCCTTATATCGCACAGCTGCCTAATTCCGAAAAAGTAGGCAAATACCTGCCCGGTACGCACATTCCCATTATAGACAATAAGATTATTTTGGAAGAAAAGCCGGACTACATAGTTATTTTAGCCTGGCATTACGCTGATTACATTATGAAAAATTGGCGAGACAAAGGCATTAAATCCAAATTTGTTTTGCCCTTGCCGGAGTGCAAGGTGATAGAAATGTAGAATATATGATTCCTTTTTTAGACTTGCGCGCTATTAACGCCGCGCACCGCGAGGAAATTATGGCGGCTATAACGCGTGTGTTTGATTCCGGCCAATATATACTGGGAAAAGAAGTGGAACAGTTTGAAGCCGAGTTCACGCGTTACTGCGGCGTTAAGCACGCCATAGGTAGCGGCAACGGTTTGGACGCGCTGACATTAATTATTCGCGCCTACAAAGAGTTGGATATACTTCATGAGGGTGATGAGATTTTAGTTCCGGCCAACACGTATATCGCTACCATCTTAGCTATTACTGAAAATCGTTTAAAACCGGTACTGGTTGAACCGGACACCAGCACCTATAACATAGACGTGAATAGACTGGAGGATATTATCACTGTAAAAACAAAGGCGATCATGGTGGTTCATCTCTACGGGCAGGTGGGGTATTCACAGAGAATGCAGAAAATTGCTAACGCACATGGCTTAAAAATCATTGAAGATTGCGCCCAAGCGCATGGGGCAATATTGCAAGACAAAAGAACTGGCTCACTCGGAGACGCCGGCGGATTTAGCTTTTACCCTGGTAAAAATCTCGGCGCTCTGGGCGATGGCGGAGCCGTAACTACCAATGATCCGGCTTTGGCCGAGATAGTCCGGGCATTGCGCAACTACGGCAGTCACAAAAAATATTATAACCAATACCAGGGCGTTAACAGCCGCCTGGATGCCTTGCAAGCGGCAGTGCTATCCGTAAAGTTGAAATATTTGGATGGAGAAAATGAAAAACGCCGGACAGTGGCGGAGTTTTATTTGCAGCACATTACCAATGCCGCGCTTGTCTTGCCTCAACCGGCATTGCATCGCGAATCGCACGTGTGGCATTTGTTTGTGGTTCGCACCGAAAATCGCGATCATTTTCAGCAATACTTACAAGACCGCGAAATTCAAACCGTTATTCATTACCCGGTTGCGCCGCATAAGCAAGAGGCGTTTTCTGATTGGGATACGCAGATTTACCCCGTCAGCGAGGCGTTGCATGCCAGCGTTATCAGCCTGCCGATATATCCGACTATGACCTTGGAACAAGCCAACTACATTGCCGCGGCCTGCAACGCTTATCGTCTTTAAATTTTACTGTCGTGATCTTCAATTCTCCCACCTTCCTCATTTTTCTCGCGCTCACGTTTCTCATCTACTGGAGATTATCAAAGAAAGGGCAGAATGTGTTTCTGCTCTTTTGCAGTTACGTTTTCTATGGGTGGTGGGATTGGCGTTTTTTGTCACTCATTTTTATTTCCAGTCTGGCTGATTACATTATTGGCCAAAAAATCAGTTCTGCGAGCCAGTTACGACATAAAAAGCATTGGCTGTGGTTGAGCATTGGCATTAATTTGTCAATTTTGGGATTGTTTAAATACTTTAATTTTTTTGCAAGTTCGTTGCAGGACGCGCTTATTTTTTTTGGTGTGCCCGAAGTTTCACTAGGTACGTTGTATATTATTCTGCCGGTGGGCATCAGTTTTTATACGTTCCAGACGATGAGTTACACCATAGAAGTGTACCAAGGTAAAATACAGCCCACGCGTAATATTGTCGAATTCTTCACGTTTGTTTCTTTTTTTCCACAGCTGGTTGCCGGACCTATCGAACGGGCTTCCGATTTGCTGGTCCAGTTTCGCTGCGCACGCACCTTCGTGTTATCCGACGCTTACGATGGGATGCGCCAAATGTTGTGGGGCCTTTTTAAAAAAATTGTTATTGCCGACAATTTGGCAGAAATTGTTCAATATGTTTATGGCAATGCCGCTATTGCTTCCGGTCCGCAGCTCTTCGCAGCAACATTTTTTTTCGCGTTTCAAATATATTGCGATTTTTCCGGTTACTCAGATATCGCCATCGGTACGGCAAAATTATTCGGCATCCGCTTGAGTCAAAATTTCCGCTACCCGTATTTTGCCCGCAGCATTCCGGAGTTTTGGCGGCGGTGGCACATCACGCTCTCGTCCTGGTTCAGGGACTATGTATTCATTCCGCTGGGCGGGAGCCGCGTGCAGAGCAAATGGCTCTATTTTAGAAATATTTTTATTACCTTTGTTGTCAGTGGATTGTGGCACGGAGCAAACTGGACTTTCGTAGCGTGGGGGGCAATGCACGGTTTGTGTTTTATCCCTACTATTTTGAGTGCCAGAAGGCAGGAAAAAAAAGCCGCTACGCATGAAGAAGCGCAGTGGCACGATGCGCATAATATAATTCTCACGTTTCTTTTAGTGCTCGTAGGCTGGGTATTTTTTCGCTCTCAATCTTTAACAGAATCCTTACATATTTTGCAGACTATTTTTCAGAACATATCATTTGCGAATGCGGCTATCTTTTTTTCACCGGTATTTGTCAAAAAGACGGCCATTGTGGCGGGCTTGCTTGTCGTGGAGTGGCGGCAGCGTCGCCAGCCGCACCCTTTGCACCTTGAAAATATTCCGCGGTGGGGGCGTTGGCTGGCATACTACATACTGTTAGCCATAATATTATTTTTTGGAAATTTTAGCTATCACCCGTTTATTTATTTTCAATTTTAAGCGATAAAGGCATGAAATATTCCACAGACATTAAAATGTTTGTAAAAATTTTTTCTTTATTTTTAGTGCCGGTAGCCGTGTTAACGGGCGTGGCCATATTTTTCGCCGTGTACGCGGGGGAAATCCAGCCGCTTAGACGAGTCGTTGATAAACAGGCCGAAGGCGGTGCTGAATATGTTTTTGCCCGCCAAATCATTGAACGCGAGACGGTTAAGTACAAGTACTTAAGCGTTATGCGGCAGCGGCCGGAGATTTTGGCGGTTGGTTCATCACGCGTTTTGGAATTAAGAAAAGAAATGTTTGGCAAGGGCAGCGTCTTTTATAATGCGGGCAGCATGGCCAGCAGTCTTATGGATTTGGTTGATTTTGTAAATGCATTGCCTCAAGAATACGCTCCGGAAGTTATAATAGTCGGCATTGATACGTGGTGGTTTGATGTCCAGTATCTACGGCATCGGGGATTTACGGACGCATTATCCGCACCGGAAGAAGTATACAATTGGAGGGCCTATTTGTACGCCAGCCGCTACGTTTTGTCCCGGCTCATTAAACATCCCACATACGCTTTTACCCTTATCAAAGGAATTGATCCTTTTGGCGGGGGAAGGGCGGTAGGTATTGATGCCATAGAACACGGCAACGGTTTCCGCAATGACGGCAGCCGGCAATACGCGGGCTACATTTCAGAGATGCGCCGTGATATGACCTACGTGGACAGGGAAGTGCCGCCGATTATTGAGCGGGTGCGTGAAGGGTATGATCCGTTTTCGTTTGGCAGCTCGTTTGCAGAGGCTGGGCCGGCTATTTTGGATGAATTTTTAACCCTCGCCCGGGCGCGCGGTATTACCGTTGTCGGTATTGCCCCACCGTTTTCAACCGAAGTGTATGCGGCTATGAGTAATTCTCACTATGCGTCTTTTTTGCAGTCATTCAAACAAAACGTTGCCGTGGTATTTGCAAGCCATGATATTCACTATTTTGATTTTTCCGATTTAAAGTCTGTAGGCATACAAGATGTGTATATGCTGGACGGTGAACACCCAACCGAAACCGGAGTAGCCCTCATGCTTATGGATGTATGGAAAGAAACGTGTCCCGAGGGCATATTTAAAAATTGTAACGAAATGCAGGAAGAGCTTGCGAAAAAAGTAGCTGACCATCAAACGACTCCGGCAGAAATAGCCTGGTAATTTTGTTTTGACACCTTTTGACACCTTTTGATACCTTTGGTACAATATACATGTAATCTATTTGCGTTATGCACATGTCTGAAGAAATAAAAGAGAATGCTGTATATACGACTGCCGAGGCTCAAAATTTGCTTAAAATTAGCGAAAGTACTATAAAACGGTTGCTTAAAAGAGGCATTCTCAAAGCAAATAAAGTCGGAGGACAATACCGCATTATGGGTAAGGAAATATTGCGCCTTATTTCCCCTGAACTTGAGAAAAAATCAGAAAAAATGTACTTGAAAATAAAAAAACGAGCGGTTGATGTTATTAATAAATGGCCCGTTTAGTATGCGCCTCTTGTATCTTGCCAATTCGCGCCTGCCTACTGAAAAAGCTCACGGCTGGCAAATTATCAAAACCATTGAGGCGTTGCAAAAACAGGGGGTAGAGATAACATTGGTCGCCCCTCGCCGGCGCAATACCATTACCGATTCTCTGGAGAATTATTATAACCTTGCCGTACCTCTTGAGATAACGTACATTCCCAATGTTTGTGGCTGGTTGGAAACGTACTGGCAGCACGCATACTTTATTCTACAGCGCCTGACTTTCGGATTTCTGGCGTTTGCTTACGTATTGTTTAGTCGGGCTGATGCCATTTATTCACGCGATATCACCATTTGTTTTTGGCTTTCATTGGTTGGTAAAAATATCATTTTTGAAGATCATGAGCCTAAAAAACGCTGGCGTTGGCTGTATCGTTGGTTTATCAAAACAATTCCAAAAAAAGTGATTGTGGCGCAGGCTTTGGAAAATCTGTATCAGAGGGAAGGCGTAGACGCACATTCATATATCGTAGCTCCCAACGGCGTGGATATTGAGGCCTTTGCAAATGTTTCTGCCGATAAAAATGTATGGACAGATACATTTGGCTTCAAACCGGATGAGCCGGCGGTGCTTTATGTTGGCCATTTCTACGCCTGGAAGGGAGTCTACACATTGCTTGATGCGGCGAAATTTATCAAAGGCATGATTATTTTAATCGGCGGCATACCACAGGACAGACAAAAAGTTGAAAGTTACATTTTAGAAAAAAAACTGACCAACGTGCGCGTTCATGAATTTATCCCGCATGCTGAAATTATCAAGTTTATAAAATCAGCTGACGTGCTGGTTTTGCCCAATACCGCGCGAGAAGAGCGTTCGGCCAAGTATACGACGCCGATAAAATTGTTTGAGTATATGGCCAGCAATGTGCCGATTGTGGCGAGCAATGTAGAGAGTTTTCAGGGGTATTTAAAAAATAACGAAAACGCGTTGTTATGCGAGCCGGATAATTCGGCGGATTTGGCGGAGAAAATAAATATGCTTTTAAATAACCGAGTTCTTGCCCGCACGCTGGCGCAGGCGGTGTCTGGGCAAGCGCGCGGTTACGACTGGCAGGAACGCGCAAAAAAGATTGTTAAATTTATTGATGGTGATAGTTCTTTACTATTAAATTGTCAAGCATGAAAGCCGCCGTTTTAGAAACACCACGAAAAATAGTTGTCCGTGAAGTTCCCGACCCAGTCGTCGGGGGTTATGACGTGCTGTGCGATATTTTGGCCTGCTCCGTATGTAGCGGCACCGATCGGCATCTGTTTCATAACGATCCATACTTTAAAGTACAGTTTCCCACAATTTTGGGCCACGAAGCCATTGGCCGTGTGACTGCCTGCGGCCCCAAAGTAAAAAATTTAAACATTGGCGATCTGGTCACCCGCATTTTTAATAAGCTACCAGAAGATTCAGGCATTCATTTGCACTGGGGCGGGTTTGCGCAAAAAGGCGTGGCGACAGACTGGCAGGCCATGCGCGCCGATGGCTTACCGGAGACCGAGTGGCGCCGCTATACCGTTCAGCGCGTATTACCAACGCATTTTTCGCCGGCGGAAAGTACTCTGATTATCACCTGGCGTGAGACGCATTCATTTTTAAAGCGTCTGCAGGTAGCCGCAACAGACAAAGTTGTTATTATTGGTTCCGGCGCAAACGCTTTGGCATTTGTCAAACATAGCCACAACTTGGGTGTGGAGACATTGGTTATTGGCAGTCCCAAACGCAGTGAACATTTTAGGCGGAGCGGCGCTAACAGCTTTGTGTCTTACCGGGAAGTGAACCAGCCGGCTGCAATGAAAGCGTTGGGATGGGGAAGTGCCGATGTGGTGATTGACGCCATTGGCGATAGCAGTTCCCTGAACAAAGTTTTGCCGTTAACAAAAAGCGGTGTTAAGCTAGGCGTTTACGGTCTGGATAATGTTTTGGACTACCATATCAATACCTCGTTGGTGAAAGGTGATTTTTCTTTTTATAGTGGCGAACACTACGATGAGGCTTCAGTGCACGACGATATTATCGCTTTGATTGAACAGGGCAAGCTTAACGCGGGGGAGTTTATTTCACCTGAACATATTTATCCTCTGGCTGAAATTGAACAAGCATTTGCCGCCAGTTGGTCGGGGGAGGTTTTAAAAAGCGTGGTGGTAATGGAGCGATAAATATGCACACAGCAGAAATAAAAAAATGGTGGCCAGGCAGCCAGCCGGTAAAGATAAAAAAATACCGCGGCGGGGCGGTTAATGAAAGTTACCGGGTAGACACCCGAGATGGGACATCTATTCTAAGAATATATCGCCGTAAACCTTTGCAACAGATAAAAGCCGATATAGCCTTGTTGGATTATATTAAGACATTGCCGGTACCCAATATAATGACGTACAATGGCAAGATGATTTTTAGGATAGACGGAAAGTACGCTATTATTTATCAGTACATTCCCGGCAGAAATTTAAAAATTTTTAACCGTCGGCAGTTATTTCAGGTAGGGGAGTTTCTGGCCAAGTTTCATGCACAGGGCGGGGGATTTCGTTTTTCTGGCGCAAGAGAAAAGTTCTACGATTTCCCAACTGTCAAAATTAAGAGAGTGTATAATTTTTGTCTGGCAAAAAAAACGCCGCGGCCGGCACTGTTACTACAAATAAAAGAAGAAATTTTAGATCATCAAGTAAGCTCCAAGCTGCCAACCGGCCCAATCCATGTTGACGTTAAACCGAGTAATGTATTATTTGAGAAAGGAAATTTAAGCGGCGTGATTGACTTTGACAATGCATATGTCGGCCCCTGGTTACTTGATTTGGCAAAGAGTATGGTTTGGTTTGGAGCGCAGGGAAAGGACTTTAACATACGAACAGCGCGGGAAGTTTATAATGGGTATGTTGCAAATCGTTCCCTTTCTCCACGTGAACAAGGTGAGCTGTACCAAGTTGTTGGGTTTGCTTTTTTAAGTCATATCTTTATGGATTTTTACATGTACGTGAACGGAAGGACGTCAAAAAAATATTTTGATTTTATCACCACTAACTTCTATCAAGTGTACCAAGATTTCAAAAAAATATCTCCGTCGCATTTTTATCAATTATTTAATACATATGACAGGTGATACCAGCATGAGCACTAGGGAGTGGCGACAAAAGTTGCAGGCAAGCGCGCCGGAAGGCGGACACGAAACGTACGTCGGCCGTACCGTGCGCTTTTGGTCAATTTACCTGACGCGCGTTTTGGCACGAACACCGCTCACGCCTAATCAGATTACCGTTATCAGCGTTTTGATTTTTATCAGCGGCATTTCTTTGTTTATTTTTAACGATTACTGGTTCAATTTGGCGGGCGTGGCGCTTATTTATTTCTCTATTATTTTTGACGCCTGCGATGGAGAAATCGCGCGTTTAAAGGGCAACAAAACCCGTGCCGGCGCGTACGTGGAGCCGGTCAGCCACGACATTCAGTACGGCTTGCTTTTCATCCCCTTAACCATTGGCTTATGTAGAGCCGGATACGGCGCGTCTATTATCTACGTCGGCTATTTCGCCACTATTTTTAAGCTATGGATTAGGTTTTTAGAATTCCGTTTTTTAGGGTTAAAGCAGTATTTGGGACTGGAACCGGCAATGTCCTCAGCTGGCGCATCCCGGCCGCAAGTCCGACAGACCTGGCGGCGACGGTTATCTTTTTTCATTAATCGTAACATTTTCAGTTCGGTTGGCATGGTGTTTCCCTTACTGCTGTGCGCATTATTTAACCGTCTGGATGTTTTTGTGTGGCTGTTCATGGCCGGATTTTGTTTCATATTTTCGTTCCATTTTGTCCGGCAGGTATTGTATGTCAGCGGTTTAACCAAACGTTTTGAGCAAACAATATTATCTTAATTTTTATGTCAAGCGCATCGTATTCCAATCAAACAACGGTCGGCGTGATATTAGCCGGCGGAAAGGGGCAGAGGCTGAATCAGCTTAACGTTGCTAAGCCGTTAGTTTTGGCGTTTGGCAAACAGTTAATTATGTACCAAATTGAGAGGCTGTTGGAAGCAGGGGTAACCAAAATCTATATCGCGGTTGATAATTACGCATCTGAAGTGAAAAGCGTTCTGCAAAACATGAGCAGCGCGGAATTAATTTTCATAGACAGGCGTGGCACCGGCTTTAGTTTAGTCAATTCATTGCAAGCGGTTGTGGAAGCGGTGGCTGACGATTGCTTTCTTACTTCCTGCGATTTGATTTTTCAAGACAATCCTTTCAAGTGGTTCACTAAAAAAGATGACATTGAGGTTATGATAGACAAAAATATCGCCGCTAACAGATTTTGCGGCGCCGGTATGACGGTCAAAACCAGCGTATTCGGTCAGGCTGTTTTTGGAGGCGAGGACATGCCTGATTATAACGCTTTCAACGCCGGCGTGTATTATTTTACCAAGGCCGGTTTAGCCAAATTAGCCGATGTCTTGCAGGGTGCGTCTGCTGAAATGTCATTTGCGGAAATCTTGGATCATTTAAACAAACGAGGTTTTATTCGGTTGACCCAGATGCCGGAAACAACTTGGTTTGACATTAATACTCCGGTGACATTAATGCGGGCGGAGATGTTTTTGCGCAGCCAGCATTTGTCGAGGCGACACACTAATGTCCAGGTCGGAAATCTCAAATCAGTCGCCCCTGCTTTTGCTTTTAGATATCGCCGGGAGCAAACAACCGATATTATTTTTGAGCCGGGCATCATTAGTAAACTTTCCCGGATTAGATTAATGGCGCCGGAGCGCACCGCTTCCCATCATATTCTCATTACCGATGCCAACGTTAATGTTATTTTAGGCGAAGCCGTGGAGGCGCAGTTAAAAGAAGCCGGTTATAAAGTAACAAAATTGGTAGTGCCGGCCGATGAGTCAGCCAAAAGCATGGAAGTTTATAATAATTTAGCCGAAAAAATCATCGCCTTGGGCATTGACGAACAATCAATTATTTTTGCCTTAGGAGGGGGAGTGGTGGCTAATCTGTCGGGTTTTTTGGCATCTACCCTATATCGCGGCATCGGCTTGATTCACTTGCCGACAACATTAATGAGCATGCTGGACGTGTCCGTTAGTTTGAAACAAGGAATCAACGGACAAAAGGGCAAGAATCTAGTCGGCAGTTACTACCAGCCATTAATGGTAGTCATTGACCCGGCAATTCCTATGCCGGATGCGCTGGTGCGTGATGGTTTGGCAGAGGCTATAAAACACGCCGTTGGCCAGAGTAAAGAACTGTTTAATTATTTGCTGGGTTACGACGGTAATCTGCAGGATGTTGGTTTTATTACCCGAGTTATTTCCGATACTATAAAATTAAAAATAGAGTTAATGCACGAAGACATGTTTGAAGACCAGCGGGCGATGATTTTGCAATACGGTCATGAAGTTGGCCATGCAATTGAGTTTTTATCTAACTTTCAATATACTCACGGCCAGGCCATTGCTATTGGTATGCGCGTTTCTGCGGAGTTAGCGCATCTCATGCAAGTAACGCCGCCGGAAACGGTCAAGGCGCATGAAGATATTTTTAAAAAATATAATCTACCGTATCAGATTCCACCGACCATAGGACGTGATGTGATTTTAGAATCTTTGCGTTATAACAAAAAAACCCGGACCACTGACATGAGAATGGTATTGTTAGAGTATATAGGGAGGGTTTGGAAAATCAAGGGCGAATTCGGCATTCCGTGTCCTCCGGAATTAATTAGCCGTGCCTTAGAACTTAGCTACTAAGCATCAAGTAATCAATATGAAAGAATTAACCGTAATAATTTTAGCCGCCGGTATGGGTACGCGCTTAGGTGATTTAACAAAAGATCAGCCAAAAGCCCTGACGTTGGTGGCAGGCAAGCCGATTATTGAGTATTCATTGGCATTTGCGCGCGCGCTGAATCCGGCAAAAATCGTGGTAGTGGGAGGTTATTTGTTTGACCAGCTGGCCGCTGCGGTTATTGCCATTGATAAAAAAGTCGTGATGGTTGAAAACAGGGAGTACCGTACGACGCAGCGCATGGTAAGCTTAATGAAAGCGCAGCCGGAAATTACCGGCGGCTTTCTTTCATACGACGGCGACTATATTTACCACGCAGATATTGCTAAAAAAATCAGAGGGCACCTTGACGATCAGATAAAAATATTCGGTACTGACGACGAATCGGATGACGTACAGCTTGATATGGTGGTAAAAGTTGACCAGCACAATCATCTAGTTGCTATGGCCAAGGGGCTGACGGATTATGAGTACTATTTCAACAGCATATTGTACTGCCCGGAAAAAATCGTACCGGCATTTTTTGCCAGCGCTACCGAGGTTCTTGCACAGGGCAACCCGCAACAGACGCACGTGGAAGAAGCGATTTTGGCGTATGCCGCCCGTCGCGGCGCTGTCGCCATGGTAGATCTGGGCTATCCGCAGTGGGTGGAAATTGACACGCCCGATGAGCGTGCCATTGCCGAGCGCATGATTACCCGAAACAATAACGGTTTTGCGGCAATATGATATAATAGCAGACAGTCCGCCCTTTACTTATTAATATATTTCGTATGGCAAGTTACAACGTTTACGTTTTTATTCTGATTATAGTCGTATATGCCCTGGCTGTTCCTCATAACGTTTATGCGTATTTGGACGCCGGTACCGGCAGCTATCTTATCCAGCTTGCGATTGCATTTATCGCTGGCGGCATTTTTATGGTTAAGGTATATTGGCAGCGCCTGCGATTAATGTTGAGCCGCGGCCGTAAGGCAAAAATTGCGCCAACGCCGTCGGCAGCCGAAGAATCCGAAAAGTCTTTAGAGCAGAAATAGATACTTATTATTATCACTATTTGCATGCGTAGTTTTAGCATCCATTCCAGTTCGTTCCGTGATCCGAGCGGATTTATGTATATTGACCAGGAAAGCGGACAATTGCGTCGCCAGGTAAATAAAATTTATCAAAAACATTACGATGCGCTCATGACGTCTGGTTTGTACAACGTACTCGTTTCCTCCGGACGGCTGATTGAACATAAAGAATTGCCGCTGACAGAATCATTACAACAGGACAGTACATACAAAGTCATTCAGCCAAACATGGTTCCTTTTATTTCCTACCCTTTTGAATGGAGTTTTAGTCAGTTAAAGGACGCGGCTCTATTGACGCTGTCTATTCAAAAAAGCGCACTGGAGCACGGTTTAATACTCAAAGATGCCAGTGCCTACAATATTCAATTTCTGGACGGCCAACCCATTATGATTGATACGCTTTCGTTTGAACAATATATTCCCGGAACGCCTTGGATCGCTTATCGCCAATTTTGCCAGCATTTTTTGGCTCCTTTGGCTATCATGAGTTATGTGGATATACGTCTTAATCAGTGGTTTAGAATTTATATAGACGGCATTCCTTTGAATTTAGCCAGTAAGCTTTTGCCTGTTCGCACCTACGCTTCATTCGGATTGCTTTCGCATATTCATTTGCACGCGAAAAGCCAAGCGCACTTTGCCGGTAAATCAGCCAACATAGCTCGTTATTCAATGGGCAAGACCTCGCTTTTGGGCTTGATTGATAATTTAGAGTCCCTGGTGCGGCGTTTGCGCTGGCAGCCAGCCGGCACTGAATGGGCTGAATATTACACGGCTACAAATTATTCAGATGAATCTTTTGCGCATAAGAAGCGTCTGGTTACAGAATTTTTAGAGAAAAGTGGAGCTAAAAAAGTTTGGGATGTGGGCGCCAACGACGGCACTTTCAGCCGTTTAGCCAGTGGCAGCGGTCGGCTTACTGTCTCGTTTGATTATGACCCAGCGTCAGTGGAAAAAAATTATCTGCGTCTGCGGCACGACCAGACCAAGCATCTTCTGCCCTTACTCATTGATATCACCAACCCTAGTCCGAATTTCGGCTGGAGCAATGAAGAGCGTGACTCTCTCATCAAGCGTGGCCCGGCTGATTGCGCGCTGGCGCTGGCGCTAGTACATCACTTGGCTATTTCCAATAATTTGCCGCTTGGCCACATTGCCTCATTTTTTAGTAAAATTGCCAGACAGCTGATTATTGAATTTGTCCCAAAATCAGACTCCCAAGCGCAAAAGCTGCTTGTTACTCGGCCGGATATATTTCCCGATTACAACAAAAACGCGTTTGAACGGGAGTTTAAAAATTATTTTACTATTGCGGCGCAGGAATCTATTGTTGGTTCCGAGCGAACGCTTTATTTAATGCAAAGACTATGATTTTTACCCGGTTAACCAAAATTTTCCACCCTGTATTATTGGCGATTTTTCCATTCATGTTTTTTTTGGCGCAAAATCCGACGGAACTCAAGGTATCTGATATTTTTGCACCACTCGGCCTGACAATTTCAGCCACGGCCGTTATTCTTCTATTAATGCGGATTTTGTGCAAAAGCACAGTCAAAGCCGCAATTATGACATCATTCTGCTTGTTGCTTTTCTGGTCTTATGGTTATATTTATGATGCATTAGTCGGCGTTTTTGTTTGGAATATAGAAATTGGCCGGGCCCGTTATCTTTTATCGGAATATGTTGTTGTATTTTTAGCCGGCACGGCTTTCATATTTTTTACTCGCCGCCCCTTAAAAGCATTGCAGCAGTTTTTAAATATGGTGGCGCTGGTACTGGTACTTACGTCAGCCATAACCGTAGTGCCTCATGTTTTTAATGATAATGGCCAGCCAGCCAATTTGCCGCCGACAGCGGAAGTTTCCCCTGATAAATTGGCCGCCGCCAAGCCGGATATTTATTATATTATTTTAGATGGCTATGCTAATTTCCATACTCTGCAAAATCTATTTAACTATGATAACAGTGCCTTTCTTTCCTATCTTCATGGTAAAGGTTTTTATTTAGTTGATAAAAGTACTAGTAATTTTGCATTTACCCAACTGTCATTGGCCTCATCGCTCAATATGGAGTATTTAAATTATTTGGCAGATGAACCGGCGAGCCAGGATAAAGATTTTGAACCCACTACCCAACTGATTGAAAACAATAAGGTCTGGCAGTTTTTACGCAGCCAAGGTTATAAGTATATTACTTTCCGGTCAATCTGGGGAGCGACCAGTTCAAACCCGTACGCTGATGTCCAGCTACAAGGCGGAAAATTTAACGAACTTACCATGCTAATTGTTAACAGTTCGTTGTTGCGCGTCGGACTTTTGTACCCACCAATTCATTCTTATATATTAGGGGATTACCGCGAGCGGATACTTTACACATTTGACCAGTTGGGTAATATGCCGGAATTTAATAAAATCGTTGGGCCGAAATTTGTTTTTGCCCATATACTTTCGCCCCATCCGCCTTTTATCTTCGGTCCTAATGGCGAAAATGTAGCTGGTACCGCTTTTCGCCTCAAGCCAGAGGATATTGGTGGCTGGGGGCCGGACATAAAACAGCGCTATGCGGATCAGGTAACTTTTCTTAATAAAAAAGTGGAAGTTACCGTAAATCAGATTTTAGCCAAGTCAAAAACGCCGCCGATTATTATAATCCAGAGCGATCATGGCTCCTGGTCAACCGCCGGCGAAGATACCGCCAATAATCATCTTTATAGCGAACGGATGCGTAATTTTAACGCGCTTTATTTGCCCAATGGCGGCGACAGCCATCTCTATGATACCATGACGCCGGTCAATTCGTTTCGGGTTATTTTCAATACATACTTCGGAACAAATTTGCCGTTGCTCGAAGACAGGAATTATTTCTCTGACTCCGTTTCCGCCAATAAGACCCGTTATAAATTTATTGATGTAACCGATATAGTCGGTGATTGGGACGCTTCTTGGTAATAAATACAGACTATGCGAATTATCATTACCGATAATAGAATTCATGACATTATCAGCCTTTCCCGGCGCGCGTTTGGCTGCTACCGCTGGCAAATAGTTGTTTTAACGCTGCTTGGCTTTGTCGGCGGTCTTTTGGAAGGCGTAGGCATCAACGCCATCATTCCTCTGTTTTCGTTCATCACCGGCGGCGAGCAGGGCAGTGATTTCATCTCTCGCGTCATTCGCAAAGCTTTTGCTATAGCGCACGTTGATTTTAACCTGGTATATTTATTGCTTTTTATTTGCGCTATGTTTATTGGAAAGGCAATCGTGCTGGCCGTCTTTTCTTACATTCAGATAAAAATCAATACCGACTATGAGGAACAAACTCGGAATGAACTGTTTCAAGCTACCTTGGCGTCAAGCTGGGGACATTTGCTAAAGCAGAAGTTGGGGCATCTGGAGACTATTTTGATGACCGATGTAACGCGCTCCGGGCAAATGTTCAAACTCATCAGCGCGCTGATAATGGGAGCAACCGGGTTGATTATGTATATTGCGGTGGCCGTGAATATCTCGTTAGACATTACGCTGATAACGCTCGTTTTGGGCAGCATACTATTCTTATTCTTAAAACCGCTGATGTACCGGACCAGAAAAGCCGCCTACATTACTGCCGAAATGAATAAAGACGTCAACCATTATGTCAGTGAAAACATTCTGGGCATGAAGACCGTGAAATCTCTGTCTGTTCATGAACCAATCGCGCAAAAAGGAGCGGAATATTTTTACAAACTGAAAAAGCTGAAAATGGTTGTTTTCCTGTTGAGTAGCGTTTCCAGCGTCATCATGCAGCCTATCAGTTTGATTTTTATTTGTGTCGTATTTTTCGTTTCGTATCAGTCGCCGTACTTTAGCTTTGCCGTTTTGGCGGCGATTGTCTACTTAATTCAGCGAATGTTCCAGTACATTCAGCAGTTGCAGAGCGATTTGCATACCATGAACGAGACACTGCCGTATTTAAAAAGCGTGCTGGAGCACCAGGAGCGCTTGGCTAAGAATGCGGAAGCAGGCGGAGGTTTGACGCGCGTCGTGTTTGAACATTCTCTGGAGTTTCAAGACGTTTCTTTTTCGTATGACAGCCATAGGAATGTTTTAAAAAAGGTCAATTTTTCCATCCGTAAAGGTGAGATGGTCGGTTTGATCGGACGTTCAGGCGCCGGCAAAACAACCGTCGTTGACCTTTTGTTGCGGCTGTTTACGCCTGCGCGCGGCAGTATTCTATTAGATGGCAAAGACATCCGCGAGATTAGCTTGTCCCAGTGGCGCAAGCGCGTCGGCTACGTGTCGCAGGATATTTTTTTAATGAATGATACCATTGCCAATAACATACGATTTTACCAAAGCGACTTGAGTAATGAAGAGGTGGAAGAGGCGGCAAAAATGGCCAATATTTATAACTTTATTCAGTCCTGCCCGGACGGTTTTGAAACCATTATCGGTGAGCGCGGCGTCATGGTGTCTGCCGGCCAGCGCCAGCGCATTATTATTGCTAGAGTTTTAGCGCGTAAGCCGACCATTTTAATTTTGGATGAAGCTACCAGCGCGCTAGACAATGAGTCTGAAGTGAAAATCCAGAAAGTAATTGAGAATCTCAAGGGAAAAATTACCGTCTTAGTAGTCGCACACCGTCTTTCAACCATCGTCAACGCCGACCGTTTGCTCGTGCTGGACAATGGTACTATTATTGAGGAGGGTACGCCCACAGCGTTACTGAAAGATAAAGAATCTTATTTTTATAAAATGTACAACATTAGGCATTAAATAGTATGGCGAAAAAAATTTTTATAATCGGATTTTCCACCCCAATTTTACGAGACGTGGCGTTGCAATTACAGACCGCGGGTATTGATATTGTCTACTGGCAGGGATACCGGGATTACTTTAAATCTATCATGCAAGATAAAGAGCATTTCCCCAAAACTATCTTTCATTATGCCAACGATGCTATCCGAAACATTCCTCCCGTGCAGATTGATACGTCATCTTTTGACCCGGTCGGACAAGAAATGCTCGTACGCCTGCAGCCGTATTATAGCAACGCTTTTTTGCTTATCAGCCGCATTGATTATACCGGCTGGTCATTAGTGAGAAAAAGAAACTTGTATTACCAGTACATATCCTTTTGGCAGGGGATGCTGAAAAAGTTCCGGCCGGACGCGATTATTTTTCCCGACGTGCCGCACAGCGGCAACAACTATGTTTTGTACGCTCTGGCAAAAATACTGCACATACACGTTATTATTATGGAACAGATCGGCGTAGAGACGAGAACGCTTTTGATTGATGATTACGAAATGTCTTCAACAGCCTTGCGGGATGATTATCAGATCAATCAGGACAAAGCCTGTCGCGTTGAAGATTTGTCTGTAGACCTGCAGTCGTATTACCGTCAGCACGTAAACCCTCGTGCTGACGCGACGCCTCAATACCAAAAAAGAGCCCTGCAAAGGAAAGCTCCTTTTCGTACGCCTACGTTGAAAATAATAATAAAACATATTTCACATCTGACCTTTTTTAGTGTAACATTTTCCTACCTGCGTATGCTGTGGATGGAAAATGAAGAACAGACGCTAGGCGCTCCCATGCGGGGGTTTCAATACAAGTTCATGATAAACAAGTGGGTCAGGATCAACCGATCTCTTGCGAAAAAATACGAGCATCTCCAAAAGCAACCTGGTTTTTCCAAAAAATTTGTCTATCTGCCGTTGAGTTTCCAGCCGGAGCGGACGACCTGCCCGCAGGCCGGAATGTTTGACGATCAATTGCTTATTATTGAAACAGTGGCGCGCTCTCTCCCGACTGGTTGGACAGTATATGTAAAGGAAAATCCCGGGCAACTGCGGCCGGCAAATTTTTTTTCGCATATGTACCGCTACGACGGCTATTACGAGCGGATAGTGAAGTTGGGCAATGTACAGCTCGTTCCGGTTGAAACCTCGACCTATGATTTGATAGAGAACGCGCAGGCCATTGCCGTCGGCACTGGTACGGCGGGCTGGGAAGCGCTGTTGCGGTCAAAACCGGTATTAGTCTTTGGTTTTGTATGGTATATGTATTGTGACGGCGTATTCAGAGTGTCAGACGTTGCGTTATGTCAGGCGGCGTTGAAAAAAATTCAAGAGGGAGGCAAGCCAGATACGCAAAAAGTTCTGAATTATCTAGCGGCTTTGGACAGGAACAGCATGCGCGCCAGACACTTTCGTACTTTGTTTTACCGCGAAAACGATTACGGCAAAAGCGACTATATTTCCCACGAAGACAATGTTAGTAACTTAACAAAAGCATTGTATGAAAGCCTAACAATATGAAACAATGGTCAAGAATTATTCCTTTCAAATCTCAAAATAGCAGAATGGAAACGTGGATATATGATGATTCTGATATAAAAAAGAGATACGAAGTAGACGTGACTCTGGGCAAGCCGATAGATATCACAGCATTAAAATTAAATGAATTGGAGAATTTTCATGCTCAAGTAGTCGCGACGCGTGATTCACGAACAAATTTATTTCAGAGTGTTAATATGCGCGAAGTTACCCTTTGCCCCATTTGCCAGAGGAAAACAGACAAAAATATCCCTCCCATATTTGAAGTATATACTGCTCATTACGTTCAGTGTCCGTCCTGCTTGCACTGTTATGTCGCTACAGTGCCAAGCGACGAATCACTTCATCGTTTTTATGCTTCAAATAAAGAGTACCAAAAAATTTATACGGATAAGAGAACGGCCGACATTAGAGTCCAACAGGTAGCACTCCCCAAGGCTGAATGGGCAATACACCAGTATTATAAATTATATGGAAAAAAACCACATTCTGTATTAGATGTCGGCGCCGGTAGCGGACACTTTGTTCAAGCGTGCCGGAGCTTGGGGTTGAAAGCCGATGGAGTGGAGATAAGCGAAAGCGGCAGGGAGTTTTGCAAAACGTATTTTGGTTTTGAGCTGGCAAATTGCGATTTTACGCGGGAGTGGCAGCGCTTCAAAGATTATGATATGGTTACTTTTTGGGCGGTTATTGAGCATGTTTCAAACCCCATGGCAATGCTGGCAGCGGGCTCAAAAATAGTTTTCGGTAAAGAAGGTTTAGTTGTTGCCGATGTTCCTCGTTGGGATTCATTTAGTACGGCTGTCCAGAATCAATTTTCCAATTCAGTTATTCGCCACCTTGACCCGCTCGGGCATATTAACTGTTTTACGGATTCCTCGTTGGCGACTGCGTATGTATTGAATAATCTTGATATTGTTTCAGCGTGGTACTTTGGTATGGATGCTTATGAGCTAGTTACGCAACTCTCCCATGCGCTTCCGGATGGCAAAATTATTGAAACTTTAAAATCATCAATACCAGCTTTTCAAAAAAGCATTGATTTGGCAATATTATCAGACGAAATGGTATTCGCCGGCAAACCATCATCTCTATGACATTGAAATCAGCAGCGTTATTGATAGCCAAACAACACAGCAGCCGCCTGAAAAATAAAAATTTCAGGGATTTTTGCGGTAATCCCATGTTTATGTGGAATGTAGAAAAATGTTTGCAGTTGTTTGACAGAGTGTACGTCAGCTCTGACTATGACTACATTTTGGAAGAGAGCGAAAAATTGGGCGCGCGCGGCATTAAAAGGCCGCCGGAGTTGTGCGAAAGTAACGTTCCCAACATACCGGTGTATCAGCACGCGCTTCCGTATATGGATAATCCGGAAATTATCGTTACGGTCAAAGTTGATTCCCCGACGATCAAAAAGGAAATAATCAAGCAAGCCAAGGAGCTCATGGAACATCATGATTACAATGAACTCATGACGGTTTTTCCGGCGCATGCAGATGCGAACCGGGTGTATGGCGCTGTTTGGGCTTTACGCAGAGAAAGGTTAAAAAATTACAAGGATTTTTGGAACCCGCAACCGGATGTACTCCTAGTGGATGATTCTATTGATATCCACACCGAAGCAGATTTAATACAAGCCGAGAAACAAATGCGTAATCGCGTAATTTAGCTTAACTATATGATGAAGGAAATACAAAAAATCAAAATAGGCGACAGGTACGTTGGCGAAGGCGAGCCAACGTTCATTGTTGCTGAAATCGGGCAGAACCATAACGGCGACGTGGCAATTGCCCGGGCGCTCATTGATCAGGCGCACCATGACGGTGTTGACGCGGTCAAGTTTTGCAAGCGTCACATCCAGAGTGATTTGACTCGTGCGAATTATAATATGCTCTATCCAAGCGAGAATTCGTTTGGCCGTACGTATGGCGAACATCGCGAATTTTTGGAGTTTTCTATTGGACAGCATCGGGAGTTAAAAAAATACGCGGAAGGCAAAGGACTAATTTATTTCGCGAGCGTGTGCGACATTACGAGCGCCGATGAAATGGATAGTTTGGACGTGCTTATGTTCAAAGTTGCCTCGCGCGATTTGACCAATAAGCCCTTGATTGAGCATATCGCCAAAAAACAGAGGCCGATATTTTTATCAACCGGTATGTCCAATCTTTGGGACGTAGTTCGCACTGTTGATTTGATCAGGAAATACCATAACAACATTTTACTGTTTCAATGCACCTCCGAATATCCGGCGCGATATGAAGACATCAATTTAAACGCCATGGTAAACTTGCGTAATCATTTCTGTTTGCCAATCGGCATTTCGGACCATGCGCCCGGCATTATGGTTGCCTGTGCGGCCACGGTCATGGGCGCGGTAGCCACTGAAAAACACGTGACGTTAAGTCGGGAGATGAGAGGCACCGATCATAAAGCCGCTTTGGAACCGCCGGGCATGGAACGGCTCGTGGGATGGATCAGGAGTTTTGAAAAGGCCAAGGGTACCGGCGTGAAGTCAATGTTCGACGGTGAATTCATTGCCAAGAAAAAATTAGTTCGTTCCATAGTCGCCAGCCGTGACATACTGGCGGGAGAAGTTGTTACGTCGGATATGCTCGCCGCCAAAAGTCACATTGAATTGGGGTTGAATCCGTTTGAAGATGAAAAAATATTGGGAAAAACATTAAATAAAGACATTAAAGCAGATAATTTAATCACATTAGAAGATGTTCAATAAAAAAAAGTTAAAAAATATCAAGTTGTTTCTAGTTGATGTTGACGGTGTTTTAACCGACGGCGGTATTTATTATTTTGATAACGGCATACGCGGCAGGCGGTACCATATGCATGACGGACATTTTGGCGCGTTGCAGCGTGAAACAGGAATTGTTTCTGGTTTTTGTACGGGAGAAAGCGATAAAAATATTGCCAACCGGGCGGAAAAATTAGGATTACGAGATTATAATATTTTTGGCGCCGAGGATAAGCTAGCCGCGGCGGAGCTATTACTGAAAAAAAATAATTGGCAGTTTGAACAGTTGGCGTATGTTGGGGATGATTTGAGCGATCTGCCGTTGCTACGTAAAGCTGGTGTGGCTTTTTCCATTTCCAATGCGATAACAGCAGTCAAACAAGAGGTTGATTACGTTTCCAAAAAGAAAGGTGGGGAAGGGGCAGTGAGAGAAATTATTGATATATTTATAAAAGGATTGAAAAAATAATATGCATGTCAGTGAATTATTTTCCCTCAAAGGAAAATGCGCGGTCGTTGTGGGAGGCGCAGGCAAGATCGGCTTCCCCATCAGTGAAGCTTTGGCCGAAGCCGGCGCGCACGTATGTATTACGTCATGGCCGGAAAAACATTTTACTTCCGCGGTAGAGAAAATTACCCACAGAGGATTGAAAGCTGATGGTTTTCTCATGGATCAATCAGATGAAAAAAGCGTTGCATCGTTTTTGCATGAAGTCAAATTTAAGACAGGTATCCCCGATATTTTGGTAAATTGCGGCGTTGAGCGGCCCATGAAGCAATATTTTAACGACAGTCCGGAGAATTGGGACCGTTCCATGGCAGTAAACGCCCGAGGGTTGTTTGTTACCTGTCGGGCGTTTATTCGGGAAATGAAAGAGCACGGCGGCGGCTCCGTCATTAACATCAGCTCTATTTACGGTTCAATCGCTTCTGATCCTTTTTTATACGAAGGCACTGATATGCACCAGACCGAACCCGACTATCCTTACACCAAAGGCGGAATGAACATGTTTTCAAAATACTTGGCTTCGTATTTCGCCAAAGACAACATCAGAGTTAACTGCATCGCGCCGGGCGGCTTTTTCAATAATCAGCCCGAACCTTTCTTAAGCCGCTATATTGCAAAAGTCCCGCTGGGACGGATGCTGTATCATGATGATCTGAAAGGCATAGCGGTTTTTTTAGCCTCGGACGCATCGCGATATATTACCGGCGCAATTATTCCCGTGGATGGCGGGATAACCATACGATAAAACATATGAAAGCAGGCATCATAGGTTTTGGCTCAATCGGCCAACGGCACTATACCAATCTACAAAATTACACCAAAGACGTCATTGTTTTAACCCGACGAAAAGATCTTAATGTCAGGCAGACAGTCAATAACTGGGCTGATTTTAAGAAACAGGGACCGTTTGACGTGATTTTTATTACCAATGAAACATATAAGCATCTGGCTACCGCCGTACAGTGCGTTGGCTTGAGGCCGAAAGCGATATTCATGGAAAAACCTCTGTCTCATACGAGTGCCGGTTTGATTGGATTGGCTAATGTAATCAAAAAAGAAAAAATAAGCTTTTTCGTCGGTTACAATTTTCAGTTTTATAAGCCGTTATTAGAAGTCAGAAAAATCATAAAGAACGGACAGTTGGGGGACATTTATTTCATGCGGGTTTCAGCCGGGAGCGACGTAAAAAATTGGCGCAAACGCGATTATCGTCAAATTTATTCAGCGGACAAACGCAAAGGCGGAGGCGTCATGCTGGACTTTGTGCATGACATTAACTATCCGGCCTGGTTGCTCGGTCAAGAACTCATTCCGCAAACGGCGGTCATAAAAAAAGTATCCAGATTGCAAATAAACAGCGAGGATGTGGCCGAAAGTATTTTTACAACGAAGAATAACACGATCGTGTCCGTCCACCAGGATTACCTGCGTACTTCGGGAGAACGCTCCTTGGAAATTATCGGCGCAAAAGGAACGTTAGCGTGGAGTTATTCCGGCGGCGCTGTAACCGTATATGCAAAGACGCGCAAGCTGACAAAAAAAGTTGATTGCGATTACAACAAGATGTACGTTGCGGAATTGCGTTATTTTTTTAAACAGGTAAAAAAGGGCACACTTTTTACCAATGTTGATGAAGCGACGCGGGATGTGAGACATATTGAATATTTAAAGAAATGCGCCAAAAAATAAATTTTTAACATGCCGAAGACAATTTTTATCACCATTACAAGGTCGTTTATCACCCGCAACATCTTGCGGTGCGGCACGTTGGATTTGTTGAAAAAGGAGGGATATAACATCTTTGTATTTTTTCCCGCCCGAAGCATCCCGGATTATTTGCAAAAAGAACTTGCGGACAGCCAGGTAAAGTTAGTTGCTATTCAGACGACTGATTTACACAGGTTGCATCGTCTGTTGTCAAAAATCGGTTCCAGTTATTTGATTTTTACTCGGACTACGAAAAAACGCGTTTTTTATTTCAATGATAATGCAAAAACTCGCCTATTTTCAAAAAAATTTTTAATACAATCAAAAGTAGTACCCTGGTTGCGCTACATTTATTTAAGACTGGCGAGTAAAAGTAAAATTCTGAAGAGATTATACAGATTTATGGAATACGCATTTTTTCCTCAAATATATGCCGACGTTCAGTATTACTTTGAACAGTACAAGCCTGACTTAGTATTCTCAACGGCAGTCATTTCCAAGCTTGATGTTATTTTTATGAAAGAAGCCAAAAGGAGAGGCATTAAAACAGTTTCCATGTCAAAGAGCTGGGACACCATACCGGTCGCATACATTCAGTTTTTACCGGATTATTTCATTGTTCCCAATGAACCGTCTCGGAGGGTGGCAGTTGATTTGCAGGATATACCCGCCGAGAGAGTGAGCATTGTTGGTATTCCGCAGTTTGATTGGTACAAGAGAAAAGACATTATTAAAACCAGAGCTGAACATTTGAAAAGCAAGGGGTTGGATCCTGCATTGCCGCTGATTTTTTTCGGTTCCGGAGGTATTTGGACGCCATTTGACCACGAAGTGGCTGAAATGATATATGAATGGATAAGCAATAACGAACTAGTGCAACCATGCCAGCTTTTGGTTCGGTCTCATTTTACCGATGCCGATCAGGATGTTTTTAAAAAATTAAAAAACAAGGCAAGAGTTGCAGTAGATACTTACAGAATAACGAATTTTTTGGTTGATAAGTGGGACCCAAGCGTTGAAGAAATGGTTGATTTCATCAATACTTTGTATCATTGCGATATTATGGTAAATGCCGCTTCCACTCTGACTCTCGATGCCGTTTGCTTTGACAAACCCATCATTAATATCGGATTTGGCTGCAACTACGAAGAAGGAAACCGGCAAGGCCGTGATATCACGAACATATCATTATACACTTCAGAACATGTTGCGTGGGTGCTGGAAACTGGCGGGGCTAAAAAGGTTGACTCACCTCACGAATTAAAAGATCAGATCAATGAGTATTTGTTAAATCCTCAACTAAACTCTAAAGAAAGGGAAGTATTAAGAAAAAATTTGTGCTATAGGCTTGATGGCAAGTCATCGGAAAGAGTGGTACATATTCTCAACACTTTATGATGCCAAATGTCGCCAAAAAAACAAAAATAATCGTTACCTTGGGTCCGGCAACCAGAGCCGAAGTGGATTTGCGCCAAATCAAAGACCGGGGCGTTGATTTCGTGCGCATTAATATGTCGCATTCCAGTTTGGAAGACTTAAAATATTTTATCGCGCTGGCAAAAAAAGTTGGCATCCCCTTTATCATTGACACTGAAGGCTCACAGATTCGCACCGGAGTTTTAAAGTCCAATAAAGTTGTCATTGAAGAAAATGCGGCCGTTAAAATATATAACCACGCTATTTTGGGCAATGCCGGACAAATTAATCTGCGGCCGGAAGGAATTGTCAAACAGCTGGACAGCGGCGATATCCTGTACATTGATTTTGATTCCTTGATATTGCGCGTTTCGGATATCTCCACGGTACAACAAGGTTTTGTGACGGCTAAGGCCGTCAGCGGCGGCGTACTGGGAAACAACAAAGCGGTAGTAATTGATCCGGGAATGGCGACCAAATTTGTCTTGCCGGTTCTTTCCGTAAAAGACTATGAATCAATCAAGCTTGGTTTGGAAGCTGATATAGAATATATCGCCGCCTCTTTTATGAGGTCCGGCGATTTTGTTGACGAGGTGCGCCGGACAACGCGAGGTAGTATGAAAATAATTTCCAAAGTAGAGTGCCTTGACGCTTTGGAAAATTTAGATGATATTATCGCCAAGTCAGATTTTTTGCTGCTGGACCGGGGCGACTTAAGCAAGGAAATACCGATACAAAAAATTCCTCTAACGCAAAAAATAATTTTAGCCAAAGCCGGACGGGAAGGCAAGGGAGTTTTTGTGGCTACTAATTTGCTGGAAACCATGGTAACAAATAAAAAACCGACCCGGGCTGAGGTCAATGACGTGGTCAATACCATTTTAGACGGAGCTTGCGGTTTAACGTTGTCGGCCGAAACAGCCATCGGTAAATACCCGATCGCCTGCGTTAACATGCTTAACAAATTAATTCATGAAGCTGAAGCGGCCAAAGATTTCACGGCCGTTCATTATCATCCTAACGAGTTGGTTGATTACTCCAGTTTTAATGATTATTTGTTAAATACTCATTCACACTCCAGCTTGACCGAACCTCACGGCGGAAAATTAGTGGACCGGGTATCACGCGATACGCCGGATGACCCGTATCTGCACGCCTTGCCAAAAATAATGTTAGATCCGGAACGGCAGATGGACGTTGAGCAAATCGCCATTGGCACGTTCAGTCCGATTGAAGGATTCATGGGTGAAGCAGATTTTAAAAGCGTGCTGGATAATATGAGGTTGATGAGCGGCGCAGTTTGGACTATTCCAATAATCCTTGACGTTACTCAAAGCGTGGCTGATTCTTTTCACGAAGGAGATAACGTGGCTTTATGGGACTATGAGGGTCCGCTGGCAATTTTGCATCTGGAAGAAAAATATACTTTTGATAAAAATGAAATTAATCGGAAGTTATATGGTACTGCCGATACTCAACATCCGGGCGTACGCTGGGTAAATAGTTTGGCTCCGATTTTACTGAGCGGTAAAATCAGTTTGATTCGCCGCCGGTTGTCCGAGTACAAAGAATATGAACTTACTCCCCGGCAGGTTCGTACAATGTTTGAAGAGCGCGGCTGGAGCCGGATTGTTGGTTTTCATACTCGTAACGTCATTCATCGGGGACACGAATTTGTTCAGCTGAAGGCCTTGGAGCGGACAAGCGCAGACGGACTTTTCGTTCATCCGGTGGTCGGCAAGAAAAAGCCGGGAGATTTTAACGCCAAATATATTATTGGTTCATACGAAACGATGATGAAACATTTTTATCCGCGCGATAAGGTAATTTTTGCGACCTACGCCACCTGGTCGCGCTACGCCGGCCCGCGAGAAGCAATTTTTACGGCGCTGTGCCGAAAAAATTTCGGCTGTAGCCATTTTGTGGTCGGCCGGGATCACACCGGCGTGGGAAATTTTTATGACCCGCAAGCCTCACATGAAATTTTTAATAAATTTGACGATCTGGGCATTGAACCGGTACTGTTTGACAACGTATTTTACTCCAAACAATTACAAACTCATGTTCATGAAGGCGACGGCTTTAGCAACGATGGCGACCCGAAAGAAAAAATGAATATCAGCGGAACCCAGGCTCGTAAAATGTTTGAAGCCGGGCAGCAGCCGCCGGAATGGTTTATGCGCCCGGAAATATCGAATAGTATTGTCAAAGCGTCAACCAGCGGTGAAGAAGTTTTTGTACCGGCTGAAGCAGCCGTCAAATCAGGAGTGGTACTCTGGTTTACCGGTTTGAGCGGAGCGGGCAAGACAACTATTGCCAATGAACTGAAAAATGTATTGGAGTGCAAGGGGAAAAGCGTCGTTATTATTGACGGTGACGATGTCCGCCAGACTACACACCGCCACTTGGGATTTTCCCGCGAAGATATCAAGGAAAACAACGGATTAGTAGCTCTTTTGGCGCGTGAAAAAGCAGTATTGTTTGATTTTGTTTTGGTTCCCGTTATTTCTCCTTACGATGAAGATAGAGCTAAGGCGCGCGTAGCCGTGGGAGAAAATTTTATTGAGTTGTTTATTAATGCCTCTTTGAATAATTGTATGGCACGGGACACCAAGAGATTATACCAACGAGCTTTGTCGGGAGAAATAAATAATCTTGTTGGTTTTAGCACGTCGCATCCTTATGAAGTCCCTGTTAATTCTGATATAATGGTAAAAACAGATGAATTGACCATAGAAAGAAGTATAGAGAAAATAATGAGTGATTTAGAAAATAAAAATTTGATATGACCGTCAGAAAAACAAAGGTTGTTATTGGTGAGCGTACTTCGTTAGTGTCTAATCCCGTCATTATAGACGGTATAGCACGCGCGGGAAAATTTTTATTGGCAAATTTATTAAGCGGCATCCGGGGAGTTGAGCCGGTACAGATTCGTCCGGTGATGGAACACGTTTCTCGTTTGCATAGATTTGGTCTGATCAATACAAAGGCCGCGAAAGAAGTGTTGCAGGTGGAGGCGGACATGGCTTGTTATGAAATGCTCATCGGCAGAAATTTTAACTATCGCGCATCCGACAAGTCATCAATATTTAATAATGCCAATTATAAAACGTATCTCAAGAGATTGCGTCAGCCGGACGGAGAGGCGGCCTTAGCCCATTTTTATGACAATAAATTACTTAGCCTGTTTATCATTCACGAATCGCTCCCCAATATAAACATATTTTTTGACACGTTTCCCAGCATAAAAATTATCATTATGCAAAGAAGCCCTGTAGATTTAGTCTATTCTTGGTATCAACGCAAGCTGGGGCAAAGGTTGGGCAACGACCCTTTAATGGGAGAAATTCCTTTCCAAGGTACAAAAAGCCTCATACCATGGTATCTTTATAATCATCAAAAAGAATATGGTTCATTGCCGGGAATGGATAGAACTGTCCTGTCTATATGTACATTATTTAAGATGTACCAGCTGTCTTATAATGCTTTATCGCCAAAAAAAAAACGCATATTATTTATCCGTTATGAAGATATACTTTCAGATCCTCAAACAGCAATCAAGACTATAGCTCATTTTTTGAAAAAAGAAATTTTGCCGGAAATGAAGCAGGTAATTAAAAGAGAGAAACTGCCAAATAGGATATATTTAGATTTAAAAGGGCAAAAAATAGAAAAAATACGAAAAACGGCGTCAAAAAAATATTTTAACAAACTTTTATTTTTAGAAAAAGAATACTTTAATGTATGTCAGAGCTAATAATTTTGGATAAGCAATTATCCCAACAGCCCAAAGAAATAAAATTTTGCAAAAAATGCGTAGTTTCCAACCAACGTCCGCGCATTACTTTTAATGCAGAAGGCGTTTGCAGCGCTTGCGAGTATGCGTGGCGAAAGCACAGCGTCATTGACTGGCATCAGCGTGAACAGGAGCTGGTGGATTTGCTTGACCGCCATCGTTCTAAAGACGGCAGTTATGACGTCGTAGTGCCGGGGAGCGGCGGGAAAGACAGCACGTACACGGCTCATATGCTAAAAACTAAGTACGGCATGCATCCAGTTGTAGTTACGTGGGCGCCTTTTATGTATACGGATATCGGTTGGAAGAATTTTCAAAATTTTGTAAGGTCTGGATTTGATGTGTTAAATTGTTTTCAAAATGGAGCACTTCATCGGAAGCTGGCTCGCGTCGCCTTTGAGTTGAAAGGCGACGCCTGGGAACCGTTCGGTTTCGGTCAGAAAGCATATGCCTTCCACATCGCTTTGAAATTCGGCATCCCGTTGATTTTTTACGGGGAGAACGGCGAAGTCGAATACGGCGGTTCAACTAAGAATGCGGATAAGCCCGACGAGTCACCGGTCGACTGGATCAATCTCCATTATAAAGGAAGCGGGGTGGATGAACTAGTAAAAGCAGGCTTAGAAATTGGCATTTTTTCTCCTCAAGAGATAACGCCAAAAAGTTTTGATTTGTATAAAGCGCCGCCGCTAGAAGAAATAGAAAAAGCAGGCGTGCAGATGCATTGGTGGTCATATTATAATAAATGGGTACCACAGGAAAATTTTTATTATTCAGTTAAGCATGCTGGTTTTAGCGCTAATCCAGACGGGCGTTCCGAGGGGACGTACTCCAAATACGCCAGTTTGGATGACAAAACTGACGGTTTTCATTTTTATCTGGCTTTCATTAAATTCGGAATCGGCCGTGCTACTTCTGATGCCGCGCATGAAATTCGCGATGGGCATATTACACGCGAGGAAGGAGTCGCTCTGGTGAGGCGTTTTGACGGCGAGTTCCCGGCAAAATATTTTAAAGAGTTTTTGGATTATTTGGATATTACCGAGGAGCATTTTTGGGAAATAGTTGATCGTTACCGTTCGCCTCATTTATGGGAACATGTAAACGGAGAATGGAAATTGAAACATAGAGTAAGCTAAATTGTGTTATGAAGCAAAAAAAGCTTTTAGCCATAATTCCGGCGCGATCCGGCTCCAAGAGAATTCCTGGGAAAAATATCAAGAAGTTTGCGGGCAAGCCTTTGATTGCCTACGCTATTGAGCAGGCAAAAAGCGTTTCAATGGTTGACCGTGTTATTGTTGATACTGATTCTCCCGAGATCGCCGCTATCGCAAGGGAGTACGGGGCTCAGACGCCTTTTTTGCGCCCCGAATATTTGGCGCAGGATACATCCCAAGGAGTGGACGCAATTTTGCATTTACTCAACAGGTTAAAGCAAGAGGAAAAGTATGTGCCGACACACGTTATGATTTTGCAAACCACCTCGCCCTTGCGGGAGATTGAGGATATTGAGCGCTCATGGAAACTGATTCAGGATTCAAACGCTACTACAGTTCTTACAGTTTGTCCTACACACCCGCGTTTATACTACCTGGATAAGCAGCAAAATATTATCCTTGTCAACGGTTCCGAGAGTCAGTCAACCAATACGCAGGCCTGGCGGCCGGCATATATATTAAACGGATGTTTTGTGTATATCGTCAAGACAGCAGCACTCTTGAAAGAAAAAAAAGTAATAACAAAGCGTACGAAAGCGGTAGTTTGCGATAAGTGGCGGTCTGTAGATTTGGATAATCCGGAAGACTGGGCATTGTCTGAGTTGCTTTACAAAAACAAAGAACGCATTAAAGAAAGGATTAAAAAAATATGAAGTTACGATTTTTGATAGTAGGATTAGGGTCAATGGGCAAGCGTCGGATCCGCAACTTACACGTTAACGAAGAGTACGATATAACGGGTTTTGATATACGCGCGGACAGGAATGAAGAGGCAAAAAATAAATATGGCGTTAAGGTGATTGAGCATTTTTCTAAGATAGATCCCAAAGATTTTGACGTTATAATTATTTCAACCTCGCCGGATGCGCACGGCGATTACATTCGTTTTGCCTTGCAGCATAAAAAACATTTTTTTATTGAACATCCGGTCACAGCCGATGGCTATGACGATATTTTTAAAAATGCAGATAAAGATATCATCAAGGCTCCTTCTTGTACGTTCTTGCATTACACGCCTATTAAAATGATTAAACAATTTTTGGACGCAGGCAGAATCGGAAAAATTTTGGCGTTTCAATACCACATGGGCCAGTATTTGCCGGACTGGCATCCGTGGGAAGATTACCGGCAGGTATATTTTTCCAAAAAAGAAACCAGCGCCTGCCGTGAAATGCTTCCGTTTGAACTTATTTGGCTGAATTGGCTCATGGCATCGCACGTAACGGAAGTTTCGGGACGAATTGCGAAAATTTCCGATTTGGACATGAGTGCAGATGACATTGTGCTGGCAAACGTAAAGTACAAAAACGGCATTCTTGGCAACATTATCATTGACGTAATTGCCAGAAAACCTTTTAGAACATTGCGTATTTTGGGGTCAGAGGGTGTTTTGGAGTGGGAGCGCGCTGATTCTTTTATTAAAGTATATAACGCTGTTTCCAAACTCACCGAATTTATAAAAGTACCGCAGGGGCATCCGCAAACAGGTTATATTAATGAAGAAGAAATGTATAATGATGAAATTAAAACATTTTTGCAAACCATTCAAAGCCAGACGTCTTATCCTCACACTTTTCATGATAATTACTCTTTACTGAAGATACTTGATGCCCTGGAAGAAAGCAGTAAAACCGGCAGAGTTATTTTACTTTAGTATATGCAAAAAATTAACATAGCCAATCACTTTATTTCTAAGCGATCCCCCGTGTTTATTATCGCCGAAGCCGGTGTCAATCATAACGGCAGTCTGGATATGGCCCTGCAATTAGTTAATGCCGCGGCGGACGCGGGCGCTGACGCGGTGAAATTCCAAACGTTCAAAGCTGAAGAGGTAGTAACTGCGGCGGGAAAGATAGCAGACTATCAGAAAAAAAATTTAGGCATTGCTCAAAGTCAGCTGGATATGCTGAAAAAGCTTGAATTGCCTGAAAAATATTATCAGGCTATTATTGCACGGTGCAAAAAAAGAAACATAATCTTTTTGTCCACGCCGCACGGCGGCTTTGCCAGCGTTGACTTTTTGCAACGATTGGATGTTGCGGCGTTTAAACTCGGTTCTGGAGATTTGACTAACCTGCCGCTTTTGGCATACGCTGCTCGTTTCAAGAAGCCGATGATTTTAGGCACAGGTATGGCAACGTTATCAGAAGTTAAGAAGGCTGTGCGATGCATTAAAAAAACTGGAAATAACCAGCTGGTTATTCTGCATGCAACTACCAGTTACCCGTGTTCGGAAAGAGACGTAAATCTGCGCGCTATGCAAAGCTTGATGAAAACAGCAGATGTATTGGTCGGCTATTCAGACCACACGCTTGGCGTGCACGTGCCGATAATGGCGGTTACGCTGGGAGCCTGTGTCATTGAAAAACATCTGACGCTGAATACTACATTGCCTGGGCCTGATCATAGCGCGTCTTTGCAAGCTGATGAGTTTAAAAATATGGTTCAAGCGATTCGACAAGTGCCGATTATTTTGGGATCAACGGTCAAAGAGCCAACGAAGAGTGAAAAAATTACGCTAAAGCAAGCCAGAAAAAGTTTAGTTTCCGTCACTGCCATTCAAGCAGGAGAAACTTTTACATCAGAAAATCTCGGCATTAAGCGTCCGGGAACCGGTTTAGCGCCCAACTACTATTTTAAGGTGCTGGGGAAAAAAGCCAAACGCACCGTTCAGCCGGGAGTTTTAATCAGTACCAAAGATTATGGCCGCTAAAACTCAAACACAGCTGTGGCAGCAGCATTTTTTAAAAGGAGATTACGATGAACACTACCCGTCAGAGCAGGTGGTGCGATTTTTGTCTCGTTTTCAAAAGCAACACGGTCCCGGTATATTACTGGATTTGGGATGCGGAGTAGGCAGACATCTAGGCTTGGCCGCAGAAAAGGGGTTTGACGCTTACGGTATGGATATTGCCGGTTCGGCTCTCGCCAAAACACGCAAAAATTTGGCAGCCAAGGGATATAAAGCACATTTAAAAAAAGGCTCTTTGGTGAAGTTGCCTTACTTTGATAATTTTTTTGATATCGTTATCAGCTACGGGGTTTTTGACCATGTAATATTTTCGCAAGCTATGGACGGTGTTAGGGAAGTTTTGCGGGTTTTAAAAAACAACGGTTTAATTTATTTTAAGCTGGAAACTACTGATTCGCCTGAAATGAAACGCGGACGTACCGCAGGAAAAAATACGCGTATTCTTAATTCCGCTTGCGAGAAAGGAATAACGCAACATTTTTTTTCACTTCCGGAAATTTACAGACTTTTCAAAGATTTTAAGATACTCACCTTAGAAAGGGAAGACATTACTAACATACGGCAATCGTGTCGTTTACTTTCCCGCTGGCATGTGATTGCGCAAAAATATGAAAAAAAATAACATCACTATTATCAGAACAGCTGTCGGTTCTCCGCCGGCGGTGGGTTTGATCCAAGCCTTAAAGAAAAGAGGCGTACGTATTATCGGCACGGATTGTAATGAGCTTTCGGCTGGTTTTCATTTTTGCGATAAAAGTTATGTCGTTCCTGCCGGAAATACCCGCCCCTTTCTTAAAAAGATGCTGGATATTTGCCGCATTGAGAAACCGGATGCCATTATTTCCGGTCCAGAAGAAGAAATGTTAACTCTGGCAAAACATAAAAAATATTTTGCAAAACTAGGAACGTTGGTGCTGGTTCCAGATTATTCGGCGGTTAAAATATGCGCGGATAAGCTTGCTACGGATGCATTTTTTAGAACTTATGCTGTTCCTGTACCTGCAATGTTTCGCAACAAAAAAGAAGTTATTTTTCCCGTTATCATTAAACCCCGTTTCGGCAGAGGAGGGCAGGGAGTTTATAAAGTCAGCAGTCTTCCAGAGTTAAATGCATACTATACAACGATTGAGCAGCCGATTTTGCAGGAATACATCCAGGGGACGGAATATACCGTTGATGTGCTGTGTGATTTGCAAGGAGAACCTTTGGCAGTGGTGCCACGCACGAGAATCCAGGTGGAATCCGGCGTATCCATGAAGGGTTGCACCGTATATGACGAAGAAATTATAGCTTGGTCAAAAAAAATCGCGCAACAATTGAAATTAATAGGGCCGGCCTGCATCCAATGTATTAAAAATAAAAAAGGTATCAAATTTATAGAAGTTAACACTCGTTTTGGCGGGGGTTCTGTATTATCTTTGCGGGCTGATCCGAGTATTTTATCAAATTTGATAAAAATCATTCAAGGCCAAAAACCAGTGCCCAGCAACGGCTTTCAATCTGGCTTGACAATGCTAAGATACTACGCGGAAGTTTATCATTCTGCCATATGATAAAAGCAATATTTTTTGATGTAGACAATACTTTGTATGATGTGAAACAGTATATGGCAGGCACTCTTGGTGAGGTAGCTCGTTATCTTTCAGACAGGTATCATATTTCTTCACGTCAGACGCAGAAAACGGCCATGGCGTTGTGGGAACAAAAAACCAGCGCTTATCCTTATTTGTTTAATGATTTGTTGGCTGAATTGAAAATAGCGCCTACACCGAAGCTGGTACATACCATGGTGAAAATTTTTAACGATTACCGATGTCCGTTAAAACCTTACCCAGGTCTTATCACTGTCTTGCGTCAATTAAAACGGCAAAAATACACCCTTGGTATTATTACTGACGGAAATATTCAAAGACAGGCACAGAAAATAAAGGCTTTGGGAATTCAACATTTTTTTGATTACATCATATATACCAAAAATTTTAATCCTAAGCCTTCACCCAAGCCTTTTCAAGCGGCTATTAAAAAATTAAATATATCATCTTATCAAACGATATATGTAGGCGATAATCCGTTACTGGATTTCTCAGGAGCAAAGCGAAGTGGCATGAAGACAGTTAGAATTTTAAAGGGTGAGTTCAAAACCTGCCCGCATAATCAATATATAGATAAAAAAATTTTTAACTTCAGGGATTTATGCAAAACGATAAAGAAAATGTAAAAAAAAGAAACGTGGCGATAATCACCGGCACGCGGGCTGAATACGGCATTCTGAAACCTCTCCTAGAAAAGATACGCCGGGAAGATGGGTTGCGTTTACAATTAATAGTTACTGGTATGCACTTGCTCAAAAAATATGGAATGACTGTTCAGGAAATACAAAAAGACGGCTGGGAAATCCAAGTCGCCGTAGAAATGTATAAGGGGAAAATGGATGCTTATTATTGGAGCCGTGGATTAGCTAGGGGAATTACTAATTTTGCCGCCGCATTTTTGAAACTAAAGTCAGACATAGTAATCGTATTCGGTGATCGGTTGGAGCCATTCGCGGCAGTGCTGGCGGCGTCAAGTTTAAAAATTCCGATTGTGCATATTCATGGCGGAGACAAGACTGACAGCGGTCATATTGATGAAAATATACGGCATGCCATTACTCGATTTAGCCATATTCATTTAGTTCCGACCAGGATTTGTAAACGCCGGCTTATAAAAATGGGGGAAGAACCATGGCGAGTGTACACGGTAGGAGCTCTTAATATAGATAGCATTTTGAAGAATTTGTCTGCCGACGCCGATCAGCTATGGAAAAAGTTAAATTTGAATCCTGGGAAAAAAATTATTGTATGCCTTTTTAATCCCGTGGATATAGAAGCTGATATTATGGGCTTGCAGATGCGCGAAATTGCCCACGCTTTGGAAGTTTTGCAAGAACAGACCGTAATTATCTATCCAAATAACGACAAGGGCAGCCAGGACATTATTGCTGAAATTCATAAAATCAAACATCTGCCTTTTATCCGTGTATGCGTTAATTTACCTCACGAGGAGTTTCTGCAATTGCTGAAGCACGCCCATGTCCTTATCGGCAACTCCAGCAGTGGAATTATAGAAGCTCCCAGTTTGAAGTTAGCTGTTATCAACATAGGTTCACGCAACGTCGGCCGGGAACATGCAAGTAATATTACGTTTGTTAAGGCACGTAAAAAGGCTATACAAGATGCTATTCAAAAAGCATTGGTAGCGAAGAAAAGAGCGTACAAAAATCCCTATGGGAGCGGTTTTGCAAGCGATAAAATTATGGAAGTAATCAGTGCCACCAGATTAGGAGAGAATGTATTACGCAAAAAGATTACCTACTAAATATTGTATATGAAAATTTTAGTTATTGCTCCCCACGGAGATGATGAAGTGTTGGGAGTGGGAGGCGCGTTAGCCAAACATCAGCGGAACGGCGATACGGTTTATCGTTGCATTGTCACTAAACCGTATGCTCCGGATTGGCCCCGCGTCTTTATTGCAAAACGGGAAAAGGAAGTTGTTGCTTCGGCAAAAGTTTTGAATGTTGCAAAAGATTTTTTATTGGGTTTGCCTACGGTAAAGTTAGATACAATGTCCCAAAAAGAATTAAACGATCGCTTATCAGCGGTAGTAAAAGAAGTACGGCCGGATATCGTGTATGTTCCCCATGCCGGAGATTTGAACGCTGATCATCGCATTGTTTTTACAGCGGCGCTGGTAGCGACTCGCCCCGTCCCGGGTTGTTCCGTCAAAAAAGTGTTAACGTATGAAACCATATCAGAAACCGAGTGGGGCAGAAATCTGCACGATTTTGTTCCTAATTATTACGTTACGTTACATCAGCATGATGTGGACATAAAATTGAAAGCGATGAAGGCATACCACTCGGAGATACGAAAGTACCCTCATCCCCGCTCTCTGGAAATTCTAAAGACGCTTCTCAAGTTGCGGGGTTCGGAGGTTGGCGTAAAGGCTGCCGAAGCTTTTATGGTTGTCAGAGAAATACATTTTGACTGACAACATTTATTTTTTTTATCATTACCATATGTCACGAACATTTAAGTCATGGAAAAAACCCTTAATTCAAGAAGGCAAGTTCACCCGCTGGCACTGGGTAGTCCGGCATACAAAAAATTTTAAGCTGGGCAAAAACACTGATATTGGCGCTTTTACCTACATTAATGCAAAAAACGTGGTAGAAATAGCAGATGAAGTCCAGATTGGTTCGCATTGCTCCATTTATTCCGTTTCCACTATTGACAACAAAGCAGGAAAAGTAACATTGAAAAAAAATTGTAAAATCGGTAGCCATTCGGTAATTATGCCGAGAATTACCGTCGGCGAAAACTCCGTTATCGGCGCTTTTTCCTTTGTGAATAAAAATATTCCCGCCAACGTGGTCGCTTTTGGTGTGCCGGTAAAAGTTATTAAAAAACTATGAAACGATACCCTTTAGCCAAACCTTATATTACCAAGACCGAAGAAAAAGAAGTGGTGGAAGTTTTGCGCTCCGGCAATTTAAGTTTGGGCCCCAAAGTACAGGAGTTTGAAAAGCAGTTTGCCAAAAAAATCGGTACCAAATATGCCTGCGCCGTTTCCAGCGGTACTGCCGGCCTGCATCTGGCTATGCTGGCCGCGGGTATTGGTACAGGCGACGAAATTATCACCACGCCGTTTTCATTCGTGGCTTCGGCTAACTGCATCCTGTATGTCGGCGCTACGCCCGTTTTTGTTGATATTGACCCGTTAACCTATAACATTGACCCCAAGAAAATTGAAGCAAAAATTACTAACAAGACCAAAGCTATTTTGGCAGTGCATATCTTTGGCCAGCCGGCTGACATGGATGGGATTATGCGTTTGGCTAAAAAATATAAATTAAAAGTTATTGAAGACGCCTGTGAGTCTATCTCCGCTACGTATAAAAAGAGAGCGGTCGGCACATTCGGCGAATCGGCCGTATTTGCTTTTTATCCGAATAAACAAATGACCACCGGCGAAGGCGGTATGATTGTTACTAACAGCAAAAAAATCCATGAGCTTTGTTGTAGCCTGCGCAACCAGGGCCGGACGAAAGATATGCAGCAGCTTGACCATGCGCGGCTGGGCTACAATTACCGTATGAATGAAATAAGCGCGACGCTTGGGTTGAGTCAGCTCCAGAAATTAGATTCTATGATTGCGCAGCGGCAAAAAATCGCCGGCTGGTACACCAAGTATTTGGCCGAGTTTCACGATGTCGTTCAAGCGCCTCGCGTCGCGGCGCATAACACACACACATGGTTTGTGTACGTGGTAAAGATTTTAGGAAAAAAAGTAAAACGTGATGGAGTGATTAAACGGCTGAATGCGGTTGGCATTTCCACCAAGCCGTATTTACCCGCTATTCATTTGTTTGATTTTTATAAAAAGAAGTTTGGGCATCGCGCCGGCGATTATCCGGTTGCGGAAAGCATGAGCCAGCGTTCACTGGCTTTGCCGTTTTATATTGGTTTGCAAGAAAAAGACGTTACGTATATAGTGAATAAATTACTGACGGTAATAAAAACATATGGAACATGAATTTAAAAATAAGCTTATTTTGGTAACAGGCGGCACCGGTTCTATCGGTTCGGAGATTGTCCGATTATTGTTGCCGTATCACCCCCGGCAAATCAGGGTATACAGCCGCGATGAAACCAAACAGTTTGAGCTGGAGCAGGACTTGCAGGCCGGCGCGCGAGTACGGTTTTTAGTTGGTGATGTCAGAGACAAAGAACGGCTGAATATGGCCATGGAAAACGTTGACATTGTGTTTCACGCCGCGGCCCTCAAGCATGTTTACGCCTGCGAAAATAATCCCTTTGAAGCCGTAAAAACAAACGTGCAAGGTACGCAAAACGTGATTGACTGCGCGTTTGCCAACAAAGTTGACAGGGTCATCGGCATTTCTACGGACAAAGCGACGGATCCTACCAATGTTATGGGCTGCACCAAGTTGCTGGCGGAAAAAATAATGCTGGCAACGTATTTTTATAAAGGTGAAAAGAAGACGAAATTTTGTTTTGTCCGCTTTGGAAACGTGCTGGGTTCGCGCGGTTCAGTCATTCCTTTGTTTTTGAAACAAATTAAAAACGGCGGGCCGGTGACGGTCACTCATCCGGAAATGACCCGATTTTTCATGACGGTGGGCGATGCGGTTAATTTGGTGTTCAAAGCTGCGACGTTAATGCAAGACAGAGAGATTTTTATTTTGAAAATGCCGGTGGTGAAAATTTTAGATTTGGCTAAAGTGCTCCTGTCGCTAAAAAAAGAAAACAAAGGCATACAGATAAAAATTATCGGCAAGAAAAACGGCGAGCGCTTGCATGAAAAGCTCCTGACCGCCGAAGAAGCAGAAAATGCCCTGGAAACCAAGGATATGTTTATCATTATTCCCCGCGAGAAATTGGCGTTGCAAAAGAGCGAACATTTGTATCAAGGAGCGGCTCTGACCAAAAGGAAAGAATTTTATTCAAAAAACGAAAGGAAACTGACGGTAAAAGAAATACAAAAGATGCTATGACTATTTTAATCACCATTTCGCGCGGCGCCATTGCGCGCAACCTTTTGCAAAATGAATTTTACGATTTGTTAAAACGCCATTTTGATAAAGTGGTGCTCATAACCACCGCCGCAAAGGACGAACGCTTTCAAAAAGAGTTCGGCGCTGACAATGTGGAGATTATCCCCATGCCGGATGAAGCGGAGAGTTTTTTTGATAGCATAATTTCGCGCCTTAATAAATTTCTTATTTTTAATGAGAGCACGGTGGGACGCGGTTTGTATTGGTATGTAGTCGCGCCTTCACGGGCCGTTTGGTTGGTGAAATATCTGAAATTCACATTCATTAAATTGCTATTTCAGCCGCTGTCAAAAGTAACGCTTGTGCGGCGGGCAAGCCGGCAGTTTGATTATTATTTTTTACAGCGTAACCCCGTTAGGCAATACGAAGCATTGATTGAAAAGTATCAGCCAAATCTCGTGTTTGTCGGCAGTATTTTGGAAGAATCCGCGCTTTTGAAAGCCGCCCGCCGTAAAAAGATTCGTTCGGTTGCCATGTGCAAAACGTGGGATAATCCGTCAAAATGTTATTTTCGGGCGCGGGCTGACCGCCTGGTGGTCTGGAGCTCGTTTATGAAAAAACAGGTGATGCAGTTACAAGATTATCAGGAGCATAAAATTACCGTAGTGGGCGTGCCCCAGTTTGATTACTATTATGACCGGTCGCGTTTGGAATCGCGTGAGAATTTCTGCCGGCGTCTAGGTCTTGATCCTGACAAAAAAATTCTGTGCCTTGGTTCCGAAGGCAAGGTAATGCCCTCTGACGCCGCTATTGCCGAGATATTATATGACCTGGTGCGCTCACGCGCGTTGCATGAAGAGTGTCAGATACTGATCCGGCCGCATTTCGGCTACAAAAACGATGAACAAAAATTTATTTCCCTGCACAACAAGCCGGGTGTAGTGATAGATTCCCATAATCAACCTTCGCAAGGATTTCGTGATCATTGGGATTACTCCAAAGAACACATGGATAATTTTTTGAATATTGTTTACCATTCAGATATAATGATGAGCACTGCTTCAACGCTCTCTCTTGACGCGGCAGCGCTTGCCCGACCCTCAATATTGGTAATGTTTGACGGATATGAAAAAAAGCCGTTTCATGCCAGCGGCGCGCGGTGGTATGTGTGCGATTATTTCAACGAATTTATGCGTTATCATGCGGCTTTAGTGGCTGATAACGCTGACGCTTTGAAAGAGTCCATTAACAAACTTCTCCGTGAGCCAAAACTTTTGGAGCACAATCAGCTCCGGCTTTGCGAGCGTTTTTGTTATCGCCTTGACGGTTGTTCCGGCAAGCGTTTATTTGAAACTTTAGAAGTAAAACAATAACTATGGCAACATTACCTTCCGGTGAAGCGATGGCGATTTATAATTATTTTAAAAGTCTGCCCGGTTCGGAGCATATCGGCAAGCCGGTTAGTATAGAGGCTCTGATAGGTATGTGCCGGGAGTATAATCCGAGCAGAATTCTTGAGATGGGCGGCGGCGTGGGAGCGATAAGCTACACGCTTCTTAAACATTCTCAAGCTTTTCTGGATATTTACGAAGATAATGATTTCTGTATCGGTGAGCTGAGGAAAAATTTAAAAGAATTTGAAGGCAGATTCCAAATTATTGAAACATACCGGATGCTGCCGCCGGCCAAAAGTTATGACATAGTGGTTATTGACGGGGGAACAGGTGCCCAAAAAGACGGCGGTTATCCGCTGGCGGCCCAGTTGTTTCTGATGTATCTTGATTCCGTCAGGTCGGTTTATATTGAGGGTTACCGAGGGTTACAGCGCAACCTGGTTTTCCACACTCTCCAGAAGAAATACGCGTGTTCTTTCGTGGTATACAAAGAAATTTTTTTTGAAGGTAAAAAATGGGCTGGGGGACTGAAAATAACTTGCCGAAAGACAAATTCGCAGGCAGGGCGATGGCTGATGTTTATTTTTTGGGAAGCGGTAGTGTGGCTGAGGAAGCAGTATTTTCGCCTGCGCGCACTCTATGGCAAAATGATGCGTTAGGACTGATAGTATGGATATTCCAAAGATCATTAGAATCATTCCGCGTCTGGATATCAAGGGCGCCAATGTCATTAAAGGCGTGCATCTGGAGTGTTTGCGCGTGGTTGGGGATCCCGGGGAAATGGCCGCCCGTTATTATAACCAAGGAGCTGATGAATTGATTTATATGGATGTGGTGGCCAGTTTATACGGCCGCAACAACCTTTTGAATATTGTGGAAAAAGCTTCACAGAACATATTTATTCCGTTGACTGTCGGCGGCGGTATTCGTTGTCTTGAGGATATACGAAACATTCTTCGTGCCGGTGCTGATAAAGTTGCTATTAATACGCATGCTATAAAAAATCCCGATTTTATTACGGAAGCGGCCAAAGCGTTCGGATCACAATGTATTGTCGGATCAATTGAAGCGAAACGAATCAGTAGCGGCAAATGGGAAGCATACACTGACAATGGCCGTGTGGTTACGGGACTTGATGTCGTGGAGTGGGGGAAAAGACTTGTTTCATTAGGCGCCGGGGAACTGCTTATTACCTCCATTGATCAAGAGGGAACATCTAAAGGATATGACGTGGACTTAATCAGAAGCATTGCGCCCCATGTTTGCGTGCCGGTTATCGCGTGTGGCGGCGCGGGGAATCCGCAGGATTTGACGGATGTTGTGAAAAACGGCCACGCCGATGCAGTTGCCGCCGCGCACATTTTTCATTATAATCAATACTCCATTCAGGCGGTAAAAGAACAGCTGAAAGATCGGTCAATACCGGTGAGGATGGCGGCTGGCAACCTATGAAAAAGATATTTATCATTGATTACGGCTACGGCAATTTGTTTGGCCTTAAAAAAGCGCTGGCATACGCTGGGGCTGATGTTGTTGTGTCAGCATATCCAGCGGATTTTTCCGGCGCCGCCGCGCTGGTTTTGCCGGGTGTCGGGGCATTTGGAGAGGGCATATCTGAATTTGAAAAAAGGGGTTTTAAAAAAGCAGTCTTGGATGCGTTTTTTTCAGGCAAGCCTCTGTTAGGCATTTGTTTGGGTATGCAGTTTTTATTTGACAAGAGTTATGAATTTGGGGAGCACGCGGGGCTTGGCATTATTTCTGGTGAAGTAAAGCAATTATCAGTACAGCCGGGAACTTTTTGCAAGATTCCCCACATCGGCTGGAATGCGCTTTGGCCGCCGGACGGCAAAAATAGTTTTAGCGGACATCTGCTTGACAATGTTACGCCCGGCAGTCAAGTTTATTTTGTACACTCTTTTGTCGGTTACGCGGCGAGTGCGGCTGACGTTTTGGCTAACACACGTTATTGCGATAGTGTTTTTCCGTCAGTTGTTTGCAAAGCTAATACCTTTGGCGTACAGTTTCATCCGGAAAAGAGCGGGGCGGTCGGCATACAAATACTAAAAAATTTTATTTCCCTATTGTAATATATGTTATCAAATCAGCTTTCATCCCCACCGCATTACGGCCTGCCGCGCCAAGTGACTTTTTGTAAAAAGTGCGTCATTCCCAATACACGGCCAACAGCCTCCAATGAATACACTCATCATCATGCCCGAGGTCATGACTATATCAGTTTTGATGCTGATGGAGTATGTTCGGCCTGCCGTTTTTGCGAGGCAAAATTTGACGGCACCATTGACTGGCTCAAGCGCGAAAACGAATTGATATCATTGCTTGATCGGCATCGGAGCAGGGATGGCTTGTATGACTGCCTGGTTCCGGGATCAGGCGGCAAAGACAGTATTTACGCCTCGCATATTCTCAAAGAAAAGTACGGCATGCACCCCCTAACGGTCACGTGGGCACCGCACCTGTATACGGACATCGGCTGGAAAAATTTTCAAAACTGGATTCATATCGGCGGTTTTGATAATTATTTATTTACTCCCAACGGCGAAGTACACCGTTTGTTGACGCGCAACGCATTTTTAAATCTACTGCACCCGTTTCAGCCGTTTATTTTGGGACAAAAAACTTTTGCCATTAAAATGGCCGCTCGTTTTGGCATTCCTTTGGTATTTTACGGACCAAGTCCCGGGGAAAACGGGGGCAATACTCCTATTACACAGAATAAATATATTTTTACAGACGCCCAGCAGGCCAGCTATAAAAGCGCCGGATTCAGGCTTGACTACATAGATGATACTGCGAATTACGACCAAATATATCTTGGCGGCAAAAAGGTGGCAGATTACTTGAAGGAAGGTGTTTTAGAGGGGAGCCTTTCCCCGTACCTACCTCTAGATCCGAGAATCACCAGGGAAAAAAACATTGAGTTTCATTTTTTGGGATATTACCTGAAGTGGGTGCCTCAAGAGTGTTACTACTACTCGGCTGAACATGCCGGTTTTGAGGCGAACCCCATGCGTTCGGAAGGAACATATTCCAAGTATTCAAGTCTTGATGATAAAATCGACGGTTTTTTTTACTACACCACCTATATCAAATTCGGTTACGGACGCGCTACCCAGGACGCGGCGCAGGAGATCCGCCATCGGCATATTACGCGCGAGGAAGGAGTAGCGTTAGTGAACCGTTTTGACGGTGAATTTCCTCAGAAATATTTTAAAGAATTTTTGGAGTATATTGACGTATCCGAAGAGAAATTTTGGCAAACCGTTGATGAGTTCAGGGATGATTCGCTTTGGAAAAAAGAGAGGGACAGCTGGGTATTGCGGCATAAAGTGGCATTATAGCAACAAATATGACAAACAAAATCCAAAACATGTTGCCATCAAAGCAGAAGGTGTTTATTGTTGCGGAAATAGGCAAGTCGTTTATTCAGACCGAGGCCGAACAAAGTGTTGATGAATACCTGGATAATGCCAGAGCCCTGGTCAGGGCGGCTTACGAAGCCGGTGCTGACGCAGTAAAGTTTCAGACTCACAGAGTTGATGATGAACAGCTGAATGTCTCCGCGATTTCGCCGCATTTCTCTCATGTTCAGCGTTATGCCTGGGTTAAGCGCAACAGCGAGGCAACGCCTTTGCGTTTCTGGCAAGAAATTAAAAATTATGCGGATGAGCTTGGTATTTTATTTTTTTCCACGCCCATGAGCCGTGGTGCGGCCCAGTTGCTAGAAAAAGTCGGTATGCCGGTTTGGAAAGTAGCCTCCAGTGATATTTTAGACTTTGTTCTGCTCGATTATATCGCCGCTACCGGCAAGCCGATAATTATTTCTACCGGCATGAGCACGCCGGAAGAGCTGGATATGGCTATGGACTTTTTAAAGCAACGAACAAATGATATTATTCTTTTACATTGCGTATCCAAATATCCTTGTCCGCCTAACGAACTTTATTTGGACACCATTCCATATTTGGCGAAAAAATACGCCGTGCCGGTCGGTTTCTCTGATCATTCCATTGGCATCGAGTCGTCTATCGCCGCGGTGGGCAAGGGGGCCTGTATCATAGAAAGGCATTTTTCGTTCAGCCGCGATTTATGGGGATCTGACCATAAAGTATCAATGACGCCGCCTGAATTAAAACAGATGGGTGTAGCTATCCGCCGGCGCGACTATATTGACCCCAGTCAATTTGGCGCCGGCGTTAAAGTGCTTGATGAAAATGAAAGTGCGCTTCGTCCGGTATTTAGAAAATCATTGGTGGCTGGCCAAGATATAAAAGCCGGGGATAAATTAACAAAAGAAATGCTTTATGCCATGCGGCCGCAGTTAAATTATCTCGCATTGCCGTCCCAGTCTTATATTGATATTTTGGGCAAAATCGCGCTAAAGGATCTTAAAAAATTTGAACCCATAACTAACGAAATTTTACAATAATTTGAAATATATGAAGCGGAAACGAAAAATTTGTTTTGTTATAACTTCCCAAATCCACTATGGGCGGAGTAAGCTGATTTTATTGGAGTTAAAAAAGCGGCCAGATGTTGATTTGCAAATCGTGGTGGCGGCATCAGCATTATTGGACACCTATGGCAGCGTGCTGGAAGATCTTGAGCGTGACGGGTTTACCATCAACAACAGAATTATAATGACGCTGGAAGGCGGCAACACGGTGGCAATGGCAAAAACGACAGGTGTCGGTATTATGGAGTTTACCACCGCTTTTGATAATTTACAGCCGGATGTTGTGGTGTTACGGGCAGACCGATATGAAGTCATTGCAGCCGCCATAGCGGCAGCGTATCTTAACATTTCTGTAGCTCACATTGAAGGTGGTGATGTAACGGGTACCATTGATGAAAGCGTTCGTCATGCCATCACCAAACTTTCCCACATTCATTTTCCGACGAATGTAGCTGCACGCCAGCGCATTATACGCATGGGCGAACACCCCAAATACGTCTTTAACGTAGGTTCAGCGGACGTTGAGTTCGTAGCTCGCAATCGGTTTCGGGTGTCGGAAAAGTTGATTAATTATCTCGGCGTTGGAGATGTAATTGACATTCATAAGCCGTTTTTGGTTGTCATGCAGCATCCCGTGACGAGTGAAGTCGGCCAGAATCGAAAACACATTAATGAAACACTACATGCCATTCATGAACTTGGAATTCCTACGATTTGGTTTTGGCCAAACGTAGATGCGGGAACGGATGAAATTTCCAAAGGGATTCGCTCTTTCCGAGAAGAAGAAAATCCTCACCATATGCGTTTTTTGAAGTACTTACCTCCCGAGCAGTTTATTGGCTTGTTGAAACGTTCAACATGTCTAGTTGGTAATTCATCTTCGGGTATCAAGGAATGTTCTTACCTAGGCGTGCCGGCGGTTAATATTGGCACGCGTCAGCACGGCCGCCTCAAAGCTCGTAATGTCGTTGATGTGGGTTATGTCAAGGCCGCTATTAAGCGTGCTATCAAAAAACAGGTTGCTCATGGGCCATACCGGCGGTCAACACTGTACTATCGTAAAAATACGAGTGAAACAATTGCCCGGATCCTGACGAGGGTGGCGCTCTACTCACAAAAAAAGTTTATTGATTAAATTTTTGACGCCGAACTCGTAACCCAGGCGGCACTGTACTTTACAATCTCAAACAAGATGGCACTCATCATACAAAAAATAACCCCAAGTCTCTTTGCGGAGTCTCGGGGGGAATAAATGGTGAGTTACCGTTGTTTTATCAATAACGGGAAACTCACCAAGAATAAAAGAATTCCTATTAATTTTTCCGCCGTCAACGGTTGCCCGAAGACGGCAAAACCAACAATTGTTACCCCTCCGAGGTAGCAACCATTCATAATCGTTTTTTTGGCTCCCAAGATGGCCTTGTTGTCACTATAACTGTGGGCGTTGGCAACCCACATTATAATGACAATACCGCCCGTCAATAATCCGCTCACAATAACTGTGAGCGACGGGAGGGGAGCGTAGAGGCATAGGTGACAGACGAGCCATATGCTTCCAGCTATTACGCTGGTTGTGAGACCGCCGTAATAGTTTCTCCCCATAGGAGAGGTGAAATACGGGTTTGGTTTCCCATTGTTTATTTTCTCCCGGCTGATGAATTGGCTGATCCCTTGAGCGATGGCCAGCACAATCATCATACTGAATGAGAGGAATAGCCATGGCGGCAATCCTCTCATTCCCTCCGCCGTCGGAGCGAGCATGACGTAGGCGGCCATAACGCCGACTACGATCCCCGCCCATTGGTGTGGCGAGGGACTCTTGTGGAATACCACCCGATCTATCAATAGACCGGGCAGAACGAACATAGACAACACGAACACGTGCGCTGTCATGTCCGCCCCCAAGGCGTACGCCATGGGACCCAAGAGCGTGCTAGCGGTCGTTATGCCCCCATAGAGACAAGTGCCCGCCAGTGCCTTTCTTCCTGTTGATTTCGGGCGGTTTCTGTGCCACCCAATACTCCCAATGGTCTGCACAAGACCGATGAGGAGTGTGAAAAAAGCAACGTCAGCAAATCTAAGATTGACATTGCCGATGACCTTCTGTAAGGTCGTGGAGAGGATTTTCATCACCCCCTCCAAAAGCGTCCAGACAACCCATCCGCCACCCAACACGGCGGCAATAGTGGCAACAGCGTTAATTTTCACTTTTTTCTCCTTTTCATTTTCAAAAAGAACGTTTTTTACAAAAAAATAAAATATGGTATAGTGTATATACGTGTAAAATGATTAACATTTATTTGTTAATTTGTCAAGATGTATAAAAACAAAAAAATACTAGGGCTCATTACGGCGCGCGGCGGCTCCAAGAGCATTCCCAAAAAAAATATTGCCCTCGTCGCCGGCAAGCCCCTGATTAGCTACACCGTTGTCGCCGCCAACGATAGCACTCTGCTAACGCGAACCATCGTCTCAACCGATGACGCGGAAATTGCGTCAGTGTGTCGCGAGTACGGCGCTGACGTGCCGTTCATGCGTCCGGCTGAACTCGCCCAGGACAAGACTCCGCACATACCGGTAATACAGCACGCCTTGCGCTGGCTTCAAGATAATGCCGGCGAAACGTATGACTACGTCATGATACTGCAGCCAACCTCTCCATTACGGAGCGCAGATGACATTGACGGCGCCATCAAAAAGGCGGTTGATACAGATGCGGATTCAGTTATGAGCATGGTTGAGTTGAGTGATTTTGACCCGCGCAAGATTAAAAAAATTGTTGCTGACGAGATTGTGCCTATGTTTAGCGAGGAGGGCGCGCAATCCGGCCGTCGCCAGGACGGTGCTCGCGCCTACAAGCGAAACTGCGCCATTTATCTCACCAAAACAGAATATATTATGCGTAATGACTTGTTTGGCGCTGTGTCGCGCCCGTATCTGATGCCGGCCGATAGATCATTGGATATCAATACGCCGGATGACCTGGCATACGCTGATTTTTTAATGGCCCGTCACACATGAAAATTTTAACCACTATCCATCCATTTACTCCCGAGGCACAAGCCTGTCTGGAACAAGCGGGGGAGGTAACCGGCGCGGCCAAACTTAGCCAGGCAGAGTTTGTGGAGATACTGCCTGATTATGAGGCGGTACTGGTTGGCTTGGGTTTGGTACTTGACAAAGCCGCCATAGACGCGGGGAAGAATTTGAAATATATTGCTACAGCCACAACCGGTTTGGATCATATTGATGTCGCCTATGCCAAAGCAAAGGGGATTGAGGTGCTAAGCCTGCGCGGAGAAGAAGATTTTTTGCGCACTATTACCGGCACTGCCGAACTTGCCTTTGGGTTGCTGCTGGCATTGTCACGTAACATCCCCAGCGCTTATGATGACGTAAAGGTGGGGAAATGGGATCGCGAGAAGTTTCGCGGGCACTCTTTAAGCGGCAAAACACTTGGCTTGTTTGGATTGGGACGATTAGGCAGTATGATGGCGCGTTATGGCGTGGCCTTTGGAATGCGTGTCATAGCCCATGACCCGCAGGTGGCGGCGCAAGCCTTTGCAGAGGCGGGATGCGGGTCTGTTTCGTTTGAGACAGTGATAGCAGAAAGCGATGTTATTTCTATACACGTGCACCTTAGCGAAGAAACGAAGAGTCTTTTTAATGAGGCTGTATTGCAGGGCATGAGGTCGGAAGCATATCTCATTAATACCTCTCGCGGCGAAATTGTAGATGAGGCGGCGGTGCTCAAGGCTTTGCGAGAAAAAAAAATCGCGGGTTACGCGGCTGATGTGCTCGCCAATGAGCTCAACTTTCCAGCCGGTGTCATCCGCGACAATGATTTAGTGACATACAGCAAACAACATGCTAATTGTATCATTGTGCCGCATATTGGTGGCATGACATACGAGTCACGTAAAGCAACGGATATTTTTATCGCAAAAAAGCTGATTTCACACATTTTGCGCACCGCTAAACCCCGCCGTGCAAAATAATCGTTCGAACCGTCTTCAACAGAATCACCGCATCCAGAAAAATGGAGCGGTTTTTGATATAGTACAAATCGTACTGCAGTTTTTTTACCGTATCTTCCACCGACGGGCTGTGGTACTCGCCGCAGATTTGGTCCCAGCCGGTCGCGCCCGGCAAAATCAGGGTGCGCTCGTTGTAGAAGGGGATTTCAGTTTGCAGGGCGCGCGCGATTTCGGGCCGCTCGGGCCGCGGGCCGATAAAACTCATGTCGCCTTTCATGATGTTGATAACCTGCGGCAGTTCGTCAAGGCGGGTTTTGCGCAAAAACCGGCCGAAACGCGTAATGCGCGAATCATTGGAGACAGTCGGATGGCGCGTGTTGCCCTCCTCAACCATGGTGCGGAATTTATGCAGCCGGATGACGCGATTATTTTTTCCCAAGCGATTCTGCCGATAGAAGGCCGGGCCGCGGCTCTCAAAAATAATCATTAAACCGACAATGGGCCACAACGGCAGGGTAACAAAAAAAAGCAGCAGGGCAAAAATAATGTCGCAGATGCGTTTGAATTTATCGTACCACAGCTTGCCGCCCTCGTTTAAATTTTCCAAAAACCACATGTGGTTGAGCGAAGTTACCGGCACCTTGCCCATGATTTTTTCATAAAAATGGGAAATGCTCATGAAGTTGATGCCCAAGTGCAAGGTGGCAAAAAGCTGGACGCGGACATCGCTGGATTTTTGCACGTCAGCGGCGAGCACCACCAAAGAAATATTTTTTTCAATAAAGATTTTTTTTAAATCGGCAGTATCTTTGTAAACGGCGGCGGTGTAGAGCCCGCGTTCCGGCAGGTCCTGGTCAGTCATAACGCAGGCAACGTGAAAACCCAGATGCGGATAGTTATGGAAGCGCTGGATGAGTTCCAGCGCCTGCTCGTTGCAGCCGACAAAGGCAAGGTTGTTTTTGGGCAGAATTGATTTCAGTAAAATATTGTAAGCTTGCCGCCAGAGAATAAAAAGCAGGGCGGTTATGGCGATGTCCAAGAGCAGATTGGTTTTGGGCGCGATGTTGATTTGCGGGTTGAGGTAAAAAAAGGCGGCGCCCAGCAAAAAGTTAATGACGAGCGCCTGCGCGGTGGCGGCAAAAAAGTGCGCGTTGTTTGCGGCGAGCGTCAGGTCGTAGAGGTTGGTGATATAGAAAATCACCAGCCAGACGACAAAAATCGCCGTGAACGGCCAGAGGTGCTGGTGCCAGAGCAGTTCGCTGGGCCACTGCCCGTAGCGCAGAGCCAGCGTCGCATATAGCGACAGGTACAAGATAACAATGTCGCCGGCGAAGAGCACGTATTTTTTGAGACGAAAAGTTGCGTTGTTCATGACTTTGATTATAGGAGGTTTTGGGCAAAATTGCAAGTAAAAAGCCGCCCGCAGAAAAATAACCCACGGGCGGCGCATGACTTTTCGTTATTTTTACATCAATGATCTTATATATTTTTGCTCCTCCTTTTCTTGCCTTCGTACAAGAATGTTTGCTCCAATTTTTACCACATCATCAAACCACTTTCGATGCCATTTTGGCCAACCGCTTATCAGACATGATAGGGGCATAGTCAAAGTTCTGATCGGAACTCTATACCATGCGTGCCAGCTATAGAACCATTTCATTATTTGAGTCGGCCCTTTTTGCAGCTGTTCTAATGTCATATCGTTCGGCCGGTAGCAGGCAAATTCTCCGCTATAACGGTCCCAGCCTACTTGACCGAGAGGAAACAGTTGATTTGCTTTCTCCAAGCGGTCTCGTAGTTTTGAACCTATCAGTGGTATCGGATGCATGATCTGGATAGTGTCAATTCGGCTGTTTTTGATAAATTTTTTAAAGAGCCGAATTCTCGTTCTAAAATCAATAAGTTCTACACCAGGCGGCAGCGGGTAACCAAAAATAAACATCCCGTGCACTGAGAAATTTTTAACCCACATTTTAGTGTGCGCCAACATTTTGGCGACCGTAGTGCCCTTATGCATTGCTTTGAGTTCAGTGTCAATCGGGGACTCAAAGCCGATGCAGACGACCGCAACTCCAGCTTCTTTCATAGCTATCAGGAGTTCAGTGTCTTCGGCAGCAGCCAGGCGAACTTGCACTGTAAATTTTAATTTTTTTCCAAATCGATTTTTAATCAGTTGGAAAAATTCCAGATAGCCATTCCGGTCTTCTTCAAGCCGGTCGTCGGCTATGAAGAAACTTTTTGCTTTTCTCGTTTCCACAAGCCAACAAACTTGCGCAAAAAGATGAGCGGCTGATGACCAGCGGGGAGCTTCATTTACAGTGCAGAATTCGCATTTCATTTTGCAGCCACGAATTCTGCTGATAGGGTATATTTTGATTTTTTTGGCGAATCGTAACAAGCCAAAGTCGGGGACAGGAATCGTTTCTAAATTCGGCGCAGTTCTTTTGATAATCCCCGCTAGCTTTCCATTGTTTTCAATGTCTTGTAGTATTTCCAAAATAACATTCTCTCCCTCATCCACAACGACAACATCAAAACCATGGTCAAGTGATTCTTGCGGAGCAAAGCTGACGTGTCGGCCTCCGGCGATAGTGAGAACGCCAAGATTTTTATATATTTGGGCAATTTTCCACGCGCGTGGCATTGTGCTTGACAGTCCACAGTAGACCCCGATAGCATCAGCCGGAGTTTGCTGTTGTAAGGCTGTGTGGTCAACTTTTCCTTCTGGCGTTCTTGGGCCGATGTAGTTATTTTCATCAATAACTTCCGCCCGCCACCCAGGTAGAAACTGGTTGACTACAGTTGCGATAACAACTGCGCCGAGGGCAGTTATTTTTTTGTGAAACCGATTGAATATTCCAGCATACGGAAAGGCCGGAATAATCATGCGAAATAGCCTCGTTTTTTGGATGGTAATCACAGCGGCTCTCCTTTTCTTATTTTTTAATGAACAAAATAAAGAACAATGAATAGTAATCAAAATTATACCTGTTTTTGTTTATTTGTCTAATGATAATACTGTGGATTGCTTGAAACTATTATCTCACTCTGCTACACTATACTCATATGTCAGGAACAGAAAAGTTCACCTTCAACTGGCCGTTTTTCGGCAATACGCACATCATTGATTTTTTGCAGCGCAGCATTGAAAACAACCGGCTGGCGCACTTTTACATTTTCGCCGGCGCGCGGAACGTGGGCAAGTTAAGCGCGGCGCGGCAGTTTGCCGGCTCACTGCTCTGTGAAAATTTTGCCAACGGCAGAGGAGCACTGCCCTGCGGCGAGTGCGCCGCCTGCCGGCAGTTTGGCCAAAACCGGCACAGCGACGTTGTCTGGCTTGAGCGCATTGCGGACAAAAAAAACATTTCAATTGAACAGGTGCGCGAATTCATTCGCGCCATGCACATGGGTACTTTTATGGGGCAGCGGAAGGCGGGGATTATCAAAGATGCCGATACCTTGAGCGTTGAGGCCGCGAATGCGCTTTTAAAAACACTGGAGGAGCCGAGCGGCAAGGTGACGATGATTTTGCTGACCGCGCTGCCCGAGCGTCTGCCGGCAACGATTCTCTCGCGCGCGCAAGTGCTGCGTTTTCTGCCGGCGCCGGCGGGAGACATTTATGACTATTTAGTGCGCGAACACAAAGCCGGACGTGACGTGAGCCGCCGGCTGTCGCGTCTGTGCCTGGGGCGGCCGGCGCTGGCGGTAAAGCTGTGGGAAGATAAAGAATTTTTAAAAAAAGCAGACGAGGCGCGTCAAATTTTTTTCCGGCTGGTGCAATCGCAGAGCACCGAGCAGTTCAGTCTCATCGCCGATTTGCTTAAACAGAATAAAGATACTGACGCGCGCACGCAGGCCGGAGAAATTTTGGAATGGTGGCAGGTGGCCCTGCGCGACCTTTTGCTAACGCGCGTTGGCGCTCAAGATGTGGCCGCTGGCGAAGGCGCGGCGGAAATTTCAGATAATACATTGCCTCTGGAGCGTATTATGCGCTTGGCGCGAGCTTTGCGTACAGCTGAAATCTACCTGCAGGCCAACGTGCAGCCGGCCGCGGCACTGGAGTCGGTAGCGCTGTGTGTTTGAAATAATAACTTTACCCAATATGATTTTATATAAAAAATATGCCACGATGGCCGCGCTTTTTATTGCGGCAATTACGTTAACGGGCTGCACTATCAGCTTTGAGGGTTCCGACAGCGGGCAGGTCAGCACCGACGGCGGCGTGTACAAGAGCGCCACGAGCGGCGCGACCTGGAAACAGACAGCCGCCATTGCGACGGTGAGCGGCCGGCCGGTTTTATTCAACAATGAAAGTATTCTTGCGCTCGCCATTGACCCGCAGGATAGCCAGGCAGTTTACGCAGGTACGGAGAGCGGGGGACTGCTCTACTCCTATGACGGCGGCGCGAGTTGGAACATTGCGCGAGATCTGGGGAAACGCCGCGTGCAGGCGATTGCCGTCAATCCCATTGACAAGTGCATTGTGTTGGTTGCCAGTGAAAACAGAATTTTTAATACTGTTGACTGCGCCCGCAACTGGGACGAGGTGTATTTTGACAACAATACCAGCATTCAGATTTCAGATATCGCCTTCAGCCCCAGCCAGGAAAACGTTATTTTCGCCGGCACCTCGCGCGGCGAGGTTATCGGCAGCAGCGACCGGGGGCTGTCGTGGAAAGTGCTCAAGCGTTTCAGTGATTCGCGGCGCAGCGCCGACAACGCGATTACAAGTCTCGCGGTCAGTGAGAAAAATCCCCGTTTGATTTGGGCGGCGACCGCCGGCAGCGGCGTGTACCGTTCAACGGACAGCGGCGCAAACTGGCAGGGATTTGTGGACGCGTTCAATGCCATTGACAGCCGCAACGCGCTCAAGGTTTCTGATATCGTACTCGGACAAGCAGACGGCAAGACCGTTGTCGCCGCCACCGCGGTCGGACTACTGCGCAGTTTGGATGGCGGCGAACACTGGCATCTGCTGGATTTGATTCCGCCTAAAGATAAAATCGCCATCAATGCGGTTGCTGTTTTTGCCGGAGATTCCAGCCGCATTTACTACGCGACCAATACGTCGTTTGGCTGGACCGGCGACGCCGGCAAAACCTGGTCGTCAAAAAAACTCCCTTCCGGCCGCCGCGGCGTGGCCGTAGCGGTTGACTACGACAGCGCCGATGTCGTATACTTGGGAGTTCAAGCGGTTAAAAAGTAATATAATTATATGAATCAATATATTCAAAAACACAAAAGTAATTTGGACGAGGTAGTCGCTTTTTTTAAAAAAGACATTGCGTCTATTCGCACTGGCCGGGCCAATCCGGCGATGTTTGACGGCGTTATGGTGGAATCTTATGGAACCAAAGCACCGCTGCAGCAGGTTGGAAATATTGCCGTGGTTGACGCGCGCTGTTTAACCATTACCCCCTGGGACAAAAATACGCTCAAAGAAATTGAAAAAGGCATCGTTGCAGCCGATTTGGGCATCAGTCCGGTGAATGAGGGCGACAAAATCCGCGTGAGTATTCCCCAGCCGACCGAGGAGGATCGCAAAAACCGCGTAAAAAAATTGCATGAGAAGTTAGAAGTGGCCAAAATCAAAGTGCGCGGCGTGCGCGATGAAATCAAGGAAGCAATTGAGCAGGCGCAAAAGAACAAAGACATCGCCGAAGACGACAAATTTCGTTTCCTGAAAGAAATGGAAGAAGAGGTAAAAAAATATAACGATGTATTGCAGGCGGCTGTAGATATAAAAGAGAAAGAGATAATGACCATCTGAAATTTCTAATGACTAATTTTTAATTTCTAATCAATGTCTAAGTTCCAAAAATATTAGAAATTAGTAATTGTTTATGTTTACCACTCTCATCACATTCATCATCATTTTAGGCATCCTGGTCTTCGTGCACGAACTGGGGCATTTTTGGACTGCCAAAAAATTAGGACTTACTCCCAAAGAATTCGGCTTCGGCTTTCCGCCGCGCATTTTTGGCATACAGAAAATCAAAGGCGTTCAGCGGAGTTTGCGAGAGCAGTCTGAGGATATAGAGATTTCAGCTGATGCTGAGGGTGTGCGTGAATCAGTATCAGTATCATCCGTCACTGAAACGCAAAATTTCAGCCGGTGGCGGATGGTAACCGGTGCCGCTGCATTAGAACGAGAGGGAGAGGAAATAACAGAGGCGGGAACTATTTATTCCCTAAACTGGCTGCCGCTGGGCGGCTTTGTCAACATCGGTGAAGATGAAGAGGCCGGCAATGACCCGCGCCATTTCAAAAATCAAAAGCCATGGAAGCGCGTCGTAATTCTATCAGCCGGCGTTGCGATGAATTTAGCAGTTGCCGCGGTTTTCATCACCTGGGGTTTTATGCTCGGTTTGCCGCAAACACTGGACGAGGTACCGGCCGGCGCCCATATCCGCGAACGGCATGTGCAGATTTTGCAGGTTTTACCAGGCAGTCCCGCCGAGCAGGCGGGGTTGCAAATGGGAGACGTGATTGCCAGCATTGACGGCCAGACGTTTACGAGCGAAGCTGGAGTGCAGGACTACGTTGCCGGCAAAGCCGGAGAAACGCTGACGTACGACATCAGGCGCGGCAGCGAGGAGATGAAAATTCCCATCACCCTCACGAAGCTTGCTTCCACCGGCGAGGCCGGCGCCGGCATCGCCATTGCCGAAACTGGCATTGTCAGCCTGCCGTGGTATCGCGCAATTTGGGAGGGCATCAAAGCAACCGTTATTATGACGTGGTTTATTATCACCGCCTTCGTTGCGCTGCTGTATAAGCTTCTGGCCGGCGCCGGCGTTTCCGCCGATATTGCCGGACCGGTCGGCATCGCGGTTATGACCGGGCAGGTGGCGCGCTTAGGTTTTGTGTACTTGTTGCAGTTTGCCGCAATGCTTTCCATCAACTTAGCCATTATAAACTTTCTGCCGTTTCCGGCGCTTGACGGCGGGCGGGTAGTGTTTGTCATCATTGAAAAGATTCGCGGCCGCGCGGTTTCGGAAAAGTTAGAGACAGCTTTGCACAACATAGGATTCGTACTATTAATACTCCTTGTGTTAGGTGTAACTTATAGAGACGTGCTAAGATTTTGGAATTAGCCCTACAAATTTACAAATAGTTAGTTAGACAGTATTTGTATATTTGTAAAAGATTTGTAATTTGTAGGGATGATTCAAAAGTTTTTTAACTCAAAAATAAACAGCATCACGTCAGCGGCAATCATTGTAGCGGCGGCCTCGGTAGCCAGCCGTTTTTTGGGTATTTTCCGCGACCGTATCTTGGCCTCAGAATTCGGCGCTGGCAATGTGCTGGACATGTACTATGCGGCTTTTCGCGTGCCGGATTTGATTTTCAACCTGCTGGTCTTGGGCGCACTCTCGGCCGGGTTTATTCCCATTTTTACCGAGCTGTGCCAGCGCCGGATATCGTTTCATTTTTTTTGTTTTGGCAAAAAAAAGTGCCAGGATGAAGCCTGGTACGTGGCAAACGCGGTACTGAATGTGCTGGGTATCAGTTTAGTCATCCTCTCAGCCGTGCTGGCAATTTTTGCGCCGCTTCTGATGCATCTCATTACGCCCGGTTTTGATGATGCCAAACTTGCCACAACGGTTGTGCTCACGCGTATCATGTTTATTTCGCCTTTTCTTTTGGCTTTAAGTTCGGTTATCGGCGGCATTTTGCAGTCGTTCAAACGCTTCTTTGTGTATTCGCTGGCGCCGATTATGTATAACATCGGCATTATCATCGGCGCGCTGTATTTTGTGCCGGTCTGGGGCGTCTACGGACTTGCTTACGGCGTAGTGCTGGGCGCTTTTTTACATCTCATTGTGCAGATACCCACGGCCGTCAGCTTAGGGTACCGCTGGCAGCCGGTATTGAGCGTAACACATCCGCGGGTGCGGGAAATTATTAAGATGATGGTGCCGCGCACCTTGAGTCTAGCCATCACGCAAATTAACTTGGTCGTTACCACCATTATCGCCTCAACGCTTGCGGCCGGCAGTCTGACGGTTTTTAATTTGGCCAATAATTTGCAATCCTTTCCGGTGGGCATTTTCGGCATCTCGTTTGCCATTGCCGCTTTTCCCACCTTGGCCGGGTACGCGGCCAGCCGCGAGCTTTTGATTAAAAATTTTTCCCGCGTTCTGCGTCAGATTATTTTTTTCATCCTGCCGGCGACCGTGCTGCTCCTGACCCTGCGCGCGCAAATTATCCGCGTCATTTTGGGCGCCGGCGCGTTCAGCTGGGAGGATACGATTTTGACCATTAACACGCTGACGTATTTTTCCCTGAGCCTGTTCGCGCAGGCCACGCTGCCGCTTTTGGTACGGATGTTTTACGTGCAAAAAGATTCCAAAACGCCCTTTGTCATCGGTTTGGTTTCGGCTTTCGTCAACATTGCCTTGAGCTGGTATTTCGCCCGCCGCTTTGGCGTGGCCGGTCTGGCGCTGGCGTTTTCAGTGGCAAACATCGTCAATTTCGCCCTGCTCTGGCTGATGCTCAAAATTGATCTGGGCGAGCTGGATGAATGGCACATTCTGTTTGCGACATTGAAGATTTCGTTTGCAAGCCTCGGCGCGGGCATTGCCGTGCAGGCTATGAAGTTTGTTATCGTACCCTACATTGACATGACGCGTTTCTGGGGCGTTTTGACACAGGGACTTACGGCCGGCATGACAGGTATTGTTGTCTTCGTTCTGTTTGCCTGGCTGACGCGTTCCGAAGAGCTGGAAAATTTATGGCGTTCAATCGCGGCCAGAACCAAGCGCGAAAAAATTGAAACCGAAGATCGGGGCGAGGCACGGGGAATATAGAAGTTTGCAGTAAGAATGTAACATTGTTGAATATGCAAATTGGATTTTCAACGTCAAGTTTTTATACAATGCCGGAGGTTGATACTAAACGGGCTATTTCCGTGTCCCGTGAATTAGGATGCGAAGTTATTGAGTTAAGCGCCAGCCGGCCGAATCGCATTGAGTGGCTCAAGCAACTGAAACGACAGGACATTGCCGGATTCTCTTTTATTTCTATCCACACTCCCAATGCTCAGAGGATGGCGGTGTTGAGCAAAAAAGAGCGACATGAGTTACTGTCCGTTTTTGCCGACGCGAGCCAGCGGCTGAACGTTGACCGCGTCTTGTTTCATCCCGGCGAGTGGCTGGGGGATTACAGTATTTTAAAAAATTATAATATGCCCGTTACCATTGAAAACATGGATTGCCGCAATGAAATTGGTACGACGGTGGAGAGCATGCGGGAGATATTGGCGCGCGGGGATTTCAAAATGACGCTTGATTTAAATCATTGCTATACACATGATAAGACGATGCAGCTGGCACACGATTTTTACAACGCTTTTGCTGACAGAATCTCTCACTTCCATCTGAGTGATTTTAATGAAACTCTGCCGGTTGATGACCCGTCGCACTGGCATAATTCTTTTTTTAAGTGTAAAAATAATATAATTTTGGAAAACATTCCCAGTTTTGATGTGCCGATAATTCTAGAAGAATCTTTGCTTAATGGAGAAGAAGCAAAAATCGAGCTGGAGTATTTAAAAAATTTTTTTAAATAAAATAATATGCCAAACAAAAAAGACACCAAGCAAATAGTAAAAAATTTTTACGGCGCGATAGCCAAAGGCAGTAGTTGCAGCTGCAATTGCGGCTGCGGCAATAACATGAAAGAGGAAATTTCTAAACAAATCGGCTATTCCAGCGAAGAAATCAACGCCGTGCCGGAAGCGAATTTAGGCCTTGGCTGCGGCAATCCTCTCGCCTTAGGTCAAATAAAATCTGGTGATGTTATATTAGATTTAGGTTCGGGCGCGGGATTTGACTGCTTTTTAGCCGCGAAAAAAACAGGTGAGTCGGGCAAAGTAATCGGCGTTGATATGACGGAAAGTATGATAATAAAGGCCAAAAGCAACGCGGAAAAATATGGTTATAAAAATGTTGAATTTCGGCTCGGCGATATTGAAAATTTGCCGATTAACGATAATTCCGTTGATGTTATAATCAGCAACTGCGTGATAAATCTCGCGCCGGATAAACTGGCGGTCTTTAAAGAAGCCAAACGGGTATTAAAACCGGAGGGAAAAATGTACGTGTCGGACATTGTTTTACTAAAAGAATTGCCGGCAGAAATCAAAAACAACGAGGAATTAATTGCCGGCTGTGTTGGCGGCGCGCTGTTAAAAGACGAGTATTTAGAAATCATCAAAGACGCCGGGTTGCAGGCAGAAGTTTTAGGCGAAGATAAAGACATCAGCAAAAAGCAGTATAACGGGATGCCGCTAGAGAGTTTGAAGTTAGTAGTGAGGAAATGAAGAATTGGAAAAACGGATAGTCACTGCGTCACAGCAGGAAGTAAAGTTATTTTATGAATAACATCAGAAATTTTTGCATAATCGCGCACATTGATCACGGCAAGTCCACGCTGGCTGACCGCATGCTTGAAATTACCCATACCGTTGATAAGCGCAAAATGAAGGCGCAAATTTTGGACAGTATGGAGCTGGAGCGCGAACGCGGCATTACCATAAAATTGCAGCCGGTCACCATGGACCACAACGGCTACCAGTTGAATTTGATAGATACGCCCGGACACGTTGATTTTTCCTACGAAGTTTCCAGAAGTTTAGCGGCCGTGGAAGGCGCGGTGCTCTTGGTAGACGCTACGCAGGGCATTCAGGCGCAGACGCTGGCAAATTTGTATCTGGCGATAGAGCAGAATCTGGAAATTATTCCGGTGGTGAATAAAATTGATTTACCCGCCGCTGATGTTAAAGGCACGAAAGAAAGTTTGGCAAAATTATTGGGTTGCGCGCCGGAAGAAATAATTGAAGCCAGCGGCAAAACCGGTCAGGGGGTTGAAGCAATTTTGCAGGCGGTGATTGAGCGCGTGCCCGCTCCGGTAGAGACGCATGGCAATGCGTCTCTACAAAATAAACCTTTGCGCGCCTTGATTTTTGATTCCATTTTTGACGAATATCGGGGAGTGGTTGCGTATGTGCGCATCGTGGACGGACAGCTTAAAAAAGGCGAAAAAATAAAAATGGTTACCACGAAATATGAAAGTGATGCCATTGACGTGGGAGTTTTTAAGCCGGACTACCGGTCAACCGGTGAATTAAAAACCGGACAAATCGGCTATATTGTTACAGGGCTAAAATCAGTGGAAGAGTGCAAAGTCGGCGATACCGTAACATTACACAAAGAACAGGTAGAGGCTCTGTCCGGCTACAAAGAGGTCAAACCCATGGTTTTTGCCGGCGTTTTTGCCAAAGAGGGCAATGAGTACGAGGAACTGCGCGAGGCCATCGGCAAACTCAAGCTCACCGATGCGGCCCTGCAGTATGAGCCGGAACATTCGCAAGCGCTGGGTTTTGGTTTTCGTTGCGGCTTTTTGGGACTTTTGCATCTGGAAATAATGCAAGAACGCCTGCGCCGTGAATTTAATTTGGCCTTAGTGGTAACCACGCCATCGGTCGCTTACCATTTACTCAAAACGGACGGCACGGACATGATTGTTCGTTCCGCTTTGGATCTGCCCGACCCTTCCCAGATAGCGGAGCTGAAAGAGCCGTGGGTAACGCTTGACGTGATAAGCCCCAAAGAATACCTGGGCGGCATCATGAGTTTGGTGACGGAAAAACGCGGCGACTATGTCAATACCGAATACCTTGACGATACCCGCGTGGTTTTGCACTACCAGATGCCCATGTCTACCATTCTGACCGACTTTTATGATAAAATAAAAAGCGCCACCTCCGGCTACGCCTCCATCAACTACGAGTTTTTAGATTACCGGCCGGCCGAGGTTTTGCGGCTGGACATATTGGTGGCCGAAGAGCCGGTTGAATCGCTTGCGACAATAGTGTATAAAGATGAGGCGTTCAGGCGCGGCAAAGAAATCGTCAATGCGCTGAAAGAAACCCTGCCGCGCCAGCAGTTTGTTCTGAAAATCCAGGCGGCGATTGGCGGCAAGGTGATTGCGGCCGAGCGCGTTTCCGCCCTGCGCAAAGACGTTACGGCCAAGCTCTACGGCGGCGACGTGTCGCGCAAGCGCAAGCTCTTGGAAAAACAAAAGAAGGGTAAAAAGAAAATGATGTCTTTGGGCAAAGGCAAAGTGGATATTCCGACCGAAGCATTCTTAAAAGTTTTAAAAACATAACATATGCTGACAACATCGAAACGCGCTAATACTATTATCGCATCCCCCATCAGAAAGTTTCTGCCGCTGATGCGGGCGGCTGAACAGCGCGGGGTAAAAGTATTCAAACTGAACGTGGGCGACCCGGACATTGCGCCGCCGCGGTTGCTTTTTGCTACGATTAAAAAATACCATCAGCCGAATTTGGGCTATGCGCCCTCGCCGGGCATTAGCGAGCATGTGGAAGCCTGGGCAGCATATTACCGAAAGTTTAAAGTCGAGCTACAGCCGGCAAACATTATTCCGACAGTTGGCGGGGCTGAAGCGATTCTTTTTTCCCTGCTGGCGGTGGCTGACCCGGGCGATGAAGTAATTGTCTTTGAGCCGTTTTACGCGAGTTACAAGGCGTTTGCCGCTATGTCTTCCGTTAAGCTTGTGCCGGTGACGCTAAGGGTGGAAAATAATTTTGCTTTGCCGGCGGCAGCGGAGCTGGAAAAGAAAATAACCAAAAAGACCAGAGCCATCGTCGTCATTAATCCAAACAATCCCAGCGGCACGGTGTGGGGAGAGAAAGAATTGCAGAGCATTATTGCTCTTGCCCGGAAACATAATCTCTTTGTCATCTGTGACGAAACCTACCGTGAAATCGTTTTTGAACAAAAGCCGTTCAGCATTTTGCGTATCCCGGCTGCCAAACAGTGCGCCATTGTCGTTGACAGCGCCTCCAAACGGTTTTCCGCGCCCGGTGCGCGCATCGGCTGCGTGGCGAGTTTGAACGCCGACATTATGGCCGCGCTGTTAAAATTTGCCATGGCGCGGCTGTCCGCGCCGACGCTTGAACAGTACGGCCTTATCCCGCTTCTAAAAAATTCCACCGGCTACACGGCAAAAATTACCGCTGAGTACAAAAAGCGCCGCGACGTTGTGTTCAGCGCTTTGCAGGAGATGCCCGGCGTTACCTGCCGCCGGCCGCAGGGCGCGTTTTACCTCATTGCCAAACTGCCGGTTGCAGACTCTGAAGATTTTGTTAAATTCATGCTGAGCGAATTTAATTATAAAAATAAAACAGTCATGGTTACGCCGGCCGCGGATTTTTATATGACAAAAGGCTTGGGCCGAAATGAAATCAGAATCGCCTACGTTCTAAACGTAAAAGAATTAAAAGAAGCGATGGATATTTTAAAGAGGGGACTGGCGCAATATTTAGAAAAAAAATAACGTAACGTTATGAGCCGCAAAATACCGGCCACCATGGCCACACAACATCCAGACAATGCCTGCGCGCCGTACTGGGAGCGCGACGGCGACGGTTTTATTTCCACGCACGAGGAGGTGGCGGAATGCTACACGTCTTTTCATGATTTAGGCTGCGAGGAGTTTATGTGGGATTGGGAGGGGAAGTACGTTGACGAAGCCGTCGTTGATAAATTGTTCCACTCCTATCACGATTATTTTAAAAAAAATCAATTGGGCAAGGACAAATTTTTAACCTTTCGCATTCCCAACATCTGGCATGAAAAAGGCTATGGTTTGGCGCGCGCGCTCATGGGCATCCTGACCGCGGAAAGTTTTGCCGCTGATTTAGGGCTGCACACGCCGCCGCTCTTTGAGGTGATTTTACCCATGACCGACAAGGCAGAAAATATCATCTATATTCAGGATACTTTTACCAAGCTCGCCAAGTTCAAATGCAAACTGTTTGAGCAAAAATGCAATTTTAGTTACTTAAATGTTTTGCCGCTTTTGGAAGGAGTTGATGACTTGCTGAACGCGCGGCCGCTGTTGGACAAATATTTACAACTGCACAAAAAAAAGTACCGCCAAAAGCCTTCGTACCTGCGCCTGCACATTGCCCGCAGCGACCCGGCGTTGAATGCGGGACTCGTGCCGGCAGTTGTCGCGGGCAAAGCCGCGCTCTCCGCGTATCATCGTTTTGGCAAAGACAACGGCATTGAGGTGTATCCGGCCATCGGCGTAGGGACCCTGCCGTTTCGCGGCAGTCTGTCGCCCGCGCGCATTGAGGATTTTTTGTCCGAGTACGCGGGCATGCGCACCGTCTACATTCAGTCGGCCTTTCGTTACGATTTTCCCCTGACGCAGGTAAAACAGGCGATTGCGGCCTTGAATGAGAAATTGCAAAAGACGCCGGTCACGATATATAAAGAAGCTGAATTAGCGGAGATACGGGTTATCTGCGATGCGTTCAAACGGCCATACCGAAAAACGGTTGAAAAATTGGCAAATACGATTAACAAGCTGTCTGAGCAGGTACCTTCGCGGCGCGAGCGCAAACTGCACGTGGGACTGTTTGGCTACTCACGCGGCATCGGCAAAAAGCGTCTGCCGCGCGCCATCCCGTTCACGGCTATTTTATATTCATTAGGCGTGCCGCCCGAACTCATCGGCACAGGCAGGGGACTTTCGGCCCTGGCCAAAAAGGGAATTGCCGTTGAAAAGTATTATGTTAATTTTAAAAAAGACATCTTGTGGGCCGGCAGGTTTTTGAATAAGGAAAATTTACAGAAATTCACGCGCCTGAACAGCGCCTGGGCCGGCGTGCAGGAAGATATTGTGCTCTTGGAGAAGTATTTCGGCGTTGAACTCGGTCCGCAGGGCAACGGCGATTTTATTCACCGTAACATCTCTTCCACGACGTTTTATCTCTGGCGCGCGCGTCGGCCTATTGCCGCCGAGATTATGGAGTCGGGAAAAATTCGCCGGAGCTTGGGTTAATTTTTTTAAAAAATATGAAGAAAAAAGCCGTTAAGAAATTGATAACCAACATCATTTTCGCCATCATGATTTTTGCCATGCTGCTGTTTACGGTGTTGCCGTTATTCTATTAGCTTCCACGAACCTACAAACAATTTACAAATATACAAACCAAATGTTATGAAATGTTAAAAGGACGGTTTGTAGATTTGTAAATTGTTTGTAGGTTCGTGGGAATGGGAAATAGATATGAAAAGGTGGAAAGTCATAGAAAGTAAAATTAAAGCAGATAAATTGCAATCATTACCGGATATGAATCCGGTTGTTTTGCGATTGCTGGAGCAGCGGGGGTTTTCCGCCGCAGAAGCCGAAAAGTTTTTAGCGCCGGATTACGCGGCGCAGCTGCACGACCCCTTTTTATTCCGCGACATGACGGCGGCGGTTGCATTGATTTTTAAACATTTGCAAGCAGGCAATAAAATTACCGTTTATGGCGACTACGACGCGGATGGCGTTACTGCCACCGCCGTTATGTTCAAAGTGCTGAATTTTTTAATGATGCGCCAAAGGTTTCCGAAACCTCAAAAAGGTTTCGGAAACCTTATAGACGTCTACATTCCGCACCGCGAGAGCGAAGGCTACGGGCTGAATATCAAATCCGTAGAACAAATCGCCGCGGGCGGCAGCAAGCTCATCATCACCGTTGACGGCGGCATCCGTAGTGTGAATGAAGTGGTACGCGCCAAAGAATTGGGATTGGACGTTATCATTACCGACCACCACGAGCCAGGAGAAGAAGTTCCTGATTGCTTGATTATAAATCCTAAAATTCAAGGAGAGACGTATCCGTTTAGCGGTCTGGCCGGTGTCGGCGTGGCGTTTAAAGTCGCGCAGGCGTTGTTGACCTCACCCCCGCCTTCGCTAAAGCTACGGTGGACAAGCCCAACCCCTCCCCTTGGTAAGGGGAGGGAGCACGAGGTTTTTCTAAAATGGCTCTTGGACTTAGTTGCCATTGGCACCATTGCAGATCTGATGCCCTTGGTTGATGAAAATCGCGTGTTGGCAGCGTACGGGTTGGTTGTGTTGAATAAAACGTCACGCATTGGTTTGCGCAAACTCATTGCCGTGGCGCAGTCCGGTGTGGACAAAAACGGAAATACGCGTGAAATTGACGCCTGGCAAATCGGCTTTCAGCTCGCGCCGCGTCTGAACGCGGCCGGGCGGCTTGACCACGCCAACAGCGCCTACCGTTTGCTTGCGACCGAAGATGAAAAAGAAGCGGCAACCATTGCCGAGCAGTTGAACAAAACAAACATTGAGCGACAAAACATAACTCAGAAAATTTTTGAGTACGCCGATACGCAGGTGCATCCAGATGATAAAATTTTGTTTGCCGTCTGGCCCCACCTCTCCCTCGCCCGCATCGCTACGCGAAGCGTTGCGAGCGGGCCTAACCCCTGCCTACCGGACAGGCAGGTCTCTCCTTGCCAAGGAGAGGGGAACCATGCGACCGTGGGAGCGTCTCCCTCTCCTTACCAAGGAGAGGGCGGGGGTGAGGTTTGGCCGGCCGGCATTATGGGATTAGTCGCCGGCAAACTAACCGAGAAATACTACCGGCCGGCGCTCGCCATCACACAGAAAGAAAATGGCAACGGGAAAAAAGAAATTGTCGGCAGTGCGCGCAGCATTCCCGAGTTTAACGTGACGGCAATGCTTGAGGAGTGCGCCGAATTTTTGACCAATTTCGGCGGGCACAAGCAGGCTGCCGGTTTTTCCCTCACCCCCCAGCCCCCTCTCCCCGAGGGCGAGGGGGAGATCAATTTGGAAAAATTTTTGGTGAAGGCGCGGGAAATCGCAAACCGCGCATTGAAAGACACGGAGCTCGTGCCGACATTGGAAATTGACATAGAAATAAATTTTGCCGACATCAGCGATGAATTGCATGAGGCGCTGAATAAACTGCGGCCGTTCGGCGCGGGCAATGCCCAGCCGAAATTTTTAAGTAAAAATTTGCAGGTCGTCAATGTTACGAACATGGGCGCTGAAGGCCAGCACCTCAAATTGCGCCTCTTGCAGAGCGGCAAGTTTTTTGACGCCGTCGCTTTTAGCATTTCTGATGAATGGAAGAAGATAAAGATGGGAGATAAAATTGACCTGGTTTATTATGTGGATATGAATGAGTGGAATGGTTTAAAAAATATACAATTAAAAATAATTGACATTAAAATTCATGAATAGCAAGAAATTCATCATCCACACTGACGGCGGCGCGCGCAACAACCCCGGTCCGGCTGGCATCGGCTGTACCCTCACCCCCCAGCCCCCTCTCCCGCGGGGCGAGGGGGAGATTAAAATTTCCGAATACATCGGCGAAACGACTAATAATCAGGCAGAGTACAGAGCGGTTTTACGCGCCATGGAAGAAGCGAAGAAACTCGATGCCGAAGAGTTGGAATTTTATTTAGATTCCGAATTGGTGGTACGTCAGCTGAACCGCGAGTACAAAGTAAAAAGCAAAGAGCTCGCACCGCTGTTTATGAAAATTTACAATCTCTCCCAGCAGTTTAAAAAAGTTACCTTCACGCACGTTATGCGCGAACGTAATAAAGAAGCGGACCGGCTCGTGAACGAAGCAATTGATAGACGCAGCTGATTTGTTGTATACTATAGCTATGCGCATCCGCGGGGCACGCTATCAGAGCGTCGTACAAATTTTTTTTTCCAAAGCAAAACTGATTGTTATTATCGGTTTTATTTTGTTGGCGCTGATAGCAGTTCCGCTGGTCCGAAAAATCAATCAAAAGCGCGCCTTAGACAGCGAAATTCAGGTGTTATCCGAGCAGGCCACGCGCCTGGAACAGAAAAACAGCGATTTACAGGATGTCATGGGCTATCTGGAGAGCAGCGGTTTTGCCGAAAAAGAAGCGCGTCTGAATTTGGATTTGAAAAAACCCGGCGAGCAGGTGGTGGTTATCAAAGGAAACAGAAACGCAACCAGCACGGCGGAAAATACGAACTCAGTGTTCAGCGTTCCCGGTCTGGACAAAGCAGTCGCGGCGCTGTACGTTTCCAACGCACAGCGCTGGCGGAATTATTTTTTCGGCGTACGTTAATTTTACAAAATTTTTTTCCATGCCCCAGTATCTTGACGGTGTCAAAAGAGTAAAAAAACAGCCGGCGGCCGTTCAGTCTCCAGCGCCGGCGGCGGATACGCCAAC
>Ga0208373_1000077_pt1 | contig 180080 bp, 139 predicted proteins | sample RifOxyC2_FD_184036 | JGI IMG/M metagenome (GOLD analysis project Ga0208373, IMG submission 184036) | Soil microbial communities from Rifle, Colorado - Rifle Oxygen_injection C2 (SPAdes) | ecosystem: Environmental > Terrestrial > Deep subsurface > Rock core/Sediment | place: Rifle, Colorado...
TGATATTGACAACAGTATAATGTATGCGATAATTTCTTATATTTACCCATACTCTAACTTACAAAAAGTTGGCGGCAAAGCCAAGTGGTCATACCACCGCCATAGGCGGTGGATTTCTTTGATTAAAGAAGGTGTAAATAATTTTAACACAAAGTTCACTAAGTTAAGCACAAAGTTCGCAAAGTATGAATGTAAAACTAATGTTAAAAAAAACCGTGTCAGGAGTTACTCCTTACACATTATCATCAACAGTCTTATTAATGTTGAAATGAAATTAATACACAGCATATTACTCCTACCTTTCTTTTTCTTTTCGGCTTGCGAGCAGAATGGAAATGCATCGAATAATCCCGACACAATCTCAATCGCAACATTCAATATCTCATGGCTGGGAGACGGGATTGATGATGAATTACCAAGAACGGATGCAGATTTGCAAAGAATTGCAGATATTATATCACAATTAAATCCCGACATCATGGGATTACAGGAAATTGAAAATGATGCTGCAATCAACAAATTACTGAAATATTTACCGGATTATGAATCCTTCATTGGAACTAATGGAGGAAATCAGAATCCCTGCGTTATTTATAAAAAAGGCATTGAAGTTTCTGAAGAAAGTGAATATACTCCACTGATTGTCGAACCTTATAAAACAAGGCCAGGACTAATTGCCAAAGTTCGTAAAGGTAATTTCGATTTTATAATGCTTGTCGTACATCTTAAATCAACATCCCGATATGATTCGACTGCCGAACTCGAACAATACAGCAGGAAATTAAGAAAGCAACAATCTGGTATTATTTCATTCTGGGCTGATTCAATTCTTTCACTCAAAACCGAAAAGGATATAATTATACTTGGTGATTTCAATGATTATCCAAATAGAGTAACTAATCCCACATTAACTTCTATTGCAGAAAATCCGCATCTCAACTTCATTACCCATGATTTGAAAAGCTGTAAATTTCCAATTCTGAATGGAATTGACCACATTATTGCATCGGATGATGCTTCAAAAAGATATGTCTTAGGTAGTCTAAGACTATATGATTTTTTCAGTTCTATGAGTGAATCAGAGATAGAAAAAGTCTCAGACCACTGCCCTGTCCTTGTTCAATTCGAGGTGAAAACGAAATACAATGATTGAGACATTTTGAATTTTGATTTTTATATAATTTCATTGTTGTCCGAAAATAATTCCCCCTTAAAAAAGGGGAACTCTCTGAAAAATAATACTATGTCTTATTAATAATATTTTTATATCGGACAATAGTGATATAATTTATATTAATCATAAATAATATCTTTTCAATAAAAAATGGCATAGTTTTCTTAATTCTTTTTTTGATTCCATAACAAGTATTTTCATATCTTCATATAATTACAATAATTATCCTTTGTTATTTTTATAAAACCATCTCGAATAAATCTTTCTAAAATTATCTTTGATTGAAGAGAATTAAATTTGAATTTCCTATTGAGAATTCCAATAATTTTCAAATAATTGATGGGATAAGATAAATCATTAAGTAAAAATTTAATTTTAATAATTGGTATCCTTCTCATTTTCTGAAAATTAATCTCACTTTTTTTGTATTTAACATTTTTTAATCCAATAAAACTTCCATCAAAAAACCTAAATCTTTGTGGATGGTCAATTTTTAAATTACTTCGAATACTTTTTTCAGAACATTTGGTATATTTTTTCAATTCTTTACTTAATTCCGTTGAATGCATAGGGCGTTTATTTGTTTTTAAAATATACTCAACCATATCCTTTAAGGATGTGCCGTAACAATCACCCCAAATTTTTAGTCCGTATGTGCTTTTTTTTCCATAACAAACAATTTCTTCTACAGTATTTGCAGTAGAACTGATTGAACTTCGAGTAAATTTTAGATGAGGAAAGATTAATCTCATTTGTTTCTCAATCTCAGAAATATGCATTGGACGCTCATTTTTTTCTAAAATATCGATCATATATTCATGTAAGGTTTTCTTTGTTGTTTTTTCAATATAAATGTTATAATCTGAATCTACATTAAGATTAAACTCTTTATTTACTATTAAACCAATCATAATTCTTACGCTGTTTGATTGTTCAATACTATCTTTTTTTGAAAAAAACCTGAAATAATCATCAAAGAACATTGTATAACTTTTTTTAACAATTCTTGTACGAACTTGTAAATCTTGATAAAAATCAGCAAAATCAAATTGTTTCCATAATTCATTTTTGATATAGAATTGATTCTTTATGTTTTTTTTGTTACTAATTAATAATTGATGTGTATTTATTACCAATATTTGTAGTAAAAAACAAAAGTAATTAAACGTAAAATTTAATTTTTCCTCATTATTTACTTTTTTGGCAAATGATTCTGTTAATAATATATAATCATTATCTGTGTTTATCTGATACTTTGTATGATTAAAAAATATTTTAGCTAAAAATGAAAAAATAGATAAATTCTTTATTATTTTAATATTTATTTCTTCTGATAATTGTCTAACTCTTTCATGTGATAATCCTAAATCTAAGCTAATTTTTCTCAATGTTGTTTTTCCTTCGTAATTATAGTATCCATACAAATGTGAAAAAATAAAATTCTCCCTATCATCTAAAATATAATTTATGATAATTATATCAAGTAGTTTAAAAAGTTTCAAGTTTTTATTGTTAAAAGAAGTTTCATATTTATTAAAAATATCTGATTTGATTCCAGTGCTTACATTAATTAATTTCTTTATTTTGGAAAAAGAGTTATCCCATTTTTTTTCTTTATATTTAATGCTTGTCGAAAACTCCCATATTTCGGAAACAAAACGTTCAACTTCAATTATAGTTGCCTCACCAACCCCTTTCATATTTCTTGCTTTGTTATCTATGAATTGTTTTATATTTAAGAAAAACTTTTCTAAATTATTATTAGTATTGAAAAACAGAGATTTAAGAACATTTCGCAATCTTCCTGATTGTTGATTCATTCTTGTTTTTATGTATTCGATTAATACATCGTTTTTTACTAATTCACTATTTAACAAATAATTAATTTTGTCAAATTTTTTGGTTTCATTTGTTTCCTGATTCTTTGTTTGGTATGATTGGGTTTTATAATAATTAAATTTATTTTTATTAATTATGTTTTCACAAAATTCCGTCAATTCGGCATTTATTTTAGAAGCACAACCACGAAATTTTAGGAAAGTTTTATTGTTCTTATAGTATTCTAATATGTCTTTCACTCGTACTAAGTTATTACTTAAGCATACATTTATTGCTTTTACAGTAAATTTATAGTCCTCCAATTTATTATCTAAAACACTTATCATCTGAAATTCCAATATGTTGTTTACAAATATTAAATTATAAATATTAACATTTTTTAAAAATTATTTTTTCCAAATTCAAATTTTGTAATATAGCAAATATTTTATTCGAAACTATCCTTTTCTTTTTTCTTTTCGGCAATTAAACAAATGATGAAAGTGATTATGCTTAGTAGCAATGTTACTGCGGATATGTACATACCTGCATAAAATGTGTCGGATTCGTATTTCATTTCAATTGTATGATTGCCTGAAGGAACAGCGACTGCACGGAAACAATAATTAGCACGATATATCTTTGCAGGTTTGCCGTCAATGTAGGCTTTCCATGCGGGATACCAGATTTCACTGAAAAAAACAATCGAAGGTTGTTTAAGACTGACCTGGTATTCAAATTTGTTGTTGTCATATTTCACACACTGCACCTTTTCAGGTATGCTGTCGGTTTTTGTTCCAGACATTGCAAAAGGTGGTGGTTCTTCCAAAATAACTTCATTTTTATAATCGAACTCACTGGTTTTCATTGTTTCGAATACTTCTTCAGGATTCATTACAATAGCTTTATGGACGGCATAAGCACGCGGGAAATAAGGCCCATACTCGAAGAACCGATAATCTTTTGAAATGGAATCTTTGAGAATAGCATACCTGACATTGTTGAACTCATGGACGGTTTTGAGCCCTGGAGCAGGCGCTCCTCCCCTTTTCAGGACAAGAGGATTATAGCCGTCTGTTGTCATAATTTTGTCCATAATTCCCTGGTTGCGTGTCATTGCAATCACGCCTTCCTTGTATAGCCTGATAGATACCCTGAACAAATCCTTAGGAGGCTTAGCAACGAAAAGCTTTTTGGTTTCTGCATTGATAGCATAAGATTTTTCGGGATTGTCCGGTCCCCGGTTGAATGGTGAACCTGCAATAAACAAATCGAGCACTGCGACTAATATTAATAAACCACCGCCAATTCCCGGCTTCAAAATCTGTTGATTGATTAATGCCGACAGTATAAAAACAGCAACTATAAAAGCGAGAGCCACAAGCCCTGCATTTTTCACTACACCCTGAAACTGCTCGGGTGTATTAAGGACGCTCACCATAACACCAACTGCCGTGAGAACCGCTATGAGCAATGGAATAGACGACGACAATATAATTTTTCTGAATGCCATTGATTCTTTGGGCTTGTTCCAAAGAACATCAAAACCGAATCCTGCAGATACTGAGAAAATAAGTACAAGATAGAACATCATCCTTGCCGGCATTCTGAAATATTCAAAAAGCGGAAGCTTGTAGAAAAGCTCGAATATAAAGAAATTCTTACCGAATGAATAAAGCAAGCTGAAAGCGATGACAATTAGAAACAGAATCCCTTCCTTCGTTTTGAACCTGTAGAGTAAACCTATGAAACCAAGTATGAGCGCGGCAATTCCGAAGTAATATGCCGTTTCCCAATAATTATAATAAGCAGAATCTTCGAGATGATAATCGAAATTTCGGGATTTGAAACTCTTGCCATCAATAGAACCAAATAAATTGGGAACAACAGAAGTAAAAATCTGTTTCATTTCGAGAGAGCCTTCTGTTGCTTTTTCATAAGTTATATTTTGTCTTTGTGCAAGTGAAGCAAGCTCACGTGATGGTAAAAGCTGAATAGAAAATATACCAATAGAAATAATAAACGGTATGACACCACAGATTATAAATTTAATATTGTCTTTGCCTTTCAATTCTTTATTTTTTACTGCAATGAAATAATACCACAACAGCACTATGCCAAGCATGATAGATTCGTACAATGTTGACTGGGGATGCCCTGCAAGCATAGATAAAGCAAGGAACCAAGCAGATAATATAGAATATTTAATTTTTCTCTGTTCGATTCCTTTAATAAATAACATCAGCACGAATGGGAACCATGCAAAATGGAAAAGTATCATCGGATGAATCAAATGGCAAACGAGAATTAATGAAAAAGCAAATGACACCGATGCTATAATCGAGCCGATATGGCTGATTTTCCAGTAGCGGGATAATGAATACATTGCAAGTTGTGCAATCAGGAAATGAAGGATAATCGAGAACTGAATGAACCAAATTGCCACATGCCCGTTTGAATCAACAAACAAAGATAATAATCTATTTAATGGGTAGAAAAAACCTACCTCGATATCTGCAAGGAATGGCATACCTGAAAAAATGTAGGGATTCCAGAACGGAAGAACTCCTTTTGAAAACTCTCTTGCGGCAAAAGTTTGGAAGGGATACCAAAGTTCAGTAATATCTTCCCAAAAAAATGCTTTAGAAGTTAATTGGTCCCAGAAAAAAAGCAAGGTTGTTCCTATAAAGAATAAGAATATCAACCAGAATTGAATTCGAGGAGGTGGAACAATAGTGATTTTTGCTTTCTGCTTTAGTTCCGTTACTTTTTTATTGATTTGCTTTTTTGCAATTTTTCCCATTAACAGCTCAAAATAATAAATATGGATTTGATGAAAATATTTTCATTGTAAATTAATAATGACTGTTCTATTAAACAAATTCTTTTGGTAAATTTGGTGTTTCGATTTTTTATTTAAAATATTTTATTTATTCGCATATTCCTTTCGTATGTTCACGAATGAAGCATAATTGAATTAAATTGAATTGAAAAGCTACTTTTATCAAGTTATATGAAACAATTATTTAAAGAAAATAATTTATGAATAAAATAAAAATACCAAGTTTAAGGATAGGAGAAATTGAAGTTAAAACACCAATCATTCAAGGAGGTATGAGCGTTGGCATTTCTTTATCAGGGTTGTCATCTGCTGTAGCAAATGAAGGCGGTATAGGAGTTATTGGCACAGCCGGTATTGGTATGCTTGAACCTGATTATACTACAAATTTCAAAGCAGCAAACAACTGGGCCCTGAGAAAAGAAATAAGAAAAGCAAGGGAAATGACGAATGGGATTATTGGAGTAAATATATTGTTAGCTCTTTCAGATTTTGATGAACTTATGCTTGTTGCTTTGGAAGAAGGAGTAGATTTAATCTTCGTAGGAGCAGGACTTCCATTGAGAATACTAAAAGCAATACCACCGAATAAATTTAGAGAGTATTCAAGCAAGGTTGTTCCAATTGTATCTTCAGCAAGAGCAACAAAAATTTTATTTCAGCATTGGGTGAATGAACATAATTTTGTTCCTGATGCGATAGTTGTAGAAGGACCTTTAGCCGGCGGGCATCTTGGTTTTAAAATAGAGCAGATAAAAAATCCTGATTTTACACTGGAAAAATTACTGGGAGAAGTTATTTCTGTTTTAAAACCATTTGAGAAACAATTTAATAAACATATTTCAGTTATAGTTGCCGGAGGCATTTTCACAGGAGCGGATATACATAAATTTTTGAAGTTGGGAGCAAATGGAGTACAAATGGCAACCAGGTTTGTTGCTACTCATGAGTGTGATGCCTCGATTAAATTTAAAGAGACTTACGTGAAATCCCAGAAGGATGACATTATTATAATTGAAAGTCCTGTTGGATTGCCGGGTAGAGCGATAAAAAATCAATTTCTGGAAGATGTTGCAAACGGTTACAGAAAACCATTTACATGCCCCTGGAAATGCCTGAAATCCTGTGAATTCAAAGCTGCCCCTTATTGTATTGCACTCGCATTGATAAACGCCAAAAAAGGAATTTATGAAGAAGGATTCTCTTTTGCAGGTGCCAATGCTTACAGAATTGATAAAATCATCAGCGTTAAGGAACTCATTGATACTTTATTGGAAGAATATAAAACGGAGTACTTAAGGTTTAATAAAAATTGATTAAGTAAATTGTTGATTTGTTGTTCTAATAATTGAAATTAAAAGAAATTTAATCAACATGAATTAATAAAATAAATCGTTATAAAAATTAAATTTTAACTTTTATTGGAGTTACTATGGGACTTGAAGAAAAAATAAATGAGGAGTTGAAAAACTCAATCAAATCAGGTGATAAAATCAGGATGGAAACACTTCGTTCGATACGTGCAGGAATTATTGAATTTAATAAAAGCGGTGCCGGTAGAGAAATGAACGAAGAAGATGGTTTGAAAATACTAAATTCAAATGCGAAGAAAAGAAAAGATGCTATTGCACTTTATGAGCAGGGAGGCAGGACTGACCTTGCCGATAAAGAGAAACAGGAATTGGCAATAATCGGGGAGTTTCTTCCTCAACAATTAAGTGATGATGAGGTGAAGGATATTATTAAGAAAATTAAAAATGAAATTGGTGCTGTAGATATTAAAGACCTTGGCAAAGTGATGGGACCGGTTATGAAGGAACTGAAAGGCAAGGCGGATGGCGGGAAGGTACAGCAGTTTGTGAGAGAAATATTATCAACAAATGAATCATAAATTTGTTTATTGAAAATATGAAAAGTAATAAAACAGCATTAAAAACAAAAAATAAGAAGTTAGATACCGTATTATATAAAAATATTAAATATATAATCGAAACAGCACGTAACTATTCTTATAATGCTGTTAATTTCGCTATGGTTCAGGCATATTGGAATATCGGAAGAAAAATCGTCGAAGAAGAACAAAAAGGAAAAGCCAAAGCTGATTATGGAGGATTTTTAATTAATGAATTATCAATTAAGCTTACAAATGAATACGGGAAAGGATTTGACAATAGAAATCTATTCTATATGAAAAAATTTTATTTGACTTTCCCAATAGTGAACGCACTGCGTTCACAATCTTCGATGCTGAACAATCAAAAAGTGAACGCACTGCGTTCACAATCTAAAAAAAGAACAAAAAGCTACGCGATGCATGATCAATCTAATCAAAACAAAAAAGTTTATGCATTGAGTAGCAAAACAGAATTCATGATTAATAATGATTTACGAAATGAATTGACATGGACACATTACCGTTTATTGATGAGGGTTGAAAATAAGAAGGCAAGAGATTTTTATATCAAAGAATCAATAGAGAATAACTGGTCAACCCGGCAATTAGAACGACAAATCCAATCTTTTTACTATGAACGGCTTATTGCCAGCCAGGATAAATTATCAGTAAAACGAGAGACAAAAAAAACCTGCAAGGAACTCCAAGTTGAAGAATTCATAAAAAATCCTTACGTACTTGAATTTCTTAATATTAAACCTAATACCACATATCTCGAAAAGGAAATTGAAACTGCTTTGATTGATAAACTACAAGAATTTTTACTGGAACTTGGTAAAGGTTTTGCGTTTGTCGAACGACAGCAAAGAATAACAACAGATAACGATAATTTCTTTATTGACCTTGTATTTTACAACTACATGTTAAAATGTTTTGTACTGATTGACCTCAAAGTAGGTAAACTTACTCATCAGGATATTGGTCAAATGGACATGTATGTCAGAATGTATGAAGATTTAAGAAAAGATAAGGACGACAATCCAACTATTGGTATTATTCTTTGTAGTGAAAAAAGTGAAACTGTTGTTAAATACTCTGTTTTGAAGAATAGCAGACAGTTATTTGCTTCCAAATACATGCTGTATCTTCCAACCGAAGAAGAATTAAGAACAGAAATGCAAAAAGAATTTGATAATATAAGAATTGAAAAACTATTGAAAAGTAAAAACAAATAGGATAATGCTTTATTAATGTAAAATAAAATTATGAAAGATAATTTTTTTGAAGAAGAACAATACATTATTGATGATACTTTAAATCAGCTTGAATTTCCGGTTATACTCGATTCCATTTCTAAATTCTGTTTCTCAGAACCGGCACAAGAAGTAATTACGAAACTAAAACCTTCTGAAGAAATTTTTTGGCTAAGAAAAGAACATGATTTAATCGAAGAAATAATCAGCCTTCAGATAGCTGATGAGAAGCTGCCATTTGAGGGTTTTAAGGACATAAGGCAGAAACTTTATAAGTCACTTATTCAAAATGCCATTCTTTTACCTGAGGAAATTCTCGATGTTTTATCAACTATTACAGCATCAAGATTAATAAAAAGTTTCTTTATTCATAGAAAAGAAAAATACCCCCGGAGCAATGAAGAAACTGAGTTGTTGCATGAGAACAGGTTGCTTGAAAAACATATTGAAGATACGATTAGTGAAACCGGAGATGTTAAAGATAATGCTACAAAGGAACTCGCAAGAATAAGAAAAGAAATACGCCGAAAATCCGAAATGCTGAGGCATAGATTGCAGGCTATTTTGAAGAAAGTAAGCGATGAAGAATTACTTCAGGATGAATTTGTCTCATTGAGAGAAGGAAGATTTGTTCTTCCTGTAAAGGTTGAACACAAGCGGCACCTGACAGGCATTATTCATGGTATGTCTCAGACCGGCTCGACTGTTTTCATCGAACCGGCAGAAGTTATAGAGATGAATAATGAACTTTCACTTTTGTTGAATGAAGAAAAAAGAGAGATACACAAAATATTAACTAATCTCACTGCAGAAATCGGTGATGATGCCAAACAATTCTTATCATCAGTTGATATTATCGCTCATATTGATTCAATCAATGCCAGGGCAAGATACTCAATTAAGTTCGGGGGAATGAAACCGATTATCACAGAAGAAAGTGAGATATATCTTGGGAATGTAAGGCATCCTATTTTGGTTCAGGCTAAGGGCCTGAATAAAGTTATACCTTTATCCATTGATTTTGATTCGTCAAGAATGGGACATCTTATTTCGGGTCCAAACGCTGGCGGGAAAACAGTTGCTCTGAAAAGTATCGGACTGAATATTGCGATGGCTCTTAGCGGAATTTATCCTATGGGGTATTGTAAAACGAATTTCAGAAGAATATTTTCTGCAATCGGCGACCACCAATCTATTCAGAATGACTTGAGTACATTCAGTTCACAAATTCTTCAACTTAAGAAGATACTTTCTTATGCCGAAAAAAGTACTTTGGTGCTGATTGATGAAATCGGTTCTGGGACTGACCCTCAGGAAGGCACCGCACTTGCATCGGGTATATTGGACAGCCTTCTCGAAGTTAATTCTTACTTTGTTGCAACTACACATCAATCATCACTGAAAAGCTATGCTTTGACACGTTCGGAAATCGAAAATGATTCCCTTGAATTTGACGAGAATCAACTTAAACCAACATATAAATTTTTACAGGGTGTTCCGGGTAATAGTTATGCTTTTCAATTAGCAGAGAATTTAGGGCTACCCGAATTGGTATTGAACAGGGGAAGAAAATATCTTGGGACTAAACAATCGGAACTTGAAGAAAGCATAACCATTTTGCAGAAATTCAAGTCAGAGGCAGAAGAACTCAGAATGAAGGCTGAGAGCGAGAAATTGCAATCAGAAAAGATTAGAATTAATTATGAAGAAAAGCTTAAAGATATTAAGCAGAAGAGACAGTCATTAATTGACAATGCACACAAAGAAGCTTATGAAATAATTGACTCTGCTAATGCCCTGATTGAAAATACAATCAAGGAAATCCGGGAAGAAAAGAAGCAGGTAACAGAAATAAAACAAGAATTTGCAAAGACAAAAAAATCACTTGAGAAAAAGATTAAGGAGTCTGAGGAATTATACGGAATAGATGAAGGTAAACATGATTTTCATGTTGGTGAGCATGTAGTATCCTCTGATTCAAATGTTACAGGTGTAATACTTGAATTATACCCTGATAACCAGACAGCGCAATGCGATTTCAACGGTGTGAAATTCAAAATGCCTCTAAAAAATCTAATACCCGTTAAAGCACCAAAACCAACTAAGTCAACGACTATTTCAGAGCATATCAGGTTTGACATTAGCTCATCAATTGACTTACGTGGTAAAAGAGCCGCAGAAGCCTTGCGTGAACTTGATGAGTTCATATCAAATGCAATTATGTCGAATATCAACACAATACAAATTATTCATGGGAAAGGCACAGGTGCATTAAGACAGGCAATACATGAGTTTCTTGTAAATCATCCATCAAACCTTAGTTTCAGAGAAGGAACATTGGTCGAAGGTGGTGCAGGAGTAACGTTTATTGATTTGTTGTAATAATTTATGCTATAGGTAAAGATACAACAAATCTTGTCCCCTTCCCTAATTCACTCTCTACCTTAATTTCCCCATTGTGCAATTGAACGATGTGTTTAACTATTGATAAACCCAATCCGGTGCCTCCAAGTTTCTTGGAACGGGATTTATCAACAGTGTAAAATCTTTCAAATATTCTTTCCTGCTGGTCTTTGGGGATGCCGATACCGGAATCTTTAACTTCTATAATTATTTTGTTATCAGATTTATTTTTTACTGATGGGGAAGGTTGTGAACCTACCCCTACTTTATCGGTAATATTTAATTGAATTGTTCCTTCGTTTGTATATTTGATTGCATTGTCAATAAGGTTGATTAGCAATTGTTCTAATTTGAATGGGTCAGCTTTGATTAGTGGGAGGTTTTCTGAAAAATTGCTTTGCAGATTCAGGCCTTTCGTAGAAACTGATTGATCAAATATTTTCAAAATATTTTTAGATAATTCAATCAAATTAACTTCCTGAAATTCTAGTTCCTGTTTCTTTTCCTCGAGTTCAGATAATATTGTCAAATCCTCAATGATTCTGATAATTCTGTCTGTGTTTTTTTCAATTACATTAAGATAAGGCTTGTGTCTTTCATCAATTTCCATCTGCAATGTCTCAACATACCCCTTAATAGAAGTCAATGGTGTTCTTAATTCATGTGAAGCATTTGAAATAAAATCTTTTTTCACAAGCTCCAGCTTTTTCATCTCAGTAATATTGTATAAAATCAAAATAATTTCATCTTTGGCTTCAATATAGCTGCCACTGCATATGTAAAATCCATCGGCAATCTGGATTTCCTTTGTTATGCTTCTGTATTGAGATTTTAATTGTTTGATAAGTTTGGCTACTTTAGCATCCTGGAGAACAGACCAATAATCAGTCCCAATAAGATTTTCTTTGTCGAAAAGAATATTAAAACTTTTATTCGAAAGAATAATCTTTCCGTGTTTGTCAATTACAACAAAACCTTCCTGTAATCCGGAGAGCAGGCTGCTTAGCTCTTCTTTTTGTTCCCTTATTTCTTTAAATGATGAACTCAGTTTTATTGTCATATCGTTAAAACTATCGGCAAGTTCTCTAAGTTCGTCACTTCTTTTAAGCAGTATTTTTGTATCGAAATCACCTGCGGATATTTTCCTCGATGCTTCAGCCAAAGATTTTATGGGTTTTGTAAAACTTAATGAAAAGAAGAATACACCTATAAGAGTAATCAATGACAGGATTATAGAAGAACTGATAATTCTATTCCTTAATCTTGAATATAGAATATCAATGTCTTTGGTATGCATACTGACACGTGAAACCGCAATTATATTCCCGTCCTTCAGAATCGGAAGAGCAACATAGAGCATGTCTTCCTTTATCGTATTACTAAATCTCAGAGAAGTTCCAAAACCGTTGTTGATAGCCTGTGCTATTTCTGTCCTTGTCCTGTGATTTTCCATTTCAGCAGGGTCTTTTTCAGCATCAGCTACAACCAAGCCATCAGGAAGTATGACTGTTATTCGAGCGTGAATTTCTCTGCCCAACTTTTTTATGTAATTATCAAGCTCCTGGTAATCCTGACTATCAACTTTTGTTTCAATTATATTTTTAATACTGTAGTTTAAATTCTTCAGATGATTTGTCAAATTGTCGAGATATTGCTCACGGACAGTGTAATATGTTAACAATATCAGTAATGTTGTTAAAGTTACAATTACAATTAAAAATCCGATGAAAATTTTAAGGAAAATCTTACTCATATTTATTTAGAATTTATAAATCAATATATTTGTCTTGTTCAAAATTGTCCTTTATAATGTTTTTTATATTGGGGGAAGGTTATGAACCTTCCCCTACATTATCCACATTTTCGGATTGGGAAGGTTGTGAACCTTCCAATTTATCGTCATCGTTTGATTGGGAAGGTTGTGAACCTTCCCCTACATTATCCACATTTTCGGATTGGGAAGGTTGTGAACCTTCCAATTTATCGTCATCGTTTGATAGGGAAGGTTGTGAACCTTCCCCTACATTAATGCCAGTTTCATTTATTTTATTTTTTTTATGATGTTTAATTACCTCACCGTCAATTGCAAATACGACATCCTCTGCAATGTTTGTCGTTAGGTCGGCTATTCGCTCGAGGTTTCTCGTTATGTCTATGAATTGCATAGAGACATTAATCATGGACTTATCTTCATGCATTACCCCGATTAATTCTGTCATTAAATTATTCTTAGCATCATCCACAATCTTATCCCGACTGCAAACATCCTTTGCTAAATTAATATCATTTTCAATGAAAGAATTAATACTGTCCTTGAGCATTTTATTCACTTGTTCGGAAATTATATGGATTGAAGTCAGAATTTTTGTCTGATTGGGTTCATCAATTAAATCCAAAGCACACCTGCTGATGTTCACACAATGGTCAGCCATCCTTTCGAGGTCATTGTTCATTTTCATTATCATGAGAATGGTTCTCAGGTTGACAGCAAGCGGGCTGTATTGAGCTATAATTACAACACAATTTTTATCAATATTCATCTCTAATTTGTTGGCAGACTTTTCATCATGTTTCATCACTTCATTCAATAAATCACTGTCTTTATCCATCAACCCTTTGATGGATTTATTAATCATTGACTCAACATGAAAAGCATATCCGACAATTTTCGCTTTTAATTTATTTAATTGGTCCTCAAGCATCAAATTTCTCCATATTTTTAATCAATTTTAAATCTATTAGTCATTAGTCGTTAGTCATTAGTTATTAGTGAATTTTGATTTCTTGCTTTCGACTTTCGACTGTTAACTTTCGACTTACTATCCGAATTTTCCTGTTAAATACTCCTCAGTTCTTTTATCCTGGGGAGTTGTAAATAACTTTTTGGTTTTTCCATGTTCAATCAACTCGCCAAGATATAAAAAAACTGCGTCATTTGAAATTCTTGCCGCCTGCCCCATATTATGAGTTACAATTAACATTGTGACATAGCTTCTTAACTCACCGATTAGTTCTTCAATATGAGCAGTCGCTTTAGGGTCTAATGCTGAAGTCGGTTCATCGAGTAATAGAATTTCAGGTTTCATTGCCAATGCACGTGCTATGCAAAGTCTCTGCTGCTGGCCGCCTGAAAGAAATGTACCTTTTTTATATAAATTGTCTTTCACCTCACCCCACAAAGCAGATTTCATTAATGAATCTTCAACAATAATATCTTTTTCACTTTTTTTCAGTTTAATACCATTAAGATTATATCCTGCAATAACATTATCATAAATATTCATTGTCGGAAAGGGATTCGGCTTCTGAAAAACCATACCTATTTTTCTTCTTACAAGGATTGGGTCAAGCTCATAAATATTTTCATCGTAGAGCTTGATACTGCCTTCAGTCCTTGTGTTTTCTGTTAACTCATGCATTCTGTTGATAGCACGAATCAAAGTTGTTTTGCCGCAGCCGGAAGGTCCCATAATCGCAGTAACGCGATTCTTAATTATTGAAAGATTGATATCTTTCAACGCCTGTGAATCATCATAATAAAAACTAAAATTTTCTATATTTAAAACTTGATTTTCCATTTTCTTGATATAATCTTTGCAGTAATATTCAAAATTAAAATCATTAAAACCAATAAAAAAGAAGCTCCCCATGCGAGGTTATGCCATTCCTTGTAGGGACTGCTTGCATAATTAAATATAACAAGCGGAAGTGAGTTCATGGGCTTCATTACATCTGTACTCATAAATGGATTGCCGAAGGAAGTAAATAACAAAGGTGCGGTCTCCCCTGCAATACGTGCCACAGCGAGCAGAATACCTGTTAAAATACCGCTTAAACCTGAAGGAAGAACAACTTTCAGAATTGTCTTATAATAAGGAACACCGAGTGCCATTGATGCTTCCTTTAGCGAATAGGGAACCATTTTCAATGTTTCTTCAGTTGATTTGGCAATAACAGGCAACATCATAATAGCTAATGCTATACCACCTGAAAAACCGCTGAAACTGCCCATTTGAAGAACTACCCAAATATAAACAACAATTCCGATTGATATTGAAGGCATTCCCTGTAATATTTCCAAACCTGTTCTTACCCAATATGATAATTTTGTCTGTCTGTCCTCCGATAAATATACACCGATTGCAATTGAAACAGGAATTGCAATGATTGATGCAAGCAAAATCATTATCAGAGTTCCAACAATTGCATTTGCAACTCCTCCGCCAATTTCTCCGGGTGGCTTTGGCAACCCTGTAAGAAAACTCCAATTGATTGAACTGATACCCTGCTTTGCAATATAAAATAGAATATATGCTAATAAAAGTGATATGAATATTGCTCCGGCAATTGTAGCATATTTGAATAACTTATCCTTAAAAATTCTGAAATTGATTTTTTTCTCCTTGAAATAGTCAACATCAAAATTTTGATTTGATATCATTTCACTTTTATTATTTATCTCGTTATTCACTATTCCTTATTCACTAACTAAACCGTGTAGTTTTCTTTATAATATATTTACCGATTAAATTTATTAAAGCAGTTACAATAAACAACAACAGACCTATTTCAACCAATGCCGACAAATAGGTGCTGTCAGTTGCTTCTGTAAATTCATTTGCAATTACTGATGCCATTGTGTTTCCGGGAGAAAAAATTGAAGTGGGCATTATATTGGAATTTCCGATAATCATCGTTACAGCCATAGTCTCACCTAATGCTCTGCCCAAAGCTAATAAAGCACCTGCAAAAATACCTGAACCTGAATATGGTAGAATAATTTTTCTTATGACTTCATACTTTGTTGCACCAAGTGAATATGCCGCTTCTTTGACATCCGAAGGTACCATTGTAATTACCTCCCTCGATATGGAAGCAGTATAAGGTATAATCATGATTGACAAAACTATAGCAGACGAGAAAATGCCGACACCATAAGCTTCGACTCCAATTGCAACCTGAAAGTCCCTGATAATTGGTACAAGCACAAACAAACCCCAAAATCCAAATACAATGGAAGGTATGCCTGCAAGTAATTCAACAGAAGTTTTAATTACATTATGAAAAAAACCTTTGTAAAAATATTCACTTAAAAATACTGCTATCATTAATGAAACTGGAAAAGAAATTAACAAAGCAAGAAATGATGTTATCAATGTGCCTATTAAAAAAGGTAATGCTCCAAACTGTCCATCTACAGGGTCCCATTGCTTACCTGTTAGAAATCCGAAACCGAATTTTGATAATGATTCCGAAGATTCAAAAATAAATGTGATAAAAAATCCGAATAAAAGAATAATCAGAAAAAAAGCAGAGGCATATAAAATGCCTCTGTAAGTTTTATCACCATTTAATAATTTTCTCATTCTTTTATTGGTTTCCCATTATATGTAACTGATTTCAAGATTGTCTCTGCTTTTAAAAGTGCCTGCTGTGGCAATGGTGAATAATGAAGAGGTTCTGCATATTGTTCACCCTGGTGAATTAGCCACCAGATTAAATCCACAATTTCCTTTGCATGACTTTCATCCCTGTTATTATATTTTAATTCTTTGAATAAAATGACCCAAGTGAAACTGCTTATAGGATAACCGTCAGCAGAAGTTGTATTTGTTATTGATGCTCTTGTGTCGGCAGGTAGTTCAAAATTAGCTGCCAAACTGACTGAACTAATTGTCGGGTCAATGAAATTCCCAGATGAATTCTTAATCAATGCGGCAGGCATATTATTGCTTTTTGAATAAACAAGTTCGACATATCCGATAGAACCGGGTGTTTGTTGAACAAGACCCGCAACTCCCTCATTTCCTTTGCCTCCTAATCCGATAGGCCAGTTAAGAGATTTGCCTCTTCCGACCTTTGTTTCCCATTCTTTAGAAATTTTTGTTAAATAGTCACTGAAAATAAAAGTTGTTCCACTCCCATCGGAACGATGAACGACAACAATCTTTTGTGATGGGAGTTTGACATCGGGATTAAGTTCAATAATTCTTTTATCATTCCATTTCTTTATTTTCCCAAGAAAAATGTCAGCAATTACATCACCTGTAAATTTTAGTTTAGGATTACCCGGCAGGTTGTACGTTATTACATCAGCACCCAGACAAGTAGGAATGTGTACAATTGCTTTTCCTGCTTCGGAGAGTTCCTTCTCATCCATAAAAGCATCTGTCCCACCGAAATCAATTGTTTTACTAACAAGCTGCTTGATACCGCCACCGGAGCCAATTGACTGGTAATTAACTTTTACCCCCTTTATTTTATAATACTCATGAAAAACTTTTGAGTAAAAGGGAAAAGGGAAAGTAGCACCGGCTCCGAGGATTTCAGTGGTACCGCTTACCCCTTCTTTCAAGGATTTCATATCCTTCTTTTCTCCCGAACATGCTGTTATTAATATTACAGCCAATATCAATAATCCAATTTTTTTCATATATTATTTCCTTAATTTATTTGGTAATTTTTTTTTATCAGGAAGGTTTAGAACCTTCCCCTACATTATTTATATGTTAATCTGCATTGTCAATTTCACAAGGTTCATATCCGCCTTGCTTTTGTCATCAAAGTACCTTTTATCAAAATCCAGTATCAGAATATTTTGATTGCCGAAATTATATCCAATACCAATAATAACTCTGTTATCTCCATCTTTGTCCTTATCAGTATTCGGGTCAAAGTGGTCATACCTGCCGATTACTCTGAAATTCTCATCAATTTTTCCTTCTGCATAAACCGAATATCCCTGATGTTTTAATGCTGTATTTTCAGAATCTACCATAGAACCTTTGTAATTACCCTTACCCGATTCGAACTGTCCGGATAAAGTAAAATATTCATGTTCGTAAGACAGCATACACGTGTTTACAACCCATTCTGGCGCCTCCCAATCAGGTAATGTATCAATCCTAGCCTGATTACCCGAACCGAAAATACCAAGATATGACAATTGCAGACCCGGAAGTATTTCCGCAATTGGACGTAAGGTTAATCTTGATTGGATTACTTTTCCCGTTGTTTTTTCCAGGCCATGGTAACCGCTTCCGTTATAAACACCAACAGCAAGGCTTCCAAATTTACCTGCATATTCTTTATTAACAGTTTGCGTATAATTATCATCCATCTCGCCGCCAAGTAAACATGCGGCAGTCAAACCGAAATCAGCAGAGTTAAACAAACCTGCTCTTTCCATAAACATTGTTCCCTGCATCCTGTAAAAATTCAAATGCTCCTCAAAATCCAGCCATGCAGTATGAACTTGACCAAATTCAATATTGGGCTTTGTGAAAAATGCAAAATCTCCGAATTTTATATTTGCATAAATGTACTTCAATCTCACTTTCATATCCCCTGTTTCATCCTGCCATGCGTCAATGGTTGTCCGGTAACTTAACCAATCGAAAACATTCTTTTTTGCCGTTAAATATGCCCTGTTAATTTTAAATTGATTATCCTTCATTTCGCCTGCATTAATATTTGCTTCGTATGACAAATAACTCAAAACATTAAAAGTGAATGTATCACTTTTCGATTTATCCTCCCCATTCATTATTTGAACCGAATAAAACATAACAATAAAAATAGCTAACGTAATGAACGCAGCCTGTTTCATTCTCAATTGTATCATACAATTTTCCTCTGTTTATATGTGACAAATCTGAAATTGTTTGGATTTGCGATTTTATTAGGAGGTAATTGTTCATAGTCAGCAAACTTACCCCTTTTGTGTGAAGTTATTGTTAATATAATCTGAATTTTGTGTTAAGAAAATCATTCACGAAATTAACATTCCTGTGTGAAGTTAATGTTAATTAATTGTTAAGATTGTGTTAAGATTATTTCTTGAAAAGTGAAATGCTAAATACAGCAGAGAATTATGTTAGAGGCTTTAATTTATTTATTCATCAATATTTGACAATATATTGATAATTTCTTTTTCTGTTATATCAGGTATTTCTGATTAATCGTAAATTGAAAGCAAATAAACTGTGGTTCGAATTTGAACAATATGTGTTATTATCCTTGCACCACCCGACTTACCTCGTCCTTTCGATGAAATAGCTAATCTGATTTTATAACACTTATTTCCAAGTGGTTCACCTTGAATTGGATTTTCAATTAAACTTTTTCCTAATACAATTATTTCATTTTTCAAAGATTTGTATTTTTTACAAAGTCTCTTAAGTTGTTTATCAAATGGTGGGACAGTAAGTATTTTATATTTCATTTAAAACATCATCGAGTGGGATTGCTTTCATTTTATTTTTTTTTATAGAGTTGAGATTTTTAACAGCTTGGTTCATTTCTAAAATAAACCTCTTTTTATTCTCAGAAATAAGATAATACTTTACAAATGGTAAGTTATTTATCAATTCAATAAAGAATTCTTTTTTGTCTTGCTCTATATCTACTAAAATCGTCATATAAAGGATATAGTAAATAAAATTTATTAATTTTATTGTATAATGATACGTTTCCAAAAAAATATTATTTCGGTTTAAATAATTAAAATTATCAAAAGATTATTTTAAAATCCAAACCACTCAATCAAATTAAACAATGTGCTTTTCAGCTCATTTCTTTTTACGACCATATCAACAAATCCATGTTCGAGAACAAACTCAGCACGTTGGAAACCTTGTGGTAATTTTCTTTTAATTGTTTGTTCGATAACACGAGGCCCTGCAAAACCGATAAGTGCATTTGGTTCGGCAATTATTATGTCTCCAAGCATGCCATAAGAGGCACTGACACCTCCAGTTGTCGGGTCAGTTAAAATTGAAATGTAGGGAATCTTAGCTTCTTCCAATAAAGATAGAACAGCACTGGTTTTTGCCATTTGCATCAGGGAGAAGGCTGCCTCCTGCATTCTCGCACCCCCTGTTGCACTTACGACAATAAGTGGTACTTTTTTGTCTAAAGAATATTTTGCCGCTCGGTAAAACTTCTCACCAACAACTGCTCCCATACTGCCGCCTATGAAGTTGAAATTCATGCAGCCAAATGAAACAGCTTTACCATTAATTGTACCAAAACCGACTGTTAATGCATCATTCAATTCTGTCTTGGAATAATTTTCTTTCAGTCTTATTTCATAGGATTTGGAATCGGTAAATTTCAGAGAATCAACTGATTTGACATTTGTCTCAGTTTCAACAAAACTACCATCATCAAGTATAATCTGAATAAATTCTTCACTTCCAATCCTGAAATGGTAGCTGCATTTCGTACACATGAAATAATTGTCTTCGAGCTGTTTCTTAAATATCACTTCGGAACATTCGGGGCATTTTGCCCATAATCCGTCAGGCATCTCCAACTGCCCTTTTTCCTGTATGTTTTCTTTAGTTCTCTGGAACCATGCCATTTACTTTCCTTTTCTGAAAATGAATTATTTTTCATTTAAGCTAAGTTAACAAAAATTTTTCTAACAAATAATTATTATTTCTATGAGAAATTTTATTAATAATTCATGTTACGCATAAATTTTACAAACCTTAGTCAAAACCTTATTTCACCCTTTTTACCTTAGTAACAAAACTTATTATTCTACAAATCAAACCTTATTACCTTATTTTGATTTTGATTTTTGGTTGAATAAGCTAATAAGGTTAATATAGCCGGTTACTTTACTTTTTACTAAGGTTAAATGTACTTGATAAGGTTTTTAAAATTACAAAGGTGTAGAATAAAGTTTTCAATATTGCTTAACATGAGTTAATAATTCCAGGTTCTTATTAATAAAACAACAAAAAGGATTTAATTATGAATATACTTAAAACATAAATATTATTTTTTTGATAAAATATTATTTAACTTTGTAATACATTTATTTTAAATCAAATTCAACGGAGTAAATATGTTTAAAAAGATTCTTTTTGCATTGTTAATAGCAACAATTATCACCTGTCTTGCACAAGCCCAAACCGTTGATGATATTGTCAACAACATGAATAAAAATAAAGGCAGTGCGGAGGCTTTTGCTAAAGTACAGAATTGGAAGATGACCGGTTCAACTTCTATGATGGGACAAAACATTGCTTTTGTTCAGTATTTCAAAAAGCCAAATATGTTAAGGTTAGAACAGGATATGATGGGTCAGCATATTATACAAACATTTGACGGGAAAGAAGGTTGGATGGTAAATCCAATGACAGGAAGTAATGAACCACAGCCTATGGATTCGACAACAATTGAGCAAATGAAAAGGATGAATGACGTTTTTGAGGGACCTGTCAGTAATTATAAAGAAAAAGGATTAAAGATTGAATTATTAGGCAATGAAGACGTTAATGGAACAAATTGCTTCAAATTGAAAATTATTAAACAAGATAATGAATCAACTTTATGGGTTAACTCTTCTACATATTTCCCTGTTAAAATGAAATCTACTGTAAATCAAATGGGGCAAAGTATGGAAGTTGAAACAAGCTTTCTCGATTATAAAAACTTCGAAGGTATTAACATGCCGACAAAAATAGTAATGTTAGCAATGGGCATGGAGATAGCAATGGTATTTGAGAAAATTGAGTTTAATACTGCAATGTCGGATTCTCTATTTAAAAAACCATAAATAAAATGTTTTTAATAAACCGGTGCAGGATGTTCTGTTCCGGTTTTTTTATTCTTCAAACAAGGAGGGTTGAGTTTCCTGTTCCGCCTCTTCGATAATCGGTTTTACTTCCTTTGGATATACACCTGCCTGAGCAGAAATATTTAATAGAACACCAACAGCCGCACAGTGGAAGATAACTGCCGTACCTCCATAACTGATGAAAGGCATTGGTAATCCCGTTGTTGGGAGTAATCCGCAATTTACACTTGCATTCACAAAGGCATAGAGAGTTAAGGTTATTATTATTCCACATGTCAGAAAATATCCGAGTGTATCGGGTGCATTTTTTGCAACTATCATTCCTCGCCAAAGAATAATCAGGAAAACAATGATAATTATTGCCGCTCCTATAAATCCATATTCCTCTCCTATTACAGAAAAAATAAAATCGCCATAAGATTCAGGCAAAAATAATGCACTCTGCCTGCTCTGGCCTGGACCTAATCCAAAAATACCCCCATTACCCAATGCTATTAATGATTGTTGGAGCTGGTAATTAAATACCTCAACCACTTCACTTGATTTAGATAATCCCAGAAATGCCGAAACTCTCTGTATCGGATACTTTGCTACAATTGCATAAGAAGTTAAGATTGCAAATCCTGTAAGAGATAATCCACCAAGATGAAATAAATTCACATTTCCTATAAACATCATGGCAATGGAAATTAATAAGATAATTAGGGCTGTTGAATGATTTGGCTGAAGAAGTATCAAAAATATTACTAATCCGCTCCATATAAGAAGAGGGAGCATCCCTTCCTTGAAATCCTTGATATATTCCTGCTTTTTAGTAAGCAAAACCGAAAGATGAAGTATAAGTGCAAACTTAGCTAATTCAGACGGTTGAAACCTGAAGAATCCAAGATTTACCCACCTTGATGCACCCTTTACTTCTTCCCCTCCGAATAAAACGAAAACTAGAAGTGCGATTGATAAAATCAGAAAGAATTTTGAAAGTTTTGCTATTAAATGGTAATCTATTCTTGAAAAAAACAGTAAAGCAAGTAATCCTATTCCGATTCTTATCGAGTGGCTGAGGAACAGGGTTTCCCTCGAACCGAATTTCAATTCCGCAAAAGGAGCGCTGGCACTATACACAAAGGCAATGCTGAAAAACATCAGCCCGATTATTGGCAATAGAATATACCAGTCAATATGTCCTATTCTTTTTCCCATCCATCGAATTAATAAACTATGAGTTTTACTTACAATTCAGCATGTATATATGACAAAAATGATTTAAGAATAATTATTAACGATTTTTGATTTAAGATTTTTTGCCTAATAATTTTGCTCTGGTTTGTTTCCTTTTAAATCTTAAATCGTTAATCCTTGTTCATTATTCTTTCCCGCTAAATAGTTGCTGTTTACAAATTCTGTTATTAAAACAAAATAGTCGTGTTGAATAATGATGAACTTCAACACAAGCATATTTCATCATCCATAGGTTTTATCTCAAATGGATTCTGAACCAAGTTCATATTGACAATTATTGATTAAGTCCCTCTCCTCTTGGAGAGGGATTTAGGGTGAGGTTAAATTACAACCCATTTACAATTTGCTTGAAAACCTCTCCCCTATGCTCAAAATTCATGAACATGTCAAATGATTTGCATGCAGGAGTAAATAATACAATATCCCCCCCTTCAGCAAATTTCCTTGCCTTTTTCACTGCTGATTCCAAAGAATCAGCTTTTACACAACGAATCATTGATGAATAATGATTGAATATTGAATCCGCTTCCTCCCCAATCGCCACAACGCACTTTACATTCTTTTTCACAAGCTCATCGAGGGATGAATAATCGTTATTATCCCCTCTGCCTCCTGCAATCCAAATAAGCGGTTTGTTGTAACTCGATAGAGCATACCATGTCGCATTCACATTCGTTGCTTTGGAATCGTTGATGTAGTCAACTCCGTCAAGAGTTCTCACAAACTCGAGACGATGCTCCACACCCTCGAAACTCATTAAGCTGTCGCGAATGTTCTCATTACGCACCTCAAAGGCACGCGCGGCTAAGGCTGCTGCCATAGAATTATAGACGTTATGCACGCCGGGAAGGCGAATCTCATCAAGCTGCATGATGACCTCCTCTTTATTATGCTCCGGAAACCGCATAACCAATTTGCCTTCTTTTGCATAGACGCCGTATTGCACGGGCGACATGGAAAAGTAAGCTGTTTCCCCCTTGGTTTGCGTCTCATTTGCCAACGTTGCTGCATCGTCGGCATTCAAAATTACAAAATCTTTTTCAGTCATATTTGAAAAAGTTTTCCACTTTGTTTGAGCATAATCTTCGAAAGTTCCGTGGTAAGCCAGATGGTCGGGTGATATATTCAATATTATTCCCACATGTGGTCGAAATTCTCTTATCCTGTCTAATTGATAACTACTTACTTCAACAACTAAAATCGTATCTAAATCTAAATCCCTCACGATTGCCGAGAGTGGTGTCCCGATATTCCCGACAGCGAGTGCCTTTTTACCAGCTTGATTTAATATATATGCAGTGAGAGTTGTAACCGTTGTTTTTCCATTAGTGCCTGTTATTGCAATCAGTGGATTATTCTGGCAAAACTGCCAGGCGAATTCCAATTCGCTAATGACAGGAATTCCTCTTTTGTCTGCTTCTTCAATAACCCATGCTTTGCGAGGCACACCCGGTGAGGTGATGATACAATCAGCATTAACTAATGCCTTTTCTGTATTCCCTCCGAATTCAAATTCAATTCCTGCTTCGATAAGCTTTTTTACAGCATCATTAAATTCATTTTCAGCTTTCAATTCAGAAACAAAAACATCATGCCCAGATGATTTTGCAAGCAAAGCCGCAGCTAATCCACTTCGGGCAGCACCAATTATTGTGTAGTTCATATTAATTCAACTTTAATAATTAATGAATGCAAAATTAGTTTAATTTTAGAAAAATCGTGTTGATATTCTTTTTTTAAAAAAATTTCATATAGTCTTAATTCAAACTTTAAATTATTATAATTGACAATAAAATTTATTTCTTTAAATTCCGTCAGAAATTTGGATTATTGAAGGGAATTTATGAATATGACATTTAATGACTTAATTGATACCGTGGATGAGCTTCCACCTGAAGAGCAAGAAGTACTTGCTGACGTAATTAATAAAAGGATTATCGAAAGAAAACGAAATGAAATTATTAATGATGTTATTCAAGGAAGGAAAGACTATCAGGAAGGGAATGTTCGAAGAGGCTCTGTTGCTGACTTAATGAAAGACTTGACAGAATGAATAACATTGCCTGGTCTGGAAACTTTACCCCTACAGTAAAAAAAGCCATTAAGAAAAATCCTGAATTAGCCGCTAAAATAGAACGAACCTTAGAAAATCTCAAAACAGATATATTTCATCCCTCTTTGTACAGTCATAAATTAAAAGGAAGATTATCCGGTTGTTGGTCATGCACAGTTGATTATGACAATAGAATTATTTTTGAAATAAATAAAACAGAAAACAATGAAACAGAAATCCTACTCCTATCATTTGGTTCACATGATGCTGTCTATTAAAAAATCAATCTTACAAATTTAAAGGAAATAGCTCTCCAATAATCACTTTTTTCAATTTAAAGTTATTATTCGAAAGACAAATAACCATTAAATTTCACCAAACTGATATAATACCAAATAAGGAATTTATGAAGTTTAAATAAATTTTTTTCACAGTAATCAAATTACTTTATTTTTGCAAATGTAATATTACTATTTAACTATGAAACCAAAAAAAGAAATATCAAAAAGTGAAATTGTAAAAACAATCAGGAAAGAAAAGAAATTTCTGAAAGACAAGTACAATGTTAATGAAATCGGGCTTTTCGGTTCATTTTCTCGTTCAGCTCAAAACAAAAGAAGTGACATTGATATACTAATAGACTTTTCAGTTATACCTGATTTGTTTACTTATGTTGAAATAATGCTTTACCTGAAGGAAAAACTTGGAAGGAAAGTGGATTTGGTTATGCAATCGGCACTCAGACCCGAAATTAAGGATTATGTCATGAAAGAGGTGATTTTTTTGTGAAAAGAAATCTTCAGTTATACTTAAATGACATTTATAATAATTCAAAGCAAATTCTTGAGTTCGTAAAAGGAATGACTTATGATAATTTCATAAATGATACAAAAACAGTATATGCTGTAATGAGGGCATTGGAAATTATTGGAGAAGCCTCAAAAAAAGTACCTTTAAGTTTCAGAAAGATGTATCCTCTGATTGAATGGAGGAATATGTCAGGATTAAGAGATGTATTAATTCATGAATACTTCGGTATAAATCACATTGTCATCTGGCAAATAATTGATAGTAAAATCCCCTCATTAATTAAAAACCTAAATCAAATTTTACAAGAATATAATTCAAAACAAAATTCGATTTTTTAATTGTTATTTGAATGAATATAGGACTTTAAATTACAATAGATAAAATCAACATTAAAACTTTTTCCTTATATTTGCTGACTTTATGATTTGTTAAGTTTAATCTAAATAATAATTACAATGGAGCTAAAAGACAACAGGTATGTCATTGACGGGGTTGATGTTCTCGACCTGTGCAATAAGTACGGGAGCCCGCTTTACGTCTATGACACTGCAAAAGTGCAGGAACAGTATGAAAAAATGATGGATGCATTCAAATCCACACGTCTGAAAATAAATTATGCCTGTAAGGCATTAACTAATATTAGTGTATTGAAATTTTTTAAAAAGCTTGGGGCAGGGCTCGATACGGTTTCCATTCAGGAAGTATGGCTGGGTTTGCGTGCAGGATTTAATCCGAAGGATATTATTTACACACCGAATTGTGTTTCGATGGAAGAAATAAATCTTGCAGTCAAAGAAGGTGTACGAATTAATATTGATAACATCTCAACACTTGAACAATTCGGCTTGGCTTATGCTGATAAATATCCGATTTGCATACGGGTCAATCCACATATAATGGCAGGCGGCAATGACAAAATCAGCGTCGGACACATTGACTCAAAATTCGGTATTTCAATACACCAGATGCCTCATGTCGAGCGTATCGTTAAATCGAGCCACCTTGTAATCGAAGGACTGCACATGCACACAGGTTCGGACATACTCGACATTGATGTATTCATGCAGGGTGCAGAAATACTTTTTGAAATTATCGGAAAATTTGATTCCGTAAAATATGTTGATTTTGGAAGTGGTTTCAAAGTTGCATACAAAACTGATGATTACGAAACGGACATAAATCAACTTGGTGAAATTTTATCCGACAGGTTTAATCAATTCTGTAATGAAATCGGAAAAGAAATAACACTAATGTTCGAACCGGGGAAATACCTCGTAAGCGAGGCTGGTTATTTGTTTGCTAAAGTGAATGTGATTAAACAAACGACATCCACTATGTTTGCCGGGCTTGATACGGGAATGAATCATTTAATCCGTCCTATGTTTTATGATGCATATCATCAAATAATAAACATTTCGAAACCTGATGGAAAAACCAGGCTCTATACTGTTGTCGGTTATATTTGCGAAACGGATACATTTGGATGGAACAGAAAAATCAGCGAAATTTCGGAAGGAGATATTTTGTGTTTCAAAAATGCCGGTGCATATTGTTTCTCGATGTCGTCAAATTATAATTCGAGATTCAAACCTGCCGAGGTTTTGATACATAATGGTAAGGATTATCTAATCAGAGAAAGAGATGACATAAACGATTTATTAAATAAGCAAATAGAAATAGAATTATAAACTCTAATCGAGGGGAAGTTATGAAAAAATTATTTTACTCAGTAATAATCGCAATAATTCTGATTCCATTATTATCAATTGCGCAAACAAAATTAATAGAAAGAAGAATAGGGCATGTCTATTTTCTCAGTGTTCCAAATTATATGACAGCTACAAAAGACCTGAACAAATCTGCAAGTCTTCAGTATCAAAACACATTGAAAGAGGCTTATGTCATTGTAATCGAAGACAACAAAGCTGAATTGGATTCACTTGGTATTAGATTCACAGACCCTCAGGATTTTTACGATGGCTTCATAACAGACTTCACTGCCGACCTGGAAAATAAAAAATTCACAGGCACTAAAAGAATTAAAATAAAAAAGAATAATGCAGTGCAATCTGAGGTTTCGGCTATTTTTAATGGTAATCCCATCTGGTATCTAATAACAGTAGTTGAATCACCTACACACTTTTATAAAATAATCTCCTGGACACTTGAAGAAAATAAAGAAAAACTGAAGCCGGATTATATTAAGATGGTCAATTCATTTCATGAATAAAAAATATTAACAGCGTCAGATTCAACAGTAGGGACACGGCATACCGTGTCCCTACAACTTCAGAAATTTTTCACATCCATTAGTAATTTTTATATTATTTGTAACCTTTTTTCATCTCATTGTGTCTTTTTGACATTGGTATAAGGCTGCGAATATTTTTTTATGAAATTTCATGAGTGAGAAGCATTAAAAAAACAGGACTGATATTAAATTAAATAAATCTATCAACACTTTTATAAACAAATGCTTAGGTGACGATATGAAAAAGTCCTTTACAACTTTTCTTGTATGTTTATTATTAATTATTTTCTTATCTCCGGTAATCACTACTTCAAAAACCGGCTTATCAGATAAAAAGTCCGAATCCACATTAAGGGCTCCAATAGGATTTCTTGATAATCAAAAAAATGCGGTTAGTAATGTAGAATTTTATACGAGTAATTATGGAATTTTCGGTCTAAACTATACATATAATAAAGGTGGCCTATTTTGGCCTAGGAATTCAGGAAACCAATATTTATATGCAGCAGGGTTCTGGTTTGGAGCTCAGAAATTTCTTCCCGGTGAGACTTTCCCAAGAAAATTAGTTGAGGTTTCATATAATCCGAACAATGGTAAGTCATGGTTTATTCCCGGTAGAATTGAAGATGGTGATTTATCCAACCAGACTGACAGTAATACATATCGTGCCTACTTTTCATCAGATTTCAGGAAATATTCCGGTGTACCTTTTGACGTGACAGATGGACCAAATTGGCCCTTATGGATTAATCCCGATGATTTATTATCAACAGGACTTTATCTTGGAGGTTATGAACCTGATATTTCAAAACGTAACAAGGATAATTATCCCTTTGGTCCGGCTTTTGTTTCAGGTGAGGATATTTTTTCAACATATAAGGATACCGATTTAGAACAATTCGATGGTGGCCCCGGATTGAGAGAACCACTTGGTTATCCGTTAAGATTGCAGGTTGAGCAGACAATATATACATGGGGAAATGATTTATTGAAAGATGTTGTTATTATTTATTATAACATTATCAATTTTTCTCAGGATACACTCTACGATTGTTGGTTTGCTCCGGTTTATGATGTTGATATAGGTAAGATTCCTTCACCGGAAGCAGAAAATGATTATACAAAACTTTATAATGATGACAGAACTTTGAACCTTGTTATTGCCTGGAGTGATACAATGACTTATGAAGGAGATAAAGAACCGGATGGTATTATTGGATTCTCTTATCTTATGACTCCATCTGTTGATAGTAATAATTTTCTTAGGAAAGATAAAAAGATCTTTCTGGTAACCGAACAACTGGGAATAAAGACATATAAGAATTGGCCAATTGACGAAGATTATTGTGGTGATATAGATAGATATGCTGTTCTTTCAAGTTGTACAATTGATACAATAGAAGGAAATGGAGACATGAGATTATTTTTCTCAACAGGACCATTTAATATGCTTCCCGGTGACTCTTCGAAAATTGCTTTATCAATTATGTTCACTACGCAGGATTCTATTATTGGATTTCAGAAATTTACAACGTCAAAACCTGATTTCACAAAGATTGTTGAACTTGCCCGATATACTCAAAACTTTTTCTATAACAACATGGTTTTAGGTATAGATGATGAAAAAAAATATGATGATGATAATCTTAATATCTATCCCAATCCTGCTGTTGATTTGTTCAATATTTTGTCTGAAAATTCAGACATTATAGAGCAAATAGAAATTTTCAATGTCCTCGGAGAAAAGATTTTTGTACAAAATGATATACTTACTTCTGAATATAAGCTGAACACACGAAATTTGCAGAATGGGTCTTATTACATTAGAATAAAATCAGGAAATAGTACAGATACAAAATTGCTGCAAATCGCCAAATGATACAATAAATTACCTTTTTGGTTTTAATGTAGGGGCATAGAATTCTATGCCCCTACTTATTTTATTTTTAGGACACAGAATCCTGTGTCCCTACATTTTTTTATTTTCAATTACCTGTTCGCATCGTTTCAACATTAACTCTGCCGATTCATCCCATGAAAAGGTTTGTGCCCATTCGACAGCACCTTCAGATAAGCGATTGAATTCGATTTGATTGGTTAACAGTGAAAAGATTTGTTCTGAAAGTTGTTTTATATTTCCATATTCATATAGCAAGCCTGAAACACCCGCTTTTACTGAATCACGTAAACCCGGCACATTGGCTGATATAACAGGTGTTCCGCAGGCATTAGCTTCTATGTTTGTTATTCCCCAGCCTTCTTTGATTGATGTATTAACAACAATATGTGATTTACTTAATAATTCTACTTTCTCTTCTTCGCTGACAAAGCCGTAAAATTTTGTCCTGTCTTTCAATCCAAGCTCTGAAACCATTCTTTCAAGTTCAGGCTGGAAGTCTCCCCTGCCAATAAATTCAAGTCTTGCTTCTGGTACTTTTTCAGCAATCAAGGCGAATGCTTTTACAAGATGGTCAACACTTTTATACTTCTTTAATCTTCCGAAATACACAACAGTCGGCTTATCAAACTTAGTGCAGATTTTCATAGGAAACCGCTCCTGCTCAATTGCATTTGTTACTATCGAAAACTGTTTGCGATTGAAACCTTTTTCTATAAATTCATCCAATGTACTTTCTGAGACAACCACAAACTGTGTGTTCCGATAAATTCTATTTACTAACTTTTCTGCAAGATAAACATATGAACCTGAAATAAATCCTGCTTCCCTGAAAATAGCCTTCCCGAAAAAATGATGGCTGATTGCGAGCAATGGCTCTTTCACATAGCAGGGTGTGTAAAACGGTATCTTATTTATATCATCAATTATTATATCATATTTATTTTCTTTACTCAATTTTTTATATAAACCCCTGACATTATAATTGAAGAAGCTCCTGCTCCCCTTTCTGACAACTCTTATTCCATCTATAATTTCTTCTTCGGATGAACCATCAAAACGGCAACATGCAAGAGTTATATCATGTCCCTTTGCGGCAATGCGTTTGAATATTTCATGAAGATGCACCTCTGCCCCTCCCCCGAATGGATTCTTTATGTCTTGCCAATTGAATATGAGAATTTTCAGATTTTTCATATAGGAAATTTTAAAATATTCTTAAGAGAAAATTTACAGGAATTGTTACCCACAAAAATTCGGGATAACCATCAATTTTCGCTGGAATGAATAATTTATTATTTTGAAAAACTCTGATAATCTCATTTACAAAATATATTGAATTATCACTATCATAACGTATTTTAACCGGAGTTCCAAGTGTATCTAATAAAACACGTAAAACAATTTTTTCTTCAATTCCTGCTCTCCTCATATTCTCAGGATAAATAAGTGCACTTTGGAATTTTCCTAAATCAATATATGGTTCAATTAAATAAGGAAAATATTCAACTTCATTCCCCAAACTATCAAAGCATTTCCCAGATTTTAATTCATTACGAATATAATTATCAAGTCTCTTTATCTGTCCATTCTTATAATATATTATGAGTTCGCCATCTAATTGATTGTTATTTTTTAAATTTATAATTTTTTTTATTTTCCCATTTGGATACCAATAACGGTTCTCACCAATACATTGCAATCCTAAATATTGACATGTACTATCAATTTGAGATAAATTTTTTTTAGGTAATATTTCACGTGCAATCATAACACTATCTTTTGTATAAGTTTTTATGAGTAACAAACTATCATTTAACGATTCAATATTAATAAGAACATTAATATTATTTTTCGAATTTAAGTTCACCAAATCTCTTTGGACATCCCATTTCTTTGTGGTATATCTTATATTATGACATGAACTTAAAGAGAACAAAATACTCAATATAATTAGAATTGATATGGATGACCAATAATTTTTGTTTTTTGATTTTATTATTTTCATAATATTCTATTCGAAATTGATAGAAATAATATTTCAATTTATGATTTTCAAAATGAATAGCAAAACTGTGGAAGAATTTCTATTCATTCCCAAAATGTATAATTAAAATTGTGCAATTTTAAAATGTTAAATCCGTATTTTTGTATGAGAAAACATTGATAGAGATATATATGAACGAAAATCCATACAAGGAAGCAATACGTTATATAGAAAATGCTGAAGAAGTCTTAAAAAAGGCAGGCAAAGAGGGCAAATTCTATAAGGATGAAAAGTACGTCAAAGCTGCATGTGGGATTGCCTATTCAGGTGCTCTTAAAGCATTAGACTTATTATTTGATATAAAAACACTACCAAAAAGGAAAGGAAGAAAATCAATACAATATTATCAAGCAACTTTAACTGTTATAGATAAAAAACTTCTTGACCATTTAAACAGTGTGTATCATGCATTACATTTAGATGGTTATTATGATGGTGAAAGAAGTGTCTCAATCATAAATGGCGGATTTGACCATGCAATATCAATTATCTCAGCATTGAAGCCATATTCGAGAAATGGAAGGAAATAATTTTAATAGATTTATTTTACCTACTTTAAATATAAATTCATCAGAAGTCTCAAAACAAATTTTTTTTTAATTCATAGGTTCAACTATTTTTCCTATAAATACTATTGTTCCAGAGTTATTTTCACGTATGACAAATACGAATGGACGATCTAATCTAACAGTTGGATTTTGTGGTATATAAGAAGTAGGAACCATTACGACTGAAGTCGCTGCTGCCGCTTCTGTTCCTTCCTCATCTACCAGTATAAACGTTTTAAGCTTGACTTCTGATATAAATAATTCCACATTTTTTAATATATAAGAAAAATCTGCTCTTTCACCATCAAAAGCTATTGACATACCAAGATTTTTCAATGCATCATTAAGTAGTAAGCCATATTCAATTTTATATTTAGGCATAAATAAATTAACAGAATCAGTATTGAAATTTAATAACCATTGTTTGTAATTATCATCATTCATTTCATTAATTAAATCATTAATATTATTCTCTGGCTTTGGCAGAAATATTGTCATACTATAATCTTTATTCCCATAAGGTAAATCTACTGATTGAAAATCATTATTGGAATAATAAGAAAATTTATTTTTCTGATTCATCATTCTGCAATCTTTACTTGAACCATTGATAAGATAAAATTGGTCATTTTTTGTTTTAGTCGAATCAAATTTATAAGTCCAATTGCCCTTGAAATAAATTGCATTAATCAGGAACATAACACTTTCCGGATTAATATTATCTATTATATCTTTGATTTTTCCTTTTGTATTAGTGTTTACCCAATCATTGATTATATCTTTTGCCGATGGGTCATCAAAATTCAAACCTGTAACTTGTGCGTTAAAGTATTTTCCACACAAATCAAAAAAACTTTGCTCAAAGGGAAAAGTGTTTCTATACCATATAGAATTAGCTAACTCGAACTGTACTTTACTGTCAATATTTAAAAGTAAATTAATTAAGCTTTGATATGAATTATTCACCTGGTCCATCGAAAGGCCGAGCATTTCAAGTGTTTTGAGCATTGAATCCCGAGTCGAACCTGCTGCACCATTAACGGTCATACCGAGTGCCATAGATACACTTAAAGGTGAAAGAACAATGTTCTTATCTCCTTCCTCACGGTTTACTTCCCTGAAAAACTTCAATCCGAAGTTGTTACCTGACGTAACAATTTGCTTTTCGTCTTGTGTCAGCGGTCTTACGGGTGTATTGTCGGTGGATTCAGAACATGAATTAATCAAAAGCAGTATCAAGATTGCGATTATTAAAAGGATATTTCTCATTGTAAGCCTTATATAAATAAAATAACAAGATTAAAATCCATTGATTAAATTAATGAAATATAAATTGAAAAACAAGTGTTTTTTATACACCCCTTAATGCTCTCTTTGTAGAGGGGAAATAAATGGTGTTGTTTTTAACTTTCGCAGGGATGACAAGCTATTTCAAATATATATCCACCATTCGTAATTCCTAATTCGTAATTCGTAATTGATTTCTGGCACAAACATTGAAATAATCTGTAGAAAATTAATTGTTAAAAATGAAAACGAAGTATTGAAATTATCTCTTATGCTGTTATCAAAATTATTCAATGAACAATTACCGATTTTTCATATAAATAAAACAAATACCAATTGAAATTAAAGTAATAAGTGAAATTATACAACCAAGTTTAAAAACGAAGGGTTTAAAAATAAATTCTACTCTGTGATTTCCCGGAGGAACAATAATAGCCCTCATACAATCATTAGCCTTATATATTTGTGTTTCTTCGCCATCAATAAATGCTTTCCAACCGGGGTAATAAACATCTGCTAATTTTAAATAAGCAGAATCTATTGAAAAATAGGCTATTTTTATAATATTATTCTTGTACGAAGTGATACGAGCATTACCGGAGCTAACCTGCTTGGGATAGAAACGTGTTTCGGATTCTTCTAAAAATAAAGTATCGCCGGAAAAACTTTGATTTGAAATTAATTGACAAGTCTTTTTACTACTTATATACCTGATTTTAGTAAATAATTCTACTCTATCTTTTACAAGTTTGTTTTTATAAACTACATAATTTTGATAAGAAAAAACTTTCTCGACAGAATTTTCAGGAAATGTAAATGCAGAATCAGTTACCAAATATTTAACATTGAACAATCCGAGTAGAACCGGATCCGATAATTTATTATTATCCTTGGGATTACAATAATCAAAAAATGTGTGAGGCAGAATTCCTTCGTATCCATCTATGAATTGAAGATTATAGATATCTCCCAAATTTTCTGGTAAAAGATTTAATGCTCCCTGAACCCGAATGGCAGCAATTCTTTCATATCCAGAATTTTTCTGCAAATACTTAATTAATTTGTTTTCCGGATAAAATGGATATTTTGTAGAATCAATAAATGGAGTAACAAAATGAACAAATCTAAAAAGTTGTATAAAAGTAATAATTGTAATTAACCAATAAAAATTCTTTGATTTTAACTTGCCTTTCGAAAAATATATAAAAATAATTATTGTAGTTAAATTAATTAATAGTCCGATTAAAACGTGAAAATTTGTTAATTTATAACCATTTAGAGTAATCCATAATCTGTTCTCGAACCAGTTTTTTTCATAATAAGCTCTATGGGATAAGGATTCATTCATTTTTATTCTTAAAAAATCAATAATATCTTTATGATATATAGAAATAATCACATTTACTATAACAAATCCCAAAATAATTATGCAAAATAGTATCAGTGTTATTTTTATTATTTTGAATAAACTATCATTTTTCCTGACAAAATCCGTACTTATAAAATCATTAAGTACAATCCCGCCAACAATAATACCTGAGGTTATAAACAGAATAAAGAATCTATCATAAACATAATTATAAAATGGCGTTAAAAGCGGTAAAACAAGAGAAACTCCTGCGATAATTATCCAATGCCTGATATTATATCTTTTGTAATTGATAATACCGTAAATAAATAATAATAATAACGCAAGGCCAATATATGCATGAAAATCATTAGGAAAGGCATCAAGAATTCTTCTAATATCAAATCCTCTAAAATCACCTGTCAATTCGGGAAATGCAAAAGATATTGTTAATAATGTTAAAATTAATCTCTTAAAAATATTAAATGTAATACCACTACTTTCAAATCTTGAATTTCCTTTTATAATATCCAGCAAAATATATTGAATCTGTGGAATCCATAAAAAAGCAGTTAACAGGAAACTTAAAATAATAATACCGAATGCGATTTTTATATGCTTAAAGGTTGTTGATTTATCGCTATATTTTTTTGTCAAGGCATAAAGAATCAAAAACAAAATAATAAATGATACTGACTGAATAAAACCTCCTAACATAGACAAACCTAAAAATAAAGATGTCATGAAAAAGTATTTTATTTTTCCACTATCTATATAACGTTCGAAAAAAAGAAGTATAAATGGCAGCCAGCAAAAAGCACCGGCAATGTAGAAATAAAGCAAATAGCTTACAAACATACTATTAAGAGAATATGCAAGGCCACATAAAAAAGCCACTCTGTTGTCTATTTTCAAATACCGCATAAAGGTAAACATCGCTATTGCTGATATTAGACATTGTAAGATTATCTGTAAATGCCAGGAAATAATAAATGGGAAAATAAGGTAAATAAAATTTGTGATTTCATAATTGGTAGCATAAGTTATAGAATATTGCGGAATACCACCACATTTATTTGGATTCCAAAAATCAAAATTGCCTTTCTTATGGGATTGTTGGGTAACATAACGATAAGGTGCAAATTGTAGAAAGACATCATTAATATAATGATTGTGTGATTCAACTTTAGAATAATTATGATTGAAGGGCTGATAGTAAGACAATCCAAAATCGTTAGGTAACATTTGCTTGTTAAAAAAAATCGGGTAGAAGACTACTGAAATCAATCCTGAATACAAAAGCAAAGCAATTAGATAGGGTTTGAATTTTTTCATTCAATAAAATTATCAAATTTTAGAACTTACAAATCGTAAAGTAGATTTATAATATTTGCAACTTATCATATTGTCAGGTTGTTCCCACTTCTATTTTTGACATTGCGAGAATAAGCGGTATTAGATTTTCAGATATTTTTTCAAACTAATAATAAATAATTATACACAAATATTAATATCTATCTACAAATTTTCAACAATTTCTTTTGCTTTAAAATTTAACTTTGCATGCAATTTTGTTACTTTATTGCTAATCAATGCTAAAAATAATAAATTGTAACTTCAATTCAAAAAATAGAATTCAAAAATTATTTGGCACAGTCATTGAAAATACACTTGTAGAATTTGAGTGAAAATTTAAAGGATGTTAGAGTAGCTCTAAGTTTTGGGAAAATGAGAATGATTGGCGGATGTAGAATAAAATACACTTGTATAATAATAATCACCATTTCGGTGGTTTTGGTTCTTAATGGATGTTCATTTTCGAGGAGCGTTCGGCAGGGAAGCCGCACATCTGTTAAGAAACACACTACAGAACAAAATTCAGCATCAAAAACTCAGGATGAAAACAGGCAGGATGCCCTACTTGATGCTGAATCGGGAAATGTGTTGCAAAGTACTTATAACACAAGTCAGAACATTAAAATTCCTACTCTCAGTCAACAGCTTAAAACCCTCAGCGATGAACAGCAGGTAATGAAAACGACAATTTCGGGTATGCAAACCGACATTACCGAAATTAAGTCAACATTGGCAGATATAAAAAATGCACTTAGCAACTCAATACCAAAACCTCAGGATGCTGTCAAAGGTGTAAATTCCGATAATAATTCGGTTAATAATCCTGTAATTACCAAATCAAATATTATTTTATCGGATGAAGCAATTGAAAATATACCCGAAACAAAAACTGAAGTTAAATCTAATGAAAAACCAAAAGCAAAGCCGCTCATTGTACAAAAAAAGCCTGTCCAAAGAAATAATAATTATGTGAAATATGTTAATAATGAGAAACCGGTAATTAAAACTTCGCCACAAGTTTTTTCCAAAGAAGAGACTACTGAACCAACAAATGAAAATGTTTCATTTACTTCCGTTGTTCAGGATTTAAGCAAAAAAGATTATCAGGATGCTATAAGAAAATTAAATAAACTGATTACAACAGAAAAAGACCCCGAACAAATAAACAATTGCAACTTTTTATTGGGTGAGTCACATTTCGGATTGAAGCAATACGAAATTGCAATTTCGTATTACAAAAAAGTAATCGCTTCAAGGCTGCCTGTAAAGAAGGACAATGCCCAAATCATGCTCGCTGAAGCACAGGTAAAATCAGGACGAATTGACGAAGCCAGGAAGGCTTACCGGGTTTTTGTAGAAAAGTACCCCACAAGCGAATTTCTGCCGAAAGCCCGGAAAATGCTTCAGCAATTGTAATATTAAACCGTGTCAGGTGTAACACCTGACACGGTACATTTATGAATTATGCCGGTACACAAAATTTTGTGTCCCGGTTTTTTTTGCAATGTATTTGGTATAATTTCTTTGATTTGGGTGTATATGTGACAAGATGTTATTTAAACTAAATTTTGTCATTCCGAACGAAGTGAAGAATCTCCCAAATACAGCATCAATTCTTGTTAAAGATTCTTCGCTACGCTCAGAATGACAATAAAAATTATTAGAATTTCCCGAATTTGAATGCAAGGTTTGCCGAAGGCCCGCTTATGTCCTTGTTTGTAGTTTTCGATAAATCCACACCGGAAACGAATCTATAGCTTGCTCCTAAAGAAATTCTAAAGAATTTTGCAACATTCAAATCAACAGTAGCACCGGGTTCCACTACAAAGAAGGGTGTTGATTCATAAACCCAACCATCATTATCCCAATTCATTCCGTCATGAAATGACTTTGTGTAGGAAGCACCACCCGCACCAATCAGAGTGTTAACAGTAAAATGGACGAGTTTGTTTGAGCTATTGATATACTCGATAAAAACACCGCCCCAGCCAACACGCAGGTATGCCGTAGAATCAAAAGGTGGCTGATAATTATTTATTTTATGAGTTGTAACAAGTCCGTAACCACCGCCGCCTATCGAGAAGGAACTATTAATTATCCATCCACCGCGGCCTCCTGCCATTAAACCTAATTCACCCTGGATTTGAGTTAGTTTAAGTTCGGGAGCGCCATATCCACCATGTGTGATTTCACCGTTTCCGAATAAAGTTTCGGATTCATCGGTATCTTGCCTGGTTTCCAAAGCCAACGTAATTATCGGATATATCAATAATACCGCTAATAATAATAATGCAAATTTTTTCATTTCATTCCTCAATAAAAACCTAATAAAACAATAACAATGCAAAATACGAATTAAGTTTTTATAAGTTTCAAACAAGTTTTGAAAAATAAAAAAAAACAGCACCCCATAAATTGAGGAACGCTGTTTTAAAATTTTTCTATAATTTATTTTTTTAGAAAAATGCACCAAGGGAAAGAGAAATAAAAGCTTTTGCTTCCTCCCCTGCTGCCTGTCCAATAAGATTTATATAATTATATTTAACCTCCAGATTTAATGTAACAAGCTGTACATCAAGGTCTACTCCAGCACCAAGTCCAAAGCCAATACGGCTATCGGAAGGACTGGTAGAAATCGGTAGGTCAACATCCCCTTTAGGATAATCAACTGAGCTGAATAAGTAATTATAAGTCAAATCACCGACAGCATAAACACCAATGAATTTTTTAATAATAAAGAAGTTTATCCCTGCTGTAATTGGTACAACATTTTGTGAAGTCTTTAGTGTTGTTAATAATGAATCGGTAATAGGATGCCTGACTTCGATTGTTGTTTCAGGAAATTTGTGGTAAGCTATTCCACCGACAAAATACAGATTATCAGACATTCCCACTCTTACTTTTGCTCCGAAATGATAACCAAGTTTAGAGCCTTCCCTGAATAATTTTCCAACATCAGTTATACTATTACTGTTGTAAACATTATTTACCTGGTCATTAGGTGTTGACAAACCTAGTAAGACTCCGAAATTAGTTGCGTCTGCACGAGAATAAAAAATACCAATGAAAAGAAAAATAATTAGTATTGGTTTCAAAATTTGTTTCATAACTTATCCCCTATTTTGATTTTTGAACTATTATTTTTAATAATAACTGATTAGTTGAAAAACTATTTTATCATATCGTAAAGTAACATTGTTAACTGCAAATTTATCAGCTTTTTTTGATATATTTGTAAAATTTATTAAAATGTTAAACTTTCAAAGCAGCATTATGAAAATAACACTTTTAAATAAGCTCAAAATTACGATAAGCATAGCATTATTCCTTATCACTTCAGACACAATACTATCGGCTCAGGATGATAATCTCATCATGCCCGCAAATTTAGGTATTTATGGTGGATTGAATTTTAATATGCATACTCCATCTTTTATTTTTTCTAAATTTCAACCAAATATAAATTTTGATGAAAACAATAATAATTTATGGTTTCATCTTGGTTTTATCGGAAACTACCCATTAAATGAAACATTTACTATATCCGGAAGACTTGGGTATAACGGATTAAATGGCGAATTATCAAAAATTGAAAGATTTGGTACACCTGATACAATAACATCAAATAGTTTGCAAGGCGATTTGCATTATATTGAAATTACACCTATAATTCAGTTCCATAATTTACTCCCGTTGAAAAGATTGTATTTTTTAGCAGGGCTTGAATTCGGAATTCCTTTTTCGACTAAATACACAGCAAAACAAACTCAAGTATCACCCCTGCCCGCACAGAATACTTTATCACAAAGTGGTGCCATACCCGATGCTACATTAAGATTTGCAGGAGCTATCGGAGCAGGATATGTTTTTAATCTTAGTGAATCGGTATATCTGATACCTGAAATTTCTTATAGAATACCATTCACTCACGTATCATCCAATAGTGGTTTTACAACTTGGGATGTTCCCCAACTAAGAGCTGGTGTGGCACTGACATTTGGTCTGTCGAAGACACCCGAAAAACCACCTGAAACATATTCCGATTTACAAATCGGATTTAAAGAAGTTAATTATTATGACAAAGAAAGAGGGAAACATCCATTGCAGAATATTCGGGTTGAGGATGTGCAGTACACAGAACTTTTCCCAATGGTGCCTTATATTTTCTGTGATGAAAATCAGCCTGCACCTTCTGACAGCACACAAATACTGACTGGTTCAACTGAAAAAGGGGAATTCAGGATTGAAACTGTTGAACCGGATGCTATGAAAATCAATGTAAAAACACTCGATATCGTCGGTAAAAGAATGACTGAAAATCCGGATGCCGATTTAACTATAACAGGAACAATTGATAATAAGAAGGAAACACCTGCATCCCAGCTTTCATTACGCAGAGCCGAATTTGCAAAAGAATATCTTGTTAATATTTACAAAATCAATCCTGATAAAATAAATATTAAAACCGGAGGTTTGCCTGAGAAACCATCGGCTCAGACAGTTGCAGAAGGTGATGCAGAAAACAGGAGAATAGAACTATCGAGTTCAAACCCAAAAATTTTAACCCCGATTATAATGAAGGGTGAAAGTCAGACAATTGCAGAACCAAATCTCGTTGAGTTTGTACCTTTTATTACTTCGACAGATTCTGTAACAATGTGGCAATTTGAAATCGAGCAAGCAGGACTAACTATAAGAAACATAAAAGGCAGTGGTGATATTCATCCGATTCAGTTCGTTATTATCCCAAATGAATTGAAGAAAAGCCAAATACCTGTTGATTATGTTTTGACAGTAACAAATGCAAAAGACCTAAAGAGAACAGTCTCAGGCTCAATTCCTACTGAATATTTCTCGTTTACAAGGAAAAAAACCGAAGAGTTGCCTGATAAGACTATTTCAAAATATAGCTTAATACTTTTTGATTTTGATAAAGCAGATATTTCCGAAAAAGACAAAGCAATAATCGAAGAAAATATTTTGCCGGAAATCAAATTTAATTCGACTGTTAAAATTTACGGATATACAGATAAAATCGGGAAAGAGGATTATAATAAAAATCTTTCGGAACGCAGAGCCTTAGCAGTGAAAGAACTTCTTTCATCAAAAGTGAAAGATGCAAAGTATGAAACATGTGGTGTCGGTGAAAATGAAGTTATTTTCGATAATAATTCGCCTATTGGACGGCATTTATCGAGAACTGTACAGATTTATGTTATAACACCAAGATAATAATTAGTGAATAACGAATAGTGAATAATTATTGGTTAAAAGATATTTTAATTAAGAATAAATGTTTGTTGATTCGTCTTAGTAACTTGTTTAAATGACGATATTAAAAATGATTGAAGAAAAAAGAAATTATAAATATTTATATAACCTGAATTCACCTGCTGACCTGAGAAAGCTAAAGGTAAATGAACTTCCCAAGGTATGTGATGAAGTGCGGGATTACATGGTTGATGTGATAACCAAAACCGGCGGCCATTTCGGTGCAGGCCTTGGAGTTGTTGAACTCACCGTTGCGATGCATTATGTCTATAACACTCCTATAGACAAAATAATTTTTGATGTTGGGCACCAGGGCTACCCTCATAAAATATTAACCGGCAGAAGAGACCTACTCCCAACAATCAGGCAAAAGGGAGGTTTATCGGGATTCCTCAAACAGAGTGAAAGCGAATATGATGTCTTTGGTGCCGGGCATGCCAGCACCAGCATTTCTGCAGCCCTCGGCATTGCTACTGCAAGGGATTTGATGAAGAAAAAATTCAGGGTTGTTGCCGTGATGGGCGATGGTGCAATGACAGGCGGAATGTCTTATGAGGCAATGAACAATTGCGGTGTTCAAAAACGGGATATAACTGTGATACTTAATGATAATGATATTTCAATATCCGAAAACGTTTCTGCCCTATCAAGTTATTTTAATAAATTATATGCAACTGCAACAGTCCAGAAATTAAGAGAGAACATCTGGGAAATTACAGGCAGGATGGAGCATCTCGGCGATAGAATACGCCTTGCGGCATCGAGAATTGAAGGTAGTGTTAAAGCATTCATTACGCCCGGATTGCTTTTCGAAGCTCTTGGATTCAATTATTTTGGCCCTATTAATGGAAATAACGTAAGACAAGTTGTTAATATGCTGAACTCCATAAAGGATGTTCACGGACCAATACTTCTTCACATTTTAACACAAAAAGGGAAAGGTTATGGCCCTGCCGAAAATGATTCATCCAAGCTTCATGCTATAGCAAAAATTGATAAATCTGACGGGAAGGCACATAATCTTAACACCAAGCCTGCACCATCATATTCAAAAGTATTTGGTGAAGCAATGATTGAACTATGCACTAATGACCCTAAAATAGTTGCTGTTACAGCCGCTATGGGCGAAGGTACAGGTTTGGATTTGTTAGAACTAAAATTTCCCGAGCGGGTAATTGATGTTGGAATAGCCGAAGAACATGCTGTAACTTATGCCGCAGGTTTGGCAACAGGTGGAATGACACCCGTTTGTGCCATATACTCGACTTTCCTGCAAAGAGCGTTTGACCAGATAATTCATGATTGTGCATTGCAAAAGCTTCACGTTGTTTTTGCTATAGACCGTGCCGGATTAGTCGGTGAAGACGGTCCCACACATCATGGTATTCTCGATATGGCTTACCTCAGGCCTATTCCAAACCTCGTTGTTGCCGCACCAAGGGACGAACAGGATTTTCGAAATCTACTTTACTCCGCTATTTATAATTATACAAATGGTCCTGTGGCAATCAGGTATCCAAGGGGAAAAGGTTTAGGAGTTAAGATAAGCTCTATGACATCAATTCCACTTGGAAAAGGTGAAAAAATAATTAATGGTAAAGATATAGCCATTCTTGCTGTTGGGAAAATGGTTCATGAAGCCGAAAAAGCCGCATCAATGCTAATGAAATATGACATATCTGCCGAAGTTATTAATGCAAGATTTATTAAACCTCTCGACACAGAACTCCTGGATGAAATTTGTTACAGGTTCGATAAAATTCTGACCTTTGAAGACGGGCAGGAAAAAGGCGGATTTGGTTCTGCAGTTTTGGAATACATAAGTTCAAAACATTACAATAATGTTGACGTAAAAATTCACGGATTACCTGATAAATTTATCCAGCATGGGACACAAGCTGAATTACTTCATGAGTTAAAACTCGATGCTGATGGAATAACATCAAGTGTACTTGAAATGTTAAACATCAGCGAAGATTTTCAATTGGAACACATACACGAAATCGCTGATTGACACTCATCTTTGAAAAACATCTCCTTTATAAACTCGATTGAATAGCCACTATCTTCAGATAGTGGGAAAATGTCTGAACAACAATTATGACTTCAGTCACTTATTTTAAGTTGATAAATCCAATTTGAAGTGATGCAACAAGTCCACTACTTGAAAGTAGTGGCTATTCAATTAAATAAAATCATTAGAGTAATTTATATCAAAATGAAAATTCTCAACAATCTTTGAGATTTAGCAAATACTTCGTAATTTTGTAGTCTTGTTAAAATGAGATCTCGTAGCTCAGTTGGTAGAGCATTTGACTTTTAATCAAAGGGCCGCAGGTTCGAGTCCTGCCGGGATCACAAATTCAATCAAATTATTCTTCCTGCAATTTATAAATATTCTCTTCAAAACATAACAATTTATTGACTTTAATTCTTAATATTATTTTTGAAATAAATTCTGCAAATTAATTTGTTTATTATAAATCCAATTCCCAAAAGTTCATTAATCAACAGCAATACAATGATTACAAAACCAAATAAATAGAATATATTTGTGAGACTGGTTTGTTTAAGTTTTGTAAATCAAGTATTTTTGCAGGATATTTTGGATAAGGAAGGCAATAAAAAATTTATTAGGCTTATTCGAAGTAAGGACAGTAAAATTCTGAAAGAGCTATCCCCTTTTTTAATCATGGGATGGCAGATGGTACTGACAATCGTACTCTGCGGAATTTTAGGCTGGTGGCTCGATAAGCAATTTGACACAAAACCGTGGTTATTAATTGGCTTCCTGTTTTTTGGTGTGTTTGCAGCAATGGTATCATTTTTAAAAACTGCTGCAAATTATAATAAGAAAAAAAAAATTAACAATTAATATTGTAGGGGTTTAAAATTTTAAATCCCGCATATAAAAGAGAGTGTTTAGCATAATAATATAATTTGAATGAAATCATTTTTCTGGGCTGTTCTGATATGCCTTATAAATACAGTTGCGGCAGTAATCACAGCCAGGATTGGTTTGAAAAAAGATAGTAAAAATTTCAGCAGAATAATTTTCGGTTCATTTGTTATCAGGTATTTCTTAGTTTCTGCTGCCGTATTATTTGTTTTATTATTTGTAAATATAAATAAGTTGGTTTTCGGACTGACGTTTTTAATTTCGACTTTTATTTTAATTATTTCTGAAATTTTATATTTGAATAACAGGGCGGACTTGCTCAAGACGCAAAACAAAACAACGAAACAGGATTAAATATGGCTGGAAATAATATTTACCTCAATCAATCAACTGAACATGGCAATTATCCATCACATACAACTAATGAAGCACAAGCTAATCACCCGGTTGAAAATCCTGCTCAGGGACATGGACAGTTAGCTCCCGGAGACGTATTCCCTACATTACTCAGTAATCTTGGAAATCATCGCCAAATTTCATTTTTCAATGCAGATATTTCCGAACTGCCTGTAATAATTTATGATTCTAAAGTTGGCTTCCATGCTTATTCTTCATCGAGCAGTATGGTTAATCAGAAACTATTTACTATGCATCAGGATGCTCACGGACATTTCCATCCGCCAATCAGGAGAGCGGTTGACAATCAACCTGTGAGTTTGGATTTGTCGGTTACATCCCTTATCGTATTTGAGTGGATTGCAATAATTGTTGTTGTGTTTTTATTCGGATGGGTAGGTAGAAAATATAAAAAGAATCCGACAAAAGCTCCTTCAGGATTTCAAAATGCATTAGAATCATTAGTGGTATATTTAAGAGATGAAGTCGTATATCCTAATGTAGGTTCAGTAAAGTCAGCTAAAACGCTACTACCCTATTTCATAGGATTATTCTGCTTCATACTTCTTTGTAATATATTTGGATTGATACCAGGAGGGCATACAGCGACCGGTGCAATAGCAGTAACAGGAGCTTTGGCAATAACAGCATATTTTGTTATTAATATTACAGCAATAAAAGAAGCAGGAATTGGACACTGGTTAAAACATCTTCTCGGAGGAGCTCCAATCTGGCTGTGTTGGATAATGATACCAATTGAAATAATATCAATGTTTGTCAAGCCTTTTGCATTGACAATACGTCTTTTTGCAAATATGACTGCAGGACATGTTGTTTTGCTTTCACTAATTGGATTGATTTTCTTTTTTAGGCTTTCAAACGGGCTTGGTGTAGGACTTGCAATCACACCAATTTCTGTCGGATTCTCAATTTTCATGTATATATTGGAATTGCTGGTTGCTTTCCTTCAGGCATATATATTTACGATATTGACGGCAGTATTTGTCGGGCTGGCAATTGGTGAACATGCTCATGAAGAAGAACACGCTCATTAATTAATTACGAATTATAAATTACGAATTACGAATGAAACAATAATTTAGAATAAATATAATAATTTTGTTTTTTAATAATGATTTGGAGGAATTAAGATGGATTTAGGAACACTTGGAGCAGGACTTGGTGCAGGTATAACAGTATTAGGTGCAGGCTTAGGAATTGGAAGATTAGCCGCTGCAGCACTTGAAGCATTGGCAAGACAACCTGAAATTGCCGGAGATGCACGTACAACTATGATTATTGCCGCCGCACTTATCGAAGGCGTTGCACTGTTCTCATGCGTGATTTGCATGTTGCTCGTTGTAATGAAATAATAATTATTAATGAATACCACTCCACTGCTTAATTGTGGTGGAGTCGTTTGAATGTATATGAAAATTATGATGCATGAAAATAAAGCATCACTGAATAAATAAAATTTATCATTTGAACTGAAGGATAAAAATGGACAAAATAATGGATATCGAGCCGGGGCTGATGATATGGACTATATTCAGCTTTTTAATTTTCCTGGCTATTCTTATTAAATTCGGGACCAAGCCTCTTTTGAATGGTTTAACAGCCCGCGAAAACCGAATTAAAGAAGCAATTGAAAATGCTGATAAAGCAAATGAAAAGGCTCAAAAAATCCTGAAAGAAACAGATGACAAACTCAGCACCGCTCAAATCGAAATGGCTGAAATCGTTCGTAAAGGGAAAGTTCAGGCTGAAGAGTTAATCAAAAAAGCCGGTGACGAAGCTGATAAAGTGAAGAAGCAGAAAGTTGAAGAGGCTATCAGGGAAATCGAAAGAAATAAGGAAATTGCTATTAAACAGCTAAGAACTGAAGTTGCAAGCCTTGTTGTAGCGGCTACAGAAAAGATTCTCGATGAGACTTTAGACAAAGAAAAACATTACAAAATGGTTGAATCATATATCGAAAAACTACCATCTAATTAATTTAAAGTGAGAGAATGACCGAACAGAAAGTATCATACAGATATGCACTTGCATTACTTGAAACAGCTAAACTGGAAGGTGTGGTTGAAAATATTTACAATGACCTGAAATTTATCAGACACACAATCGAACAATCTAAGGATTTGAAAAATTTAACTTTCAGCCCTGTCATTCCTTTTTGGCGGAAAAAGAAAATTTACGAAGAGATATTTTCAGGGAAGTTAAATTCCCTGACTATGAAATTTATTACTTTGCTTTCAAACAAAAGAAGAGAAAGACTGTTACCTGATATATGTTATCAATATGAGGCTCAGTTTGATGAGTTAAATAATATTTTACCTGTTGAAATTGAAACAGCAGTGGATTTATCGGATGTTATAAAATTAAAAATTGTACAAAAGATTGAAAAGCAAACGAATAAGAAAGTTATTCCGGATTTTAAGATTAATATATCTATGAAGGGTGGATTACTGGTTAAAATTCAGGATTGGGTTTTCGATGCATCCCTGAAAAATCAACTTGAAATATTGTTTAAGAAATTATCAACGGATTAATATTAATGTAAAATGTAGAATGCAAAATGTAAAATGAATTAATAAATTTTATTGAATTTGGTAAGAAAATAAATTATAATAAAATAACAAAAAGGAAAAACTATGGTTGATGTTCGACCGGATGAAATATCTGCTATATTGAGAAGACAGCTTACAGGCTATGAAAAAGAAGCGGATATTTATGAAGTAGGAACCGTACTGCAGGTTGGTGACGGAGTTGCTCATATCTACGGCTTAAGTAAAGTGATGGTATCGGAGCTTGTTGAATTTCCGAACGGAGCTTTCGGAATGGTATTGAATCTCGAGGAAGACAATGTCGGCGTTATGCTCTTTGGTGATGAGAGAGGTGTTAAAGAAGGTGATACTGTCAGAAGGACAAAAAGGATTGCTTCTGTTCCGGTTGGAAAAGAACTTCTCGGAAGAGTTGTAAATCCTCTTGGATTTCCGATTGATGGTAAAGGGCCAGTCAATACCAAGTTGACATTACCAATCGAGAGGAAGGCTCCGGGTGTGATTTTCAGACAGCCTGTTAAAGAGCCGCTCCAGACAGGTTTGAAAATGATTGATGCTTTGATACCGATTGGAAGAGGTCAGAGAGAATTAATCATCGGCGACCGCCAGACAGGTAAAACAGCAATCGCACTCGATACAATCATCAACCAAAAATATACTCATACTGAAGAAGCAAAAAAACACGGTATAAATCCTGTCTATTGTATTTATGTTGCCATAGGTCAAAAAGGTTCAACCGTAGCGAACGTCGTGTCATATCTTGAAGAATTCGGGGCAATGCACTATACAATCGTTGTTGCCGCTAATGCTTCAGACCCTGCACCATTGCAGTTCATCGGACCTTATTGCGGATGCTCTATGGGCGAATATTTCAGGGATAACGGGATGCATTCGCTTGTTATTTATGACGACTTATCCAAACAAGCCGCGGCTTACAGGCAAGTCTCATTACTTCTCAGAAGGCCGCCGGGACGTGAAGCTTATCCCGGGGATATTTTCTATCTTCATAGCAGATTGCTCGAACGTGCTGCAAAATTTTCAGACAAAGAAGGTGGCGGAACATTGACCGCACTACCTGTAATCGAAACACAGGCAGGCGACGTTGCAGCTTATATTCCGACAAATGTGATTTCAATTACAGACGGACAGATATATCTTGAGCCGAACCTATTCAATGCAGGTATCAGGCCCGCTATGAATATTGGTATTTCGGTATCCCGTGTAGGCGGTAATGCACAGAATAAAGCTATGAAAAAAGTTGCTGGTCCACTGAAGCTCGACCTGGCTCAGTATCGTGAACTCGAAGCTTTTGCAAAATTCGGTTCCGACCTTGACAAAGCTACATTGGCTCAGCTTACAAGAGGTGCAAGGTTAACCGAAATATTGAAGCAGAAGCAGTTCACTCCGATTCCTGTTGACAAGCAGATAGCATTGATTTGGACAGCTACAAAGGGTTATCTCGATGACCTTCCGTTAAATGCAATGGTAAAATATGAACATGAATATTTCCAGTTCATGGAAAGTAATTATAGTAACATTCTTACTCTTCTTATCGAGAAGAAAGAATTGAATGAAGAAGTTGTCGCAGGATTGACAAAAGCCGCCGACGAATTTACTGCATTATTCAAAAAAACATTGGGTAAATAATGATTGTACTCACAGGAGGAGCCGGATTTATAGGTTCCTGCTTACTCGGGAAATTCAACAGCATGAATAGAAGCGATATCCTGGTTGTTGACCATCTCGGAGAAGGGAACAAATGGAAAAATCTTGTGGGAAAAAATTTCCTGAACTACAAGCATAAGACTGAGTTCAGAAGCCAGCTCAAAAGCGGTTTTTACGGAAAAGAAATTGAAGCGATTATACATTTTGGTGCTTGTTCTTCTACAACTGAAAAGAATGCAGATTACCTGCTCGATAATAATTTCACATACAGCGTGGAATTAGCGGAGTTTGCTCTTGCGAATGAAATTAGGTTCATCTATGCAAGCAGTGCCGCCACTTATGGAAGCGGTGAAAACGGTTATTCAGATAGTGAATTTGACAAGCTTCGTCCTTTGAATATTTATGGTTTTTCAAAACACCTGTTCGATTTGTGGGTCATCAATAAAAGCTATGACAAAACTTTTACAGGCCTGAAATTTTTTAATGTCTTTGGAAATAATGAATACCACAAAGGCGTTATGGCAAGTATGGCTTATAAATCATACTGCCAGGTCAAAGAAACAGGCAAGGTTAAACTTTTTAAATCGAATAGTCCTGACTATAAGGACGGTGAACAGAAACGGGATTTCGTTTATGTCAAAGATTGTGTTGATATCATCTGGGATATTTTTGAGAAGGAAGATTTCGCAGGTATTTATAATCTCGGTTCAGGTGTTGCAAGGACTTGGAATGATTTGGCAAATACAGTGTTTTCTGCAATGAAGTTAAAACCTAATATAGAGTATATTGAAATGCCTGAATCAATAAAAAATCAGTATCAGAATTTCACTCAGGCTGATATGACAAAATTAAAAGGAACAGGATTAAAAGTAGAATTTCGACCATTAGAAGATAGTGTTAAAGATTATTTAGAAAATCATTTGTCAAAATGAATATCATTCTGAACTTATTTCAGAATCCATATAAAATAATGAATGTCATTCTGAACTTGGTTCAGAATCTATTAATTTAAAATTGATTATTGAAAATTTATTGAAAATTGAAAATTAGAAATTGAAAATTTTACTAATGACTAACAACTGTCGACTTTCGACTAACGACTGTCAACTATTGATTTGTTCTTTGTAATATTTTTATTAAAAAATTATCCCGTAGGGATTATATAATAGAATAATTGTCATTCTGAACTTGGTTCAGAATCTATTAATTTAAAATTGATTATTGAAAATTTATTGAAAATTGAAAATTAGAAATTGAAAATTTTACTAATGACTAACAACTGTCGACTTTCGACTAACGACTGTCAACTATTGATTTGTTCTTTGTAATATTTTTATTAAAAAATTATCCCGTAGGGATTATATAATAGAATAATTGTCATTCTGAACTTGGTTCAGAATCTATTAATTTAAAATTGATTATTGAAAATTTATTGAAAATTGAAAATTAGAAATTGAAAATTTTACTAATGACTAACAACTGTCGACTTTCGACTAACGACTGTTTAATTGTTAATTAAGGAAAGTACATGCCGACATTAAGAGATATTAGAAGAAGAATAACTGCTGTAGCAAATACAGCAAAGATTACACAGGCAATGAGAATGGTTTCCGCCTCAAAGATGAGACGGGCACAGGAAGCAATTTGGTCGGCAAGGCCTTATGTCCAGAAATTGTCGGATGTGTTAACCAACCTTGTCGAGTCTGTCGGTGATGAATATACTAATCCGTTAATTCAAAAACATAAGAGCGTGAATTCTGTCGCTGTAGTTGTTATTGGCTCAGACAGAGGCTTGTGCGGCAGTTTCAATACTAACCTTTTCCGTATGGCAAATAATTTCATACTCAACGAAATACCAAAAGAATATCCCGGCTCTGAGGTTTCAGTCATAGCAGTTGGAAAAAAAGCATGCAATTTTCTCAAGAAACAAAATTTTAATGTCATTAAAGAATATCCCGGAATTTTTCAGAAACTTGAATTTTCGACAGCAAAGGAAATTGTCGGATTAGTTTCCGATGGCTTTATAAACAATCAATACGACAAAGTATTTGTATTTTTCACTGAATTTAAAAACCTGATTAGCCAGGTTCCGAGAAATATAACACTGCTACCCATTGAACATACAAAGAAAGATGATAAGGTTGAAGAAAAATATAAACTCGATTATATATTCGAACCATCTCAAAAAGAAATCCTCGATGAACTATTACCAAAGCATCTCGACATTCAGATGTGGAGAACATTGCTCGAATCAAATGCCGCAGAGCAGGCATCACGCATGATGGCAATGGAAAACGCAACAAACAATGCAAGAGACCTTGTCAAATACCTCGAGCTTGTTTTCAACAAAGCTCGCCAGGCGGCAATCACAAAAGAAATGCTCGAAATTGTCAGTGGTGCCGAAGCACTCAAAAAATAATTACTAATTAATAATTACTAATGAATGTCATTCTGAGCGATAGCGAAGAATCTCCTGATTGTCATTCCTGCGAAAGCAGGAATCCATAGCGTATAATCCATATTAATTCAATATAACAATTCTATCGCGTAGCGATTACACATTAGTAGAAGCACAACAGAACCCACTCCCACCCTTATCCCGTAGGGATTATATATCCACCATTCGTAATTCGTAATTATTCTGTCACCCTTAGCGTTGTCGAAGGGTCTCACTTCCTCGAGGAAGGGTTTGGGAAGGTGTAAAAAATATAACAAATTTATCGCATAGCGATTATACATTAGTAGAAGAACATCAGAACCCGCACCCACACTTATCCCGTAGGGATTATATCTATGGGAAGCCTGCTAAATTTTACCACAAAGTCCACAAAGAATTTTTATCTTAAAATTTTCAATAATGTCAAATTTTATCGGAATAAATCTTTAACTTCATTATAATTTAGATACCAAAAAAGTTTTACTAAAATATTTTAAATTAAATTAGGTTCCAATCTTTTCTTCATATTTTTTAAAATATCGGATAACCTATTTTTATCAAAATTAATTTTTCTATTTGATGCTGATAAAATTCCTCTAATTTGTGATTCTCTATATAATTCAATTAATTCATTATTTGGTTTTGCTTCTTTTATTGACTTTACAATTTTTGTATCATCATAGTTATATTTCTTCAAAATTTCTTCCCAATTTTCAAAACATTGAAGAGATTGAAGTACGAGATTAGCCCAAGTAACAATTATCGATTTTGTATCTGGCCCATTAAAATGTTTATCAATCAAATCCCAAAATAAATTCCAGTTTTTATTAGGTATATTTATTAATATAACCCCGTTCATATTTATCCACTTTTCTAAATCAGGGTCAGAAGAAATATCAATATCAGTAAACCAATATATATTTCTGATTTGATTTCTAAATTTACTAATTTGTTCTTTCAAATAATCATCTTCCAGACTCATTCCAACAATTACAAGATCAGATGCAAAAGCTGAATGTGTTGCTAAAGTCAAAGCTAAAGTACCATTTAAAGCCTCATACTCACTTTTGCTAAGTACACATTTACCGCTACTTTCAATTGTCCCATGTGGATGAAATATCTGCCTTTTAAAAGTTCTATTATCCCTTGTATAGTTTGCAATAAATGAGAAAGGGTATAATGAATCAGGTGTAGGAACTCCAAATACCTTAATAGCATATTCCCCACCAGGCAAAGCAAGTGCTATTGAAGAGAGATATTCTATATTAAAATTTACTATTGGGTTTGCTAAGTGACTTAGTTTGGCTATATTATTTATAATTTTGGGGAATAATTCTCCAGTTTTATTTAGTTCTTCCTCTGCTTTAATTATGGATGCAGATAGTTTTAAAAATATTTCATTGTAAATATAAGACTGATAAGTATCAATTGATAACCTATTTTGAATGATTTGAAATCTTTCAAAATATTTATAGCTTTTATTTACACTGTAATCCTTTCCAGTTTCTTTTTCAACCATAGCCTCTAAATTTGATATTAGCTTTTCCCATGTTGGTAATTTTAAGTCACTGATTGATGATAAATAAATATCTATCCCAGCACCTACCCATAAACAATATCCATCTTTGAGTTCGGATATTTCTTTAATAATTTTTTCAATCATATTATTATACCATAAGATTTGTTTTGTTAAACAAAATTAATTCATTAATATTATTAAATAAAATTGGATTTTTTCCAAACCATTTTAAAATCATTTTCTTGACATAACATCCAATCAACCTTATCTTTGTCCCGCTCGTTCTTTGATAAAATATGTCGGACTTGAATTCAATGCCTTGTTGAATAGCCACTATCTTTAGATAGTGGAAATGGATTACCTGTTCCTTTTGACTTTAGTCACTTAATGTCTCTTTTTGTCACCCTTAATGTGACATCAATAGGACAAAATGAGACAAAACAGGACAAAATGAGACAAATATTCCATATTCGCAATAATGAATAATTCTTATAAATCAACAATTATTCCCTAAAGGCAATCCAAAAATTAAAAAATATAGGACAAAACAGGACAAAATGTGACATTTTCATATTTCCCACTTTACTAAAGAGCCTGCACTGAGCTTGCCGAAGTGGGGATTCAGGGGGATTATTCAATTAACATATCCACAATTCAAAATTTAAAATTCAAAATTCAAAATTTGGAAATACCTGCTCCGGATGCACAAAATGCACGTTTTGGCTTTATACAACCAATATTCTTTTCGGACTTTGCGTAAAAAAAATCCTGCAATCCTTTAATCTTCTTAATCCTGTTCAGACTTTTTGCATCTTTACGTGAAATATTTATTCCCTACGGGAAAATGATGCATGTTGTGTGGTTATTTTCTACTAATATATAATCACTATGTGATAAAATTGTCTTTTTTATTATATGAAAATAATTCAAAATTCAACATTCAACATTCAAAATTTTCTAATCAAGGAAAGGCCAAGAAACTGATATGCGGAAATTGCCGTCTAACTGTGGGTAGTAAGGCACATAATAATATCCCTTCGATAAAATATTTTCATAAGTGATTTTAACATGGGCAACACCAAGTCTTGCCTCTGCAAATAAATCAAGACTCAGCGGTTTTGCTAAGCTGGTAGTTGAATTGGGTATGTATTTTCTTCCGATTGGTATGTATTGTTCTCCCTGCATTTCACCCATAAATCCGAATGATGTTCCTAATCTGAGTATGCTCCTTCCGGCAGTGATTTCATAATAAGTCCTGATACCGCAAATGAAATTCGGAAACCTGTAATCATTTGAATCGTTTGTCCTGCTCAGGTAACCTTGTCCCCAAAGCGATATAGAGATATGCTCGAAAACGACAAAGTCAAGATTAGCATATAATCCAAGAACAGTTCTTTTGTTTCCATTGTAGCTTTGATAAACTGTGTGTGAATCAATGATTTCGGCTTGAGTTAATATAGGATTATCCACATTTCTAAAAAATGCACCTGCTGAAATATTAAATGGTGAAGTTTTATATCTGCACTCGGCAAAACCCAGAAAATGTTTTTCATTTGCTAAATTCAATCCTTCTGCAGGTGTGGGAAATCTATTAGAAATTGATAAATCTATTATTAAATCTAGAGAAGAAGAATTGGAGGTTGAGTCAATAATCCCCCTTAATCCACCTTTAGTAAAGGGGGAAAATATAAGTTTTGCTCCCGTTGAAAGTGCTGTATTACCTGCAAAAGTTGATAATCTCATTCCTCCACTTAGTCTGATATTCTCGACAGGCTTGAACAAACCGTATGCAAAAGCAGAGTATGACAAATCATTAAGAGCATCGAAATAAAATGTTTCAGGGAGTACATCATATTCAACTTCCCCGCCTACTCTTAATTGAAATGTATTGAAGAAATCCTGCTCATATTTGGCTGTAGCACCCATATAATGGCTGTTGTGTGTTGTGATGTTAACTGTATCTTCGGCTTTCACATACAAATCTGATGAACGGTAATTATCCCATTCAGAATTTGAAATGAATAAAGAACCTGAAACAGTTGATGTAGAATCTTTATCAAGCAAGGATGTACAAGTTAATGTTAAATCATGTCTGAAAACTCTTTCATTCAGATTTTCAAATTTTACTCTTGCATAAATATTATCATATATTTCGGAAGTATAATTTACATCAACTCCACCATTTGTTCCATAGCCATGATTAGTATAATTCTCCACCAATGAAATGCTTGTATAATTCGATGGATTCCATCTTAGAATAGTTCTCACATTCCAGTCCTGAAGCCATGAATTTGTATATCTTCCGCTAGCTGTCATTGTACGGAATCCAAAAGTGAAATTCCAGTTCTTCACAAAATTCTGGCTGTATATTCCATCTGCTGAGATGAAATCGTACCCTGCTTGTGAGTACCATAGCCGTGTATAAGGTTTCTTTGTATCGTACCTGATTTCCTGAATATTGATTGACGCACCCGAGGAATTATCAGATAATATAACAGCATCAGAACCAACAAATATTTCAGCCTGCTCCATAAATTCCGTTGGTAACTGCTCGAGGTTGATTGAACCGTACTCAAGGTCTTTATATGGTCTGTTATTAAATTTAAACGATATATCCCTTGGTGTAGAGCCGAACAAAGAAAGATGCCTGTATGTACCGATACCGTCGAGTGATAATGGAAATGCAGGGAGATTGTTTTTTAAAATATCAAACAAAGAATGATAATTCTGAAATTGAATATCTTCCTTACGGATGGATTTATAACTATCATTAGAAATAACAAAAGCTTTGCCATGAGATTTCAATGGAATATTCGGAGGAATTGTATCTGTCGGTTCGACTTTCGCCGTATCTAAATTAAATTTTCCTTCTTTATACTTGTCGAAATATATCTGCAGAGAATCATCAGGTATATTCAGCTTCCTGAGTTTATCAAGAATTACTTTATCTTCAGGACTGGCCTGTGCTAATGCATAAAATGAATTATTACAAAAACAAGTAATAAAAATAAAAGCAATTGTCCGGAAGATAAATTTATTTTTCAGAATTATCATCAGTATCAGAAAAATCTATTTTTTCCTGTTGTTCATTTTCAGCTTCTGAACTCTCTTGCAGTATTTCTGCATCATTTCCATTACCATTTCCGTTGCCATTTTCTTCTCTTAATACAGAAGTAATATCGGCAATCGAATCGCCTTCATCAAGACGAATGAGACGCACACCCTGTGTATTTCTACCAATCACTCGAATATCCTTAACAGGCTGTCTTATGAGTACACCACGAGTAGTGATAACAACCAAATCTTCATTATCAGATGCAGAAAGTAGTCTTACTACTTTCCCGGTTCTTTCGGTGATATTCATTGATATAACACCCTTAGCACCGCGTCTTGTAAGTCTGAAATCCTTAAAGGCAGTACGTTTTCCAAGGCCTTTCTCGCCAACTACAATAATCGAAGTGTCAATATGGAGTACTGATACCATTGATACGACATAATCATCACCCCTCAATGAAATACTTCTGACACCTGCAGCGGCTCTACCCATTGCCCGTACATCATCTTCATGGAAGCGGCAGGCTAATCCATTCCTCGTACCGATTAATATCTCGCAATTGCCATCAGTTAGCTTAGCCCTTACCAGTTCATCATTGTCAGCAAGATTTATTGCTCTTATACCTGTCGTGCGAATATTTGCAAAATCAGAAAGTTCGCATTTCTTAATAACACCATTCCTGGTAGCCATAACAATGTAATACTTCTCATAAAAATCTTTAACAGGAAGGTATGTAGTTACATTTTCTTCAGTTGTTTTCTGGATAACGTTTGCTAATGAACGACCCTTCGCAGTACGGCTTCCCTCTGGAAGGTCATATACTTTAACTTTGTAACAACTGCCTTTATCTGTAAAGAACATCAAAAAGTGATGAGTTGATGCACGGAAAACATGCTCTACAAAATCATCCTCATAAGTACCGACACCCATGGAGCCTCTACCACCCTTATTCTGATTACGGTAGCTGGACACAGGAGTACGTTTGATAAAACCTTTATGTGTAATCGTGATAATTACATCTTCATCGGCTATCATATCTTCTAATCTTATTTCTTTTGCTTCCGGAAGTATTTTTGTTCTTCTTGCATCACCGAATTTATTTTTTAGTTCTGTTAGCTCATCAGAAATTATTCTCATCTGCTCTGTCTTACTCGCTAATATTATATTGAGTCTTTCGATAGTTTGCAAAATATCCTTATATTCCTGGTGAATTTTTTCTCTTTCGAGTCCTGTCAGCCTATGAAGCCGCATATCAAGTATGGCTTTGGCTTGTTCTTCTGACAGTTCAAATCTTGCCTGTAAATTAGTTGATGCGACCTTTGGGTCTCTGGATTCCTTTATTGTTTTTATAACTTCATCTAAGTGATTCAGTGCTTTCAAAAAGCCTTCTAAAATATGAGCCCGCTTTTCTGCCAGTTCAAGTTCATACTTGGACCTCCTTACGATAACAACGTTGCGGTGTTCAATGAACAGCCTCATCATCTCGAGCAAACCGAGTGTCTTAGGCATTCCGTTGACAAGTGCAAGCATGTTGCAACCAAATGTAACCTGCATTTGAGTGTGTTTGTACAAATTATTAAGCACAACCTCGGCAATTGCATCACGCTTAAGTTCTATTACAACTCTTATACCGTCACGGTCTGATTCATCCCGTATATCGGATATATCTTCAAGTGTTTTCTGTCTTACCAATTCTGCAATTTTTTCGATCAAACTTGCTTTGTTTACCTGGTAAGGCAATTCAGTTATTATGATTGCTGTCTTTCCGCTTTTTGCTTTATCTGATTTGGCGACAGCCCTGACAATTAATTTTCCTCTACCATCCCTGTATGCATCCCTTATACCTGCATAGCCGTGAATCTCGCCGCCAGTCGGGAAGTCTGGCCCTGTAACTATCTTGGATAATTCTTCTATTGTCAGATTTTCATTCTTAATCATGGCAAGCAAGCCATCAATAATTTCAGTCAGATTATGCGGAGGGATGTTTGTTGCCATTCCAACAGCAATACCACTTGCACCATTAATAAGCAGATTTGGTAAGACAGATGGTAAAACTGTCGGTTCTTCAAGCGATTCATCGAAATTCGGGATGAAATCTACAGTGTTTTTATCAATATCCTTGAGCATTTCGGTTGCAAGCCAGTCAAGACGCGTTTCGGTATATCTCATAGCTGCAGGTGAGTCTCCGTCAATCGAGCCGAAGTTTCCCTGTCCGTCAACCAGAGGATACCTCAAAGACCATTCCTGAGCCATACGTACCATAGCATCATATACAGCCGTATCACCATGGGGATGGTATTTACCAAGCACATCACCGACGATACGTGCTGATTTCTTATATGGTTTGTTTGGCTGCATACCAAGGTCATGCATACCGTAAAGAATACGCCTGTGAACGGGTTTCAAACCATCACGCACATCAGGTAATGCACGGGATACAATAACAGACATTGAATAAGCAAGATATGAACTTTGTATTTCGTCTTCTAATATAGTTGGAACTGTTTTATCACTTAAAGAAATCATTTATTGTTTTTCCTTTATTTTACTCTTTTTTTAAATGAGAATCTTTTTCAATTAATATGTGTCACCCTGAGATTTTTGAAGGGTGATTTATAAATGAAAATAATATAAAAATCTGAATAAATTATAACCTACAAATTTAATGAATTTCAGGGTGATTTCAGCAGGTTTTTATGCTAATGTGGAAAAATTTATTTTTCTTTTAACTGCTTGATAATATTCCCAATTCCGGGGATTGTTTCTTTGTAATTTTTATTATCTTTGGCTTTTTCAATATAGTTCTCAAAATCCTTCAATGCCAGGTCATTTTTTCCTGTTCTGTAATAAATCAATCCACGGTTATAAAGTACTTCCAAATTATTTGGTTCAAGCTCCAATGCTTTTTGAAAATCATTCATTGCTAATTCAATATTATTCATTTTAGCATAAGCAGTAGCCCTGTTAAAATAATTCATTGCTTTTTTGGGGGTGTACTCAATAGCCTTGTGAAAATCCTGAACAGCTTCCTGAAATTTATCTATTTTTTTATACGAAAGACCCCTGTTTGTATATGCCTCAGAAAATTTAGGATTCAAATCAATTGCTTTTGAATAATCCAAAATCGCTGAGTCAGGCTTATTCAATCTATTATAAAGCAAAGCCCTGTTGTAAAATGCCAGAGGATTTTTACCATCTAATTTTATTGATTTGTTTAAATCTTTTAAAGCATTTTCATTTTTATTTAACATATAATAAGCTAATCCGCGTTCAAGAAAGGCAACAGAATACTTTGAATTTATTTTTATTGATTTTGTATAATTGGAAATAGCTTCAGAATATTTACCTTGTTTAAATTTTGTCAAACCCTGTTCTCTATAATATTTTTCATCTTTCTTAACACTTTCAGCAGCAGATACTACACCAAAAGCAAATATCATAATTATGATAAAAACAATTGTCATCCTGAGCTTGTCGCCTGTCATCCTGAGCTTGTCGAAGGATAAATTTATATAATTATTATTCTTTGTTCTCACTATTTCTTTTCCTATATCTTATTTAATTCTACATTCTACATTTTGCATTTTGCATTCTAAAAGGTTACTTCTTCTTTGTAAACCACGAAATATTCAGGTCTCTCGCCGCCAAGGCATCATCCAACCGTTTAACAGGAGTTGTTGAAGGTGCATTCAAAACCAATTCAGGCTGAGTTTCTGCTTCCTTCGCAATTTTAATTAAAGTCTCTGCAAATTTATCAATACTTTCTTTTGTTTCTGTCTCGGTTGTTTCAACCAGCATAGCTTCATGGACGATAAGAGGAAAATAAATTGTCGGTGCATGGTAGCCGTAATCCAACATTCTCTTTGCCATATCTTTAGTTGATACTCCGATTTTCTTTTGCTTGTCGCCGCTCATCACAAACTCATGCATGCACCTGTCATCAAACGGAAATTCAAAATCTTTTTTCAGAAGCTCCTTAAGATAATTTGCATTTATTATTGCATTCTTACTTATACCAAATAAGCCATCAGCACCGTTCATTCGGATATATGTAAGTGCTCTTACAAATACACCGAAATTCCCAAAGTATGTATGGAGTTTCCCGATTGATTTCGGATTATCTTCCTTGAGTATGTATTTTTCTCCCACTTTTACAATCTGAGGTATTGGTAAATATGGAATAAGCTTTTCACTCACACAAACTGGTCCCGCACCGGGTCCACCTCCGCCATGAGGAGTTGCAAATGTTTTATGAAGATTGATATGGACACAATCGAATTTCATATCACCTGGACGAACAATACCAAGCAGGGCATTGAGATTTGCTCCATCCATGTACATCAAGCCGCCGCATCCGTGTATCAGCTTTTCAATTTCAATAATCTGATTTTCAAACAAGCCGAGAGTATTTGGATTAGTAAGCATAAATCCTGCAACATCATCACCTACTTTTTTCGCCATGTCCTCTATATCTACCTTACCCTCACTATTGGAATTAATACTGACAATCTCAAATCCCGCAATAGCCGCAGATGCAGGGTTAGTGCCATGTGCAGAGTCAGGAATTAAAATCTTTGTTCTCTTAGTATCTCCCCTATCCAAATGATAAGCGCGAATCATTAAAATTCCAGTCAACTCACCCTGTGAACCGGCTGATGGCTGCATACTTACACCCTGCAATCCGGCAACAGCTTTTAAGCTTTCACCTAATTCATACATCAATTGCAAAGCACCCTGAGAATACTTCTCATCAATGCAGGGATGCAATTCCGCAAATCCGGCAATAGATGCCGTCTTTTCATTAACTTTTGGATTATACTTCATTGTGCATGAGCCGAGAGGATAAACACCTTCTTCGATGCAGTAATTCAAATGCGACAGCTTTACGAAATGCCTTGCAATCTCATTTTCGCTTACCTCAGGCAATCCAAGTTCTGCTTTCCTGATAAAATTTTTACCAATTAATCTTTCTGTATCAACTTTCGGTACATCCAATTCAGGTAAAGTGTATCCCTTTCTTCCACTTCTGCTCTTTTCAAAAATCAACTGTTCCATATCCTAAATCTTCTATTAATTCATTAATATTAAATTCAATAATCGTAATTGTACAAACTATAAAAATAAGGATTTTTAGCGTGATTTTTTTGAAGGATTTTGTGATATTTATTATGGGAATAATTTGTAGATATCCTTTCTGTGAGCGACTCTTTGAAAAATAATTCTTTTATTATTTTTTTCAAGTGTTAATCCTATTCTGTAATCTCCTATTCTGATTTTATATTTATCTTGATAACCTTTTAATTTTTCAATATTACCAACATCGAAGGGACTAATATTTCTCAAATCATTAAATACTATTTTTTCAGCTTCGGTTCTGACTAATTCAGGCAATGAATATAACTCTTTCAAAAATGTTTTGGTGAAAATTAATTTATACTCTGTCATTTTTTCAGATTTTGATAATAAGTTTCTGCTTCTGTGAATGTTAATAAATCATCGTCTTTTACCTCATCCATAAGTTTTGCCAAACCATAGTTTTCTATTATCTCCTCTAACTTTAAATAATCATCAACAGGAATTTGAACTGCAATTTGATTATGGTTATCATCATAAACATTCAACTTTTTTATTTCAAGCATAATTACCTCATAAAGTATCTTATAATGGATTAAAACTGAATTAATTTAACAAATAAATCTACTTTTTCAAAATATTAACTGTTCCATATCCTAATTCTTCTATTAATTCATTAATATTATATTCAATAATCGTGATTATACAGACAACAAAAAAAAGGATTTTTAGCGTGATTTATTGAACGGTTTTTAATGTATAATGTATAAAAGAGTATTGATTATTGAATCATGTATACTAAACATTCTTTCTTAATTTTTTTTACTATCTTAATTATCCCAATTACGCAATTTCATATTGATTAAACTGTAATAGTTTTTCAACTGCTTTTTTTGTTTCCGGCAAGGTTTCATGAGTCGTTAAATATTCTTCTATCCAAAATTTCGATACAGTTTCTAATTCGTTTAAACATTCTAAATAACTTTCACCCTGAGCAATACACCCTGGAAAGGATATAATTTCAGCTACATAACCGCCTTCAGCAGCCGGATATATTAGTATTGGATAATTCATTTTATTCCTCATTTGTTTTCTCATTTTAAAAAAATTAATAATTAATAATTGATTTCAGCGCTTCGCTTGCCGCATTTTGTTCTGCTTGTTTCTTGGTCTTTCCTTTTCCTGTCCCGAGAAGCTCCTCTCCAATATAAACTGAAATCGTAAATTCTTTCTCATGGTCGGGTCCTTCTTCATTAATTACTTCGTATCTTGGAATTTCCTTTCCTTCGGACTGGGCTTTTTCAAGCAGAATGCTTTTAAAATTGGTATCAACCATTATATTTTTATTCAGCATCACAGGAAGTAAAGAATTCAATATAAATTTCTTTGATGCTTCGATACCTGAATCGAGATAAATAGCTGCAATCACTGCTTCGAGTGCATCAGCTAATATTGAATCACTACCCTGCTCAAGCGATTTCGCTGCACTGTGGCTGAGCATCAAAAATTCATCCAGTTCAATTTTTCTGGCAACAATTGATAAAGAATTTTTATTAACAAGCCATGACCTCATCTTGGTCAGCTCCCCTTCAGGAAAATCAGTATGCAGAGAAAATAAATAATCGGCTATAACCATACCGAGAATAGAATCACCAAGAAATTCTAATCTTTCATTCGATGGATATTTGATTCCCTTGTTTTGCTCTTTCTCTTCATCATTGGAATCGCTGTTAGAATTTGGTGCATCTAAAACTTGCAGGTAGGAGCGGTGTGTAAGAGCCTGTTCAAAAAATTCTCTCTTGTAAATCTGCACTCCCAAAGTCTTTTCTAATTCACGTAAGCGCTCATCAGTTAAAAATCCAACCTTAGGAAAATTTCCTTTGCGGTTGGATTTAAACTTTAAATATTTTCTGAGCGGTGAAAACCTCAGAAATCCATTATACAATTGCTCAAAAATTTTTTTCTCACTTTTAATTTATTTATCTAATTAATTATCCTCATTCAGGATTCAGCATCATGTCACCCTGAGCTTAGTCGAAGGGTCAAAATTTTCTTACTCCTCGAACGCTTTAAAGCATAGCGAAGCATTATGCCCACCAAAACCAAATGTATTGCTTATAGCCGCATGAATTTCCAACTTTCTCGATTTATTTGGCGTATAATCCAAATCACATTCAGGATCTTGAGTAAAATAATTAATTGTTGGCGGTATCATACTTTCTTTAATAGAAAGCACAGTAGCTATGGCTTCGATAGCTCCGGCAGCACCCAGCAAATGGCCCGTCATGGATTTTGTTGAACTGATAGCCATTTTATATGCCCTGTCTCCGAAAACCGTTTTAATTGCCTGGGTCTCGTTTCTGTCGTTATGAGGTGTTGAAGTCCCGTGTGCGTTGATATAATCAATATCATTCGGTGTCAGTCCTGCATCTTTAATACACAAGGACATTGACCTAACGGCACCTTCACCACCCGGTGCAGGTTGAGTAATATGAAAAGCGTCGTCAGTAAGTCCAATCCCTGCAAATTCTGCATATATTTTAGCTCCGCGATTCAAAGCATGTTCAAGAGTTTCGAGTACTAAAACACCACTTGCTTCACCCATAACAAAACCGTCACGGTCTTTATCAAAGGGCCTGCTTGCTGTTTCAGGGCTATCATTTCTTGTTGAAAGTGCCCTCATAGAGTTAAAACCACCGACTCCCATCGGGCAAATCACAGCTTCACTTCCTCCTACAAGCATCATATCCGCATCGCCTCTCTGAATATTCATAAGTGCATCACTTAAAGAATGTGATGATGTTGCACATGCAGATACAGTTCCGTAATTCGGTCCTTTCAATCCCCAACGGATAGCTATTTGGCCCGGTGCTATATCCGAAATCAGCATAGGTATGAAGAAAGGTGATATTCTATCCGGTTTACCACCCCTTGCATATAGTTCCTGCTGTTGGTTGTGGTAAGTCCACATACCACCAATTCCAGAACCGAAAATTACACCAACTCTGTCTTTATTTATTTTTTCAAAATTCAATCCTGCATCTTCGATTGCCATAGTAGCAGCCGATATAGCATATTGAGTAAATAGGTCGAGCCTTTGTATTTCTTTTTTATTCATATGCAGCAAAGGGTCAAAATTCTTTACTTCACATGCAAATTTGGTATCAAAGTCAGAAGCATCGAAACGCGATATTGGGGCAGCCCCACTTTTTCCATCCATCATTGACTGCCAGAATTCCTCAACATTATTACCGATTGGACTTACGGCTCCAACACCGGTAATAACAATTTTTGGGAAATTGTAATTTGGCATAATCACCTTCTAATAATTAATAATCTATAATGAAAAATGAATATTTTTTAAAATCTAATATTCATTCTTCACTATTCTCAATTCACTCTATTTATTTTTTTGCTTCAAGATAACTCACGACATCGCCGACTGTCTGAATCTTTTCGGCGTCGCTATCCTCGATTGTTATTTCAAATTCTTTCTCGAATTCCATGATGAGTTCTACTGTATCTAATGAATCTGCACCAAGGTCTTTAGTGAAATTTGCACTATCTGTAACCTGGGATTCTTCTACTCCAAGCTTCTTTACAATTATTTCCACTACTTTTGATTTAATATCAGCCATACTAACCTCTTAATTTTACATGAAACATATTTTTATTTAAAATTATATAAATTTTATCTTGATCATTCGTAATTCATAATTCATAATTCGTAATTCGTAATTCGTAATTCGTAATTAAATTGCCAGTCCTCCATCAACATGCATTACCTGTCCTGTGATATAGGCTGAGTCATCGGAAGTAAAAAAAGCCACTGCATTCGCTATATCTTTTGGCAATGCTCCGCGTTTCAAAGGAATATTGTTTATATAAAGCTGTTTTTGCTCATCTGTTAATTTTTCAGTCATAGGTGTTATAACATACCCCGGTGCTATTAAATTAACTAGTATATTTCTTGAACCCAACTCCTTTGCCAAAGATTTTGTCATTCCAATTAATCCAGCCTTGGAGGATGAATAGTTCACTTGCCCGGCATTACCTATGGAACCTACAATTGAACCCATATTTATTATTCTTCCGCTTCGCTGGTTCATCATTATCCTGCTGACTGCTTTGGTACACAAGAAAGCACCCTTCAGGTTCGTATTCAACACTGAATCCCACTCAGTTTCTGACATCCTCATCAGTAGATTATCACGCGTAATGCCTGCATTATTGATTAGAATGTCAATCCTGCCGGTGTCATTCATAACCTCCTGCACGGCATTATTAACAGAATTATCCTGGGTAACATCAACTTGGATGCACTTCACGAGGCCCTTAATATCAATTTCTTCAATGAACACTTCATCAGGTTTAGGAATAACGTAATCAAATGCAAACACTTTTGCACCGTCATGTGCAAGTCTTTCGACAATAGCTTTCCCAATTCCCCTGCAACCGCCAGTTACAATTGCTGTCTTATTCTCCAAACCTTTTACCATAACTCTGTTCTTTTATATAAACTACAAATATATTAAATTTTTTTAATTTTCATCTCATTTTATATTTAATCTAAATTCTTTATACACAAATCAAAATTAAGAATTCAAAATTCCAATTAAATCTTCTGCTTTATCTATACCTGATAAACTTACACCATCAACCGTTCTTTTTGCCAAACCCTGCAAAACATTTCCCGGGCCAATTTCTATCATAGTATCAAATCCATCACTTTCCATCTGCTTCATTGTTTGAGTCCACATCACGGGTGAGGTCAATTGCTTAACCAATGCATCTTTTATTTCGTTAGCATCGGCAAGCGGTTTGGCATAAACATTACAATAGACCGGCACTTTTGCATAATTGAAATCAGTGTTATTTATAGCTATTTCAAGCTCTTTCTTCGCCGCATCCATCAAAGGTGAATGGAATGCACCACTCACAACAAGTTCTTTGGCCAGCTTTGCTCCTGCTTCCTTGAAAGATTTTGCATTATCTCTCAAATATCGAGCTGAACCAGAAACAACAATCTGCCCGGGTGAATTATAATTTGCTGCAACAACCACATTTCCATTTCCGTTTTCAGTTAACCTTTTGCAGACTTCTTCAACTTTATCATCATCGAGGTTAATTACTGCAAACATTGTCCCCGGTTCATTCTCTCCAGCTTTAAACATCAGTTCGCCTCTCAAAGAGACAAGCATCAGAGCATCTTCAAAATCAAGTACTCCCGAAGCAAACAGAGCTGCATATTCACCTACAGAATGGCCTGCAGTTGCATTAAATTCCAACTTATTTTTCAATAAATTCAATATTAAAGCTGAATGTAAAAATATAGCGGGCTGTGTAAATCTTGTTTCCTTTAAAAGCTCGATAGGTCCGTTAAAACAAATTTCACTCAATTTATAACCAAGAACTTCATCAGAATGTTTAATTAATTCACGAGCAGAAGGAATTTTTTCAGAAAAATCCTTCATCATCCCAACATACTGAGACCCCTGTCCTGAAAATAATAATGCTCTTTTCATATTAAATTTTCAATTATCAATTTTCAATTTCCATTGAATTTTTAATGAACAATTTTCAAAATATTTAATTTATATATAATTGCTTTTTGGAAATAATAATAATTGCGTAACATCAGTAATTAATTATCTACAATTCATAATACAGCATTCAAAATTCATAATTTTTACTTATCCATTCCCCATCTCAAATAAACTGCTCCCCAGGTAAAACCTGCACCAAAGCTTGATAGAATGAGTCTATCTCCTTTATGAATTTTACCCATATCGAGCCATTCGGAAAGACAAATAGGAATTGTACCCGAAGTAGTATTGCCGTATTTATCAATATTAATCATAACCTTGTTTTTATCAATCCCCATTCTATTAGCTGTCGCAGCTATAATTCTCAAATTAGCCTGATGCGGAACCAACCAGTCAACATCATCAGAAGAAAGATTATTCTTTTGCATTATTTCGAGAGAAACATCAGCCATTCCGACAACTGCTGCCTTAAATACAGCCTGCCCATCCTGATAAATATAGTGTTCTTTGTTTGTTACAGTTTCAATTGATGCAGGCTTGTAACTGCCTCCTGCAACCTGCTGAAGATAGGGGCCGCCCGCCCCGTCGATATGCAGAATATGGTCAATAATGCCGTATTCTTTTTCTTTTGATTTTTCAATCAAAACAACACCTGCCCCGTCTCCAAATAATACCGCTTGCGACCTGTCTTCAAAATCCAAAATTGAACTCATCTTATCGGCACCGCAAAGCAAAACATTTTCTACGGCACCTGATTCTACAAGGCTGGCAGCTGTTACCAATGAGAATAGAAATCCCGAACAAGCCGCAGATATATCATATCCCCAAGCATTCTCGGCTCCTAACTTATTCTGAACAATACAAGCTGTCGAAGGAAACATGTGGTCAGGAGTTACAGTTGATACAATGATACAATCTATATCATTCGGCTTCATACCTCTTCTCTCGAGGCATTGCTTAGCCGCAGGAATAATCATATCCGAGGTCGCTCCATCCTTTATAAATCTTCTTTCGGTTATTCCGGTTCTTGCTACAATCCATTCATCGGATGTATCGAGATAATTCTCAAAATAAGAATTTGGATAAACATCAGGTGGTAAATAATGTGCTATCGAAGTAATTGTTGCTGTCATATATTCTGTTCAATATGTTCCGAAATAGAAGGCGAATTCAGGGCTTTTTCAATCTTGCCATTCACATCCTTTTTAACAAACTCATATGCTTTATATATCATGTTTTGTATTGCTTTTGGTGAGGATTTGCCATGGCCTATTATTACTACACCATTAATACCAAGTATTGGCACTCCACCATATTCCTGGTAATCGAGGTCTTTGAATACCTTTTTCAATGCTGGCATTGCAGACAGCATTAATATTTTATTAAAGAAATTAACACCGGCAAACTTTTTAAATCTGAATTTCAGGAAGCCTGCAATGCTTTCGGCAAATTTTAAGATTATATTACCGGTGAAACCATCGCATACCACTACATCTGCAGTACCATTGAATACATCTCTTCCTTCGACATTCCCGATAAAATTAAGAGGACTTTCCTTAAGTAATTTATAGGTTTCCTGAACAACTTCTGTACCTTTTGATTTTTCTTCGCCGATATTGAGTAATCCGATTCTCGGATTTTCCAAACCATAAATCTGGTTTGCCTGAATTGAACCCATAACGGCAAATTCGTAAAGATGCCTCGGTTTGCAGTCAATATTAGCCCCAACATCAAGAACGAGTACGGGGTGTTTCTTCTGAGAAGGGAAAAATTCACCAATTGTAGGCCTGCTTACTCCCGCTACCCTTCCGAGCATAACTGTCGCAGTCGAAAGCACTGCACCGGTGTTGCCTGCCGAAATGAAAGCGTCGGCATATCCTTTTAATACCTGCTCAATTCCTTTGTATAATGAAGATTCTTTTTTCTTTTTAATAGCGGCAGTTGGTTCGTCATCCATAGTAATGACTTCCTCAGCATGAACAATAGAGTATTTGAGCCTTGAATGGTCGAACTGGCTAAGTGCTGTGTTAATTTTCCCTTCGTCACCAACAAGAATTATTTCAAGTTCTGTTTCATCCAGGAAATAATCAGAGGCTAAAATAGCACCATGTACTTCATTAATAGGGGCAAAATCGCCACCCATAGCATCAACTGCTATTCTGCATTTTTTCATTTCAGTATTTTGCATCTTCGACGATATTGATTAAATAAAATGAATAATAAATGTCATACATTTATTCTTTTTCATTTAATAATTTTTTTGACTCTCAGATTGAAGCTATCACTTTTCGTCCGTTATAATATCCGCACTCCGGGCAGGCATGATGAGTCAATTTAGCAGCCCCGCACTGCGGACATACCGTGGTTGTAGAAGCAGTCGCCTTGTAATGCGTCCTTCTTTTGTCTCTTCTTGTCTTTGAATGTCTTCTTGTTGGATTTGGCATTTTTTTTAAACCTATATTTAATTTAACTTAATTTTCTTCAATGGTGCCCATCTATCATCAATCTCCCCTTTTTTCACTTTTTTCTTCTTTGTTTGAGAATTAGGGGAATATTGCGGATATATGTCTTCAAAATTCTTTCCCTCATATTCAGGTGCTACTCTTTTCATAGGCATACTGACAGCAAGTTCTTCGCGAATTTCACTTGTTAGGTCAATATACTTGTCTTCTTCGGCTATTATAATCTCATCGCTTTCACTTTTCTTATTTGTAACACTATGCGAAGACATTTGAAATAAAAACGTATCGGCAAGATATGAAACATTCAAATTAGCTGAAATTTCCTTCGTGAAATTTTTCAGGGACATATCACAAACAAGTGCAGCTTTGCAATTTGCACTACCGGTAAATGTATATCGCTTGCCAAATTTTCTCAATTTACCAACTAAATGAATGTTGCCAAAATATTCAGGATATAATTCTACAACTTCCTCAACGGGTATCGACATATCAATATCATGCAAACCGTCCTCGATACTCTGGATATATATCTTTATCATTTTTCTATCCTAAAAAAACTTACAAATATACGGAATTACATGCTATTTACCAAAGAATAAGAGTAGTTGATACTACGATAAAAATCAAATGTAATTATATAAAAATAAAAGGAATAGGCCAATACAAAAATTCATTAAATAATAACAGTTTTCAAATTTAATGAAAACAAATTAAATAATCTATATTCAATTTCTTTAGGGACATTTCAATTTACTAAGCATTTCTTTAGCCTGTGGATTCTTGGAGTCAACCGATAAAACCTTTTTATAATATTTGCATGCATTTTCCATATCGCCGTTCAATTGATAACTGACGGCTATATATAAGTACCCATAAGGTGAATCAGGCATAAGGTCTATCCATTTCTGTGCAAACTTTTTTAATTCATTTGATTTCTTCTGCTCAAGGAACATTCCACAGAGTTTGAATAATGCCTGTGTCAATTCGTATTTTACAGGTTCAATATTCCCATTTACATTTTCAATAATAAATTCAAATTCAACCTTTGCCGAATCCGGTTTTTTCATCCCAGCATATACATCACCGAGAAATAAATGTGATTTAAGGTCTTTTGGATTTAATGCAAGGCTTGCCTTAAGATAAACATAAGCAGAATCATACTGCTTCAAAATAGAATAGCCATATCCAATAAAATAATCATCTGTCTGGTTCAACGAGTCGTTGCAATTTGCGAGCCTTGTCTTGAAAAATGTAATTGCGAGATTGTAATCTTTAACAACATACATTATAAATCTTCCGACATCAAAGATAAATTTGCACTGAGATGGGTCTCTGTCTTTTGCTTCAACATAGTATTGAACAGCTAAGGTTGTATCCCCGATTTGTAGTGCAGACTGTGCAATTCGTTTTAAATCCTGTAATTCTAATGTATCTGTCTTTTTCAATTCCAGGAAAGCCTCAATAGATTCTTTATATCTTGAATTATCATAATAACACCTTGCAGCAAGCATCAGAGCTTTTGACTTTATTGAGTCAATTTCATTTGCACAAATTTTTAACTGTACGGATGCAGAATCGCAGGCTCTCAATTCATAAAGCGATTGAGCCAGGTACCATCTTCCAAGCGAACCGGAAGGCCTTAATGTAACATATTCATATAGTGATTTTGCAGCATTTTCATATTGTTGTGAAAAGTATAAAATCTTACCCTGCTCGAAATAAGCCCTTGCATTCTTTGGGTCTTTTTTTGTTATTGTATTCCATTCTTTAAGTGAACGTTCAAAAAATCCATTTGCCAGGTCCTTGTCAAATTCCCTCATACCAAGCCAATAATATGCTGTAGCAAGTTTGATTCTGGCATCAATCAAATCTTCATTAATTGATAATGCTTCTTCATAATTATTTTTTGCCAGTTCATAAACTTTCTGGGCAAAATATAAGTCTCCGAGTGCTACATAAGCGTCCGGTATGGTTTTATTAATCTCTCTTGCTTTAGCAATATTAAATTCGGCAAGTTTCATGGAGTCTGCCTCAATATATGCCCTGCCAAGTTCAAGATAATTATAAACATCTTCGGGAGCTTCCTTTACAGCATCTTTCAATATTTTAATTGCTTCGAAATGATGCCCCATCAACGAAAGTGTTCTTCCTATTTTTCTCATAGTCGGAGGTTCATCGCTATTAACACCATCAGCCTTCCGATACATAATCAATGCCGAGTCGAGTTTGTCAAGTTCCAAATATATATCACCGCAAAGAATCAGCATTGATTCATTTTTCGGATTCTCCCTTACTGCCGCAGGAATCAGAGCGGCTGCATTCATGTAGTCTCCGTTATATACATAATTTCTTATTGCTTCATAATTAGATTGCCCATACAAACTAATTATGCCGACAACCACTGCAAAAATATTCAATACACTTTTCATAATTTTTCTAATTACAATTAATACTTTCCGTTAATTTTCAATTTAGAATTTTCAATTTTCAATAAATTTTCAATAAATAAATTTTCAACTAAAAACACAACATTTAAAACTCAAAACTCAAAACTCAAAACTCAAAACTCAAAACTTAAAACTTAAAACTCAAAACTCAAAACTTAAAACTCAAAACTCAAAACTTAAAACTCAAAACTCAAAACTTAATACCGCTCTCCTTCTACCAACTTAATCTGTGCATAAACAGGTACTATTCCCGCTTCTAAAAAATATTTCTGAACAACTCCCTCTTTTGACAAAAACATTCCGAACCAAAATGCTTTATTTTTCATATCCCGAAGCAAATATATTTTCAATGGCACTATATAAGGATAATTCCCTCGTAAGACATTCGCCTGATGGACTGTATGAGGAAATACATATTTACCTGCACTATCAATATAACTTATTTTTATACCTTTCAGACTTGTGTCTTTAGCAATCTGTGATAGATAGCCTATTCCTATTGTTCCGGGATTCTTTTTCATATAATTAATAACTGAATCTGAACACGATAACATAAGTAATTTCTTTTTTATAGTCTGCTTTTTAGCAACTAATGAGATTAAATTTGCATATTCAGATGAAGAATTATTATTTATTACAAATTTCGGTTCCGATTTAATTGCAGGATAATATCCAAGAAGAGATTGTCCATTCAATAAGACATTCTTTAACTGTCCTTCAGTTATTGTGTCTAAAGGAAAGTCTTTCTGAGCGTAGAAAACAAGAGCATCCTCTGCACAAATCATTACCGGGTGTTCTTTAACATTAAAAGCCTTTATTAAAGAGTCTTCATCCTTCAGGTAATCGCGGGCTATAATTATTACCTCGGCATTTGCAGACAATAGCTTCGCCATTGCTTCTCTTGCATTCACTTTAACCGGTGTTAGTTTAATATCAGGAAATGTGCTGTCATGCATCCTGAATGTTGGTTCTATGAGATTGTACAGGCCCTCATCACAATATACTGTCAATTTCCCTGAAGTCAGAGCATCATTATCATTTGATTTTTTCTTTCCCTCATTGCATGAAGAGAAGAAAAATAAACTCGTTAATACTAAACAATATGACAATATTTTCAAACTTGCATTTTTCATTATTCATTATTCATTATCATTTCTGTCCTCCCTATGGTATCTTCGGGAACTTGAATAATACATATATATCCTAACCAGTCCAAATAAAATGAATATTATACCGAACACCACAATTATAGAATTGTTTTGTGAATTTGGCACATATATCACCCCTGTAACCATCAGGATACCTATGATAATTATCAAGACTCTTATACCATAATTTAATATTTTAGAGAACATAATCAACTTTTTTAAATCTTTGTAATAAAAAAGCGAAGAACAAATTAATCATCAAAAATACATTTCTTCTCCGCTTCACCTGTTTATTAATTTACATTTCAAGTTTTGTTCTATCAGCACCCCGAATTAATTATCTCAACCTGAAATTTATCGGAATACTCACCCATAATGAAACAGGGCTTCCATTCTGAATCGCAGGTGTAAACACCGATTTCATTATTGCAATTTTTGCCGCATTATCCAATAGCTCATTATCACTCGATTCAATTAAAGTTTTAACAGGCTTCCCGTCCTTACCGACATATACCCTTACAATAACCTTTCCCTCAATACCGGCTCTGCGAGCCATTTCGGGATATACAATTTTCTTCTGAAGCTCCGCCAGGTCAATATATGGCTCTTTCTCAACTGCGACAAATTCCCATGGGTCTCCTTCGCTCTCACGCACATCAACATTAACTTTCTTATTAACATCAATGTTTGGTGCAAAACCTCCGAGGTCAACTCCATCGCCGCCTTCTGATGAAGCACGTCCCAATTCCTCCATGCTTGCAAATTCCTTCAGGTCAGCCGTTATTTCTGTTTCAGGAACAGGAACAGGTGTTCCCGCTCTGGAAGCAGGGCCTGTATTAATTATCTGCTCTGCAGGAGGTGGAGGAATTTCCTCAGCATCAGACGGAGGTGGTGGCAAGTCAGTAATATCAATTTTAACAATTGGTGCCATCTTGAATTTATTTGCAGTTGCTTCGGATATTTTCACTGTACCCCAATAAAGAAGAAGCAGGATTATTAAACTAACAACAGTTACAATAAATCCTTTATAAGTATATTTCCTGATGAACTCCTTCAGTTCTATTGCACCATAATCCGAAGGAGCAGGCATTGCTATTGCATCTCTTGTTGCCATGTTACAGCCCTCTAATTAAACTAACATCTGCTGTGTCCAGAGGAGCTAAAGTAAATTTTCGCTTTCTCTTCTCCGGATTCCCTTTATCATCTTTTTTCTGTGTAATAACTTCTGAGATTTTTATTTCTGCTAAATTCAACTCATCCATAACTCTTATCATATCCCCATACTTGGCATCATCAGAAACCTTAAACACAGTTATTAATTTATTCTGAATTTCAGGCCTTAAATTTTCTGTCTCAGCAATTTTTCTCAAATCTTTTATCTCAACAGGCTTGGGTTCATCGTTTGCCATATTCCAAAATAATTTCCCATCATTTCTTAATCTTAAAGTCAATAACTCATTTTCCTTAACTTCTATTTGTACATCAACTTCGGGTGGAATTGACATTTCCATAACCTGAGGAGCCGCCATGGTTGTTGTGAACATAAAAAATGTCAGAAGAAGAAAAGTAATATCCACAAGGGGCGTCATGTCTAATGCAAAGCCTATTCTTTTCCTCTTTTTCCTCTTGCTGAGTTTGCCCCTTTTTATTCTTTCAGGAGCGCTCAAACCACCTGTTGCTCCACTCATATTTATCTCCTAATTTTTATTTCTATATTTAAGACACTTAAAACTATAAAAAGTTACAAAATGAAATTGTTATTTTAATTTAAATAAAATTATTTATCCACAATTATTCACTTTTCATTATTCATTTTACATTAATTTATAAGCCGGATTTCTTTTCCGTAACATAATTGAATATTGTAGCCCGGTTTTTCCTCATCACCTCCATGGCATCCCAAACCCATTTATACCTGATTCTTCTGTCTGCATCAATTGCAAACATAGTTTTGGGATTCGTTATTCTCGTATTTCTTATGACGGTACTTAGCATATCAAGACTTATATTCTCGAGCATCGGTTTCGCTTTCATTTTTTCGGGAAGCCCTTCCAATGAAGCCCACACCTGCTGACGGTCACTTTCGTTGATGAGTTCATAGTTGTATGTCGTATCATTTACAACAACGCCATCGACAGTATCCCTGATTGCTATTTTAACAATAGCAAGATTTCTTTCGGGAATTTTGGACGTATCGGCAGTTACCTTAGGCCTTTGAATGAAGAACTTCTGCTGGCTCTCAGCCTCTGTCTTGAATTTTGCAGTGAACATGAAAAAGGTCAACAGGAGGAAAGTAATATCCACCAGGGGTGTCATATCAATAACAAAACTCAACCTTTTCTTTTTAACTTTTGGCACAAGTTTCTCCTTGTTTCTTCTATTTAATTTTCAATTCTCAATTTTCAATTCTTAATTATATTAAGATTTCACTCTGACGGTAAATATCTGAGTAACACTCAATATTGCCTCGTCTATCATATAAACGAAATTATCAACTTTTGTTGTAAAGAAGTTATAAGCAACGATTGACAGCACCGCACCGATAAGGCCGCCGGCTGTGTTATACAAAGCTTCGGATATACCTATCGACAACTGAATTGCCGATACCGTTCCGCTCATGGCAAGTGCCTGGAAAGCTCTAATCATACCAATAGTTGTTCCTAAAAGCCCAATCATTGTTGAAATTGAAGCAATTGTAGATAAAATAACAAGATTCTTCTCCAGCAAAGGTGTTTCAAGGTTCATAGCCTCGTCAATCGCCCTCTGGGTTTCTGCTATTTTCTTTTCGGCGCTAAATTCGGGGTCTTTTTCAACATCGGTAAAACGTGTGATTGCTGCTCTTAAGACATTGGCAACACTGCCTCTCTGACTGTCGCAGTCAGTCTTTGCGGCTTCAAGGTCACCTTTTTCAAGCTTTGTTATTACAGTTCTAAGAAATACTGACGGATTGCCTTTTCCTTTGGCTTTATTTATAGAAAATGTTCTTTCAAAAATAAAAGTTGTGGATATTATTATTAAGCCAATCAAAGCTCCCACAAGAAAGCCTCCTGTATAGATTGTACCTAGTACATTACCCGGATGCGGCTCCGTACGTTTTTCGCCATCCTTGAAGTTACCGGGATTACCCATAATAAACCACCATATAACGACTACTCCGATGATTAATGCAAGAAAAATCACCACCAGATTAAATAAATTCTTCATATATCAACCTCGTTTTAAATTTATTAATACTATTCTGAAATTAATTTGTTTGCTTCATCCAATGTTTCGACAATTGTAAACACAAGAGATAATTTTGTTATTACAAATATATTTTGAATTGATTTATTCACATTGCATAAAATAATTTTACCTTCACGTTTCACGAAATTCGCATGTGCTGAAATTAATACACCAAGTGCTGTAGAGTTCAAATATGTTGTTTTGGCAAGGTCAATTACAAGATTGTTTTTTTTCTGCTGAGCAATACCTACAAGGGCATCCCTTAATTTATCTGTCTCTTCACCCCCAATAAACTGCCCTTTAAGGCTTAATACAACTCCTCCGCTTTTCTCTTCGATTTTAATATGGGACATTCATCACCTGCCAAAAAATACTAACAATTATATAATTTAAAAAATAATAAGAATTCAAAAATAATAAAATTTTTGTTTATTTTTAATTAAATAGTATAAAAAATAATCCTTAACGAGAAATTAACAAATGAGATTTAGTTCTTTCTACCTACGCAGATTCTTTTAATTTTATTGAAATCATCGATAAAATCAAATTCGAAGCCTGCTTTATAAAAAAGCTCACCGATTAATTCTGATTGGTCGTATCCAATCTCAAGTAAAAACATACCCCCTATATTAAGCATACCAGGAAAAATTTCAGCAAACCTGCGATAAAAAGTTAATCCGTCTTTGTTATCGGTTAACGCATCAGCCGGCTCATATCTTAATACATCTGGCATTAGTTGCACATAATCTTTATGTTTTATATAAGGTGGATTTGAAATAATAATATCGAATTTTTCAGTTGGAATATTTTGGAGAATATCAATAATTTTATATTCAACGTTTTTGACCCCTAACCTTTCTGAATTATTTTTTGCAACATTGATTGCTTCGATAGATTTATCAATTGCCAAAACAGATGAATCCCTGAAATTCGCAGCTATGCTGACGGCAATATTCCCACAGCCAGTACCAATATCGAGTATTCGGGGATTTGAATAATTGCTGACAATTTTTATAGCTTCTTCAACGAGAATTTCTGTCTCAGGCCTTGGTATCAAAACATTTCTATTGACTTCAAACTCTAATCCGTAAAATTGGGCTTTACTTATGATATATTGAATCGGCTCTCTGTCAGCTTTCCGTTTTACAAGTGAATGGAGCAATTCCAGTTCAGACTTTGTCATAGGTTTGTCATGCTGAAGGTAAATATCTATTCTTTCAAAATGCAAAACATGGCATAGCAGTAGTTCAATACACAATCTTGGCGATTCGATTCTTTTCACTCTGAAAAAATCAGTCCCCCAATTGATAATATCTATGACCGTCCAGATTTTATTTTGGTTAATGTCCAAGATTTTTTGCTAACAAAGATAAAAGTGCCATTCTTATAAATACTCCATGCTTGACCTGCGTTTGAATCAGGACATTAGGATAGGAACTCAGCAAGTAATCAAGCTCGATGCCGTAATTCACAGGCCCGGGATGAAGGAGTACTAATTCGGGTTTTTTAGTAAAATGTTTAAATGTAACACCATAATATTTAGAAAATTCATTTACGGATGGTATCAAGCCTGAATCCATGCGTTCCCTCTGCAAGCGAAGCACCATCACCACATCTGCCCAATCAACGGCATCCCCGACAGTATCAATAATATTAACATTCCAAACATTAAGCTCCCGGGGTAAAAGTGTACCGGGACTGCAAAAAGCAAGTTCTGCTCCAAGTGTTTTTAAAATACTCACATTTGAACGTGCAACTCTGCTATGTAAAATATCCCCAATAATGCAGACTTTTAAACCTTCAATCTTTTTGAATCTGCGATATAAAGTAAATGCATCGAGTAAGGCTTGGGTTGGATGTTCATGCTTTCCATCACCTGCATTTATAACGATACCGCTCGTGTTTTTTTGAAGGAAAACAGGAACACCTGAGTTCTGGTGCCTTACGATAAAAATCTGCACTTCCATAGCTTCGATGGTTCTCAATGTATCGAGAAGGGATTCTCCTTTTGACAAACTACTTGTAGATGACTGAAAGGAGAATACTTCAGCCGACAGTCTTTTTGCGGCAAGTTCAAATGATAGTTTTGTTCTTGTTGAAGACTCAAAAAAAGCAAGTCCTACAGTTACACCTTTCAAATCGTCAAACTTTTTCATAGAGGAAAAATTATACATAAAGTATTTCGCTTTTTTAAAAATCTTAAAAATATCGTCATGTGTTAAATCATCGGAGCTAAGCAAATATGGATGGGATAAAGTTTCTTCGGGCATACAATATAAAATTACAAATTAATAAAACTCACATCATGCAAATATAAAAAAAGCCGTTCAAATGAACGGCTTTTTTCTGAAATCGCTTTCTTATCTTTTCTTTTTCGGTTTTGCTTTTGGAGCAGAAGCAGACCTTTTCTTTGCTACCACATCTGCCAAAGCCTTACCTGCTTTGAATTTGGGAACCTTCTTGGCTGCAATTTTAATTGTAGCGCCGGTCCTTGGATTCTTGCCTATACGTGCTGACCTCTCATATACTGAGAATGTACCGAAACCAATAAGTGTAACAGCTCCACCGCCTGCCAATTCCTTTTGAATTGCATCCAAAGTGGACTTAACTGCCTTCTCGGCATCAACTTTCGTCATCTTTGATGACGCTGCAACATGGCTGATTAGTTGTGTTTTGTTTAAAGCCATAATAACCTCCTATATTTAAAGAGTTTAAAGAAACGAACAATTACAACGGGTTCAAAGATACAAGATTTTATCAAGTAATGCAAGGATTTTTTTTCCACAATTGAGATTTTTTCAGGGTTTTGGGGCTTTTCGACCTAAAAAAACCGCTATAGGAGTAAATAGTTTCAATTTTTGCTTTGAAAATAATTTAACTGGACTTGCTTGTCAGAATATTTCATTTTGGCAAACTATAATTTCTCTGCTCCTGTCCCTATTTTCCAAGGAAGGCTAAAACATAAGGACTGATGAGCCATCCGGCGTATAGCACGTGCAGGACTATCACCGTAGCTATACCTGCTGTCAAATCCTTAATTAGAACACTCCAGTTCTTTGTTTTTCGATTCAAATACTTGTCGAATACAGTACTGATGTGGCTAAACACAATGAATACAAAAATTGCAGTCAAAATCCAGGCATTAGAATACAAAATTACAGGCGATGATAATGTCAACATTGTTCCCATCACTTTTGGTAATACATTATTTTTTTCTTTACCCTTCAATCTGCCCATGAATATTATGTTTGCCGGTATATATACTATAATAAGAATAACCGCACAACCTAATATAAAATACTCTTGATTTGCTATTGGTAAAAATATTACTTGTGATGAAATCAATATTGCAAGTATCCCTGAGATGTAAGGAATAAAGCCGATTCCCAAAAAAGATATAATTAGAATAATAAAATATTCATAAATCTTTTTCATAAATTATTCCTGAGAATCATGTCCGGCTTTTCTAATTTTGAACAAGCTTCTGTTGTATATCATATATTCTATTGCAGTCCATAAAGTGATAATAGTAAGAAATAACATGATATAATAACTAAAATCCGAATAAATCAATTCATTAATCTTTTGGGGTGTAATTTTTATAAAATGAATATCACGCATTAATAATAAAATTAAAATATAGACAATGAATACCATCTGCAAAAAAGTTTTCCATTGGGCAGACCTTGAGGTTCTAATCGTATGTTTATTATTAACGGCAAAAAGCCTGAGAATTGTCGTACCGAAATCCCTGACAATAATTATTATCACCATCCATAATTCGACAATACCTAAATGAACAAAAGACAGAAAAGCCGCTGTGGTAAACACTTTGTCGGCAAGTGGGTCAACGAACTTGCCTACGCTTGTAACGCCATAGACATTGCGGGCAAGCCATCCGTCGAGATAATCGGTTATCGCACCTGCTACAAATAATCCACAAGCAATTCTCGTTGAACCCGGATTATTTTTTATCATAAGAATATAAAAAACGGGTGCAATAGCAACCCTCAGGAAACTAATTATATTAGGTATAGAATATATCAAAATAATTACGAATTATGATTTATGAATTATGAATGACTTATTACAAAATTCAATAACAGATAAATACAAAATATTAGTAATTACCTTGTTCATTAATTATAATAAATCTAAATGCAAACCCTCGTCGTTGGCAAATTAATGAAGTAGGAAAATAAAACAAAATATGATTTGTTGGTTAACCAAAAGAATCCATAATATTAAATGTCACACTGAGCGTTGTCGAAGTGTGAAAACCTTTCACCAGACTACTTTAACATTTGTTCAAAGATTTATAACAATTACAAATTTATTTGTTTTAAATAAAAATAATTTATTAAGCTAAAACCAAATTTGCAGTTTCTATGATAGACAAGAAAATATCGGACTTCAAAGAAGCACCGCCAATCAAGCCTCCATGAACATCTTTAAGCTCTAGAATAGATTGAGCATTCTCGTCAGTAACACTCCCGCCATAAAGTACAATAATTGAAGAAGCACGTTTACCAAGCACCCTGATAAGCTCTTTCTTTATGTAAGAGTGTGCTTCCTGTATTTGTTCAGGTTCGGCGGATACACCCGTTCCAATCGCCCAGACAGGTTCATAAGCAATAACAATTTGAACACAATATTCAGGCTCTATCCTGCTTAATCCGATTTCAATCTGTCTTTTCAGGACATCAAATGTTCTGTTCTCCTCTCTTTCTCTCAATGATTCACCTATACATATTATTGGAATGAGCCCCGAAGCAAGAACAGCCCTTGCCTTTTTATTAACCAACTCATCATTCTCAAAAAAATAAGTCCTTCTTTCGGAATGTCCGATAATAATGTATCTGCATCCAAGTTCTTTGAGCATCGGTATTGAAATCTCACCAGTAACGGCTCCTTTTGATTCAAAATGACAATTTTGTGCCCCGTAAAAAATTTTTGTTCCTTTCAACACCTTTGACACAGCATCTATACTTGTGAAAGGAGGACAAACAAGAATATCAGGCGATATTTTTTTATTTTTTATTCCTTCAATGATACTCTGAACCAAAGCGACAGATTCAGATGTTGTCAAATTCATTTTCCAATTACATGCAATCAGCATTTTTTTCATTTTCTTTCTCCGCTAACTCTGAAAATTTTATAATTAACTAAATCCTGGTCTGATTCAAAACCATATCCTTGAATAATTTCATTAGGCGATGTTACTTTTACGAACTCTGATGAGTAAAACATCTGAGTCTTGTTATTCCAGTGCAGAAGCTGTGTTTCGACCTTTGTTTTTGAACTGTCAGAAACTACAACTACATTTCCGCGTGCAAGCATATTCTTTGTCCTGTCATCAATTTCGGCTTTATCGGCAGTAAGGTAGCTCATCCTCTTTTTTGTATATCTTGAATAAAACTCTGCATACAATCCTCCTTCGAGAACAGTCTGCATCCTCTTCCGGAAAATCATTGCCTTTTTAGCTTTCAGTTTTGATTTTGTGTACGAGGAATCAACGAACAGCACTTCATTGTCCCAGCTTACCTGGTCGGGTGCAGTTTCAATATTGATTGTATCTTTGGAATGTTTAGGTACAACTTTATTTTGTTCGCAGGAACAGACTAATAAAACAAAAACTATGAAAATTGAAATTGTATATTTTAACATTCTCATCAAATCAAAATAGAATTTTTATAACACTCATGAAATTTACAAACATCAGATAAAAACGATTCTGCTTTATCAAGAGGCAATTGCGATGCAGAATCACTCGAAGCTTTTTCCGGTTGAGGATGAGTTTCAAAAAATATCCCGTCAATACCCACAGCCACTGCCGCTCTTGCAAGAGCAGGAATAAACTCGGGCCTTCCTCCCGACTCCTTTCCTAATGATGGCTGTTGGACAGAATGAGTTGCATCAAAAATTACCGGATATCCAAATTTTTTCATTATAACTAAGGAACGGAAATCAACGACTAAATCATGATAGCCAAATGAACTCCCTCTTTCTGTTACCATTACATTATTATTGCCTGTTGAAATAACTTTGTCAATTGCCTTTTTCATATCCCCGGGAGCCATAAACTGCCCCTTTTTAATGTTAATGGTTTTACCTGTCCGTGCAGCAGCTTGTAATAGTTCAGTCTGACGGCAAAGAAAAGCAGGAATCTGTAAAACATCAACATATTCCGCCGCTTTAACGGCTTCCTCAACCGAATGTATATCAGTCAAAACTTTTACATTATATTCATTTTTTATTTCTTTCAAATATTGTAGGGCTAATTCATCACCTATTCCTGTGAATGAATCATTGCTTGTACGGTTTGCTTTTTTATAAGATGACTTAAAAATAAATACACAATTTAACTTTTCACATATTGCTTTCAACTTGGAGGCAGTTTCCTGTAGTAATTCCTTTGATTCCACAACGCAAGGGCCTGCAATCACTAATAATTTATTACTCATTTATAATAGTCTCCTATACCACTTGATTCATTTCAACTAAATTAATTAAATTTTCCCGATTATTAATAAAACCACCTTGATTATTATAATATCGCAGATTGTGTCACCCTGAGCATGTCGAAGGGTCTCTAAAAAGTTTTCCACATGCTTTTCCACACATTACCAACATGTGTTGATAATTTATATGATGTGATGAAATTTCAATAACTTATTGAACTTTTTATATTATTTTCTGTTCATAAATTAAACCCTTTTCATTTATGAAAACCTTTTAATTATTTGTTAATTGTTTCCCTAAAGTTCAGAGTTTATATTTACCTAAAATTAATCTGACAAAAATCAAAATTTTGAAATGAAGAAAACAATCATTTATATAATTCTGTGCTTTTTTGTGTTAACCTCAATTGAGGTCATTGCACCTATTGAAATATTTGCTAAAGGAAAATCAGGTAAAGTAAAACACAAGAAAAAAACCAAAAGAGTAAGGAAATCAGCCAACGTCAATCAATCATTATCCTTACTGAAAACACATTTTCCTGAATATTCAAATCTTGACTATCTCAGCGAAATGAGTTTCCTACAAGAGATAACCTATTTGGATGAAAATTATAACAAATCAATATTTGCTGATTATGAACTCAGATACAAACTCGTTGATAACATAAATAATTGGCTTGGCACTGCATACAGGCGTGGCGGCAGAACATCAAAAGGAGTTGACTGTTCTAACTTCATTTCAGTTGTTATAGAACAAACGCTTGGTTTTAGATTTCCAGCAGGTGCCAAATCTCAGTCAACTTATTTCACACCAATCAAAAACATGGAAGATTTACAGTTCGGCGACCTCCTCTTTTTCAGCGGTTCAAAATCGAAAAAAGCAAGAGGTATTCGACACGTAGGTATTTACATCAATGATGGTATGTTCGCTCATTCATCTTCTGCAAGCAGTGGAAGAGGAGTAAAATATACATTACTTTCTGACGGCTATTACACACAGAGATTCCGCTATGGCGGCAGGTTTACTCAATCCAACTGGGCAGACAATCTTCAAAAAGCAAACGTCAACAAAAACACAGGAACTACATCCAGCCTTGCAGGCGAAGAATAGATTTTTTTTTAATATCCCAATATACTCGAGAGCCACTTCTCGACTTGTTCGGTGCTTAAACCTTTTCTGCGTTTGTAATCCAGCACCTGGTCTTTTCCTATTTTTCCAACAGGAAAATATTTAGCTTCAGGATGTGCAAAATATAATCCGCATACAGAAGCGGCAGGTTGCATCATATATGTTTCTGTTAGAGTAATACCTAAATTATCCTCAGCATCAAGCAATTCAAACAACAGCTTCTTTTCCGAATGATCAGGCAATGATGGATATCCGGGTGCGGGCCTTATTCCCCTGTATTTTTCTTTAAATAGTTCATCTAATGAAATGCTGTCATTCGTTTCATATCCCCAAAAATCTTTTCTGACTATGTCATGCAAATACTCAGCACCTGCTTCTGCAAGTCTGTCTGCGAGTACCTTTACCATTATGGCAGAATAGTCATCATTTTGAGATTGATATTCAGCTACAAGTTCATCAACACCTATTCCTGCCGTAATTGCAAATGCACCTATGTAATCAACAAATCCTGAGTCTTTCGGTGCAACATAATCAGACAAAGCCGAATTATAAGTTTTATCAGCTTTTGAGCTTTGTTGTCTTAATGTATGGAAGATTGTCAAAATCCCTTTCCTGTTTTCATCAGTATAAAGTTCAATATCATCATCAACAGAATTAGCAGGAAACAATCCTATTACTGCATTGGAAGTAATTAATTTATTTTTGATAATATCTTCAAGCATTTTTTGAGCTTCATCAAATAACTTTTTGGCTTCACTTCCTATCTTAGGATTATCGAAAATAGCCGGGTATTTTCCCTTCAATTCCCATGTTATAAAGAACTGAGACCAGTTAATATATTCCTTTAGAATTGATAAATCAATATTATTTAAAATCTGTAATCCTAATTTATTGGGTCTCTTGATTTTAGCAGTTTCAGTTGAGAATTGATATTTGTTTTTTCGGGCATCAATAAGAGAAATTATTTTACTGCTAATTAATGATTTTTCATAACTTACAATAATTTCCTGATATTCTTTCTTAATTATATTAGTGTAATTATCTTTTTCATTTTGGCTTAGTAAATTACTGACCACAGGAACACTCTTTGAAGCATCGGGAACATAAATGACCGGATTAGAGTATTGCTTAGAAATTTTTACAGCAGTATGAAGCCGAGAAGTGGTTGCACCCCCGATTAATAGCGGCTTGGTAAATTTATTTCTCTCCAACTCTTTTGCAACATGAACCATCTCATCAAGCGAAGGTGTAATTAAACCGCTCAAACCGATAACATCAGCATTATGCTTAATTGCTTCCTCCATTATCCTGTCCGAGCTGACCATCACACCAAGGTCAATTATTTCATAATTATTACAGGATAACACAACACCCACAATGTTTTTTCCAATATCGTGAACGTCCCCTTTGACAGTAGCAAGAAGCACCTTGCCAGCCGCCTGCTTTTTCTCATTTTTCTTGTTTGATTCCTCTATAAACGGAACTAAATAAGCAACTGCTTTTTTCATCACCCTTGCACTTTTAACAACCTGTGGCAGAAACATTTTACCCGAACCGAATAGTTCACCGACTACATTCATACCATCCATCAGAGGACCCTCGACAATGCCAATCGGGTTCTCAAACTTATTTCTTGCTTCTTCGACATCCAATTCGATAAACTCTGCTACTCCCTTTACCAAAGCCTGTTTCAAACGTTCCTCTACAGGCAATGTACGCCACAAATCATCTTTTTTAACAGAATCTTTTTTCTCCGGTTCTTTGAGTTTTTCAGCAAAATTAATCAGGCGTTCTGTCGCATCTGCCCTTCGATTCAGAAGAACATCCTCCACCATCTCAAGCAATTCTTTCTGAATGTTTTCATACACTTCAAGCTGCCCGGCATTGACAATACCCATATCCATTCCAGCTTTAACTGCATGATAAAGAAATGCAGAGTGCATTGCCTCTCTGACAAAATTATTTCCCCTGAAAGAGAAAGATATATTGCTGACTCCCCCGCTGACACTCGTCAATGGAAGATGCTGTTTAATCCACCTGGTAGTTTCAAGAAAGTTAACGGCATAATTATTATGTTCCTCAATTCCTGTTCCGACTGTCAAAATATTTGGGTCAAGAATTATATCCTGAGGAGCAAATCCTACTTCATCAGTCAATATCTGATATGCTTTTAATAAAATTTCTGTTTGTCTTTCAAATGTTGTAGCCTGCCCCTGCTCGTCAAATGCCATTACGATGACTGCGGCTCCGTATCTTTTTACTTTGGAGGCATGCTCTTTAAATACCTCAATCCCTTCTTTCATTGAAATTGAATTTACCACACCTTTGCCTTGAAGACATTTCAATCCTGCTTCAATCACACTCCACTTCGATGAATCCAGCATCACAGGTACTTTTGATATTTCAGGCTCTGATGCAATATAGCACAGAAACTCAGCCATTGCTTTTTCGGAATCGAGCATACCCTCATCCATGTTTACATCTATGATTTGAGCACCGTTTTCTACCTGCTGTCTTGCTACTTCAATAGCTTTCTCATAATCACCTGCAATAATTGTTTTAGCAAAGATTTTCGAGCCGGCAACATTGGTTCTTTCTCCAACGTTTATGAAATTTGATTCGGGATATTTAACCAATACCTCTAACCCACTTAGCCTTAGATACGGCTCTACGACAGGAATTTCTCTTGGTTTATGATTTGCTGATATTTCAGAAATCAATTTAATATGGTCAGGTGTCGAGCCGCAGCATCCACCTACAATATTAATAAATCCCGAACCTGCATACTCGTCTAAAACTGATGACATAGTCTCAGGTGTTTCGTCATATCCACCGAAAGCATTCGGCATACCCGCATTAGGATAAAGCGCAATGTAACAATTTGCTATGTTGGATAGCTCTTCAACAAACAGCCTCATTTGTTTAGGCCCAAGTGAGCAGTTCAATCCAACTGCAAGTAAATTATCTGCATGATTGATTGATGTCCAAAATGCTTCGAGAGTCTGTCCTGAAAGTGTTCTTCCGCTCAAATCAACAATTGTTCCTGATACAATTACAGGTAATGGTTCTGAACTCGATAATCTAAAATATTCTGATATGGCATAGATAGCGGCTTTACAATTGAGTGTATCGAACACAGTTTCAACAAGCAGAATATCAGCACCACCTTCAACAAGTCCTCTCACTTGTTCATAATATGCTTTAACAAAATCATCGAAGAAATTCTTTCGAAAACCAGGTCTGTTTATATCAGGTGAAATAGATGCTGTCTGGTTTGTAGGCCCTATCGAACCTGCAATGAATCTTGGTTTATCCAGATTCTGTTTTGTATATTTATTAGCACATTCCTTAGCAATTTTTGCCGCTTCAAAATTTATTTCATATACTAAATTCTCAGTCTTGTAATCCGATTGAGAAAATTCATTTGCATTGAATGTATCTGTTTCAATAATATCAGAACCTGCTTCCAGATACGCTGAATGTATTTCTCTGATTACATCCGGCTTTGTCAGAACAAGAATATCATTGTTACCTTTCAAATCAATCGTGTGCGATTTAAATCTTTCTCCCCTGAAATCCTGTTCTGAAACCTTATACCTTTGCACCATTGTCCCCATTGCTCCATCCAGAACAAGGATTCTTTTTTGCAATAAGTCGGACAATAAATTAAATTTATTTGATTTACTTTTTTTCATCTCTCAATTTCAATTCCAAATTTTCATTTTGCATTTTGCATTTTACATTTTGCATTCTACATTAAACTTCTATTCCTTCAAGAACATCTATAACACTTTGCACCCTTCCAAATGGAGTTGAAATCTGCACTCCCTGAATACTTTTCAATAAACTTTTCAAAATTTCTCTTGCAATTTTAATGCCTTCAGCATTGCTTGCTTCCTTGTTATCCTGAACTTTTTCCAATCTTTTCATAATGCTGTCAGGCACTGAGCATCCGGGAATTTCATTATTCATAAACTCAGCATTCCTTAATGATGTTAGAGGCCAGATGCCTGCAATCAAAGGTAATTTAAAATGTTCAATTCTTTTAGCAAATGTTTCAAATACCTTTAAATCGAAAACAGGCTGTGTTACTATGTATTCAGCACCTGCATCAACTTTCCAATCAAGACGTTTTATTTCCTCATCGAGATTGATTGCACCGGGATTTGCTCCCACACCAATATAAAAACCTGTCGGCTTTCCAATAGGATTTCCTGCAATATCCAATCCATGATTCAACCTGTTTAAAATATTCACCAAACCGATAGCATCAACATCAAAGACACCTGTCGCATCAGGATAGTTGCCGAGTTTTGGCGGGTCACCCGTTATTGCTAATATATTTTTTATACCGAGAGCATAAGCACCGAGTAAATCCGATTGCATACCTATCACGTTTCTGTCCCTGCACACATAATGCAAAACAGTTTCTATACCTACCTCACGCTGAAATTGCACAGCCAGTGACAAAGCGGACATTCTCGCACTCGCCCTTGGACCATCAGGTATGTTGATGACATCAATACCATAATAGTTCATCTCTCTGGCTTTTTCGATTTCTTTGTGAGCCGACACACCATGTGGAGAAACCAATTCGACAAATTTCACAAAATGATTTTCTTTCAATCTACGTGCAAGACGCGATTTCTTTTCCTGCGGTATAATTTCAATATCGGGAAATTCTTCAACCTTTGAAATCTCAATTTTCGGTGCAGCGATTAGCGGCTTGAAAGAATTGAGAGTATTCCTCATTCTCTTGATATGCTCAGGGCTGGTGCCGCAGCATCCGCCGATTACATTCGCACCCGATTGAATATAATGCTTGGCATATTCACCGAGATATTCAGGAGATGTCAAATAAATATTCCTACCGTCAATATTTTTTGGCTTGCCTGCATTCGGCATTATTGAAATTGGCAATGAAGTATGCTTGCGTGTTCTTTCTAACCAGTTCAACATAACTTGTGGTCCGACTGTGCAGTTCACTCCAATCACATCAGCACCAAGATTTTCTAATTCCTTGATTGTTACCTCAGGCTCCGCACCAGTCAATGAACATCCGTCTTCGTCAATAGTCATCTGTGCTATAACAGGTAAATCACATATCTCACGTGCCGCAATTACAGCCTGCTTCAACTCTTCAGGATAAACAAATGTTTCGAATATCAGTAAATCAACTCCGCCATCCATCAAGGGTTTGATTTGTTCTTTAAAATATTCGCGTGCCTCTTCACGTGAAATGGGTCCCAATGGTTCTATCCTTACATTCAGAGGTCCCACTGCACCTGCAACATACACATCATCACCTGCCGCTGAACGTGCAATCATAGCACCCTGGTAATTCAAGTCATATAATTTATCAGCTAACATATATGGTTTCAGCTTGAACCTGTTCGCCCCGTAAGTGTTAGTTTCAAGTACCTCAGCACCTGCTTTGCGGTAGTCATCATGAACTTGTTTCACCAACGATGGATTTGTCAGATTTAACTCTTCGAAGCATTTATTTATGAATACTCCCCGATTGTACAGCTCTGTTCCCATGCCGCCATCGAAGAGTACAACACCTTCCTTCAGCCTATTTAAAAAAAATGTTTTTGACATTTAACTTACTCTATAATTTTTAAATATTAAAATTTAATTAACCTTAATAATATCCATTAAACCTTAGTAACAGAACATTATCACACCCGACCAACCTTATTACCTTATTTTGTTGCAGTTTTGTATAATAAGGTAATAAGGTTCGTCGAGACCATTATGCCAGTTACTAAGGTTTAATTGTTAAAAATAAGGTTTTATATTTTATTTAATAACAATCATTTTCCTCGGTTCAATATAATATCCTGCTTTCAATGTCAACAAATATGTTCCTGTTGTTAATCCACTGACATCTGTTATGTAAAATCAATTTATATAACCTTATCGTATCCGCTTGACCTTAGTAACAAAATATAATCACACCCTATCAACTTTATTACCTTATTTGATATTGTAATGTTTTTTGATAAAATTTCATAAAGGATTCATATTCTTCAGCAAAGGTAATTTTACTATGATGTTTCGGTTGATTGAGTATGTATTTACAAACCTTATCAACATCAGATTTAGAAACTGAAAACGCTGATGCTGATTCCTGCCATTTGAACCTTCCTTCACAAAGCTTATTTTCATTTATAAACCTCTCGGAGCTATCAGATATAATTGTAGCTAATTCTTCTTCCGATAATTTTGGTGAACGAGAAACCAATAAATGAATATGTTCCTGATTAGCATAAATTGCATATAATTTTGAATCATTATTGTTCACTATACCAGTTATATATTTCTCTATTCTTTCCCTGTTTTTCTCTGGAATTACAGGAAAACGATTCAAAGTTATAAATATAAAATGAGTATATAAGTTTTTATATTCTATTTTCATTTCATTTAATAAATTAAAAAGGTTGAAAAACATTAATGACTTTTGTTTAACATCCGGCTTACCAAGTAAATTTTTTTTAAAACCTTATAATATCCATTAAACCTTAGTAACAAAACATTATCACACCCGACCAACCTTATTACCTTATTTTTTTGCAATCGTATTTAATAAGGTAATAAGGTCAGAGAAGAACCTTAATCCTAGTTACTAAGGTTTAATTGTTAAAAATAAGGTTTTATATTTTATTTAATAACAATCATTTTCCTCGGTTCAATATAATATCCTGCTTTCAATGTCAACAAATATGTTCCTGTTGTTAATCCACTGACATCTGTTATGTAAAATCAATTTATATAACCTTATCAAATCCGCTTAACCTTAGTAACAAAACATTATCACACCCGACCAACCTTATTACCTTATTTTGTTGCAGTTTTGTATAATAAGGTAATAAGGTTTGTCGAGACCATTATGCCAGTTACTAAGGTTTAATTGTTAAAAATAAGGTTTTCATTTATCTTATCTTGATAAAATCAACTTCTCTGTCCTAACCTCATATCCAGTTACAATTCTCAACAAATAAATCCCTGAAGAAATTCCTTGTCCACCACAAGACCAATTAAATCTTATTTCATTTGCTGTTGTTTTACCTTCAAATAATGTTTTAACATTATTCCCCAACACATCCAAAATGACAACTTTTAAATCAATGCCTACTTCAACAACAATGTTTATCAAAACTGCTTCACTAAAGGGATTTGGACACGTATGAACTGCTTTTATTGGAGATTTTACTGTTCCAATATCTTCTTCAATTCCTGTTATTGACGATTCAAAAGCACCAATATCAGGAGCAGAACCTAAATAGTCATCATTGATTCCATTAATGAGAGCTCCTTTATCAATCCCTACTGAACTTGAATCAAGGGTCAATGTATATAAATACATACCGGCAGGAAAATTCCCGAACAAATTTGTATTCAGCTTCGGGTCTCCCCAGATACCATTTGTTTCCTGGCCTGTCGCTGTTCGGAAAGCATCCATTGTCTCATACCACGAATTATTCAGCGTATCCGGTTCATAGCTCACCCATTTATATATGTATGGATTTGCACTTTCCGCTTCTTTAGTCGAGTAATTGACATTGTAATCAAAAGTGTCATTTCTGTGATATCCCCCGCTATACATATCTCCGTTATATACTCTTCCCCTTGCATAAAAGATATTATTTTTATAAACAAATTTTTCTTGTTCAGCCGGTTCACCTCTATAAAGACAATATTCACTTTCGCAATGAGGTGGATTAGTCCTGGGTTTCTCCCAGACCGTATTATGATAAAAAAGAATTCCTCTTGTTTTACCTAATTCACTTACGTTTTGCTTTAAACAACCCTGATGAAATCCACTCAAATAATTTCTTAAAATAAATATCGGTCCGGCATAAATAGGTGCTACACTTATTGCATTCTCACATTTGCCTAATCTGTTTCTGAACACCCTGCCATTTACCATATGTCCATCTAATTCAATATCATCATCCTTGCAATCATAAATCACATTATCATAAACATCGAGTTCCATATTAACCCAAAAATTAAGTAAATCAATGTCATCGGGTTCTATCACCGGGTCGCCGCCTTCATCCGCACAGGGATGAATGCCATCCACAACTCCATATATAACATTGTTTCTAATAGTTATATAAGGTCCCGGATTATATCTGCAGTCAATTCCAAAATATGATTGTCCTGATACATTTGTATTTGTTTCATCGGGTCCCTGATTTTCATCAACAACATCATGTATTTCATCAGATATCACATTATTCATTATTAAGAAATTACCGGTTAAAGGTGGATTTGCTTCTTCCCCGTGCTGTATTTCTATATTTGCAGTATAATTACCGGGCTGGCAGTCATGAATATAACAATTTGTAATCGCTATATCGTGACAACCCCTGATATACATGCCATCACCCAATTCATTATGAACTTCAAGATTATCAAAGATAAAATAAGCTCCGCCCTCAATTCCAATTCCATTGTCGGTATTACCTTGTATTATTGGTTTTGTATTATCCTGAGATGTAAACACAATAGGGTTTGTTGAAGTACCCGACACATTGAAAACATGTATCCCATTCGTATAAGTCCCGGCTGCTAATCTTATCTCATCACCAGCCTGTAAATTGGTAACTGCATCATCAAGCTCTGTTTGATTCGCTACATTCACTATACGAAGCGGTGTTGGAATTAAAAACTCTGGCTTGGTTGTAACGGTTGTCGTCATAGGATTTGTTCCCGTAACACCATCTGGGTCAATCAGTGTAATTCTTAAATCATAAGTTGTGTTCAAATCCATTTTAAACAGACTGGTTGCTAAATGGTTCCCGTCATATCTCACAAAATCATGCCCAGGCTTATATAAACCCGTTCCGGATTTTTTATATTCAATCTGGGCAGTTTCATTAAAATTCATACCGTCAACTTTAATGATGACACCTGCTGTCTCGAAATTTCCATAAGTTTTAACTTCTGAAATATTTGAACTTAACATGCAATTTGAACTTAGAATCATTGCAAGAAAAACAACACAATAGTTGATTTTACACAAATTTTGTAAAAGGTAACTCATAACCCCTCCTATTTTTTAAAAGAGATGTTTTAAATAAATTATTAATTTAGGCTAAGTAATTCAAATCTATGAAATAAAAATATTAAAATGTAACTTTTTTTGCTTATAATTATAAATTTTTCTAAAAATATACTGTTTTTAAAATTGTTTGTATCACAAAAAATTCCTTTTTTTTAGCTAAGTTTGTAATCTGAATGTTTTCAATGAAAATAATTTTTTATATATATTTTCTTGTTTATTAATTCAGGTTTAAATATGAATATTTTTGTTTTAAATTGTGGTAGCTCGTCATTAAAATTCCAAATTATTGAAACCGACCTTGATTTAATTAAGGATGACAAAGACAGGACATTAGCTAAGGGATTAATCGAAAGAGTAGGCAGCCAGGCAATTATCTCATTTCAGGTCGAAGGACAACCTCCATTGAAACAAGCCGCTCCCTTACGCGACCATAGAGCGGCACTGAACTATGTTATTAAATGGATAACAGACCCTGAAACCGAGATTCCGGGAATCAGAAGCCTCGAAGACATCCATGCCATCGGGCATAGAGTGGTACATGGTGAAGAACGGTTCAAAAAATCAGTAAGGATTGATAAGGAGGTTATTGCCGGCATCGAGGACTGCATTGACCTTGCTCCGTTGCATAATCCCGCTAATCTCAAAGGTATTTACGCAGCACGGGAACAATTCGGCCCCTCTACTCCACAGGTTGCAGTATTTGATACATCTTTCCATTCTACTATGCCGGAGATTTCTTATCTTTATGCTATTCCTTACCAAACATACAGAAGGTTCAAAGTCAGGAAATACGGCTTTCATGGTACATCTCACAGGTATATTTCCTACAGATACAGAAAATTAACCGGCAAGGAAAGAGAAGATACGAATATAATTACTTTACATCTTGGTAACGGTTCTTCTGCCTGCGCTATTAAAGGAGGAAATTCATTGGATACTTCGATGGGTATGACTCCCCTCGACGGTTTGATGATGGGTACCCGCTGCGGCGATATTGACCCAACCGTCATTGAATATCTGATGCACAAAGAAGGAACCAGCATTGATGAAGTTTTTTCCGTATTGAACAAACGTTCGGGTGTTCTCGGCATATCTGGTTTAACAAATGATATGCGCGATTTGCTCGATGAAATCAAAGAACATCAGGACAGAAGAGCTATTCTCGCTGTTGAAATGTTTTGCGGAAAGGTAAGGAAATATATCGGTGCTTATACTGCTGAGATGAATGGTGCTGATGCTATTTGTTTTGCAGGAGGTATAGGCGAAAATTCCCCGGAGATTAGGAAGAAAATAATCACAGGGCTTGACTGGCTTGGGATCGAACTCGATGACAGCCTTAATGAACAAGCTTATGGCGGTAAAGCAATGAAAATCAGTTCTGCCAAAAGCAGGGTGGAAATATTTGTCATTCCAACTAATGAAGAATTGATTTTAGCTCGTGATACCTTGAGAGTGGTTTTGAATGTTCCAAGAATATGGTAAGATAATTACGAATTATGAATTACTAATTACGAATTGTGGTTAAATTTTTTTTTATATAAGAATGAGTGAGATGAAATTTACGGATGGTATTAGGGCTAAAGCAAAAGCACTGAATTTGAAAGTTGCTTTTCCTGACGCAGAAGACTTAAGGGTCCTGAAGGCTGCAAGATACCTTATTGTTGAAAAAATAGCACAGCCTGTTTTAGTTGGTAATGAGAACAATATTAAAAAAGTTGCTGAAATCAACGATGTGAATGTTGATGATATTGAAATCATTAATCCTGCATCAGCTGATGTGAAAAAAGAATTTGGAAATTTATTATTTGAAAAAAGAAAATCAAAAGGATTATCTCTTGAAGAAGCAAATTCATTAGTTGAGAGTCCGCTATATTTTGCAGGTTTGCTTTTGGATACCGGCAGAGTTAAAGTTGTCGTTGGAGGAAATGTTTCCTCGACAGGAGATATCATTCGCTCTGCCATTCATACCGTAGGAGTTGCAGAAGGGATATCAATTGTCAGCAGTTATTTTATTATGGTATTTCCCGGCAATCTGCTTTGCTTTGCCGATTGTGCTGTTAATCCCGACCCGAATGAACAACAGCTTGCAGATATTGCATTTTCATCAGCAAAAAATTTCCATGCTGTTACCGGAGAAGAGCCGCGTGTTGCAATGCTCTCCTTCTCAACTAAAGGGAGTGCTTCACATCCTCATGTTGATAAAGTAATCAATGCTACGAAAATTCTGAAAGATAAAGCACCCGGTTTATTGGTTGACGGTGAAATGCAGGCTGATGCGGCTCTGATTGCTTCGATTGGCGAGCGAAAATGCAAAGGTTCTCCTGTCGCAGGAAAAGCAAACGTATTAATTTTCCCTGACCTGGATGCCGGGAATATTGGATATAAATTAACAGAAAGGCTCGCTGGTGCCGAAGCAGTTGGACCAATTGTACAGGGATTGAAGAAACCATATTGTGATTTATCACGCGGATGCAGTACTGATGATATAATCAATGTTGCATCAATTTGCAGTCTAATGTCATAATGTAGGGGCAAACCTATGTGTTTGCCCAACAAAATATATGAATTAAATAATGAAGAAATCAATAAAAGATTATATCTTCCTTGAGAATAAAAAATATTTGTTTTTATCGAAGCCCGTTTTATGGGTACTTTATGTGATAATAATTTATAAATAGTAAGGACAGAACACTGTTCTGTCCAAATAGCAGATTTTCTGCATATTAAACCATTAATAATGTGAGGTTTTTTTTTTATGAACAAAAATATAGTTATTCTCAAGGGATTGATTTATCAATCCGCACTCGAATTTTTATGGAACGAGGGATTTGTCGGAGTTCCCTATGCGGGTATTACAAATGCGACAGGTTCATGCGAAGCTGTCAGTAATGTATTTACCCTCAACGAAGAACGTTTCCAGACTTTATCCCAGACTGTACAGCTCCATCTCGAAAGAGATATTTTTCTCAACGGATTACCCCGGATGTTTTCAACCAATAGGAGTTACAGAAGAGATAACAAGCAGTGGGTTTCCGATGGAAGGCATCTAAATGATTTTGAATTGCTCGAAACAGAAGCATTAGATACAGATATGAAGTGGTTGCTGAAACACTGTAAGGACTTATTAAATTATATTTTTATTACAGTCCTTAATGTTTCATCCAAACATGGTTTACTTACCCCTCATGAGCATCATAATCTATATATCTATTATGAAAAAGGATTCAAAATAATCACCTATACAGATGCGGTTGAAGTTTTGAAAACCAAATTTAAAATTGAATGGGGTGAGGACTTATCATCAGCTTATGAAAGCTTTTTAGTTGATTATTACGACCAAAATTTAATGATTACCCGTTATCCTGAAAAAATTAAATTTTTCAATATGAAACTTGTACGCGAAGACCCGCCCGAAAGACAAACATGTGAATGTGTAGATGTAATTCTGAAAAACTCAGGGGAATCAATTGGCGGTTCTGTTCGTGAATATGATTATGATATACTCAAGAAAAGACTGGATGAAGGTACCATGATTACTCAACTCAGAGAACTGAAGAATATGCACGATGGGAAACCCGATGAAGTAAATGCTATGTTTGATGATTATCTTAATCTATTCAAGAACAATCCTGTTGAACGTGCGGGTATGGGATTAGGTTTTGGCAGAGTATTACAATTTGTTATGGGTACAAAAGATATTATACCGTTTTGATAGAGATTATTTTAGTAGGATTTTATGGCAATAACAATAAATGGCCAGTCATTGACAATTGAAAAACTGGTAAGTATTGCACGGCATAACGAAAAGGTGGAACTTGACAATTCGTCAATACAAAAAATCAACTCCTGCCGTGCAATGCTAGAGAAAAAAATTGATGCAGGTGAAATCATGTACGGTGTCAATACCGGAATCGGTGAATTTTCCGAGATTGTTCTTACTGACGAGCAAATCAAAGATTTTCAAAAATATTTAATTTACAATCACTCTGCCGGTATAGGCGAACCTGTTCCTGTTGAATATGTCCGCGGTGCAATGGCTGGGAGGATTAATGTCCATGCTCATGGCAACTCAGGTTGCAGATTAGAAATTACGCAAACACTTATTGAAATGCTGAACAAAGGTGTTACACCTGTCGTTTGCGAAAAGGGTTCTGTCGGAGCAAGCGGAGATTTAGCACCCATGTCCCAAATAGCCCTTCTGATGTTGGGCGAAGGAGAAGCCTATTTCAAAGGCGAAAGACTGCCCGGTAAAGTTGCTTTGGAAAAAGCAGGTATATCTATTCCAGGCTTAAAAGCAAGGGATGGCTTGGCAGTTATCAATGGCTCAAATTTATTGACGGCAATGAGCGCCATTCATCTTTATGATTTCAATAAATTCCTGATGCAGTCTGAAATTGCTGCGGCAATGACTCTTGAGGCTCTTCTCGCAAACATGAAACCTTATGACATAAGATTGCATAAAATGAGAGGATTCAAAGGAGCTCAAAGAAGTGGAAATGCAATTAGGAAATGTATCGAAGGAAGCGACCTTTTAACTGGTAAAATAAAAACAAAAGTGCAGGATGCTTATTCGATGCGTTCTACTCCACAAGTTATTGGTGCCGCACATGATGTTGTCGCTTATGCAAAAGTACAAGTTGAAACCGAACTAAACGGTGTTGGTGATAATCCCATATTTATTCCTGAAGATAATATAACACTTACAGGTGCAAATTTCCAGGGAACACCTGTTTCACTTCCAATGGATTTTGCTGGAGCATCAATTACAATGGTTAGTGTTCTATCGGAACGCAGGTTGAACAGATTGTTAAATCCGGCTTTGAGTGTAGGCTTACCTGCATTTTTAACCAAGGGTGCAGGGATGTTCTCAGGTATGATGCTCAGCCAATACACAGCGGATACTCTTATCGTCGAACAAAGGATTCTTTCTAATCCTGCATCCATACATTCAATTCCTGCTGCGGCTGACCAGGAAGATTTTGTTTCGATGGGAATGAACACCGCATTAAAAAATGCCCAAATACTCGATAATGCCTACGGAATACTTGGGATAGAATTTATGGCGGCAGCTCAGGCTCTCGATTTCCGTGAATTTAAAACGGGAGATGGAGTGACTGCTGCAAAAAATGTGGTAAGGAAAAATGTTGATTTCCTCGATATTGACAGGCCCCTTTATAGCGACCACAATAAAATGAAAGAGCTTGTCAAGTCTTGTAAAATACTTGATGCAGTAGAAAAAGTTGTAGGTAGTTTAGAATAAATTAATTAGAAAATTCCACCCTGTTAATCTGCAGGGTTTATTATATATTTTTTGAATTTTAACTTAGATTAATTGAGATATGATTCTAAAAACATTAAATACTTTTATCGAAATTGCGGCAGGCAAATCGAAAAAGAAAATTGCCGTGGCTGCTGCCGAAGACCAGCCTGTTCTCGAAGCTGTTGCCGCCGCAAGAAAAGAAAACATAGTTGAACCTATACTCGTTGGAAACAGAATTATTATCGAGGAAATTTCTTCAAAAATAAATTTCGATTTAAAGGGCATTGATATAATTAATGAGATTAATCCTGTACAAGCCTGCAAAATATCTGTCGGTTTAATCAGAGAAAACAAAGCTCAGATTCTTATGAAAGGTATGGTAAACACTGCCGATTACCTTAGGGCTATTCTCGACAAGGAGAACGGATTAAGAACTGGACAACTTCTAAGCCACATCGGTTTCTTTGAATTGAAAAAATATCACAAACTTCTTGCTGTTACAGATGTCGCTCAGAACATAGCTCCAACACTCGAAGAAAAAATTGATATTCTTAATAATGCCGTTGATTGTTTTCATAGAATCGGTATTGTTCATCCAAAAATTGCTGTCGTTGCGGCTGTCGAAACCGTAAATCCTAAAATGGAAGCAACAATACATGCTGCTCTTTTAACTATGATGAACCGGAGAAAACAAATTAATGGTTGTATTATTGATGGCCCGCTTGGTTTCGATAATGCAATTTCAAAAGAATCAGCAGAGCATAAAGGAATTGTTAGTGAAGTAAGCGGTGATGTTGATTTACTTTTAACTCCGGATATTGAATCAGGAAACATTTTATATAAAAGTTTAACATACTTTGCTGATGCTAAAGTGGCAGCAATTATATTGGGTGCTTCTGTTCCTATTGTGCTAACATCCAGGTCTGATAGCAACAGGAGCAAACTTATGTCCATTGCCTTAGCCGCAAGCTATTAATCAATGAATAATGAATAGTGAATAATAAAAATTATTGAATTTTGAATGTAATTACTCACATTTCATTATTCCTAATACATTTAGAAGATATGATGATGAAAGTTAGTTATTGTAATTTTAGATATAAAATTTGAAAATGAGAATTTTAGCTATAAATCCGGGTTCAACGTCCACCAAAATTTCTGTTTTTGATGATTTAAAAGAAATTTTCACAACAGTTTTAAGGCATAATTCGGAGGAATTGGGGCAATATCCAAGAATCATTGACCAGTACCGGTTCAGAAAAAAAATAATTATTGATTCACTTTCTCTTGCAAAAATTGATATTCATTCTTTGGATGCCGTAGTTGGCAGAGGAGGTTTGCTCAAACCCATTCCCGGAGGTGTTTACAGGGTCAATGATGTCTTAATTTCGGATTTAAAGAAAGAGCTACTCGGTGAACATGCTTCAAATATCGGGGGAATACTTGCAAAGGAAATTGCAAATGAAAATAATAAAAATATTGATGCTTTTATTGTTGACCCTGTGGTTGTTGATGAACTTGATGACATTGCAAGAATCTCCGGTAATCCCGAACTACCGAGAATTAGTATTTTTCATGCATTAAACCAAAAGGCAGTTGCACGAAGATATGCAAGAGAAATAAATAAAAAATACGAAGATTTGAATCTGATTGTCGTTCATCTTGGCGGTGGAATTACTGTCGGTGTACATAAGAAAGGCAGGGTTATTGACGTTAACAATGGATTAGACGGTGAGGGCCCGTTCTCGCCTGAAAGAGCAGGAACTCTACCTGCAGGAGCATTAGTCAAAATATGTTTCTCGGATAAATATCAATACCATGAAATAAGAAAAATGATTACCGGCAAAGGCGGAATGATTGCTTATCTTGGAACAAATGATGCTTCCGAAGCTGAGAGACGTATTGATAATGGTGATGCCAGAGCAAAACTGATTCTCGATTCTATGGCATACCAGGTTTCTAAAGAAATTGGTGCATGTTCCGCAGTTTTATCCGGTAAAATTGATTGTATATTAATAACCGGCGGTCTTGCTTATTCCGATAGAATAATAAATTCAATCAAAGGACGGATTTCTTTTTTAGCACCGCTTAAGGTTTATCCCGGTGAAGACGAAATGCGGGCTCTTGCCGAAGGAACTTACTATGCTCTTAAAGGTGAAATACAAATTAAAGAGTATATTTGAAATAATTGAAAATTGTTAATTGATAATTTAAATTGAAAACTGAAAACTGAAAACTGTAATTTTTTGAAAATTGAAAATTAGAAATTGAAAATTTTATTTTAATGATGGGTGATAGAACATTAAATGAATTGGTTGGCCAATACTTCAGGCAGCAGCAGGAGGTTTTTGGTAATGTATTTTACACTGAAAAAGAAAAATCAACTGATTCTACCATTAATGTTTTATTTCAGGAAGAAAAAATTCCTGAAAAAGAAAAGGAGCAAAGAAAAATAGTTATATCAGATGAACCTACAGATTTATTTACCGATGAACCTGAATGGAAGAAAACAAAAAGTCTCGATGCCTTGTATGAAAAAATTCATAATTGCCAGAATTGCCCATTAGGAGCTACAAGAAAAAACTTTGTTTTCGGAACGGGAAATCCACAGGCTGACATTATGCTTATCGGTGAAGCTCCCGGAGCCGACGAAGATGAGCAAGGCAAACCATTTGTTGGCAGAGCGGGGCAATTACTTACCAAAATAATCGAATCAATCGGATTATCCAGGGATGATGTATTTATTTGCAATATACTCAAATGCCGTCCTCCCGATAACAGGTCACCATTCCCTTCCGAAATAGATGAATGTGAACCATATTTAATAAAACAAATTGAACTCATTCAACCGAAATTTATTCTTGCTCTTGGTTTAACAGCAATTGACACTTTACTGAAGAAGAAAAACAAAATGGGAGAAATCAGGGGAACAGTGCAGAATTATCATGGTATTAAAATGGTTGTAACTTACCATCCCGCCGCATTACTTAGAAATCCGGGATGGAAGAAAAATGTCTGGGATGATGTCAGATTGTTGAGACGCCTGTATGATGAATATTTAAATAGCAAATTAAAAATCTAAAAAACTGAAAATTGAAAATTATAAATTGAAATGAAAATTGAATATTTAGAATTAAAAATTGATTGTAAATTGATAATTGAAATTTAAATTGATAATTAGAAATTGATTGAAAATTGAAAATTATAAATTGAAAATTGACAAGAAAATAGTTGTTTAACTAATAAAATCAGATATATGAAGGTAGCTGTATTATATGGCGGGATTTCTCCCGAAAGAAATGTTTCGATTGCCGGCGGATTGGCTGTAATAAAAGCTTTGAAGGAACTTGGACATGAGGTAGTGCCTATTGACCCGGCTTTCGGAACTAATGGTAAACAAACGATGGAAGAAATAATTTCACCATCTAATAGTATCTCACTTGAAGAGCTTGCAAAATTTGATTCAAAAAAAATTATTGAATGTATTCACTCAGAACTTTTTGATGATATAGATGTAGCTTTTATCGTTCTTCATGGCAAGTACGGTGAAGATGGTAAAATTCAGGCTCTGCTCGAGCTTCGCGGCATTCCTTACACAGGAAGCAACATAAAAGCAAGTGCAATCGGCATTGACAAACTCGCTTCAAAAATGCTTTTCCTTGCGGCAGGCATAACCACACCACAATGGATGACCGTCAGGCCCAAAGATTACGGTAATTATGATTACTTTGAAGATATACGAAGCGAACTTGGCAACGAACTTGTTATTAAGCCAAATGACCAGGGTTCGACAATCGGTATAACTATAGTTGATTCGGGAAATCTCGACGACATTAATCACGGCGTTGAAGAAGCATCAAAATTTTCAGAAATAGTAATAGCCGAGCAATTCATCGAAGGAAGGGAAATAACAGTCGGTATAGTCGGAGGAGAAGCACTGCCATTGATTGAGATTGTTCCTGAAGAAGGCTTTTACGATTACGAACATAAATATACCAAAGGAAAAACCGAGTACATCTGCCCTGCCGATGTCAGCGAAGATATTGCAGAATTTATGCAAAACCAGGCATTGTCAGCTTATAATATTCTCGGATGCTCAGGATTTGCAAGAACAGATTTCCGCCTCGACGACGAAGGCCAGCCATTCCTTCTTGAGATAAACACCATACCCGGTTTCACTTCAACAAGCCTTGTACCTATGGCGGCAAAAGAAGTCGGTATTGAATTTCCCGAATTGTGTGAAAGAATAATTCAGCTTGTTTTCGATAAAAATAATAATCACGTTGAAGAAAACAAAGAATGAGCCAAATAAAAGATATAGGCCTGTGCGGAATCGGTAACAGCCTCCTCGATATTCAATACTTGGTAACTGATGAAATCATTTCTAAATTGAATATCAAAAAAGGAGAAATGAGGCTTGTCGATTCCGGATTTCAAAATGAAATAATAAAAAACATCGGTATTAAGGAAGAGTATAGAGCCAGCGGCGGTTCAGCGGCGAATACAATTATTGCATATTCCCGATTTGGCGGCTCGGCGGCATATAATTCTAAGTTAGGCGATGATGAATTTGGAAAATTCTATTCAAAAGAATTCGAGGATTTGGGAATTATTCTTCATTATACTAAAAGTAAAACCGAACTGACAGGAACCTGCCTGATTCTTATTTCTCCTGACTCGGAACGAACGATGCTGACTTCACTCGGCGCATCGGCTTCTTTCGGCATTGAAGATTTATCAGAAGAATTAATTAAAAGGTCAAAATGGCTTTATATTGAAGGATATAAATTCTCTCAGAAATCAAGCTCTGATGCTGTTTTTAAAGCAATCGAAATTGCAAAAAAACACAATACTAAAATTTCATTCACTTTTTCTGATGTATTTATAACCGAAAATTTCAGAAAGCCGGTTGAAGATTGTGTAAAATTATCCGAATTAATCTTCTGTAATGAAGCTGAAGCATTGAACTTCACTCAAACAAACAATATTGATGATGCTGTTAAAATTCTTGAGTCTCTAACACCAAATTTTGCAATAACAAAAGGAAATAAAGGCGCAGTAGTTAAATGGAACGATGAAATTCTTTCAATACCTTCCTACCCTGCAAATCCTGTTGACAGCACTGGTGCAGGAGATATTTTTGCCGCGGGATTCTTTTATGGTTTAATCAAACATAATGATGCAAAATTTGCAGGCCAGCTTGGTTCTTATGCGGGAGCAAAAATCGTATCACAGTTAGGTCCCCGGTTAAAGGAGAAACACACGAATATTATTGACTTTTTTTTAGGATAAAAAGTACACTTCTTTTAAAATGATTCGTCATTTGGAAATCATGTCATTGATTAATAAATTGTATGATTGAATAATAAATTTGAAATTATTAATGAAAAAAATTATATACTTTATACTGCTATTTCTGTGTTCACTCTCAAATTCCTTCAGCCAGGGAGGTATGAGGTTCCCTGAGCTTGAAAAAAAACTTGAACCTTATTTTGCCGAAGATTTGATTGATGACATAAAAAAGCAATTACCTCAGGGAAGTGATTACTCAATCTGGGGCTGGGATGTAGGTGATTTTTCCGGTGACGGATTTAATGATGTCGCTTTAACCATTAAGATAAGTGCAGAAAAGAAAAAGACATCACATGTTTATTTCTTCGTTGATATTGACGGATTCCTTACAAATCTCACTGAAATTCCATTTGACTATGTTGAATTACCCTTGGAAATCGGTGTTACCATCAGGAGTAATATCTGTTTTATTACTTCAAAAATCAAACAATTCAACTGGATTATCAGGGGCTATACATTCAGGAACGGAACTCTCATTCTTAATGAAGAATTTACTACAAAAAGAATCAAAGATTTCACACATGAGACTCATGAGGATTTTTCTACTTTGAAAAACACTGAAAAATATATCAAGACAATAAAGAATGAAAGCAGGTTCTATTCAGACTATCTTTCGATTCCATGCTATCAAAGAGGAAGAAACATATATGAGGGCTATGCTTCGCAGGTTTATGATAATTATACTACTTATGTTATTAAAGGAGCTTATTACTGGTCAGGCGAAGACGATTGTTCCTTTTGGGTCAGCTCTGCTTATGACCAGGAATATATTTATATGACAATCAAAATAAAAGATGATAATGTAGTATATGACTATTACGATTTTATTCCGGCCGATAATATTGAAATTTGGCTCGATATTAAACCTCCTGATAATAATGAGAAGGATATAGTCGAGGCTTTACAGAACAAAAATAGCCTCAAAACAGACGAAGAAAAGGGAATATTTAATTTTAAAATTTCTCTCGGTGATTTCCTTGAAAAGAAAGCATTCGTAAGAGAAGTCAGCAGTTCTGATAAACTATACAAATTCCAGAAGGAAGCTTCAGCCTGGATTAAAGCCTCATCTTCATTGTCATCTGACGGATACATCGTTAAATTCAGGATTCCTCTTCTATTATTCGGTTTTGATGGGCCACCAATTGAAGAAAAAAAACTTACCAGATTCGGATGTACTGTGGTCGTCCATGATATTGACAATAGGTACAGGCCCGAAGAAGAAACTCAGATTGCAACTTCAAATTTCAATCCCTCTGAATCAAATACATACGGTGCCTTGTTTTTAGTTCCTCAGGATATGTGGTACGGTGAAATGCTAAATATTTACCGGGATGAAATATTAAAACATTTAACCGAACTCGGTTATTAGTAATTTATTTAATAAATCATGTAAGCTATTAAAATTTAATAGTTTCAATGCTTTTTATTTAATTATGATATAATGAAAATTTATTGGTTGTTCTTTATTTAAAATTAATTATTTAAAAGCAAAAAAAAATAGTCTTTCAAATTAACAATATTATTAGCTATAACTAAAAACCAAGACCTACTCTTGCTTTTCGTGGAAAAATAATTAAAAAAGTATTTGCGAATAATTAATTTTTGAATTAAATTGTATTAATGAAGATAAAAAGTTCTTTTTAATGTATTTATATGTTATCAATAATTGCTTATATAAATCATTTTTAATGTGTAATTTTTTTAGGAGAAAAGGTATTGAAAAAGTTTGAAAGTCTAATTTGGAAGTTATTCGGACTTTTAACAGTCCTCGGAATAACAAGTATGTTTATTTCTTGTACAGGACCCGAAGGGCCTGCAGGGCCATCTGCAGAAATTGTATGTGCTGTTTGTCATGGTGCTGATGCTGATGATGTGAATCTGAAATTTAATCAGTATCACCTATCTAGGCACAACACCGGTGTTATTTATGAAGAAGAAGCCGGCAGATTAGCTTGTGGCGGCTGTCATACTGGCGACGGTTTTGCAGAAGCTGCAACATTGGGACAAAATGACCCTGTATCAAAAGCATCCTCAAAAATCAATTGCAAAGCATGTCATACTATTCACAAGAATTTCGACACAACTGATTTCGCAAGAAGAATCACAGCAGGTTTTGCTCTTCGTCATACTGGTGCAATGATTGACCAGAAAGATGGCAATTTATGTTCGAAATGCCATCAGGCTCGTCCTTTTACACGTACAGTTCCTGACACAATCAGCAGAGTCAGCGGAACAACATATTCAAGGTTTGGTCCACATTATGGCGTTGTAGCTAATGTCGTTACTATGAATGGACCATATCAAATAACAGGTGATGATACATACCCAACAATCAACCAGCATGCTTCATTGCCGAAAGGATGCGTTTCCTGCCACATGGGTTCTGACCCATCAAATCCTGCAGCTGGCGGACATACATTCTTGATGACACCACCAAATCTTGCCAAGATTGTCGAATGTAGAAACTGCCACGACTCTACTACAATAAGTAAGGCAGCAATTCAAAATGATATTGGACCCAAACTTGTAATCTACAGACAGGCATTGATTGACAAAGGTTGGTTAGATACAACTGCTGCTGTTTCAGCAGAGGGTTATAACGTATTAGGTGAATATTTTAGGGCTGACCAAGCAAAAGTTGCTTTCCCCAATCCGACTGATGTCGAAGTAGTCTTAAATTACTTATACGTAGCAAAAGACCGCAGTAAAGGTGTTCATAATCCGGCATACATCAAAGCATTAGTTAATAACGGCTTGCAATATTTAGGCAAATAATTTTCTTAAAAAAAGATTGTCAGGGCTTAGACCCTGACAATCTTTTTATAAAAAAGCTTCAACATATTATTGCTGGAGCTTTTTTTCTGCATAATTATTTTTTAATTTTAAAAAGAATTATAAATCAATTTTCAAAGGTATTATATGAAAAAATATTTTCTAATTACAATTTTATTAATGTTAACTATTGCTTTTGCAAATGCAAGGCCTCAGTATTCTATTCTTCAGAATTTTGGTACAAAGTGCATAGGCTGTCATTATAACACTCAGGGCGGTGGAGCCCGCACTCAGCCCGGTTGGATGGCAAGAAAAGATATTAGCCTTATAAATCCGGGAACAATTGGTTTGCAGGGATTATACGATGCAATGGAAACAAATACAGTTTTCAACGAGGTTGCAACATTTGGAGTTGATTTCCGCCTTCAGTCTGCACGATGGGGACCACCTATCGGTAGAGATATGATGGTAATGCAACTATCTCCTTTCATAATTTTACAGCCATTTAACTGGCTTGGATTCGAAGGATTTTACAACATTGCCTATGACATTGCTTCCGATAAAAGATTTGTAGGGCAGAATCCATATTCTGCAAGCATGTATATCAAACCATCCGAGAAGTTGCCGTCACTGCGTGTTGGCTACTTCCAGCCCACTATCGGAACTAAGTATGATGACCATACCATGCTAATCAGAGAAGTCACAGGCATCTGGAAGGGACAAACCAGGCCGCTTATTCCTGGTGATTATGCAGAATTCGGAGCTCAAATTGATTACGAAGCTCTCGATTGGGTTGGACTATCGGTTGGTATGTTTGATACAAAAAATATGATTAAGTTAACAACAAAAAGTAAAGCAAATACTACTATCCCTGTTGTTGACACAGGTTCCGTATCAACTGTTTTAAGAGCATTTATTACACCTCCGAATATTATTGATGGAGTTACAACTTTCTTTGGTGGAACTTATTTATTGAACGATGATTATTATATTTCAAGCGTATTTTTCAATATTGGATTAACCGAACAGCTCGCTTTGATGACAGAATATATGCGTTCTGAGAAAAAGGATAGCAGGTTAACGCTTAATTTTCTTGCTGAAGTAACTTATGCTGTTACAGATGCTGTTTTGCCGTTTGTCCGTGCAGAAAGAGGTGTAACAAAATATAAAGTTGAAAATCATCCTTTCTATACTAATCAATTTGTATTCGGCGCTCATGTAAATCTTCTTCCATATATTGATTTGCTTCCGGAATACAGGATTTACAACAGCGAACAGGTGCCGGGTTATTCGGCGGAATGGACATTCCAATTACATATATTTTATTAAAATTTTTCTTATTTATGAAAATAAAGACAAATCAAACGAAAGGTTAAATTATGAGAAATAAAATAAAAAATTATAGAATTTTTAGCCTGTTTGCAATCGTTGCAATAATTTCAATATCATCTTTCTTAATATCATGCGAACAGGATGAAATATATGTTGCACCTCCTCCTCCCGGTGGCTGTGATACAGTAAATGTAACTTTTACGGTTACTATTCAAAATATTTTAGCATCCAAATGTGTTAGTTGCCATGGTAGTGCCGGAGGTGTAGATTTGAATGGTTATGCTAATGTCAAAACAAATGTTGATAATGGCAAATTACAAAATGCTATAATTCCGGGAGGTTCAATGAGGAGCCTGTTGAGTAGCTGTGATGCCGACCAAATTATTGCTTGGATTAATAAAGGAGCACCGAATAATTAATTACGAATTATGAATTACGAATTACGAATGAATAATTAATTATCCCTTCCTATGAGGAAGAGCTGGGGTAGGTGTAATATAAATAGGTAAAATATCTATAAATGAAATTTTTAAAATTAAATATTTTTGTTGCACTTATTTTAATATTTGTTTTCAGTTCTTTGCTTATCAGTCAGGATTATCCTGTCAGAAGCGGCAGTATTATCTTTTTGGAAATGAAGTGCAATAGATGCCATTCCATCAAGTCTCAGGTTATTGAATGTAGTGATACAACTAAAAAATCGCTAACTGATTTGTCAACCGTTGGTGATTCATTAGAAGTAGAAATTATTAAAGATTACCTGAAAAAAAAGGTTAAGCTTATTAATAAAAAACATCCAGTAGCTTTCAAAGGTAAGAAGGAAGACCTTGATATTTTGTGTAACTGGCTGCATAATTTATCTACGGTTGTTTATTAGTTGAACACAAATTTTTAAAAAAGGATTAATTCTAAAGGTTAATCCTTTTTTGTTTTCTAAATTTTTTCTATAAATAATCCCTCTTTTATCTCCCTTTAATATAGGGAGAAAAAAAACTATTTCTTGACTTATCCGTATTTTAACATTGAGTAAAATCAATAATAATGAAATAATGAAACAGGAAATTATACTTAAAAGCGGCTGGATTAAAGTTGACAAAGAAGAACTGGACAAGCTCAGGCAAAAAATCCGTGAGAAATATGAATCCGAAGGCGGTACAAAAAAATTCAATGCCCACCTACCCAACTACGAAGAGCTTCGGGAAATAATTATTAATAAACTTAAAGAAATTGAAGAACAGCAGAACACCGATATTAAAATTCAGGATTTACCCGACTACGAAATTGTTCCGGGTAATACTTTCTTCAGAAACCTATTATACACTAACAAAGAAGCCAAGAACCTGCAATTTCAGGAATACAACATTGATATTTGCTATCTTTTTTCTCATGGAAGAAAAAGATTTGACCAGAAAAGATTTGAAAAAAAATTATTAGAAGATTTTTCTGTTTATAAAGCACCCTCTCAAAAATTAAAAGTAATTATTTCTTCGACACTCAATAATATGAGCGAATCCGAAAAAATTGGTGCTTACCTGAAAGATAAATTTGATATAATTGTCGAAACCGAAATCAGGAATTCACAAACTTTCAGCAAAGGCTCTTTGCTTGAACTGTACAATGGCCTCGATTCAAACGAGCAGGTATTTATTATTATCAGCCGTGATTTCCTTCAAAATGAGAACTGCCTCAGGGAACTTATTGACCTGACAAAGTTCCACCCGGACTTATATCTCAGCCACACATTCCACATCCTTCTCAAAGATGTTTACGAAGGTGATTTTAATTTATTCGATTCTCTCGGCAGGTCGGAATTGCTTAAGTATTGGAAATTGCGAATAGAAAAACTCGAAAAAAATCATAAGCTGCTAATCAGCGACAAAAAAGAAAAAGAATTTTATAAAAAGCTGCGTACAGAGTTTGATGAAATCAAGAAAATCATCGAAAAGCTTCATGACCTTCTCGATATCATTCGTGAAAATCAGCATAAAATATACTATGAAATTTTACTCAATAAAATAAACAAATATGAAGAGCTAACAGCCTTATTGCCAAAGCTGACAAAGCCGCATATAATCAGCTCTTCACTTGAATTAACTTACAAGAGAATAAAAATTCCTTCAACAAATAATCCAAATAAACCGGAGTTTCCGCCTGAGCCGTTTTATACGCCAAAGTTTCCTGCTTCCGAAACTTACAAAATCCATATACCCGGCTTTTCAAATATGTGGCTCAAAGATGAAAGCACAAATCCGACAGGCACACACAAAGACAGGATGGCTTGGGAAGTTGTTATTAAATACAAGTCATTGATTGAAAGCCTGAAGTACAAAAACCAGGACTCTCTTCCCCAGATGTCCATCATCTCCTCCGGAAGTGCGGCTATTGCTATCCAGCATCTATTTAATCTTTTCAAAATTCCGACTCGATTAAAAGTACTCGTTGACAACAGGCTGAATAACGGTATTAAAGAATCAATCACACAAATCGGATGCGAACTATATCAATGCGACTTGTCCGAAAAACTGTTGACATCAGATGAAATTAAAGAAATTACCAGCAATCAAAACGGAATTGACATAACTTACCGCGAAGTTCTCGACCCTACACACGACAATTACTACGACTGGATGAGCTACGAAATCCTACGTGAAAAGCCTGATTATTGTTTCATTCCTTTCGGCACCGGTGATTTGTTTATCAATGTCCTCAACATAGTGAAAATCGAATACTTCAATTCATTCGTTGCAAAGCACGACCCTCGCTTTTTCAGCGATGTCAATACTTTGAAGAAATGCAGTTTCATAGGAGCTTCTACGAACAAGCCTAATTCACGGCTTGATAAATTATTCTCAAGTTTTCTTCCTTCACTCGATTCATTCAAAAAATACATAGTTGAATTGAAAGAAGAATACGACTGCGTTGGGCAAATGACAGGCATCTACAATGTTGATGAAAGTAATGTTGACCGTGCAATTGAAATCGCATCATCACAAAAAATAAAATTCGAGCCTTCGGGCATGGCTGGCCTCGCATTGCTCCTCCAAATGAAAGACTCAATCCCCAAATCCTCAAAAATACTCATAGTCAACACAGGCAGAACAAAGGGAGTGGAGGAATTATTCAAACAATAAATAAAATAAACCTGCGATTTCACATTGCAGGTTCTTTAATAATTTTTTATTTAATTAAATTCAACAATCCTGTTATTTTCTTACCCTCAATATTCAGAGAATAAAAATATATTCCGCTCGATAATCCTTCAGCATTGAAATTGTATCTATGTAATCCCGCTTCTAACTTCTGATTGGTTATTTCCGATACTTCATTGCCAAGAATATCATTAATCACAAGCCTTACTGAATGCGGTATTTGAAGGCTCAGATAAAATGTAGTTATACCGTTAAAAGGATTCGGATATACTTTTATTAATTCATCAGTTGTATAATCATCAACAGATGTATATCTTAGAATAACATCGAAAGTATCTGAAATAGCCGAATTGCACTCGTTCGATACTATGCAATAGTATAATCCTGCATCCTCTTTTGCGAAAGGTGATTTGAAGTAAGTTGAACTATCTGTGCCGGGAATCTCTACATCATCTTTATACCACTTATAACTTAGCGGAGCCTCCCCTGAAGCTTCTACAGTTAATAGCAAATCATCACCTTCTTTCACCCTGACTTTTCTTATCGAATCGCTCTTTTGGACAGATGCACTGTCCTTGATCGTTAAGAATGCAGAATTTGTATTCAACTGAATATTGCCGGGATTAGCAATTATTTGTGCATAATAATTTCCTTCGTCCTGTTCGATAGTATTATTTATTCGAAGCGTTGATGAATCAATCCCTGAAATTCTGCTCCCATTGACTAAAAGCTGATTATCTTTATACCATTGATATGATAATGTCTTACCTGCATCGTAAACTAATATTGTAAAGGTTGCATCTTGTTCTTCGCAAACCGATTGCTCCAAAGGTTGTGTGTCAATTGATACGGCATTAAGTTTAACATTAAAAGTGTCCGAAACCACATTATTACACTGGTTTGAAACCATACAGTAATAACGTCCTTCATCTTGTTTTATAAAAGGAAATTTCCTGAATGAAGAATTATCGGCTCCCGGTATCAGGACATCATTTTTATACCATTTATAAAAAATAGGTGCCTCACCTGTTGCATCTACAGAAAGAAGCATTTCTCCCCTATCATCAACTTTTATTTCTCTTAAAGGTTCTTCTCGCTGTAAAGTTACATTAACCTTAGCTTTTAACTCTACAGTATCCGATGATGTTTTTATATTACCCGGAATAGCGGTGATTACAACAAAATAGTTTCCTTCATCGCTTTTTATGATGTTATTCACCACAAGAGTTGTTGAATCAACACCGACTACCCTGCTATCACCTGTTAAAGGCTGCTCGTCCTTATACCATTTATACGTTAATGATTTTTCTCCGCCAACGGCATTAATTGAAAATGATGCATCCTGCCCTTGGCATAATAACTGACTCACAGGCTGTGATTTAATATAACCACTATGCCATCCCTGCCGCCAATCTGAGTAAACAGATGCAATATCATTATATTGAGTTTCATCTTCTGTTTCTGAACCTTTCCCCTCCTGAAACCGCCAATATCCTGCAAGGCCAAACTCATCTCCATTAAGAATCGTATTCATATTCTTAATCAATTCCTGTTGGGTCCTCTCTACACTCCACATTCTGATTTCATCAATTGCACCATCGAATGGCCTGTTATAATTAGAGTTATTCCCGAAAATAAGCAGATTATTAGTAGTTCTTTTTATTAATCCTCTGGGTTGATTTTGAGTAATGAATAATGTATCGTTAATATTTTTTCCATTTACATAGAATTTCACAATACTATCGCCATCATAAGTAACAGCTACATGCTGCCAAACATTAAAATTCAATTTAAATCTATCTGTAAATACATTTGATGTTTTATTGCTGTCATTAGTAAATGTAAAACGAATTGATCTGTCACCGGCAATGTAAAACATGAAATTAGTTTTGTCGGCTATTCTGCCGAAATAGCCCCTGCCGCCGCTTCGAGGCTTTATCCACGCTTCGATTGTAAGCTTATTGAAAAAATTAATAGGTGTATTTGGTTGAACCTGTGCATAGCCGCTACTTCCATTAAAGTCGAGGGCGCTTTCCCCATCAAATATATATACACTTTTCGTTGTATCATAATTTTTAATGTTTCTTGTAATCGTCATTTTTGCATCATAAGTACCGGGATTAACATAAGTCCAATCCGGATTTTTTTCGTTTGAATTACCCGAATTATCGCCAAAATCCCAATACCAGCTATCAATCGGTTTGGTAGTTAAAGATTTATCCTGAAAACTGATTTCCATTGGAGCATGTCCAGTAATTGGCTGAGCTGTAAAATAAGGAACTGTATAATCTATCGGAATACCTAAGAAATTCATAATGCGTGAAACAAGCTCATACCTTGTACTTGGCTGTGCATGGTCATTCAATTCCGCAATCGGATAGGCACTGTAAAATGTTTTCTGGTTATAAAAACCGATGTTTTGAACTGAAACTGTTCCGTATCCGGGCTGGTAAAAAGAACTATATCCATTATCATCAGGGATGACTGTATCAATCGAACGGAACATGGAAGCATGTGACCCTATAAATTCCATATTAATTGTTAGTGCAGATGAATTACCCTCCAATGTATCAAGTATTACATAGTTTTCACCGTCATCACCGCTTTTTATTCCGAATAAACCAAGTAATTCAGAATTATTTCTCTGGTCCCACCCAAAAATCTCAGTACCTTCAATATAAACTTTGCCGCCATCTAATAAATAATTCTTTACTACATCTGCCATCCAGTCATCGAAGCTGGTAAGCCCCATTGAAGCTCCGGTTTCGGTAGAGCCTATACTTCCGAATGAAAGAAAAACCGCATCATAACCAAATAATGTTGTCGGAAATACATTACCATAAGTTACTTTTACTCCCTGTTCTTTAAGAAAATCCCTGATAAATGAACCACTGAATCCCCGCATTGGTATCCCTTCCCACACAAGAACACCACCGGTTGAAATAGGAATTTCAAAATCCATGGAGCTTCCGTAAACAATTTCTTCATTATCGGAGGCAGTTTTCAATCTTAGTTTTGCGAACCTTGCTTCTGCTGATTCTGAAATTTTAACCTCAAATACTGGTGGAATCTCAGAGTATCCATCCGGATTAACACTTCCTGTATATGAATTTTTAATTACTTCAATATCCGGGTCGAGAGACTCAAGTGTAAAATTGACTGAATTAGAAGTTAACAAATGAGTATAATTTCTAATTACAAATCCTATATTTACAGTATCTCCGGGTTCCAAAGCTCCGTCATTATCAGATAGGGAATCATTAGTTACCACCCTGTAAAGTTCTAATCTTAATTTTTTTGGAATCGAAGGATTGGTTTCAATCAGTGACCTATACGGATTTACCCTTCCTGCACCAAGTTTATTTATATAATTAGCATTCATCGAATCAATATTATCGGCGGTACCAAAAAATTGTGTTTCAAGTTGTGCAATTGACCAATCAGGATGAAATGCCTTAAGAAATCCCATACACCCTGCCGCCACAGGACTTGCCATTGATGTACCCTGGTAGCTTCCGTAACTGTGATTCAATAAGGTACTTAAAATACCACCACCGTTACCATAATCACCTCCCGGTGCTGCAATATCAACACCAATTCCATAATTTGAATAATTTGCTTTTCTGTCGTTAACGCCAACCGAGGCTACGCTTATTACATTGGGATAATATGCAGGATAGAAATGCTCATCGCTATTATCATTTCCTGCAGCAATGACAAGTATGGCACCTAATCCTGTTGCATAAGCAATTGACTCCGCTTCTGCGGCAGAATAACCACCACCGCCCCAACTGCAATTAATCACATCTGCACCGTTTTCTGCAAGATAAACAATGCCTTCATATCCTTTATATATATTATTATAACTTTGTGATGAATGTGATGTAGGTAAAAATTTCACATTGTAACTTATTGATGCAATTCCAGAATCATTATTTGTAACACCGGCTGCAATTCCTGATACATGAGTTCCGTGGCTGTTGTAATCCCATGGATCATTCCCTTCTCCCTTGCTTGTCCAATCCGTAAGGAAGTCCCAGCCGATAAAGTCATCAACGTATCCGTTACCGTCATCATCAATATGGTTTGTATCACCCGGGTCCAACACCCATGCACTGTCGTTTTCACTATACTCTATCACATGCCCGTCACCGTCTGCATCTTCACCTAAATTTTGTTTCAGATTTCGCATTAAATCAGGATGGTCCCATTCGACACCTGTATCGCTAATACCAATTATTATTTCCTTAGTTCCATCTTCTCCTTTAAACACATCCCAAGCCGAATCAGCTTTAATTTGAGGTAAATGCTGCTGCCGGCTGTAAAGTGAATCGTTCGGTATTTCAAGTAAATACCTGATAGGAACAGGTTCTGCATACTCGATATTCGGGTCATCAGCAAACTCCTTCAAAACTTTTCTGATTTTATTCCACCCATCCCTGTCAGGAGTTACTCCTGACAATACTAATGTATAGATTCTCGAAAGGTCAGGTAATTCCTGCTTTGTAGATTGAATATGGTCTTTATTTTTTTGAAGTAACTCTTTTCTTTGTTTGAATGTCTTATTAGTTTTTACACCATACTTCAGGAGTTTTTCATCAATACTGCTAATACCAAATCTGTAGTTAACAGTTCCTTGCAGTTCATCCGAAGTTTTTAAAAAAGCTTTAGCATCTTTTTTAAGTTTGATATAAATTTTATCAGAATAGTAAAGATGCCTCCCTTCCTTGTCTTTATTATCAATTTGCCTGAGACAATCTGAAATTGTTCTTGAATTTCCCCCTTTATTAAAGGGGGATTCAGGGGGATTTCCTATTTTATTTGTAGTCAGCGAAAATAAATTTACTGACGTTGATATTATTATTATTGAAACGAATAATGAAAATAAATTTTTCAATTCAACACTCCCTATGATTTAAGAATAACTTTGTAAGATACGAATTTTTTTTCACTTTATACATACCAAATGCAGGATTCTAAGGTTTTTTTCCCTTTCACCCTTTTCCAAAATGGGAATTCAGGGGGATTTTTTCTTTCCCCTTTTCCAAAATGGGGATTCAGGGGGATTTCTCAACTAATTATCCGATTTATAAAAATACCCTTTAATAAATCCTTTGATTATATATTTTAAATCCGATAAACTTCTTGCACGAAATATCCATAAAAATAATATGACAAATGGACGTATCAACCTTACTGCGTTACTTCCATGCTTTACATTAATAGCAATCAGATTTCTTACGAAATAAAATTTTCTGGACGGATGAATTTTTTTTAAGGGCAGAACTTCAAGCTTCCTGTTCAGTCTTGCATCCATGCAAAGTTCGATTTTAATATTAAATTTTCTTACCCTCAGGAAATACTCCGTATCGTCACCAAATATGAAGAAATTTTTTTCTGGTAACCCGATTCTTTCAACTACAGACCTGTGAAACAAAGGGCCTTCAAAAGTAATTCCTTCTACAGGAATAAATTTACCCGTTAGGTGGTTTTCAGAAATTATTTCCTGCCAGAATTTTCTAAATGGATTCCTAAGATTATATCTCACCACATCATTATAAAATGGTTTACCGTTCGGTTGATACCTAAGAGGCACTCTTATTATATCCATTCCAATTACTTGATTGACTACCTCATTATTAATATGTGTGTTTATGAGATTTCTCCCTTTTTCAAAAAGCCTGCCCTGAACTTGTTTCAGGTGGGATTCAGGGGGATTTTCGAGTAAATTTTCAAGACAGTCAACAGCAGGTACAACATCATCATCCATAGTCCAAATCCATTCAGAACCTATTTCAAATGCCGATTTAATTCCGGTATATTGACCTCCTGAACTTCCTACATTTTCCTGCCTGATTAAAATAATGTCTTTCTGTTCATCAAGCCATTCTAATGTGCCATCTGCACTTGCATTATCAACAACTATGATTTTTTCAATTTTATGGGTTTGATCCCTTAAAGCATCTATAATTTCTTTTAAATATTCCAGTCTGTTATAAGTTACAACAACTGCCGTTACATTTGTATTTTCGAATGACATTCAATTATCCTAAAATCCTTTAATCTCAAATAATCCGATTGACTTTCCATTCACAATATAATTATGAAAAATATTTGCACCTTCCTTATGTGTTCTTAGAAACAATCTTTTATAGGCCTCTTTATATGAAAGCCATTCAAAAGCCTGATGTTCTTGGGATAATTTGACTTTCTGGTTTTTGTTAATCAATGCACCAAAAACCGGAGAAAGATTTATCAAATCTCTCTTTGCATCAAAAAAAGTCGTTACGTAAGGTGCAACCCAAATTTTTTTTGGTTTAATATTAATCTCTTCAATTATCTCTCTTACTGCAGTTGTCAATGCAGTTTCCCCTTTTTTTATTTTCCCGGTTACAACCTGCCAAACGTTAGGATATAACTTGCTTTGTCCTGACCTTTGCAATACCAGGTATTTTGGTTCATTATTTATATCAAAAACTGCTATGTGAACTTGAACTGTATTGGATACGATTTGCGGCATTATTATTATTTTTAATGTTAAAATTTCACTACTATATCTAATTTATAAAGTGTATTTTATTATTGGTGTTATGCATCATATTAACATTTACACAGAAATAAAATTTTCAATTTTCAATTTATAATTTTCATTGAATTTTTGATGAACAATTTTGAAATATATTCAATTTTTTCAATAACCTTCTTCCTTCAAATTCTTAACTGTTTCTTGTTTGTAATTAATCTCATTTCATTCTAATATTTAAAATTAATAATTGATTGAAAATTGAAAATTATTAATTCCAGTTATAATAAATTTTGCATAACATCAGTTATTAACCTATGATTCTTGCCAAACACCCATAGATGCAAATTTTTCCCTCCTGTTTCTAACCAAATCTTTAGCATTAATTTTCATTAAATTTTCGAGATTTGTAGATAAACTTTCTTGCATAATTGAAAACATAGTTTGCGGGTCATTGTGGGCACCTCCAACCGGCTCCGGTATGATTTCATCAATTATCCCAATCTTTTTTAAATCCTCAGCGGTTAATTGTAGAGCTTCAGCCGCTTGTTCTTTGAAATCCCAGCTTCTCCATAAAATACTCGAGCAGGATTCCGGTGAAATGACCGAATACCATGAATTTTCAAGCATAAGAATTCTGTCCCCTACTCCAATACCAATAGCACCACCCGATGCACCTTCACCGATTATCACAATAATTATTGGTACCTTTAATTTTGACATCAATAATAAATTCCTTGCGATAGCTTCCGCCTGGCCTCTTTCTTCGGCTTCGATACCCGGGTATGCTCCCGGGGTATCAAGGAAACAAATTATTGGGTTTCCGTATTTTTCTGCTAATTGAAATAAGCGGTTAGCTTTTCTATAACCTTCGGGGTGGGGCATACCAAAATTCCTGTATAGATTTGACTTGGTATCTCTTCCTTTTTGATGGCCAACAATCATAACAGGCTTACCATTAAATTTTGCTATTCCTCCTACAATTGAAGGGTCGTCTTTATAATTCCTATCACCATGCAATTCGTAAAAGTCCGTGAAAACATTTTGAATATAATCGAGAGTAAATGGCCTTTCCGGATGACGGGCTATCTGAACTCTCTGCCATCGTGTTAGGTTTTGATAGATATGTAGCCTCAAATCATTTGCTTTTTTTTGAAGGAAATTAATTTCATTACTTATATCGAGTTCACTTGACAGTGATTTCATTTCCTCAATCTTCTTCTCAAGTTCAAGAATAGGTTTTTCAAAATCCAAAACTAACTTCTTTGCCACGTCACTTCCTGAAAAAATGTTTTATTATAATGTCCACATCAAGGGAAAAATTGTAATTAATTATATAATATTCGTTTAAATCTTTAATTATTTTCGGATTTAAACCTTCGGTTTTACTTATTTGGGCTAATCCTGTTAACCCAATTTTGCCTATCATGGGCTTTTCAATTCCGGTATCGTATAATCCGACTAAAGAAAATTTACCTATAAAAACTTTCCAAATCCCCTCTATAATTTTTGTTCTATTTTCAGATAACAAATATACCAATGGTAAGCCAATAGTCAAAAGAAAAAAGGAACTCATCAAATCGAAAGTCCTTTTCAAAATTTTAAATCTCAATTTTAAAATATTATACTTATGTATAAGAGACTCGGTTTTCGATACATCATTGATAATTCTTGAAGCCAGCAAATCTTCATATTCTGTAACCAAATGGAATTTCACATTCTTATCCGAAATACTTGATATTAATTTAAGCAGTTCACTTTTATTTATATTTGGATCAGCTATTATTATCTCACTTAATCCAAATTGTTCAATCAGTTTTGGGAGGTATTTGATATTCCCAATAACAGGTACCCCAATTTCAAAATTTTTTATACTATTCTCATTAGTTATCATCCCGATTAGGTTTACATTTCTTGCCTCGCCGGATTTCAATTGATTAATTATTTTTTCTGTTTGTTCATTAATACCAACAATAGCAATTCTTCTATCAGACTCCTTGCCGGATATTCGGTCATACATGCTTAAAAGAAACCTGAATATTCCTGAAGTCAAAGTTGTAAAACCAATTGTAAATAAAAGAATTCCTCTGCTAAATGCATATTCTTTAAAATAATATGTGAGAGATGATAAAATGAAAAAACTAAGCATTAAACCAAAAAATGTTCTTCGTATTGTACTTTTTCCTTCAAAGTACTCCCCGACCGCAACCATTGAACTAAATACAATAATCGAAACAAATATTAAAACAGTAGGATAAGCATAATCGGGTAAATTAAAAATACCGCCAAATTTATAATAAGTTCCTATCATTATTGCTATATTCAGTGATAATAAATCCAATAATATTATCACAATTTGTCGCTTATATTTATTAATATAAGCAAAGATTGTTCTTAACGTTATACCCAGCTTAAGGATTAATAAAAAAATGCGTGATGAATTAAAATATTTCTTTGAAAAAATTTCCATTGCATTATAAAAATGATAGAGTTCTTTAATCGAGCTTCTGCGTGTGCTTTCTCCTTTATAATGAACAATTGATGTTTCGTGGTAATATGCAATTTTCCAACCCTTTTGCTGAATACTATAACATAAATCAATATCCTCTCCATACAGAAAATATATTTCATCAAAACCACCAACAGATTCAAAAGCTTCCCTCCTCACAAACATATAAGCACCAATCAGCACATCTATGTAATAAGATTCATCAATACTTCTGAAGGTTTGATTATATTTTCCAAATAATTCTGAATTTGGAAATAGACTCTGCAGACCAAATAACTTTGTAAATGATGCCCAAGGAGTAGGTAATCCTCTTCTACATCCCAATTGAAATGAACCATCAGCATTTAAAACCTTACATCCTGCGGCACCTACTTCATGATTACTTTTCATATATTGAAGCATTTTCAACAAGTTGTTTTCTTCGACTACTGTATCAGGATTTAATATTAATATAAATCTTCCGTGAGAGTGTTTAAAAGCAATATTGTTTGCCCTTCCAAATCCATAATTTTCTTTAAGTTGTATGAATTTGACATCCGGGAAATATGGTTTTAAATAGCTTATTGAATCATCAGTAGAATTATTATCAATTACAATAATTTCAGTGGAAAATCCATTTATAACTGCTACCTCAGAAGCTTTCTCCAATGACTTAAGACATTGATATAGAAAGTCTTTGACGTTATAATTTACTATAATAACAGATAAATCTAAATCGGTCATTTAATTTATATTAAATAAATAATATAAGTAATTTATTTACAATAAAATAAGAAATTTTATAAAAAAATTAAATTTGTTAACTAAATTTATTAATTTTATTAATTTCAATGTAATATTTCTTTATCGAGATGGGCATGAAAACCAAATCTCAATTTCCATACTAAAAATATAGCTTCCCAAATAATACCCTTATTCATTTTTGATACACCACTTCTTCGATCAATAAAAATAATCGGAATTTCTTTAATTTTAGCACCATGCTTCCATAATCTGTAATTCATCTCAATTTGAAAACCATAACCATTCGATTTTATTGTAGATAAATTAATTTTTGACAATGCATCAGCTCTGAAACATTTGAAACCGCCAGTAGCATCTTTAATAGGCATGCCTGTAATAAATCGTGAATACATATTAGCTCCATAACTCAAAATCAAACGGCTTAAGGGCCAGTTTACAACATTAACACCGGTTATGTATCTTGAACCAATTACTAAATCATTATTTTTCAATTCTTCAAGGAAAATAGGTATCATTGCAGGGTCATGGGAGAAATCTGCATCCATTTCAAAAATAACATCAAAATTATTTTTTAAGGCATACGCAAATCCTTCGCAATATGCTGTACCCAAACCCATTTTGGCAGATCTTGATATAAGGTGTATGCGATTGTCACTTTCGCTTAATTTCTTGATTAATTCGGAAGTGCCATCAGGCGAATTATCATCAACTACAAGAACATGAATACTCTCATCAATGCTATGAATCGAGGCGATTAAATTTTCAATATTTTCAATCTCGTTATATGTCGGTATTACAACAATTATTTTCATAAAACTCTCTAAGCCTGTCCTCTCCCGCGAATCATATGTAATAAAGTCCTTACAAGAATTTCAAAATCTAATATAAATGACATGTTTTCAATATAATAGAAATCTGCTTTCAATCTATTTTCAATTTCTTCTTTTGACTCAACATAAGCATAATGCCTTACCTGGTACCATCCTGTAATTCCTGGCCTGACGACTAATCTTCTTTTATAATATGGAATTAATTTTGAAAATTTCTCCACGAATATTGGTCTTTCAGGCCGAGGTCCAACAATACTCATTTCCCCTCTCAATACATTCCAAAATTGTGGTACTTCGTCAAGATGTGTCTTCCGAAGAAATCTTCCTACCCTTGTTACCCTTGAATCATTTACCAAAGCCCATTGTGGACCATGTTTCTCTGCATTACGTATCATCGTTCGAAATTTATATGTTACAAAATTTCTTTCATCCTTACCGACTCTGACTTGCTTATAAAAAATAGAACCTTTTGAATCAAATTTTATCATTAATGCTAATAAAATCCAAATTGGTATTCCTGTTAAAAGTATGATAAAACTTATAATAAAATCAATAGTTCTTTTTGTTAAATATTGCCAAGGCTTCAACAGTTGTGTATTTATCTCAATTAAAGGAATAGCATATAAGTGAAAAGCCCTGGCTTGGCCGGTAAAGAAATCATATAAGTCGGGAACGATTTTAATTAATATTTTTCTTTCTGCACAAAGAGATGAAATACTTAATAATAACTCGTGTTCTGGTTTGTCAATAGCTATAAGTACTTCCTTGGGATTCGTTTGTTTCAATATCTCGGATAAATTGTCCGATGTACCTAATAATTTTATGTCCCTTACATCATTGCTTCCATTTTCATACCATTTCACAACTTCATTTTCGCTAACTAATATTATTCCAATTGCAATATATCCCCACTCTTTAGAACCATTTATTTTCAAAATAAGCTCCTTAACTTCATTTGTTGTTCCAATTATGACAATTGGTATTGCAATTATATTTGATGCTCTTAACCTTTTTTGTAACTTACGAGCTATTAGTCTTCCAATAGATGTAATAATTATGAAAACTGCTAAGTATATTAAAAACAACAATCTTGATGATATACTATCAAGAAAAACAATAAAAAATATTAAAAATGTACCAAATAGACTTACCTTTACAATCGAAAAAAACTCATCGAAGGGGGACCTAACATACCAGTCTTTGTATAGTCCAGATAACCAAAATAATATTATCCAATATGAAGTTAATATCAGCGATGATAAAATGGTTAAATAAAAATCGGGGCTCATAACCGAACCAAAATAACCGGATTTGAATCTAATAAGAAAGTGAAGAAAATATATTAATAAAAATGAAAAAATATCAGTAAATAGTTGCATGTATGGGGCAGTAAATTTACTTTTTAAACTATGTGCATTTAATGTACCAACTGAAAAGGTAGCTTGTTGATCTAATTTATGAATTTCTAAAATACTTTCAGACATAATAAGCTCATTTAAATATTTTAGCTGAATTATTAACAACCTTATCCCAAGCTGCATTTGGTGTAGCTAATAGAAATTTTATTAAGCCTAATAAAAAGCCAATATTAATTGAAATAAAAAATAAAGGCAATTTAAAGAGTATAATGTTTATTTTCATTTTCTCAAAAACCCAGCCAATTAAAGTGGATAAATACAATAATAATTGACCATATGCAAAATAAGGAAATAATTTTGAATTTGGAGTTAATATTAATGTTAAAATAAATATTCCAATTAAAAAGATAGGTGAGAAATATCTTATAAGTTTATGTGATATAATAAAAAATGAAGTCCAACCAAAATCTTTTATAATTTCTTTCTTAAGATTCCATAATGTGTTAAGACCACCTGCAACAAACCTTACTCTTCTTCTTAATTCTCCCTTTAAAGTTTTTCTTCTGACTTCAATTACTTTAGTATCTTCATCATAAATGACACGTTTATTTTGCAATGATACTGAAATGATATTATAAAGGTCGTCACAAACTAAATCATTTGGTATTGGTGTATATAATTCTTTTTTTACTCCATATAATGCACTCAAAGTATTAGTATTTGTTTTAATTGAGCTTTCCCATATTCTAATGTAAGATTCAAGTTTATGGTATAAGGATTCACCAATGGAACCGGTATTACTATCGTCGCTATAAATAACAATGGAAGCCAGAACAGAACCTACATTATCATCAAAGTAATTTGATAGGTATGTTTCTAAACTATTTGGAATTATTCTCGAATCTGCATCTATGTATAAAATAATCTCACTTTTAGCTTTAGGAACGATTTGATTTAATACATAATTTTTACCAGAACGTGGAAATTCATATAAAACCAGATTTTTATATTTGAGCATTAGTTCATGGATGATATTACAGGTTTTATCATTCGAACCATCAGAACCAACAATTAAATTAAGCTTATCTATCGGATAACCGCTTTTAAATACTGATTCGATGGCATCTCTTATCAGTTCTTCTTCATTATACACTGATAAAATGAAAGTTACATCAGGTTCATAATTTTGTTTTTGTTGTACTGGTTTATTGAATAATTTTGATAATAACCATAGAATTAAAGGATAAAAAATTATCGGATATATTAGTAAAAAAAGAAATAATAATATTAAAAATTCAGGAATACTCATAAGTTAAAAATCTTCATATCTTAAAATAAATCTTACGGCATTTGTTGTAATTCTATCAACAGCTTTAAAATGGTATAGCAAATGTATGTTTAAGCCCCTGAATAATTCATAACCTGCTTCAAGTGTAGCATCAATAGTGTTTAGTCGCTTGCCATCGAGGAAATAAACAGTTTCGGGGTCTTCATCAAACCTTCTTGTCTGAAATGGATTACCACCAACATTTATTAACTTGCCGGTAGAATCATAATAATTTTCTCCGTGCCTTTGGAATGAAAGTTTAAGCTTTATTGGATACCTGTCACCCCACCAATAGTAAAAATTTAATGATAATTCATCAGAATTTGGTAATAAATACGAACCATATAACATTCTATCGTTTGCCATTACGTTCAGTGTGTCAAAATGTGTAAATGTATAAGGTTCGATTCTGGCATATTCAATTCCAATGTCTGCTGATGGTAAAAGAGATGCAATAAAACCGATATTCCATGCAGATTTATTGCTCCAATAACCTGTCCCAATCTTTTCGAACCGTACATCATCAAGCAAATAGCTTCCTTTAATTTGAATGCCATTGAAGGGCCTGATTGTGGCGTCTAATCCCATAATTGAATTATCCCTGTCACGGAGGGCATGTTCTAAAGATTTGAAAAAGCTTAATGGATTCAAGTATGATAAATCAATTCCCCGCCTTGAATAAATCACATTCTCCCAAAATCCGATTTCTCCCCAGCTTGGCTTAACTGCAAAACGGTGAATCGCAACATATTTTGAAGGGAGATTGGCTGAGATGCCAACATTTGGGCTTTCTACAGGGATAGACAATAAACTCCCATGGGTAAATCTATATTCAAAATTTGAAAATTTCGCTCCAATGCTGACAGCATCAAACGGAGGGGCATTGTCTGAAAGATATAGTGAATGATTAATACCAGCACCCTGCAAGCGTGTTTCTCTTCCCAAAATAGCATAGAACCAGTCTGTTTGAAATCTGACATGGGATTCTGCAAAATCAAAGTCGCTGTTCAAATCGGTAAATTTTACATTTTGCTGAAGTTTATGGACTTCTTGCAAAGCAAGTTCTCTGTTGCCCGAAATAATTGCTCCGTTTGTGGCTTGTAAGTAATAACCAAGTGTATTACTCAAAGAACCAAAAAATCTGACTCCCAGATTACCATAAATAACGTTTCTTGTTTCTGTATTATCAAATCCAATGATTGATTCTATGGAACCAAGAGGTGAAACATTTACAATATATGATGAATCTTTATAATGATAGAAAAACTTTTCGTCATTGCTAAAAAGCTTATCTGAAATAACCTGGTTTGAATCCGATGAACTATAGAATAGAACAGCGTTTGCTCGTTTAACAATTTCAAATTCTGTTTCGTAAAGTTGTAAAGTTTTTAAATCGGAATTATTCAGTTTAGTTTTATTGTTTGCAATCTTTTGCAAAGCAGCTACTATTTCCTGTCTTTGCAAGGGTAATGAAGATAAGGAAAAATTTTCAAGGTAACCCTTGGTTTCCATATGCAAAAGAAAAGAATAAACAGGATGGGTAACAGGAACGTGTTCAATCTGTGAAATAACAGGGCTTGTTAATAAAACAAACAAGAGTAATATTAATGAAATACGTAACATATATTAAAATTTTCAATTTTCAATTTTCGGTCAATTTTTTTTTGCAATTTTCAATCAAACACCCAACACCCAAGACCTAACTTTATTGTTAACGAATAATCCAAATAAGTGCATTAATAACGGCGGCTGTAGCACCTAAAGCACTGACGACCATAGCCCAAGTCTGCATTTCAATACCCGGAGGTGTGTCTTCAGCTCTCGGAATGTAGATTTCGTCACCGGCATAGACCATGACATCATCATCACCTTCGACCCATGTATGATTTTTTCCTCTGATTATCCTTGCCCTATCCGATTTACCACCTTCGGCTATACCCCCTGCACGCTGAATATACCATTCCATATTTTTTTCGTTTTCAAACATTATATAGCCCGGTTTATTTATTTGGCCATAAATAAAAACACTGCCCGGATTAGAAGGTATGACAATTAAGTCACCATCTTTTAACACAATATTATCAATAGATGAGTTTCCATTATAAAGAGCATTCAAATCGCATGAAACAATCGGCAATTTCTGGTTTTGGTCAATATTAAAACGGGTTGTATCCTGAAGGGTTAAATCGCTATATTGAAACTTTTTTTCAAAATCTCTTCTAGTATTTGTTGAATATGATAAATTACTTCTTCGATAAATTTTAGCTAAGGGCAAATAAGCCTTTTCATTGAAACCACCTGCGAGTTCAATTGCATCTTTTAATTTTGTTTTATCATTTGCAATCGGATATACTCCCGGATTCTTTACATTGCCTGAAATAGCAACCATTCCAACATCAGATGATTGCTCAGACTGTTTTGAACCTACGAGTATCATACTCCCCGGAGTTAAATCAATATCTGGACTTTGTAAATTCATTGAATAATCAACAATAAGTTTTTCTTTTTCCATGCTGCCTGGTACATAAATAAATATATTATCCAAATCTGCATCCTCATTAAACCCTCCTGCTATTTTTAATAGGAAAGATGCTTTATCTCCTTTTTTGTAAGGTAGGGTTGAAGGGTTTAGGACAGCACCTGAAATTGAAATCCGCGGATATTCATCGGGTTCAAACGGAACAATTATTTCATCACCTTCTCTTATGTATTGATCGTATGATGGGTCATTAATGGTATAAGCTTTTAGGATATCTGCATTTTGAGAAGTACCATCATCATGTTTTACAAATATGTTCCTTGAACAATATTGATAATAATTAGGAGAACCTGTACCTGCATTAAGCTTAGCCAACTCATGTTTTTTATCGGTAAATATTAAATATGCAAATGATTCGGTAAGGGATGAACGAGTGGTGCTTGAAATCTTATTTGACAATTTATAAACTGTTGAAATATTATAAGATGCAGGCAATGTCATGGTCCCTTCCGATATGACGTTACCGCTAATGGTAGCTATTACAGTTCTTGGTTTAAAAAGAACAACAGAAGAAACAGTATTCGGATTTCTTTCCGAAATCATATCGAGAATTAATTTCTTAGTTCCGGTTAAAGTCCTATCTTTTAAGGAAATCTCACCAAATCTTGGTAACAGAATCGAATTCTCCGGTGAAACAATAACATATTGAGAATTTGCTGAAGCTGAAAGAATTTGATAAGCTAAAATATCACCCGGGCCAACGTAATAAAAATCGGGATTAATTTTGTTACCTGTCGGCATACTTTCTAATTTTTGAAGTTTATCAGCATCCTGGTTCATAAGTAAATCCTCTTTCATCAAGGATTCCATATCAAATTGGGATAAGCCTTTTAATTGAGAATATGAATTAGATGACAGAGAAAATAAAGTTAGAATTAAAATTAAATGTAAAATGCAATTATGTTTTTTTATCATACTATATTTATAATTATTTGCAACAAAATATCATTAAAAGACAATTGTAACGGATATTTATTTTTAATCCGTGTCAGGAGTTATCCCTGGGACATTAACTTAAAATATCAGCAATTATTTCAGCAATTCTCCCGGCAGCTTTACCATCCCATAATTCAGGCACAGTGCCAACTTTTCGCGGTTTATCAATTATATAATTGATAGCATTTAAAATAATATTTTCATCGGGTTGAACAAGTATATTCGTACCTAACTCGATTGTTACAGGCCTTTCGGTTGTTGTCCTAAGAGTAAGACAAGGAATCTTCAAATACGTAGATTCCTCTTGAATGCCACCTGAATCTGTCAAAATAAAATCGGCATCAAGCATCAGGGAAAGAAAGTCAATGTAACCGAGTGGTTCGAGCAATACCAACTCTGATATTTCTTCGACTTTTTTTTCAAGACTGAAATATTTTAAATTCTTTCGTGTGCGTGGATGAACGGGAAAAATAATTTTTCTGAATTGGGATAAATGTTTGAATATTCTTAGAAACTCATCGAGTCTTTCAGGCTCATCAACATTTGTAGGCCTATGTAAAGTAACTAAGACATACTCCTTAGGTATTAAATCTAATTTATTTCTAATATCTGAATTTACTGCTTTGTCCAAATCATAAATTAAAGAATCAATCATTGTGTTACCGACAAAGAAAATTCTGTTTTTGTTGAAACCTTCTTTGATTAAATTATCAACCCCGCTTTGTTCGGTAACGAAACAGTAATTACAAATAGAATCAGTTACTATGCGGTTGATTTCTTCGGGCATTGTGCGGTCAAAGCTTCTAAGTCCAGCTTCGATGTGAGCGACTTTAATTCCAATCTTGACGGCAGTAATTGAACATGCAATAGTTGAGTTGACATCACCGACAACAATCACCAAATCAGGCTTTAATTCTTTACATACTTTCTCAAATTCAACCATTATCTTAGCAGTTTGCTCGGCATGAGTTCCTGAACCTACACCAAGGAAATAGGATGGCTGAGGCATTTCGAGGTCTTTGAAAAAAGCATCGGACATCGAGAAGTCATAATGCTGTCCGGTATGGACAATGAGATGCTCGATTGAATCATTATATTTTTGGAATGCTCTGTGCAAAGGAGCCACCTTCATAAAATTGGGCCTTGCTCCAACGACAGATATTATTTTCTTTTTAGTCAAATTTTACCTTTTCTATTTTCCGTCTCCAAGAAGAATAATGTTATTTCTATTTTTCACATTTTTGCAGGCATTTCTTGTGTCTATGACAACTTTGCTGTTTTTTGCAATCAAACCAAAATCAAATACCGAATGGTCTGTTGTGATGACTACTACATCAAACTTTTTCAACAATTCCTGATTAAGCTGTTTTTCAGATTTATATATTTTTGAGTTGACTTTAATTTCAGGAATATAAGGGTCATAATATGAGATTTTTCCAATATTCTCATCTTGAAGTAACTCTGCAACCTTGAGAGCCGGTGAATGTCTGAGGTCATCAACATCTTTTTTGAAAGCAACACCAAGTATCAAAATTTTTGCCTTTTTAATAGTTGTATCCTGTTTGGCAATTTCACTAATAATCATATTGCGGACATAGAAAGGCATATACTCATTAATCTCGGCGGCTAATGTGATGAAATTTGTAACGAAATCGTATTCACGAGCCATCCAGGCAAGGTAGTATGGGTCAATTAAAATGCAATGCCCTCCGATTCCGGGACCGGGATAGAATGGAATAAAGCCAAACGGCTTTGTTGAAGCGGCATCAATCACTTCCCAGATGTTAACACCAATTCTGTCACCCAACTGGGCAAGCTCATTAACAAGAGCTATATTGACACTCCTGAAAATGTTTTCAAGCAGTTTTTCCATCTCTGCAATTGAAGGAGAACTGACAGGAACTACTTTGTCAATAGCAAGAGATATTACAGCACAAGCTAATTCAGTGCATTTTTTTGTTATTCCTCCGACGACAACGGGAGTGTTAGATGTGTTCCATTTTTTATTTCCCGGGTCAATCCTTTCGGGGGAGAAAGCGAGATAAAAATCTTTTCCGACTTTTAATCCTGATTTCTCAAGAATTGGTTTAAGATATTTCTCAGTTGTACCGGGAAATGTTGTGCTTTTTAAAATTATGAGCTGCTCTTTCTTAAGATATTTTGCAATTGTGTTTGATGAATCAATAATATAGGAAATATCGGGTTCTTTGTTTGGAGTAAATGGAGTCGGAACACAAATGAAAACAACATTACATTCTTCTAATCGAGAAAAGTCATCAGTAGCTGAAAGAAATTTTTCTGATACACATTTTTTTACTTCCTTTGAATCCAGGTCCTGATTATAATTCTTTCCATTATTAAGCTGTTTGATTTTTGTTTTATCAACATCAAAACCGATAGTTCTGATGCCCTTTTTCGCATATTCGAGTGCTAAAGGCAAACCCACATAACCAATACCAATAACTCCAATCGTTATTTGTTTCTCTTTGATTTTTTTTAATAAATTATTTTCATTTTTTTCTGTTTTCATCAAATATCCCAGATATCAATATAATTTTCAATTTTCAATTTTCAATTTTCAATAAATTTTTAATTTAAAATATTACAAGGGTTGAAAATTTTCAACCCCTACAATTCAAAATTTTGCAATTTTCAAATTAAAACTTAACACTAATTCACATTTCACCATATTGTTTTTTATAATAGTCCCTATACGCACCTGTCCTGACGTTATTGCACCATTGCGGATTATTAATATACCATTGAATTGTATCTTTGATACCTTGTTCAAAATTAATTTTTGGCGACCAGCCGAGTTTTATCTTGATTTTTTCAATATCCATAGCATAGCGTAAGTCATGGCCGGGGCGGTCTTTTATGAATTTTATGAGTGATTCGGATTTATTGAGTTGTTTAAGTATTGATTTAACAATTTCGATATTTGTCAATTCACAGTTTCCTCCTATATTATATACCTGCCCCTGCTCCCCGGTTTTATATACAGTCCAAATTGCCTCGCAATGGTCCTGAACATGAATCCAGTCTCTGACATTCATACCATCGCCATATACTGGCAAAGGCCTATCTTCAAGAGCGTTCAAAATCATTAGTGGAATCAACTTTTCCGGGAATTGATAAGGACCATAATTATTTGAGCATCGTGTAATAACTGCCGGTGTATTGTAGGTATGAACAAAAGCTAATACCAACTGGTCTGCGGCGGCTTTTGATGCAGAATATGGCGAATTGGGGGAGAGCGGAGTTGATTCAGTGAATTTACCTGTCTCTCCGAGAGAGCCATAAACCTCATCGGTCGAAACATGAAGCATCAATTTTAATTTCAATTCATTGACAACTTCCAATAATATTAATGTTCCCAAAACATTTGTGTCAATGAAAGGATGAGCATTCATAATTGAACGGTCAACATGGGATTCAGCCGCAAAGTTAATTATTGATGTTACATTATGTTTTTCACAAACTGACTTGACCAGCTCGGCATTTTGAATTGAACCATGAACAAATGTATAGTTTGGATTTTTTTCAATTGATTTCAGATTTTCAAGGTTACCAGCATAGGTCAAAGCATCCAAATTGACAATATTCACATCTTCGTTAGATAGAATATGTCTTATAAAACAACTTCCTATGAAGCCTGCCCCACCTGTTACAAGAATTGATTCATTCATTTCTAATTATCGGATTTAAATAAATTTAAAATTACGGAAACATTGAGGCAATTCAAAACTACTCAAGAAGTTTAATTGGGGAATAGTGGTTGGGGATTGGGGTTTAGCACTTCCGGACCCCAGCCTAAGCTCAGTACTCTTAACAAAGTAAATTTATTCTTTAATAATTAATCAACATTCAGTTGCATACCACTAAGTTTTACGATAGATGCCGCAATGCTCGGTAATGAATCGGAATAAGCCAGGAGATATGTGTCTGTCATGATTACATCCTTCAAATAAGGGTTACCGAATAGAACAGCTATTGTTTTTTTTCCTTCTGACAATTCTGATACTATATTCTTAATTTTATCAGTTATATTAACAGTTCCCTTATAAGCTTTAGCACGATAGAAAAATGCAAGCAACATTATATCTGCATTCTTTATTCCTTCTTTTAGAGATTTCAGGTCTCCATCAGAAATTTCATCATTGATAAAACCGAAATCGCAATCATTATCCAAAGCCTGGGCAAGCATTTTGAAGAATAAAGCTCCGGGTTGAATATCATCATCGGGTATGAAGGCAAATCCGCCGATGGATAATTTTTTCTGAATAGGAAGGAGAGAATTATTTCCAATGACAGAGATAGATTTCATAGCGATTTTAAGTGCGAGATTTCCATGTTTTTCTGCTAATTCTGAAAGATTTAATTTAGTAGAGACAGGTCTCAGACCTGTCTCTACATCACCTTGCGTTGTTAGCTTTTCACTACTGCACCAGTTCTTAGCTCCAATGATTTTTTCAACACTTCTTTTTACCTGTTCAAGTATTATAGTATCATTTTTCATTAATGATTCAAGTGTGTTAATTGCTTCATTACAATCGGGAGGAAGCAATGCTATATCTGCACCTGCTTTGAAAAGTAATTCTATTGCTTGAGCATTTGAATAATTTGATGTAATTGAGTTCATGTCCAAAGCATCAGTGAGAATCAATCTATCAAAACCAAGTTCTTTCCTCAATAAATCAGTTATAATTTTTTTTGATAATGATGCAGGAAGACCTGAATCATCAATTGATGGGACAGAAAGATGTCCAACCATAATTGAACGGGCTCCATTGTTAATTGCATTCATAAAAGGCTTTAATTCAAGGGCATTAAGTTCTTCCCTACTTTTATTAAGTACAGGTAATGATAAATGAGAATCAATATCGGTATCACCATGACCGGGAAAATGCTTTGCACATGATAAAACATTTACCGATTGTGTTCCTTGTACATAAGCAAGGCTATGCTTTTCTACTATACTTGAATTTTCTCCGAATGAACGAATATTTATTATCGGATTTTGGGGATTTGAATTAACATCACAGACAGGAGCGAGATTCCAATTGATTCCGATTGCTTTCGCTTCTTCTGCAATTGCTTTAGCACATTGAAATGTCAATTCTGAATCGTCAGCATATCCCATAGCCATTGCATGGGGAAAAGCAGTGCCATCCAGTAATCTCATAGGTAAGCCATTCTCAAAATCAGCGCAGAAAAAGAGGGGAATTTCAGAAAGGTATTGAAGTTCATCGAGCATTTTTTTTGTATCAGCGGCTGTCCCTTTGAATACGCAGAAACCTCCGATGCCGGATTTAACAAGGTTTTTTGCATTTTCCTGATAACCGATATCTTTAAAATAATCATCGGAAGAGAGCCTGCCGATAATGCATTGAGCGGCTAGTTGATTGTAATTAAAACTTTCAATATTTGGAATATTTTTCACTTAACAAATTCAATAATTTCTCAATTTTACTTAGTTTCTTTTATAGTCTTATTTATCCAATCAAGAATGGTAGAAATTCTGACCCAATAATATTTATGGCAATAGTATCCTGTTTTCATGAATTGGTCTAGATAAATTCCTCCAGAAGGAGATACACCTGCTAATAACCATTGATTATTTTTTTCAATTAATAAACCACCACCTGAGTCGCCTCCACTAATAAAAAATTCTAATTCGAGTGGTTGAGGATTTCCGGTTTTATTACAATTTGTATCAGTTGGACTATCAAAATCACAGACCATGTAACCTGGAACTCCATCACGAAAATTCAATATTGAGTCAATCATATTTTCACCTGCAAGCTTCTTCCCCAATTTCAAAGAATCATCATAAGCTCCTCCATAATGACCCCAACCTACTCCAACAGCTTTTTTCCCAACTTCATCATATTTATTGTTGAGTTGTGGAATTTTAATATTTGATACAGGTTCTTTTAATTTTATTAAGCATATATCATAATTCTTACTTTTTCCTTTTGGATTTGCTCCAAAATACCCCGGATGAAAGATAATTGTATCCGGTTCATAAAGTTTGTTTTCAAATTGAAACCTATATTCATTGCAAGGTGCCTGATTTTCTGAGACCAATATATTATAGTAAATTTTGGTAGTATCATTAATGTAAGCAGTTGTATCTTTGGTGATAACATCAGTAAATAAATGACAAGCTGATAAGATATACCTATCCGAAATTAACACGCAAGAAGCTTTACCCAACAGAGAATCTGTGTTATTTTTTTTAATAATTCTGAAATTGTGACCGACACATTTGAACTGCTCTTCCTGTGCTAATTTTAAATAATCAGTTGAGTCTTTATCATGCCGATAAATAATTGCAGGAGAGAGCATGATGTTTGCAAAAAAAAGAAATAAAACTAATGTTTTCATAAAAGCACCTTGATTTATGGATTTATTTGATTTATAATCCCCCTTAATCCCCCTTTGATAAAGGGGGAAAAGTCTTAACAATTTTTCTTACCTAATTCATAATTCGTAATTCATAATTCGTAATTATTTAAAATCCCCCTGAATCCCCCTTTATTAAAGGGGGAAAGTTATATTAATCAATAAATAAAACATTTTCACCTTCGTAATTACGTACCAGTTCTCGGATTTCATCTGATATTCTTTCTGGTTGCCTTGTTTTGAAATTTATATTAACCAGAACAATACTTGCTTTTGCAAGTAATAATCCGCTTTCGAGACGGATTATATTTTCAAAACCGAAGGATGAATTTTTTATAAATGATATTCTCGTAAAAACTTCATAGGCATCGTCGAAACTTGCAGTGTTGAAATAATCTATTTCAGCATGTGCAGACATAACAGGAAATTCATAGATTGAAATTTTACCTGATTCTCTACTAAGAAGTTGACGCAAATACTCAATTCTCGCCCACTCCAGCCAATAAAAATATTGGAGGTTATGGACAATGCTGTATGAATCAACCTCGTGGAATTTCACTCTCCCACTGACTTTGAATTTGAATTTAGTAAGTGATTCTTCTATTATTTTTAATTTCTGTTCTATTTCGTTCATAATTATTATTATCTACTTATTTAAAGAATAAAGTTTTTCGACTGCATTAATTACAGTTTTATGATAATCATTAAATTTATTATAATCTTCATCATTATTTGTTTTTAAAAAGCTCATCAAAAGTTTAGTATCTTCTTTCATAAAAAAAAGAGTTTTGATAATTTCTTTTATAAACTTGTTATCATCCTTATTTAAGGTTTGTGATTTGACAAGAGCGCCCAATTTTTTAATTTCATCCTCTATGGTGAATGTAATAGACTGAACAACATCAGAATAGTTAGAAAACCGTGTTGTATCCTCGTCGAGTTCAATGTTTTGTTTGATAAGAGAAATGGATGTCAGAGACAGATAAATTGTGTTGGATGAGAAGGATGCAATAGTTTTCAAAAACTGTTCATCATAACTCTTAACTGTTTCCTGAGAATATGAATTATTAAAAAAGAATGTGCATAGGATAAGAAAGAAGATCCTTCGACTACGCTCAGGATGACTTACTCTTTTGTTTATAAAAAATAAGAATTGAAAGACCGAAAAAATAGTTTTCATTAGCAACCTACATCTTTCTTTTTATCATATTATTCAAAACATCTTTTATTATATCAACAGCAGTTTTCACCTGAGATGTTTCAACCTGATAATGAAATACGACACGAACCGAATTATTGCCGAGGTGAAGTAATAAAAGACCTTGTTGTTTACATTTTTCTTCAAACTCTGCTCCATTGATTTGAGCATCAATTTTAAAATACACAATGTTTGTCACTACCCTATCAATATCAAGTGTAACAAATTCGGATTCTGAAACAAGTTTCGCAAAAGTTTTTGCATTTTCATGGTCATTTTTCAATAAAGGAAGATTATTTTTCAAAGCATATAAACCTGCGGCGGCTATGATACCTGCCTGACGCATACCGCCCCCCATCAGTTTACGCTTTCTTCTTCCTTCGGAGATTAAATCCTTCGAGCCGACAAGCAAGGAGCCTACGGGAGCTCCAAGTGCTTTAGACAAACATACTGTAACAGTATCGAAAGGTTCAGCATAATCTTTGAGCGAAATTCCTGTAGCCACACAGGCATTCCAGAGGCGGGCTCCGTCACAATGAAATGAGAGTTTGTTCTCATCAACAATTTGTTTCACTTGCTTTATATAATCAAGAGGAATGACTGCTCCACCATGACGGTTATGAGTGTTTTCCAAACAAATAAGAGCTGTGTGAGGAAAATGGTCATCAAAAACACGTATGGAATTTTTTATTTCACCGATAGGCATGATGCCTCTTTCGGATTTGATAGGCCTAAGCTGTACACCTGATATGACTGCAGGTGCGGCAGCTTCGTAATAATATATATGTGCATCGGCATCAACAATGACTTCATCAGCCCTTTTCGTTTGAACTGCAATTGCAATTTGATTGCTCATAGTACCGGATGGGACATATAATGCCGCTTCCTTACCAAGTAAATCAGCAGTGTATTCCTGTAATTCATTTACTGTAGGGTCATCCCCGAAAACATCATCTCCAACCTTAGCGGTGACAATTGCATTGAGCATGTTTTTAGTCGGAACGGTAACTGTATCGCTTCGTAAATCAATCAATTTTAAATCCCCCTAAATCCCCCTTTTTCAAAGGGGGAAAGTTTTTTTAATGCAATAGATTAATATATGATAAATGGAATAAATAATCGGAAACATATTCGCCAATCCACATAAGAACACCAATGCAGATTGGAATTGTTATATTGTCATCTACTTTCATCATTCTTGATGCGGCTTCTACCATTCCACCGAGGAAGGCAGAGATAAAACCAAATACAAAAAACGTCCATGGAGCCGATGTCATATACCCGATAAATGAAACAATAAAAAATGCAATAATTATAAATGCAGAAGTTCCTTCCCAGCTTTTATCGAAAAGAGGTGTCTTTCCGAATTTTCTACCAAACAAGGCAGCAGCTATATCGGATAAAATCAAAATTGAAAATCCGGTTACAAACAAAATTTTAGGAAATACCAATATACCGATGGTAGCTGAAATCAATACCCAGGAAGCTCCGTTAAGAGTGTATTCTTTTTCAACTTCATGACGTCTGAGCATTCTACCAAAAATGAGTCGAACAAAAAATTGAGCCTTATTTCTTTTTTTGCTAAGTACATCAATTACAATAAAGAGGATGGTTAATGGTATAAGAATTGATAGACCTATACTTTGTGGAATGAAAGTATAAGTAATAGGAATAGATAATGACATCAGATGGATGCTTTTTCTGAGAACTTCCTGGCTATAGGTGATTTCGTGAAATTCGTCCATTTATTTAATTAAAATATGGATACAATAATTGTAAAAGCATACGCAAAAATAAATCTTGGCCTTGAAATCCTCAACAAGAGGCAAGACGGCTACCATAATATTAATTCTGCAATAACCCGCATAAGCCTTGCAGATACTCTATATATTCGCAAAAATAAGGAAATATTAGTTAATTCTTCACCGCACCTTAATATTCCAACCGAACAAAATCTTGTATATAAGGCAGCCAAACTGATTAAAGAAACTTATAATGTTGAGAGTGGTGCAGAGATATTAATTGAAAAAGAAATTCCAATGGGTGCGGGACTTGGCGGTGGCAGTTCGGATGCAGCGGCAACAATCAAAGGTTTGTTGAAGCTGTGGGATATTATTGGTTCAGGTTCAGTTATGTCGGAAGTAACTCCCGACACGGTTCGTATTTTTGCAAACCGATTAGGTACTGATGTGCCATTTTTCCTAAAAGAAGGAACTGCTATTGCTTCCGAACTGGGTGATGTTTTAGATTATTTCAAATCAGATTTGAATTTTGTCGTATTAATTGTAATGCCTGATATTTCTATTTCAACAAAGTTGGCTTATGAAAACCTGAATGAAAATCATTTTAGTAGATATAAAACAGATTTTAAGAGTGTTCTAAATGAAGCGGTTAAAAATAAAAGTATTCTAAAAGGAAAAGTTTTTAATAATTTTGAACTTTTAATTTTCGACCACTACCCTGAAATAAGAAAAATTAAAAATGAACTTTATGATTGTGGTGCTGTATTTGCACTTATGAGTGGCAGTGGTTCGAGTGTATATGGATTGTTTGATACGAAAGAAGAAGCACAATTAGCTTCAAAGAAATTTAACAGATATAGAAATTTTGTGTGCGGGATTATTTAAAATAAATTATGAATTTTAAATTTTGGATTATGAATTGTGGTTATATAATTGATTTCACGCAAAGGCGCAAAGTAATTCGCAAAGAATGCGAAGAAATGAGATTTTTCTGTCAGGAGTAACTCCTGACAGGGTATCTTTAATGAACAGTAAATAATGAACAGTGAATAAATATAGAAAAATAATGAAATTAAAATTGAATATTATAACCACATTTATTCATTATTCATTGTTAATTATTAATTAAAAGTGATGAAGATACTATTAACATCGGCGGAAATGGTTCCTTTTGCTAAGACAGGAGGGTTGGCAGATATTACTGCATCTCTGCCAGTCGAATGGGAAAAGCAAGGGCAGGAAACCGTTGTAGTTATGCCGAAATATGCACACATAGATGTTTATGCTTATGGTTTCAAACCAACTTTTATGGTTGTTTATGTTCCAATAAGCACATGGACAGAGTTTGCTCATGTATGGAAAGGCCATTTACCAAATTCTAATATCCCTGTTTACTTACTTGAAAACAACGATTACTTTAACAGACGGGGGATTTATGGCGACCCTAACGAATATCCTGACAATGACAGAAGATTTATTTTCCTGAGCAGGGCAGTATTTGAAGTTGCCAAAATGATAGATTTCAAACCTGATGTTATTCATGCCCACGATTTTCATACTGCATTCACAATGGCTTTTCTGAAATCGCAATACAGGAATGACCCGAGGTTTTCCAAAACAGCAGGTGTTTATACTATTCACAATCTTGCATATCAGGGCTGGTTCAATCCACAAAGGGCAATGGATTTTGCCGGATTTGGTATGAAGGAATTTTATCCGGGCTGCTGGTTTGAGCATAAATCGTCTGTCAATGCCATGAAAACGGGTATTATGTTTGCAGATAAAATCACAACAGTCAGTCCGACTTATGCAAAAGAAATCAGGAATCCATATTTCAGTGAAGGTTTGCAGGATGTGCTTGGTGCAAAAGGCGGCGACCTTGTAGGTATTTTGAATGGGATTTATTATAACGAATGGGACCCTGAGAAAGATAATTACCTGCATTCAAAATATAATAGAGATTATCTGATGGGAAAACATATTAATAAAATAAATTTCCTGAAAGAAACGGGATTGAATGACAGGGACAATCTCGATTTGCCTTTGATAGGCATGGTTTCAAGGCTGACAGAGCAAAAAGGAATAGACCTGCTTATAGATAAAATCGAATATTTCTTAGGAAATAATTTATTCAGATTAGCTATACTCGGTTCGGGTGAATCAAGGTATGAGGATTATTTCAGGTATCTTGCATGGAAATACCCAAAGAGAGTGTATGTCAATATTGGATATAATAATACACTTTCACACAGAATCATTGCAGGCTCGGATTTCATGGTACTGCCATCGAGGTTTGAACCTTGCGGTTTGACACAAATGTATGCCTTGAAATATGGCACAATACCGATAGTCAGGCAAACAGGAGGATTAGCCGACACAATCGAGGAGTACAATTCTAAAAAACAAACCGGAAATGGATTTACATTTTATAATTATAATGCGGATGATTTTGCTTATGCCGTTAATCGAGCTTTGTCATTATATTCAAAAGGAAAACATTGGGACAAAATCAGATTAAACGCAATGAGCTGTGATTTTTCATCCAGCGGTTCCGCACTCGAATACCTGAAAGTTTTTAAATGGGCGATGGACAAAGTAAGATTAAAATAATTACGAATTACGAATTACGAATTGTGGATATATATTAATTGAAAATGCTGAATTAAATTAATATATCAATTTTATCACGAAGTGATTAAATATCAGTAGCAAAAGAATTACTGTCACCACACTTATCTCTTAGGAATTAAATATTCAATTATGAATTACGAATTATGAATAAAATTCAATAAACACCCCATTAATCCCCTCTCAAAAGGGGGCAATTGATGTGGGTTGTGGCTATGGATTCCGTATCAAGTATGGAATGACATTTTTTCTTAAGTGAATAAATATAAAACCACAATTATTCATTATTCGTTATTCATTATTCACTAAAAAATAATTCTGCAATAATACTAAATCCACAACGTTTTGCTAATATTAGCCAATTTAATTAAATTACAAATTATGATTTACGAATTAAGAATTAATTGTTATGAAAGTGGTTAATAATGATATTTTTTCTGTCAGGAGTAACTCCTGACAGGGTTAAAATTGGATAGATTGGAAAGATTATGAATAATTATTTACATAATAATTATTGTTAACATTAAAATAATAAAAATAAAATGTATAAATATTTAGCAGCAATAAGTTTGGGTATTCTATTGCTTGGGAGCGGAGGCTGCAAGCAATATGATAACTTCACTACATATTTCAATACATATTATAATGCCGAAAGACTGATTAAAGAAACCGAAGAAGATTTCGAATACCAGGAAGAGAAAAGGAGAGTCAAACCAAGAATTATTGTTCCTGATAATAAAATGTATGTCCCTGCTATTCCGAAAACAGGCCCGCCACCTTTTCTGACAGAATTTATTATTTCACAGCAGAAGCTTCAACCAGTCAAGACTAAGCTTGATTCTATAATCATCAAAGGTTCTAAGATATTGTCAAAGCATCCAAAGAGTAATTATATCGAAGGAACACTTTATTTGATGGCACTTTCATTTTTTTATCAGAACCAGTGGATAAATTCACAAATCAAATGCAGTGAGCTGATTGATAAATATCCTGATGGAGAAATGTCACCCGATGCACATTTGCTAATGGCGAAAGATTACCTGATACAAAGAAAATATTTGGCAGGGCAGGTGCTTTTGTCAAGAACCGTGGACATAGCCTGGCAGAAGAAAAGATATGATATTTTATCGGAAGCATTCAGATTAGAAGCAGAGTTATCGCTATTTCTGAATGACACCGAAGGAGCTTTAAGGCCTTATAAGCAGGCAATTGTTCAATGCGAAGATGATGAGCAGCGTGCAAAGTGGCAGCTCGACCTCGCATCGCTTCAATACAGAATCGGCAAGTTTGACAGGGCTGAAATTAGTTTTCGTAAAGTGCATGAATACAGTCCGGATTATCTCGGCATTTTCGAAGCATTGCTTTACGAAGCAGCATGCAAAACGCGATTAGGTAATTATGAAGAAGCTGAAAAAATTCTTGACCGGATTGAAGGTGACGGGAAATTCCAGGAATGGAGGGCAAATATACTTGCCGAGAGAATGAACATATTGAGGCTTCAAAAGAAAGATACATTATTTAATAAAGTAACGGTATATGCAGATTCAGCCTATCCCAATAATGATGCAATATCAACTGTGTATTATGAAATGGGAATGGATAATTTCAACAAAAACAAATATGTATATGCGAGGAATTATTTTGCAAGGGCGAAATTAATCAAAACACCGGTTTCAAATTCTGCAGACAGGATGTATAAGCTATTGAACAGTTGGGAAAGCAAGAGAAATGTTACAGTGCCTTTAATGCAGAGATGGTCAACTCATGACACACTGAACGATTCCACATTATCCGTATTTGCATTGAATCTTTTCGAGACCGGAAGAATACACGAGCAACTTGGCAATCCAGATTCAGCAGAGTTTTATTTCAAATTTGCAAAAGATGCCTCTCCCCCATCCGAGAAAGCGTCGGCAAGATATTTATATGTTTATGCAAGATATATCGAGGACAATGAGCCGACAGTTGCAGATTCTATCCTCGATTATATTGTCCAGGTATTTCCAACAACCGAATATGGAATAGATGCCCGTAAAAGATTAGGCTATACTGAAGAGTTTCTGATTGACACAGTCGCGGAATTATATAAATCCGGGGTGAGTTTAAGGAAAAATAAAGAATATCAGTATGCCTTACAGCAGTTCCTTACAATCTATGACAAATACCCGCAAAATCAATTTGCTCCAAAGGCTCTTTATTCAGTCGGATGGACTTATGAGAATGATATAAAGAACAGGGATAGTGCTATTCATTACTATTTACTTTTATTGGAAAAATATCCAAACTCAGAATATGCAAGAGACATTAGAGCAATGGTGGATTTTGCAAATGCTGTTAAAGATGGGAAAGTGCCTGATTCATTGAAAGCACGTTCATTACTTAAATATGAAAGAAAGATGCAGATTGATACGATTGCAAGCCAACCGGCTGAACAAGGAAAGAAGAACAAATCTCTTTTCAATGACCCTATGGAGATACTCGACAAGCCTACTGAGTTTATTAAAACTCTGACTGAGCCTTTTTCAAATCCTGAAAAGATGCTCGAAAATGCAACGAAGGATGTTACTGACCCGAAGAAAATTCAGGATAGACTAACACCTGAAATTAAGTTTGAAAATCCGTTTAAAGATTTGGAACCTGACTCGACAAAGGAAAAGAAAGTCGAACCGCCAAAATGATAAATAAATGCTGAATTCTGAATTATTATTAGAAAAAGAATTTTTAAATAAAAATATCTGTTAAGGGTAATCACTGAGTGATTGATACAACAAAGAAAACCGATAATAAGCAAACGAATATCGAGCATCAGCTTGCTTGGTACAAAACTTTCTTTGATAATTCAACAGATGCGGTTTTTATTATTCAACCGGACACATGGACAGTACTGGATGCCAATACATGTGCATCGGATATAATGAACATTCCGAAAGATAATTTAATCGGCTCTACACTGCCTCAATTCCGTAGAATATTCAAATTATTGAATAAAAGCGAATCTCCGGTTGTGCTAAGTGAATTGACTCTATATAATTCAGAAGACATTGAGGTAATGATTGAAGTCAGTGCGAGGTTTATTGATTTTGACGGACAAAGGCTCATTCAAGCGATTGCAAGAGATGTGAGCGAGCAAAGGATTTTGACCGATAAATTATTGCAGACTGATAAACTCGTGCTTCTGGGCCAGTTATCTGCGGGAATATCTCATGAAATAAGAAATCCATTGTCGGCTGTAAATTTGAATTTACAAACTCTTGAAAGAGAATTGCCCAAGGATTCTCAGGAACTGGAGAAAGTGAAAATTGCTTTGCAGGGTGTCGAAAGAATTTCTAAAATTGTAGAAAAAACTTTGAGTTTTTCAAGGACATCCATTCCTGATATTAGAGGCTTGGATGTTAACACTCAATTACGTTCAACTCTCGATTTATTATCGTCTCCCCTGTCCAAGAAAAGCATTGAAGTTGATTTTGAACTTGAAGATAATTTACCAAAAATAGCGGCTGATACTAAGCAAATGCAGCAGGTATTTATAAATTTGATTACAAATTCGATTGATGCCATTGACGGTGCAGGAAAAATTGAAATAAAAACTTTTGTTGAGAAAGCAACGAGAGACAAAGAGCCTGATTACGTTGTAACATCAATTTCAGATACGGGTGCTGGCATAAGTCCTGAAGATTTGCCAAAAGTATTTAATCCTTTTTTTACAAGGAAGGCTGAAGGAACAGGCTTAGGGCTACCCATAACACAAAGGATAATATATAATCATAATGGGATTATTGACATTGAAAGTATTGTTGGGAAAGGGACGACTTTTTATATAAAATTACCTGTTATTAATGATAATTGAAAATAGGAAATAGGAAATTTTTTTAATGTAGAATGCAAAATGTAAAATGAATAACGAAGGAAATATTATTAAATTAAAATTTGAAATTTTAACCGAAATTATTCACTGTTCACTATTAATTATTAACTAATATTTTGGAGTATATGGAACAACAGAATTACACAATTGTTGTGATTGAAGATGACCCGCTGGTCAATTCAACCGTTAAAGAAATACTTAGTAAGAAATATTCAAAAGTTATTACATATACCGATGCCCAGGTAGCGCAGGATGAATTTCACCTGATAGGCCCCGACCTGGTGTTACTGGATATTTTTCTTGGGCATGCAAACGGATTAGACATCCTCGAAATGCTGCGTAAGCTGGGCTACACAATGCCTGTTATTATGATGACGGCTTTTTCCGATATAAAAATGGCTGTCAGGGCAATGAAGCTTGGAGCCGAGGATTTCATTGTCAAGCCTCTCGACCTGGAACAGCTTGAGGTTGCTGTTGAAAAAGCATTAGATAATTATGATTTAAGGCGTCAGGTTGATTTACTTTCGGAAAAACTACGCGAAGAACAACCAAATGAGATTCTCGGCAATTATGAAGGCATGAACAAAGCAATAGATACCGCAAAAATCATAGCATCTGCTGACACTACAGCCATTTTACTTGGTGAATCCGGGACAGGTAAAGAATTAATTGCAAGATACATACACGACAACTCGAACAAGGCTAAGGGGCCTTTTGTAACAATAAACTGCGGTGCAATACCGAGAGAGTTAGCTGAAAATGAATTATTCGGATACGAAAGAGGTGCATTCACGGGTGCTACTGAAAAAATCAGGCCCGGGAAATTTGAACAAGCTAACCGGGGAACAATACTTCTCGATGAAATATCGGAATTGAGCATGGAACTTCAGGTGAAACTGCTAAGAGTATTGCAGGAAAGAAGCTTTTACAGGCTCGGAGGTACAAAAGAAATAAGTGTTGATGTCAGGGTTATTGCATCTTCAAATCAGGAACTGGAGAAGCTGGTAGAAGAAGGGAAATTCAGAGAGGATTTGTTTTACAGGTTAAATGTTGCAAGAGTTTTTCTCCCGCCTCTGAAAGAAAGAGGTGCCGATATAATGCTTATGGCAAAGGCTTTTGTTAAAGAGTTCAATAAAAAATTCAATAAAAATGTCAAGGGATTTTCTCCCGACGCAATCGATATAATAAATAACTACCAATGGAAAGGTAATGTCCGTGAGCTTCGAAATGTAATCGAGAGAATCATACTTCTCGAGAGCGGCGATTTAATAACCAGAGAAAGTTTGAGTTTCCTCAAAACAAGCCCAGGACAAGCCGGAACACCAATCAAAGCCGCTGCCGAACTTGGAGAGGGGCAGCATTACCTGCAGATAGCAAAGAATGGTGTTACTATGGGTAATGTAGTGCGTGATTTGATAATCCAGACTTTGAATATTACAAACGGGAATCAAATAAAAGCGGCAAAGTTGCTCGGTATTTCAAGAGCAAAGTTAAGATATAGAATTGAGCAGCTTGGGATTAATATCACAGGGAAAAACATTACTTAATCATAATTTTGAGTTTTGAGTTTTAAGTGTTGAGTGTTGTATTGTGGTTGTATTTTATTTAAAAAATAAATATTTTAAAAATTTATCTCGTAGGGATTAAATATTAGTAGAAGATGAATATTCTCATCCTCACTTATCCCGTAGGGATTATATTAGGACATAGGAATTTTAAATTTTGAATTTTAAATTTTGAATTTTAAATTTTGAATTGTGGTCAATTTTAATTGAAATTGAAATTTTCATGGAGAATTATCCCGTAGGGATTAAATATTAGTAGAAGATGAATATTCTCATCCTCACTTATCCCGTAGGGATTATATAAGGACATAGGAATTAGGATATTTAAATTTTAAATTTTGAATTTTGAATTGTGGTCAATTTTAATTGAAATTGAAATTTTCATGGAGAATTATCCCGTAGGGATTAAATATTAGTAGAAGATGAATATTCTCATCCTCACTTATCCCGTAGGGATTATATTAGGACATAGGAATTAGGATATTTAAATTTTAAATTTTGAATTTTGAATTGTGGTCAATTTTAATTGAAATTGAAATTTTCATGGAGAATTATCCCGTAGGGATTAAATATTAGTAGAAGATGAATATTCTCATCCTCACTTATCCCGTAGGGATTATATTAGGACATAGGAATTAGGATATTTAAATTTTAAATTTTGAATTTTGAATTTTGAATGAAGGTCATAAACTTTTAATGTAGTTTGAAGTTTTGATAATTAAGTAGCGAAAGTTTTAGGTTAAGGGTTTTTTTATTTAATGAAATAGATATGGAAGCACAGTTGTTTACATTTAAGTATAGTAAGGATAGCACAAAGACCGAATCAATTAAGCAGGAGCCTGTCGAGTTGGTAATGAGTGCAGGAGCGTTTATTGAATTGCGAAATATTATTTATCAATATTCAGGAATTTTCTACACCGAAAATAAGAAGTATTTGCTGGAGGGAAGAATAAGTAAGATTATTTTTGAAAAAAATATGTCCGGCTATGAAGAATATATAAAAGTGCTTAAATCCCCAAGATACAGGGACGAAGTCAACGAACTTTTGGAATCGATAACTATCAATGAAACTTATTTTTTCCGGTCTGAGGAACAGTTTGATGCTTTTGAAAAGTATCTCGTTCCCGAAATAATAAAATTGAAAGAAAAAAAGGAAGACCTTTACATAAGGATATGGAGTGCAGGAACGTCCACAGGCGAAGAAGCTTACACTATTGCCATTATTATTCAGGAAAGACTTCAAAAAAAATTCCCAAATGCAAAGTTCCAGGTTTTGGCAAGCGATATCAATAATAATGCTCTTGCTGCTGCAAAAAAAGGGATTTACAAAGATTATGCTGTGAAAGGACTACCTTCGGATATATTAGAGAAATATTTCAAAAAAACGGACAGCTATTATATACTGAACGATGGAATCAAGCAAATGGTTAAATTCACTAATGTAAATCTGTATGATTACAATGCTATCAAAACCATAAAAAATGTTGATGTGATTTTTTGCGTAAATGTTCTTATATTTTTTGATATTCCTTCTAAGCAAAAAGTTCTATCGTATCTTCACGAAATTTTAAACAAGGGTGGATATTTGATGATTGGAAATTCCGAGTCCTTGCATAATCTGACAAGAGATTTTAAGTTACTGCATTATCCGAAGACAATGGCGTACAAGAAAGAGTAATTACTAATTAAAATTGATAAAATGTGGTATAGATATTGATTAAAAATTGATAATTAATAATTGAAAATTGATAATTAATATTTTTAAATGAGTGAGACAGAGAACATAGAGAATAAGCAAAATACTGAGAACTTAAATGGGAACGACTCTCCGTTTTCTGAGGAATTCGATAAGGATTTGGTTGTTAATAAACAGGAAGGCGAACAAAAACCCTCAATAATGACTGATGAAGAACTTATCGAGGCTCTCACCTTAACGGAAGATTTGCGGAAAGATAAAAGTTTCTCCAATCTTATTAAGGGTGACCCTGAGGAATATGAAAAAACAACCGAGGAAGTATTAAAAAAGAAGTTTAAGGATTATCTTCAAATAAGAAATATATCTGGTGTTGAAAGTGATATACCTCATAGCAGTAGAATACCTGCGGAAAAAGTTAGGGATTCAGGTGTTATGATGGAAATCTTAGATGACCCTGCAATTAATGATGAGCAGAAACATTCTTCGGTTTATGTTCATAAAAATGAGAATGGTGATATTGAAATTATCGAAGTAGTATGTTCCTGCGGAAAGAAAACATTTATTTCACTTCAAACACCCGAAGAAGGGCAAGACAGCGAATATCCCGATGTCGGTGTTCATGATTTTAATTATGAAGAGCTGAAGAAGAATTCCGAATGATGACCCTTCGACTACGCTCAGGGTGACATTAATCCAAATTTTTCCATTGTCATGCTGAATTTATTTCAGCATCCATAGCCTAATTGTCAGAACTTTGATTTCGGTGATTAACCCCATATTTTAAGATGGGGGCAGGGCTATAGCTGTGGGTCACGTCTCATGCCCCCCCATGCTGAAGCATGGGGTTATTCTCATGCAAAGCCGCAAAGGAATTCGCAAAGGACACGAAGAAATAGATAATTAAAGAACAGGAAAATGTCATGCTGAATTTATTTCAGCATCCATAGCCTAATTGTCAGGACTTTGATTTCGGTGATTAACCCCATATTTTAAGATGGGGGCAGGGCTATAGCTGTGGGTCACGTCTCATGCCCCCCATGCTGAAGCATGGGGTTATTCTCACGCAAAGCCGCAAAGGAATTCGCAAAGGACACGAAGAAATAGAAATCAAAAAGCTGAAGCCGAAATGAACAAAGCCTGGAGCAGGAAGACAAATATTGTTAATGATGTTTTCATAAGATTATCGACATTCGTAATTGTTATTACACACCCCTTTATCCCCTCTTTTTAGAGGGGAAATCTATTTTTAATACTCAATCTGAGTATGCAATGCGATTTCTTCGAGTATGGAGCTGACTTTGAGGCAGTCGTGAATCTCGCCGCTGAATACGACTGCTTTTCCGTTAGTATGAACTTCCCATGTGAGAGACTCTGCCTTTTCAAGTGTGCAGTCTATTGCTTTGATTAATTGGTTAATGACATCTTCGAAAGTGTGAATTTCATCGTTATAAAGAATGACCTTTGCCGCCGTTGTTATATCGTCAATAACGTCAACGTCTGTGTCAATACCGGTCAAATCACCATGTGTAACAGTAGTTTCGTCAGCCATAGACTCCAATATCATATTTAAGGAATTAAAATTTAAGTAATATTGATGAGAATTAAAAATTATTTTTGGAGATTGGGGGTTGGGGATTGGTGGTTGGAGTAAATAAACCGTGTCAGGAGTTACTCCTGACATGGATATCGTGTAGGGACAGAACATTGTTCTGTCCGAACTCCAAACACGGATAGAAATTGGAATCCCTCTTTGAAAAAGGGGGCAAAATGGATTCCTGCATTCGCAGGTATGACAATTATTAAGGAATATTAGGTTTTTCAGTTGTATGAATATAGGAACTTTTGTAATTTTAATATTTGAATTTTTGCAATTCCTTTGACCAATGGATTGGAAATTACTAACCGGGTTAAAGGATAAGGATTAAGGTAAAACATAAGACAGGTATATTGTAATGCATGAATTAATCAAGTATGTCCCTCTGCTCCCATTCATAGGCTTTCTTATCTTAGGATTATTTGGAAAATATTTTAAAAAAGAAGCAATCATAGGCACAATCGGAAGTGGAACTGTGTTTGGCTCGTTAATAATATCGCTTATTATATTTTTCGACTTTATGGGCAAGGGGCATGAAAAACCCCTATTAGTACCGGTTTACAAATGGATTGAAACAGGAGCATTAAACATTAACGTTTCATACCAGGTTGACCAACTGTCAATTCTTTTTTCTTTGATTGTAACTGGCGTCGGCTTTTTAATCCATGTTTACTCAATCGGCTACATGAGGGGTGACAGGAGCTATTACAGGTTCTTTTCATATATGAATCTGTTTATCTTTATGATGCTGAATCTTGTTCTTGCCGATAATTTATTATTCACATTTCTTGGATGGGAAGGCGTTGGGCTTTGCTCTTATCTGCTAATCGGATTCTGGTATGACAGGAAATTCGAAGGTTATAAAATCACATGGACAGGAGATGCGGGAAACAAGGCATTCATAGTAAACAGAATCGGAGACTTTGGATTCATCATAGCAATGTTTTTAATATTTAATGAATTCAGTTCGTTGCAATACACTGAAGTTTCGAGCCTCGCCGCTGCAGATACGATGAAATATTTCGGAAGCGGGACAATTACAGCAATCACGTTACTGATGTTTTTAGGTTGCACCGGTAAATCTGCACAAATACCACTTGCAGTCTGGCTTCCCGATGCGATGGCAGGGCCAACACCTGTCTCAGCCCTCATTCATGCCGCAACGATGGTTACAGCGGGTGTATATTTAGTTGCAAGAAACTCGGTATTGTTTGCACTCTCCCCTGTCTCGATGGAAGTTGTGGCTATTGTCGGAATAGCAACGGCATTTTTTGCGGCTACAATAGGACTTGTTCAAAATGATATAAAAAAGGTACTGGCTTATTCTACTGTAAGCCAGCTTGGGTATATGTTTGCGGCTCTCGGTGTTGGGGCATTCACTGCAGGAGTATTCCATGTAATGACACATGCATTCTTCAAAGGACTGCTCTTCCTTGGTGCAGGTTCGGTCATTCACGGCATGCATGATGAACAGAACATAAAAAACATGGGTGGACTGAAAAGTTATATGCCCGTTACATATAAAACATTTTTTGTCGCAACGATGGCTATCTCAGGAATTCCGTTTTTCAGCGGCTTCTTTTCAAAGGACGAAATATTATGGAATGCTTTCAGCAACGGAAATATTTTTCTTTGGCTGATAGGTGCCACAGCGGCTTTCTTCACTGCATTCTATATGTTCAGATTGTTAAAGTTAACATTTCACGGTAAGGAAAGGTTTGACCACCACCATGTTCATCCGCATGAATCGCCAAAAGTGATGACTTTACCTTTAATCATACTCGCTTTCCTGTCGGCTGTAGGTGGTTTTCTTGGTGTTCCTTATGCACTCGGCTTCTGGTTCAACACCAAACCCAATTTGCTCGAATCGTGGCTCCATCCTGTATTTCAGCCTGCCCAGGTAATTTTACAAAGAACCGAAGGACATCAGATTCATTCGATTGAATATATATTAATGCTTGTTTCTGTTGGTATTGCCCTAACTGCCATATATCTTGCAAAACGGTTTTACAGCGATGAACAATGGGCATTCCCCAGAGCATTGGCTGGAAGATTTCAAACTGTATATAAATTATTGTTAAATAAATATTCGCTTGATGAGATTTATTTCGCAATTATAGGAACTCCGATATTAAAATTATCACAGAGTTTCCTCTGGAAGATATTTGATGTAAAAATTATAGATGGTTTCGTCAACGGATTAGCAACTGTTACAGTCGGAGCCGGCGAGAAAATCAGACGTATTCAGACAGGAGTCGCTCAAAACTATGCACTGCTAATGATGGGCGGTATTATTTTGATTATTGCATGGTTGATTTTTAGTTATTGAAATTAATGTAGAATTTAGAATTTAGAATGTAGAATGTAAAATGCAAAATGCAAAATGGAATAGGACAAAAGGATTATAATATTTTTATATTTTTTGAAATATATTTTGTGATTGAGTTATTAATTGTGAATTGTGAATTGTGAATTGTGAATTGTGAATTATTAATTGTTAATTATTTTATGGCCCCTTTATTTATAACGTTATTTTTACCTTTGGCAGGTTCATTATTTCTTTTACTATTGAATAAGGATAAACCCAAGCTAATAAAATATACGGCGTTTGGATTTTCATTTGTTACTTTTGTTGTTTCACTCTTTCTTTTATATTTCTTCAATCAGAATAATCCGAATTTCCAGTTGGTTTTCGAGGCAGTCTGGATTCCCTCTATTGATGCAGGGTTCAGGATAGGACTTGACGGAATGTCATTGTTGTTACTATTACTGACAACATTTATTTCAACAATAACAATATTATCGTCATTCGGAGCAATCGAAAAACGTGAGAAAGAATATTATGCGATGATATTATTATTACAGTTTGCAATGACAGGTGTGTTCCTTGCACTCGACTTACTGCTGTTCTTTGTTTTTTGGGAATTAATTCTGATTCCGATGTATTTCATAATTGGCATCTGGGGAGGCAAAGATAGGATTTATGCCGCAGTAAAATTTTTCATTTTTACAGCAGTCGGCTCATTGTTCATGCTCGTTGCAATAGTCTGGTTAGGATATTATACAGGAACATATATTATACATAACAGTGCAGGATTCACAACAAACTTTTTTGTCTTAAAGAGTGCATTATCAAATCATCCTATACCAATCGAAGTACAGAGATGGCTCTTCATTGCATTCGCTTTGTCATTCTGTATAAAAGTTCCGGTATTCCCATTACATACATGGCTGCCCGATGCCCATACAGAAGCACCAACACCAGGTTCGGTTGTACTTGCCGGCGTATTATTAAAGATGGGTACATATGGTTTAGTTAGATTTAATTTAGAATTATTCCCGCAGGCATCTATTGAATTTGCTCCTTACATAGGCGTTCTCGCTGTTATTGGAATAATTTATGGAGCTCTGGTTTCTATGGTCCAAACTGATGTCAAGAGACTTGTAGCTTTTTCATCAGTCAGCCACTTGGGTTTTGTGGTACTTGGAATATTTTCAATGACAATCGAAGGGTTGCAGGGAGCAATTATTCAAATGGTCAATCATGGCTTGACAACAGGGATGCTCTTCTTGTGTGTGGGTATGATTTACGAAAGAAGGCACTCAAGGGATATAGCCGAATTTGGAGGATTGGCGAGGGTTATGCCTGCGTTTACCGTATTCTTTGGAATAGCTATGCTTGGTTCGGTCGGTTTGCCGGGATTAAACGGATTTATAGGTGAATATTTAACGTTATTCGGAGCATTCAAATCACCAGTGCTTGGTTCACAATGGTACACCATTGTTTCGGCAACGGGAGTGATTTTTGCCGCAATTTATCTCTTGTGGATGTTCCAGAGAGTGATGTTCGGAACAATTACAAATCACAAAAATGAAAATTTAAAAGACTTGAATAAGCGTGAATGGGCAACTTTAATACCGATTGTTATTTTAATTGTTTGGATTGGTGTTCACCCAAACTCATTTTTGAAAATATCCGAAAACTCAACAAAAGCATTAGTTAATAAATTAGAACTCGTTAAATCGGGTAATCAAAAGAATATTAAAGTGAAAGTGTCACAGGTAAAACACTATTCTGTTAATAAAAATAAATAATCTATGAAGGGACAGAAAAGTGTTCTGTCCAAATAAAAATTATAAATAATGAAATTAAAAGAGCAGGTTAAAAAAAATGATGGGATATGAAATACAATTTATATTGCCGGCAATATTAATATCTTTTTTTGCAACGAGTGCGATTGTAATTGATGCGATTCTATTAAAAAACAAATCCGTCGGGTTTTATTATTCAATTATTGGATTGATAATAACCATCATTGCTGCGGTTTTTAGTCTATATAAAACAAACGTTGCACTTATTCCTGCTCATCACAGTGATAGGTTGATTACAAAAGGAATGTTGGTATTCAGCGGCTATGCCGCATTCTTCGATATTCTATTTTGTGTCGCGGGTATATTGACTATTCTTGCTTCGAAACAATACCTGAAAAGAGAATATAAAGAAATAAACGAATATTATTCATTAATACTTCTTTCGATTGCCGGAATGATGATAATAGGACATGCTAACAATTTGCTTGTTCTTTTCATTGGAATTGAATTAATGTCAATATCGTTTTATATACTCTCAGGTTTTTTCAGAACAAATGCCAGGTCAGTCGAAGCGGCACTGAAATATTTTTTGCTTGGAGCATTTGCAACAGGATTCCTTTTATATGGAATGGCTTTGATTTATGGAGCTACAGGTAACATAGATATAAACAAAGCAACTTTCTTTATGACAACAGTGGTAAAAGCACCTCTTATTTTAAGCATAGGAGTCGGTTTATTGATTATCGGATTAAGTTTCAAAGTCGCGGCATTTCCATTTCACCAGTGGGCACCGGATGTTTATCATGGGGCTCCAACTGTAGTAGCAGGTTTTATGAGTACTGCAGGCAAAGCGGCGGCACTTCTTGCAATGGTCATTGTCATTCGCCCATTGATACCTCAGGATATTGAAAAACATGAGCTAAATCAAATTTTTAATGGTGATACTATAAGATTGATTATAGCATTAATATCCGCCGCAACAATGTTAATCGGAAACATCAGTGCTTTAGTACAAAAGAATGTAAAAAGAATGTTGGCTTATTCATCGGTTGCACATGCCGGTTATTTATTGATGGGTATTGTTGCCAACAATCCAAAAGGATGGGATGGAATAGCGTTTTATGCTGTAGCATATATGTTTATGCAGATTGGAGCATTTGTAATTATATCATTATTAGAACGCAATAATGAAGCAAATCTCGATATAAGCGATTATGCAGGATTAAGCAGAACTCATCCAATTCTGGCAGCCACTATGGGTATATTCATGTTTTCATTGACCGGAATACCGCCTTTTGCCGGATTTATAGGTAAGTATTATTTGTTTGCCTCCGTAATCGAAAGCGGCTATGTGTGGCTTGCTATAATAGCAGTTATTGCTTCTCTTATTTCATTATACTTCTATATCGGTTTGGTTATTAGTATGTATTTCAAAGAACCGGGAGAAAAATTACAAGAAACAGAAAAAGGCTTATCGTATGTTACATTGGGAATAGCTTCTGTCGCATTAATTATTTTTGGAGTATTTCCGTCATATATAATTAATTTAAGCCATCAGTGCTTTAATTTATTTTTATTTTAAATATCTCTGTAACAAAATCGAAAAATTTTTGTTATTACTATTAAATAGTGTCCAAATAAAATAAAATTAGGAGAATTATGAAAAATCAAAACTTAATTAATAGAATAATTATAGTATTATTTTCGCTTACTATATTTACTTCATGTACTGATAATGTCTCTTATGATGAAGATGCCATTCAATTGACAATCAATGAAATTGTATCAACACCAACAAACAGTTGGTTCAAATCAGAAATGAACAGCTATAAGCCTGATACCAATGTGATGAAAGAAATTATTAATAACTTTGACTCCGGCAAACATAAAGTATATTTATATGCTAACTTCAACTGCGGGTGTAATTCCCAGCAGACCGATATATCCCATTTGTGTAAAGTTTTTGAAGAATGCAATATCCCGGAATCATCTTATGAGATATATTCGATGCGCAGTTCAACAAGCAAACATCCGTATAAATCCCGTTTTTCCATTTCAGAATTGCCCGAATGTATTGTGATGCAAGATTCAAATGCAGTTTATTTTATGCTCGATACTATGAGACAATTCAAGCGATATGGCCAAACAATCAGTGTTGAACAGCTTTTACTTAACGGGTTAAAAAAGTAAATAATTCATGGGCTTTTGGCTTATAAAATCGGATCCGTCATCATATTCATGGGAACAGTTTCTCAAAGATAAAAAAACAGTTTGGGATGGTGTCAGAAACTATCAGGCAAGAAATAATCTTGCTGCAATGAAAGTTGGCGATAAGGTTTTATTTTACCATAGCGATGAAGGCAAGTGTATTGTTGGAATTTCCCAAGTATCAAAAAAAGCATTCCCTGAACCGAAGGATAAGGAAGGTAAATGGCTGGCTGTAGAATTAAAAATTGTTAAAAAACTAAAAAAACCTGTTACTCTCGTACAAATTAGGAAATCAATCAATCTAAAAAATATTTCTCTGCTCAAACAGCCAAGACTATCCGTGATGCTAATAACCGATGAAGAATTTCAAGCGATTATTAAATTGTCAGAATAAAAAAAGTCATATCCCTAATATCTCTTTTGCAGAATCAAAAACAGTCTTGGGATTAATATGAGTCATACACTCATGTGTATTTACAGGACATTTATGACTTCCATGAACTGTACAGGGCCTGCATTTCAAACCATTTAGTTCGATAATTCTACTCTTTTCTCCTCTTGGAGCAAACCCAAAAACCGGGGAGGTAGGGCCATATATAGTTATTACGGGGCATCCCACAAGCCCTGCAAAATGCGTTGGAGAGCTGTCATTTGTAATTGTCAGGCTTGCTTTCTTCATCAGTACTAATGTTTGAGGAATTGTAGTTTCTCCGGCAAAATTAATAACTCCGGAATTAATTGCAATTCTCGAACAAAGCTCCCAGTCTTCCTTTGACCCGATTAATATCACCTTACAGTTTGCTTCTTTTAACATAGAGCAAAGTCTAAAATGATACTCTTCCTCCCATCTCTTGGTGTTCCATATTGACCCGGGTGCAATTAATACAATTTTTTCTCCCTCTTTAACTCCCAAACCATAAAGTTTATAATCTATAAAACTTATATCATCATCCTCGAATTCCAAATCAACAGTAGGAGTAGATTGAAACTTTAAACCGGAAAATCCGGTCAACAGGGAAAGATTTCTTTCGATTTCGTGTAAATGAGGAAGGTAATTTATTCTTTTTGAGTATAAAACTGATACAGCACTTTTATTAAATGAAATTGAAAATTGAGGTTTGGAAAAATAAGAAAGTATTGTTGTTCTGAACGAGCGATGAGGTGATACAATGCAATCTACTTTTTTATCCTTTAAAAGATTTGCTACAAACTTAATACCTCTTAAACCGGTTTGCAAACCTCTCTTATCATAAGTAATAATATTATTAACGGCAGTTGAACAAGCAACAAGCGGTGATGCAGAAGGTGTAGTAACAAATGTTAATTCAACCGACGGATAGATTACTTTTATTGCCTGGGCTAAGTAAAGTGATAAAGCAACATCACCAAGAAAGGCAGTTTGAATTATTGCCACATGTTTAAAATCCTCAATTTTTTTATTCATATATTGCTTTAAATACCATTTTAATTATTCATTTTGCATTTTGCATTTTACATTTTACATTAAATCGTGTGTTTCCAACGCCTGTGCTGCCAAACCCATAGCTCAGGATTTTTCTTAATTGCTTCCTCTAACATTCGAGCATAGCGACTTGTTAATTCATAAATCCCATGTTCATTGTTTTCAAGGTCATCGTGTTTTAGCTCAAGTATATCTGCAGTATAAGTATAATCCTTATGTCTAACAGGAAAAGCACAAATAATAGGTACATTAAATTTTAATGCAAGTTCAGCCGGAGCTTTGTATGTTGCAGTAGGTTTCCCAAAGAAATTAACGAAAACATCTTTATCGCTTGTTGCACTTTGGTCTGCAAGCATGGCTATTGCACCGCCGGTTTGTATGGCTTTTATTATTTCCCTTGCCGCATTATGCATAGATATAACAGAATTGCCTGAGCGTGTGCGGTATTTATTAATTATTTTATCCGATGAAGAATTCTTTTGAGTTTTAACTATAATTAGTATAGGAATCTTAGTGAATAGTCCAACCGAATAAGCCAGTATTTCCCAATTTGCAAAATGACCGGACAGAAGAATCAGGCCCTTGCCTTCTTTGTATTTATTAATTAATAAATCCGGATTATTATATTTTATAAGATTGTGTATATAATTGTCAGAAAATGAATTCATTGCAGATACTTCTGCAACTATGATACCCAGATTATGATATGACTTTTTTACGATAGTATTAATCCATTCGTGAGACTCCATGGGAAATGCCATTTTAATATTGTTATATGCAATCTTTTTTCTTGTGGAACTGATTAATTTGAAAAATTCTCCAATCAGGCAGCCAAGTTTATGTCTTTTGGAAATTGATAAATGTGATGATAGAAAGCCAACAAAGAGTAGAATTTGTGTAATTAAAAAATCTATAAATGTTTTCACTAAAATTAAATTCCCAATAATTATTTATTTGATTATGCCCGGGTTATAATTTTGTTGATATTGAATATCATCATCTTCATTCCTTGCCGGAACATACTGGTTATACCAATTTTCATTCCTCATTTCACCGATGGCAGTCGAGTGAACAAGTACAAAATTACCAAAGCCAATCAAGTCAACAAAATAGAAATTAACTCCTCCCTGAACATCGGTATAATTCCAGTTCTCATAAGCACGGTAGTCACCTCTGGCAGCCGTCTGGTCTCTTTGAGTCGGCTTACCGTACTTCAACAATACTTTTCCTCTATCACTTCTCCATCCGTCTTTCATTTTTCCATATGAGAAATATGTATTAGCATAATCAATTAATTTTCTGTACTCCATCAGTTTTTCATTATATGGCTTAACCGTATCAGAATTACGGATATTCCAAAAAGCAAACATAAATTTCTGTTTAGCTTCAATCGTTGCTAATTCTTCCCATAACTCAATCTCATTAACAGAAGCTATACATTTAACCTTTTCAAACTCAGTTACTATCTGTTCATTGGACATGATAGCCCATTCACTTTTTTCAAAAGAAACACTTTCTGAAAAATGCGCCTGAAGATTTGGAGGAATTTCGGGATTTAAAACATAAAATAATTCGGATTTTGATACGGAATCTTTGGGATTATCCATTGGATATACCAGGGTTGTTTCAAAAAAATAAACACCAGTGGGAAGAACATTTATCGGTAAAGAGATAAAATCGGATTGTGCATCACTTATGGATTGCATTACTTTTGTCATTGACAGCTCTTCTCTCTTTAATGCATCGAGAATTCTATATTTTATGATAAATCCTGACGGTGAAATTTTTGGGGCATTATAAGTTTCATAATAAGCATTTAATATCAGACTATCGCCAAAGAACAAATGCGAAGGATTAGGAATAACATATAAATTTCCCTTTTTAAAAGATTCATTCCACCGGACACTAATCCTGTCCTGATTTTCAATAGCAATTGAAAGCTCCAAATCACTTAATTCAAGACTATTGGCATCAAACTTATTGACGATTAAATTGTATTTAATCTCTGCATTTGTTGTACTGTCATTTGAATCAAGTAAGATAATTTGTACCTCATATTGGCCAGGAGAAAGTAAAAAATCCTTTTGGCCAAGTAAATCGGTTTTGTGCTCGAGCAGTGGAAATTTTGATGAATTAGTAACAATCCATTCTTTCTCGGCTTCGATTTTAACTGACGATTTTATTTTAACATTTATATATAATTCACCTATATATAATCCTTCCTTAAGTTTGAACTGATACTTCAGAAGTGTGTCTGGAAATGAGTAATACATCTCCCAAAGTACTTTGCTGTCATCATAGCGGAACTGCGCCCCATCAATATCGAATTTAACGGTCTTCGCTTCGGTTAACGAAATAATTAATAACGAGCATATTATTATTAAAATCCGATACATATTAACACGAATTTTTAAAAATTAAAAATAAATTGCCGTTGATTTATTTCAACGGCAATTTATCATATTGGCATTTAACTAATCAAGAGTCAAACCCACACTAATTCGATTTACCAAACCGAAATTTCTTGTCGGATTAATAGAATAATCAATTTGTCCTTTGAAACCGCCTCCAATATAATTAACACCAACACCTCCGGATAGGCCTAATTGGTCTTGTCCTATTAAATACCCGCCCCGAACAGAAAGCAGGTTATTCCATGTGTATTCAGCACCTATTGCAAATTGTTCCGATACATCCGACATGGCAATAAAATCAATTTCGGCAAGAAGCTTGTTTTCTTCGTCATTCATAATATCGGTCGTTGCACCCGCCCTGAAGGCTAAAGGTATAGTGTATGAATTGGACAGGTATTGAACATCAAGTGGTGAGGCATTAGCTTGTTCAATCAATTTTTTGGTTGCCTGTAAATCCTGTCCTGAAAACTTCTGTTCAGTGCCCAAATTATTAATTGAAAAGCCCAGCTTTATTCCTTGAATCCCTGTATTATACATCGTACCAATATCGAAGGCAATCCCACTTGCACTTAATCCGGTAAAAGCTGTCTGAATATATTTAAAAGTTACTCCAAATGAGAACTGGTCGGTGAGATAACCTGCCAGTGTGGCTCCGACAGCAACATCACTCCATAGATAGGAACCTAAACCTTCCTGCCGGTCCATAGTCGTCAATTTAATTCTGTCACTGCTGAAGGATAAAGCATACAAAGCCGAAGTGAAATTCTCACCTAAAGGCAGTGATATTGCACCATAATTTAATCCAAATCCGGCAAACCACTGAGTGTAAGAAAAATTTGCCGCGATGGTTTTGATATCAGCTAATCCTGCAGGATTCCAGTACATAGAGGTTAAGTCATTGCAAACTGCTGTATAAGCACCACCCATGGCATTAGCTCTTGCACCAATCCCAATTTTCAAGAATTGCGCACCTGCTGCACCGACCTTTACGTATTCGCCTGCCGAGGCTCCCGTTACATCCCCCTCAGAAAACAAAGGAGACGATAAAGAAATTACTAAAAATGTTATAATTAACGTTCTAAAATATTTATTCATTTTATTCTCCATTTATGTTCATTTTATAGATAAATTTTACCGTAACTTAATTATTCCGGAACTAACCTGAAACCACCGACAACCACAGAGAATTTCTTTATAGTTTGGGCTCCGTTAGGAGTAGTAATAAGAGCTACAAGTATTTGACTTTGGACTCTCTGTTTATTTGTCGAAAGTAAATTCCAAACATCTACCCCTTCTCTATCAGGGTCAGGCGAAGTATATTCATCATGTTTAATTGATCGAATTAAATCACCTGTTACAGTATAAATATCAATATTACAAATTTTGGGTAATCTTGTAAAAAAGATTTTCGCATCATAAGCCGACTTTTGCCCCTGATGTGTGATATAATAAGGATTTGGTACTACATCGACCTGGTTAAGAATATCATCCGTATAACTTTCAATGTTTGGAACAGCAGTATCAATCATAAATCTTACTTTGGCACCGGGCAATGGCAATCCTAATGCACCGCCTGTTGTTTTAAGTATTATTTGATCACCGGGTTGAAAGTCTGCACCAAAATTTACTTTTTGAGCCGAATCTAATATTAACCATTCATTCAATTTCCCAAGTCTCCCTGTTTTTCTTGCATAATCAATTGCAAATGTAACACCGGAAGCAGATATTGTATTTACAAAATCAACAGTATCGGTATTATTCTGAGAATATCCTGTCAAATAGTACCTCCCCTGTGTTCCGATAAATGTTGCTAATCCTGCATAAGGTTCACCGCTTCTCTTGGCAACCGACCTTCCTATTTGTATACCCTTTAAATATCTCGAGTTGATATATCCATAAGCAGACAAATTGTATTTGCCAATATAATCCATATATTTTGGCCCCAGACTTAATGGACTTATAATATAAGGCTTACCAAGTGTATCGAGAGTAATGTGTTCAAGTTGTCCCGGATAAGTAACATCTACTTCACCATTAGGGCCTGGCCTTTTATAAGATATAATATTTGTTACTTTAACATTCAGGTATGGCACTTCAAATGATTTTGTTCCTGCGTTCCAGGTAAGTTGCATTGTCTCAAAACCACCCGGAAGGAATTCCACAAGATATTCGGCTGGGCCATTATTGAAACTTCCATAAATTCTTTGAAAATATTTACCAAAATCATAAGTACCATCTATACCACCTTGAAATATTCGCCCTAAAACCAGCGTATCAACTTCTTGTGTTGTCATAACTTTATCAGGCTCCCGAACTGGACCCGGCTGATCAGTTATAAAAGTAACCGGGGTAGTGGCTGAACTTGAAACAATTCCGCTCGATGAATCAGGCCTATAGCGGCCGCCTCTCTGTTCTAATGTGAAATCAAATGTCAAACCGATTGTTCCATAAGCCTCATTTGAGAACAGCGGACTATAGCAATAATTATCTTGCGTGAAATATCCGGTAGTGAACTTTCCGGACCTTACTATTTTATCATTATTGTAAGGAACGCCAATTGAAATTTCTTTACCGCTGATTGTATCATGGATTGTCGTATCGGCAAAAACCAATGAATACGCATCCTCAGTAAATATGTTTCTAAATAGGAATGAACAAGGTGTCTGTTCAAAATAGGTATTACCATTAAAGAGGATTTTCCCATCTGTTAAATCCTTTAAAATGAGATGCCGCATATAAATACCAACATCCTTGGTTGTTGTTGTATTGAGAATTGGAAATTGATTGAAAGACCAGGATGGTAATAATTCCAGTTCAAGTTCATGGCCAGCATATAATTGTTGAACCCTATCGGCATCTATGCCAAACATTTTAAAATTGTACAAACCACCCATCTTTGCCGAATCAACATAGGTAACTTTGAAATCAATGGGTTTCATAGCCGCTTCTGCTTTAGGTGATGTTTCTGCAACATTTGGCAGGTTTAAATCACCTGTATTTAGTTTCAATGGAGTAGGTTGATTATAATCACCCTCATCATACGCTAAAATTTTATAAAAATAATCTACATTATTTATTAATTTTTCTGTCTTAACAGGGTTTGATTCATAACTGACAACGCCATCTCTATTGTCATCACCAATATCAATGAATGTTCTATGATTGGTAATCCGGTCAATATAAGGTGTAATTACATCAGTTCTTACTTCCAATGATTGTTCGAACTCGGGGAAAAATTTTACCTGGGCATATCCCTTTTGAATATAACTATAAACAGAATCGAGAACAGCCCTCAAGTGCAGAGTATCTTTCATTGCCTGATGAATTTCATAAGGAATAAATCTATCAACGACCGTGTATTCAACACCATTAGCAATCATTTTTCGAAATGTATTTCTAAAATAAATAGTATCATTATCAAAATCAGGGACCAATGAAGTATCGGAAACAGTTATTGTCTCTTTTTTATTTAAAAGAGGATTATATGTTAATAATGCAGGATTAAGACTAACAACACCTATTGATACTGTATCTAATAAATAATGTTGGAATCTATTCGGGTCGAACGGGTCATGGAAAATCGGAACATCATTACGGTTAAAATGCTTGTCATAGAATTTACCCCATGGATCTGCCAATATAGCTGTATCAATACCCATTATAACAGGATAGTCATATTCGCCGTTATTTCTAAATAAAACATCAGTAACCCAAGATTCCGGGCCGGCTAATAAGAAGCCTCTTCCGATACGCATAACTTTAATAGCCATTGAATCAATCGTATTACCAACAAAGACAGGCCCTGCAATTCTCATAGAGTCAATCAAAGGCATCTCCAATTCGTTCTTATTAGTACCTGCCCTGTTATAAGACTTCCAAAATGGTGTGGGTATTTCCCATTGAGCAAGCTGTTTATATCCGAAAGGACCTTTACCCCTGCTATATTTAATATTGGGTGTGATTTGGTCAACATCAAATGTGTCGAGATTAGAACTCCTGGCTCTGTAGAGTCGAAAGCCCATAAAATCCATACCTGCTTCATAAATGTCATGGGACATCTCGGCAGTATTATCCCATTCGATTTTTACTGAATTATTTAAGGGTATCCATTTTGTAAATTGAGTCCTGTCGGGTGGTGAAGGTGCTCTGAAATTATTATCATATACGCTTTGTGCAAATTTTACTTTACGTACGAGTTCCTCGGCATCTTCATCCGAACCATCGGCATCGGTTTTCGTTGCAGGCCCGGCTAACACCATACCTACTACGACTCTTACTGTATCATCAGGCCGTAGGTGAAAACGGCCGGTTGCCATCATAAAACGTTTATCACCGGCATTATCATCCCCGTCACGGGCTCCCGAAGCCATAGTATTGTATCTGTCTTCATCTTCATTGATATCTTCATCTATATTCCAATTTTTAAAAGTTATTAAACCAAGCTGTTCGGAATTGGAGTAAACCTTTTTATCTTTTCTTAGAAATTCATTGTTATCAACAGCAGGACTCTCGAGGAAAACAAAACCCAAATAGCCGAAGCCATAACCTTTTTCTCCTCTCGGGACTCCAATATCGGTCCATTGCAATGCAAGGTTTAAAGAAGGATCTGCATCATAATATTTAACCCTGTCATTATCTGCTGCAGGGCTGGGATTTCTGCCGATGTCAATATCCATTGTAGGAGCCATCCAACAATTATATAAAGTATCCGATGATTTATTAATAATATCATATTTAATAAAAATAAAATCTTTATAATCACCAAAACCCCAGGAGTAAATCATTTGTTCAAACTGAAACCTAAACGGGTATCCTAAGGGTTGGCGTAATCCTATGCCGCCATCGAACCTGTCAAGGTCTGTATCTTTGTAGGTAGCAAAAATATCTTCACCCGATATAAAAGCCGGCCCATCAGGATACCTCGTAGTTGTTCTGTCATTTTGGTCAGGTATATAATATCCATAATACCTGTCCTTTTTTAAAGTATCTTCAGGATTTTCACTTGCATCCCAAATAGGCCAATTATCCCTGTCCTTTGCTGTTATCGGTTTACCGTTATTTGTTAAAAAATCGCTTGAAAAACAGGTTCTGTATTTATAAATATCGCTTTCATCAAACAAATCTCCATCTTCGATTCTTCCCGGAACCATCCAGGACTTGCCATTATTTGGATTATAGGTTATCTCAACAAGTTTATGGGGAATCGTATCGTTTGGCAAATACTTCTGAGCTCCGAACCAAATACCTCCGCCGTATATATACTGGTTCAATGAGCCGCGGGGCCAGATTCCGCCTCCCTTGTTGTGCAAAATATCCAGCCCGAAAACACCATAATTTGTAGTAAAGAACTGAATATTACTAATTGTGTTTTCCTGTAAATCAAACGGCCTTTCATATTTTCTTTGAATTTCATCAGCCTTGTCTTTATTATCAGGATTAACTTTTGTTTTTGCTACGCTTCCAATTGTTAAAACGATAAATAAAACAATTACAGACAAAGAAATAAACATTTTTTTTGTCAAGTTATACATATATGTTCCTCTCATTATCTTTATTAATTTTTAAATTTCTAAATAATATTAAAACCTGAACATAACCCCGAAATATACAGTTATGGGGGTTTGATAAGTCCCCTGGAATTTACGGCTTATTTCAAGCTGTCTTTTAAAAGCCTGAAACTTTTCAGCCTGGGTAACAACTCCATTTCCATCGAAATCCGAGTTTATATTATATTTTCTGTTACCAAAATAATCATACTGGTCAGGTTTAAATGAATCCGGGTTTGAAAAATCAGCTTCTTTATATAAAGTGGTTGATGAAAAACTACCTTGTGTATAATAAAAATATACACCATCATCATCAGGGTCACCTGTTACGATGTAATAATTATTAGCGCTTCTTATATTAAAAATATTAAATACATCAACAAAGAATTCAACGGAGGTTTCCCCAAAATCTTCACCAAATATATCTTTAAATTTGAACATTTTGGATAATCTCATATCTGTTCTCCATGAGGAAGGTCCCCTTTCAGCATTTATTTCACCAACGGCATTATTTTTTATATCTCTTTTTGTATAAGGTGCACCTGTCTGGAAAAATGTTGTAAAGTTTATATTTGTATTTTCTAATGGTTGTATCCCTGCTATTGATGGCCCCTGATTGTCCCTCCAGTCAAACGTAAGATTGAAATTGATTTTATGTCTTCTGTCCCATGGCATCGGATATTCGGATAATGGATAAGCCGGTAGATTTGTGTATGGGTCAATCGGCATCTGATAGTTATCGGTTGCCGAGGATGATGTACCATTGACAGCAGATAAAGTATAATTCAGAAAAAAGCCAATGTTATCGGTAGCTGTGGTATTTTTTCTAAAAGTAATTTCAAGTCCTTTCGCATTGCCATATTCGGCAACTGTATATTGGAAGAACGATACAGGTACGGCAGGAACATACATGATTCCAATTTGATTATATATGTCCTTATAATATGCAGTCAAGTCAAATGCAAAATCATCGGACAACTGGTTACTATATGAAACCTGATAAGCGTTCACACGTTGTGCTTCCATATTCGGGTTGCCGAGTATTTGATTCCCGCGAAGTCTTGGTGTAGCAAATCCATCATACAAATTTTGAAATTCAGGAATTTTGAAATACATATCATAAGCAATAGAAACGTTAGAACGTTCTGTTATAGGGTAAGTAACATTTATTCTCGGACTTATTTGAAACTTCAGTTTTGAGTTGGCAAAGCCGCTATCCGATAATATTGAGATAAAGTCTGTATTAGTCGTTCTATAATCGGACATAGGACTAAAGAAATCAAACCTTAAACCGGGACTGATGATTATACCCTTGTATGAAATTTGGTCTTGAAGATAAACAGCACCAAGAATGGGTTTATAAGGTTTACTTGTCATATCCCATGTTCTTTGGTCTTCGGCATAAAGATTACCTTCCCATTGGTCAGTATAAACATCAAAAAACGGGTCGGCAACCCATGGTAAATTATTTTCATGCCTATGAAGTTCATAAAACCTGAAGTCAATTCCTGTTTTGAACATATGGGAAAATTCGCCCTCGATATTTAATGAATAATTACCTTCAATTTGCCAATAATTACTTTTCCTAAATTCGAATGAACGTGTATTACCGTGTGTAGCATATGTATTATCTCTACCAAATGGATTATCTGTTCCGGAATCATTAATATCACCTTCAATATACCCGGTGATTGGATTAATTTTTCGGGAAGCACCCTTTAAGTAACCGTCGGCTGTGGTAATTATCGTAGGTATGACTTCAAACTCATCTATTATCCTGTTTTTCCCGGGTATCATTGTGTTTTGGTCAGCTTTAACTTTATCATAAGGATACCACATTTCGAAACCGGTAAAGAAATTCGGGTCGATTGTCGGGTCTTTAATTTCGGCTTCGGAAGGGAATCTGCCATTTATAAAATCAGTTACAGAGTAATCCGGATAAAGATTTCTTTTTGAAGTTTCATCTGCATTAGTATTATTTGAAATTGTCAACTCATAAAAACTTTTATCTGATAATGTGTGGTTGATTCTTGCCATTATATTCATAACGAGTGTGTTGTTCACAGGCAATTTAGCTATATATTCCGGCAAGCCGTTGCCAACACCATTAATTATGCCCTGGTCACGTGTATATAACCATCCGGATGATGCAACTTCCAGATTAGTCAATCCCCACATGCCTCCGACAAGAAGGTATATATCATCAGAAATTCCCCACTTGGTTTTAACTGAAAGATTTTTCACCCAACTCCGGTTATTATCTAATTGTCCGAGGTTATCTTGTCCTCGTTCGGGATGATTAACATCGAGAGGGTTATAAATCTCAAAGCTTGCATTTCTATATTTTTCGTATAAATAATAACCTGACAAATAGAAAGTAGAGTTACTGAGAATCGGAATAGGTCCCCCAGCTCCAAATTCAAATTTATGTTGTTGAGGGCCTTGCAATTTATTACCTTCACCTGTGTGGATTGCAGTTAATTTTCTTCCGTCATCTTTTAACACTAAGTCGGAAAGTTGTGAACCCCATAAGGCATCGACATCGGTTCTCCATCTGATAAAACCTTCGTATTTATCAGTACGCCCTACTTTTCCAATGGTATTGACAATACCTCCAAGTGCATTGCCATATTCAGGGGCAAAGGCACCTGTATTAACTTGTATCTCTTCAGTGGCAAATGCACTAATCATAGGAAAGTAAGTTAAGCCAGCGGCACCAAATCCACCTGTAAATTGATTACCTATGTCGATTCCATCAACTCTGATTTGGGTTTCGGTTTGGCGGCTGCCTCGTATATTATAGCCATTGCCGCCCTGAAAGACACCGGCACTCAAACCAACGACATTTTGGACACCTTCACGGGCAACTTGTGTGATTCCTTCGGTCGTAATTTTTCTTTTAGTACCTATCTCGGTATTATTAACCATCACCCTTGTACCAAAAACATCGACCTGGCCCATTTTTTTAATTTCTGAAGTCAGTTTTACATTTATTTCGGTTGTTTCGTCGGCTGAGATTCTGATTGTTATTGTATATTTGGAATAACCTACGGCTGTAACCTGAACCTGATACTCACCGGAATTGATATTAACGACGGTGAACCTTCCATCTTTTTCCTTGACATAAGTGCCTCGCGGGGTTCCGACAACTCTCACTGTAGCACCAATCACAGGTTTGCCTTCATCATCGACAACTTTGCCTTTTAAAGTACCGTAAATACCGGCATAAGTTGATAAAGGAAATATTAAAAAGCTAATTAAAAATAAAGTCATTAATTTTCGCATAAATGCACTCCTAAAAATTTATATTTATTTTATCTCACTATTGTAATCATTTTGGTTGCTCTAAGTCCATTCTCGGTGATAGTGCAGTAATAAGCACCTGCCGGCAAGCCGGCAGTATTTAATTTAACAGAACGTAATCCGGCACCCATAGAGCCATTGAAAACATTTTTGACAGTCCTTCCCATCAAATCGCAAATCGTTATTTCAACTTTTCCATCGTAAGGTAAATTGAAATTAAATTCGGCTCCATTATCCATCGGATTAGGATAGATGCTTGTGATTTGAAGTTTGGAATTTGTGTTTTCTGATTCATCAACATCTAAAACACTGGAAGCATCAAAATTGCCGACAACAACGTATTGTGGATAATCTACAAGTTTTTGTTGTCTTGCTTTCGCAGTAATAGGATCGTCATCCGGGTTAGGTACTGTTTCAACTTTTAATATCGGAACATTCAACAATCCATTTGGTACAAAGTCTGGAATCCAAGTAATCCTATCCCAAATTTCACTCATTGTTATATCGAGAGGTTCTCCCCAACTTGAATTTTTATATCTTCCGTTTACAATTATATCAGTTGTAGTTATGGTGTCATTTGTTTGCTGATTAATTAAAGACATGAAATCTACCCATTTGCATATTAAAGCATCGCCATCAACAGTCCTGGACATTTGTATTTCAAATCCCATTTGGTTATTAGTATCAGCAGGTTGATCTAGGGGAGGTAAATATTTTAAAACATAAGGTCCTGTTTCAGCTATTTTTCTTAATCCCCAAGCATTATTTTCTTTATAAATTTCAGCAATATGAAACATTCGCTGTTCATAAGGTAAAGTGAAACCGCTAATGTCCACACTATCATTAACCATCAAAGCAAAACTGAAATCACCATTATCGAAAACGACAAAACCTTTTCCAGAATATGTCATATATACTCTATCAGCATCAAAACCTTGTGATGTTGCATAATCTCTCAGTAGCTGATGTGGTGATACATCAAATTCGCTCCAGGTATCACCAAAATCTGTAGATATTGATACACCAACTTTTACCTTGTTATCAGGTTCCTGACTGATAAAATTTCCATTAACAGCCATATACATTGTATTATTTGACCCATATTTTAAATCTACCAATGAAACTGAACGATAATTAGCCTGATCAACAGGATGAAACAGACTACTAGCCCATTGTGGTGGTAATACAGGGTCCCATTCTGTAAAATCCATGGTTTTTCTATAACCCATATAACTGTTATGGTCATACTGTGTACCCCCGGTATACATAGCACCACCAACAGCTATCCCAAATGGATCAACATCATTTATGACACCACCTAATATCTTAGATTCTGTTCCGGCCCATTCATAATTTTGGTCATCTAAATCAAAATTGCCATTAAATGAAATAGCAGAATCAACATCATTAATAATGCCATTTACATAACCAACCCAGTCAGGACTAATATTAGTTGGAGCAGTGAAAACGCAGGTTAATTTATTATCATAAATAAAGGGGTAAACACTCGGATATCTTGCGACTCCCCATGTACTTGCTTTTGGTTTTGAATCAAATACAAGTTTGGGGGCTGACCAAGTTTGTCCTAAATCTGTTGATTGTAAAATAAAAAGGTTGTCCAAAGTATTGTACCCAGAATACGTTGGATCAATAGTTAAATTAAAATATCCTCTTTTGATTGTTACAAGTGTTCCAGTTGGTATATGATATACAAATGGTTGTTGACCATCTGTAAAATATGAATAAGCATTTGCCAACGAATCAACGATTCTGAAATCAACAGCTTGAATTGTATTTTGGTTTTTAATTTTTAACGAAACTTTTTCGGTTACTGCAGCAGGAGTCATTTCTTTTGGTCCTCCAATAAATGGATAATTATTCTTCTTTGCGGGAAATTCCTTTGCAAACGTTGTTGCAATCATTCCGAAAAATAATACTAAAGCCGCACTTAAAGTAATGAGAGAGCGTAACAATTTCATTTGAGTCCTCCAATAATTATTAACAAAATATTTTAAATTCGATTTTAAGCAATCTTCAAATATAACAATTTCTTTTATATTGTTATAATTTATTAAGCCTCATTACTTCCAATAATTTAATTCGCACAAGTGATTATAAATCAATAAATTAGAAAAAATTAAAAATTTATCTGAAATCCATAAATTACTGTAGCAGTTGATTTCAATCTCCTGCCCATACTTTCACCGGGTATGTTAGCCTGAAACAATCTTCCTTCGGTTCCGACGGTTACAGAAATTCCTTTCAGAACTGCATACTTTCCGAAAAGTCTTCCGTAGCCTAATGGCCCGTCATGGGACATACCAAGTCCTACTCTTCCTTCGAGAGACAAGTCATCTGACTTAATCAATGACCTTTCATAAAATGCCGAACCCCAAACCATTTGCCTTTGATTTTCAATAGTCATCGAATATTCAAATAAATCTGCTCCTATCGGAAACACCAGTTCCGAAGTTTCAATCACCTGAGTCTCAATTCTGCTCACAGGTTGATACGGCGATGTTAGTACAACTTTCTCTAAATAGGCATACTCCGAATATCCGATTTCAATTCCCATTTTCTCATCATTATTAATAGTATAGGCTATACTTTGCGAAAAGTTGGTAATTTCCATTTTCTCTCCATCACCAAGACCGGTGCGGACAAAGTCAGTACCGAGAAAAGATGAGAAAACAACTTCTGTATTTGTCGCACCAGGCCGCATTGGAAGCGGTAAACCGACAATTTCAGCAGGTTTGGTTTTGTTGGCTAATAAAATATTACTATTATTAATTTCTGATTTGCCATCCTTTATTTGTATTTCTGTTCTATCTTTTTCAGCCGGTAAACTATATAATGCAACAGAAGGTTTTGATTCTTCATTTTGTGGCTCATTATTAACAATGTTATTGACTACAGGCGATGGAGGTTGTGAAGATACTTCCGCCATAACTTCTGTCTTTTTTTCTGCACTCATTTCATTATCGTCAACAGGTTGAAAATCGTCATTATATCCCCTGCCACCAACTTCAGTAATTGAAGATAAAGAACCGGCAGGCTCTGCCCTGGAAATATCAACTGCATATGAGCGAACTCTACTATTAATTATTCTTCCCGATGATGCTGCAAGATTATTATTTGTAATAGCTGGCGATGATGGCGTTTCATTATCCTGCTTTATTAATTCTGAATTTTGAATTCCGAGTTTTTTGCCCAAGCTGCCAAGAGTCATGTCGTCAATCTGAAAGACAAAGCTGAAAATGAAAAATACTATCATAGCCGCTAAAACCTGGGAACGGCGCCAGAAGAAGGGCCTTTCAATAACAATAGGCTGGCTTGCGAGAATCTTCATCAATACAATATCTTCTGTCTGCCGCAGAATATCTTCAGGTGGTTCTATTGATTGTGAATCCTCTTTCATTGCCAAATGTACGTTAACAGCGGAATCGAACTTCTCCCGTGCAAAATCATCTTCGGAAAGTAATTTCCTCAGAAGAACATCTTCTTCTTCGTTCAATTCGCCGTCAATATACTTCGATATGTGGTCATCAAGCTCCATAAAGCTCCTCTTTCAATGGTGTCAACAACTTCCTCATTATTTCCCTTGCACGGAAAACGCGAACCTTTGCAAGCGACAAATCAATGTTCAAAATATCGGCAATCTCCTGATATGAACATTCTTCATATTCCCTGAGCAGCAAAGCTTCTCTCAGTTGCACAGGCAACACTGCAATTGCTTTTTCGATGCAATCCTTCAATCCGACATCCGATTCATTTCTTCTTGCCGAAAAATGAATGACTTCATCGAACTCTTCGTGTTCTTTCCGTGTACGGATACTATTTAAGCAGGTGTGCCGTGCTATCGTAAAAAGCCATGCCTGAAAATTATTCCCCCTAAACTCTCTTCTATGCTCAAACACTTTAATAAAAATCTCCTGAAACGTATCCTTTGCTGCATCCTCATCACCAAGCATTCTCAGGCAAAACCTATAAACTTTTTTGTTATATCTTTCATAAAGCAAATGGAAGGCTTCGGCACTCCCCTTCCTTAAATCTTCAAAAGCCTGTTGAAGTCTTTCGGGTTGCAACCCTTCCGGGTCGTCTATATTTCCCATTTGCTTATTCATAAAATAGCATTTTTTTTAAAACAGCACTTCCGCTTTTAAACATAAAGACACATCAACATTATTAAAAGTTACAACCATATTTGAAAAATTTTCAATTTTCAAGTCAACAGTCGTTAGTCAACAGTCGTTAGTCAATAGTCGTTAGTCCACAGTTGTTTGTTGTAGTTTTAGACTTTCGACTTTCGACTTCCGACTTCCGACTTCCGACTTCCGACTTCCGACTTCCGACTTCCGACTTCCGACTTCCGACTTCCGACTTCCGACTTCCGACTTCCGACTTCCGACTTTTATTCCTTTACCGGTGTTTCAATTTTAATTTTAACAGTCCTGCAATAGCTCCTCCCTTGCGGTAAGTCATTGTTATATAGAAGAACATCGCTTCCAATCGGATTAATATTCAGATTGATTTTATTTACATTTAATATATTTTGTACTTCATTACAGCGTCTCAATGCGAGTTCCCTGTTATAAAGAGATTCGCCGGTTCTGTCAGCAAAACCTTCGATTGTAACCATTGAATTTGCCATTATTCTCTGCTTAATTCCATCGAGTATTTTCTTGTGGTCAGGCTTTATGTTCGCTTTGTCATAATCAAATACGATTAAAGAAAATCTTTCAATCCTTTTATCCTCCTTCAATTCGTATCTTTTCTTTCTGATTGTTAACTGCTCGATATTAAGAAAAATTTCAGCATCTGCTTTCTGCTCGATATTATCACTTGTCGTTAATTTTATTTTGACCGGAGTATCAAGCTTTGGCAAAGGTTCTTTCTCAACATCCCATACCTGCTTTCCCGGTTCCTTTATTGTCATTCTGAGCGTAGTCGAAGAATCTTTAGGTGAATATTTTCTTAGAACACTCCCTGATTGTTCTACTGTTATGTCCCAACCGGTCAATTCAGCTTCGCAATATACATTAGGTTCAATCTCGACAACAGGTGGATTAGATTTTCTTTCAATTTCTTTAAGATAAACTGGCTTCAACAGTTCAAAACTTGTTGAACTTAGTTCTGCCCTCTGGTTCTCAATCTGGCCATCAATAACAGTGTTATTTCCCGGATTTTCAGGAAGGTTTCTTTCTTTTAAATTTATTCTTTCAGGTTTGATTCCCCAGATATTCACCAAATACTCTTTTACAGCTTCTGCTCTCTTTCGCGACAAATTCAAATTATTTGTTTCAGCACCAAGATTTTTGTTGCAACCTGTAAGTGTAATTTTCTCCTTCGGCATTTGCCTCATTCTATATCCGACAATATTGAGCAAGTCGGAATAAATATCCATAATGTTCCAATTCAGAGAATCCTCGACAAAAAAGTTAGTCTTGTTCTTTGTTAACAGATTCAATCCTGATGTATTAATATCAGAACTACCCTCTTTGAAGAAAACATGTGGAAGCAAAGGAAAACCTTCTTCGATTTCTGTTTCCTCGATAACTATTGTAGGTGTCTTCTGTCTCTTACCATCGGCACCAATGCCGAAAGCCTCAATAGCGGCTGTCAGCTTTGGTTTGGGCAATGGTACAACAGTATCAATCAGTTCAATCTTTTTAATTGGCGGTGGCTCGACATAAGGATAAAATGGAAATTTAATTGATGCTCCGAATTGCCAGTGTGTTGGTTTCCAATTAACTGCTGCCACATCGTTAAAAGGAATATAATATTTGATTTCCGGAGTTAAATATGTATTTTTTCCAATTGGAAGTTCATAACCAAGGCCCATCATTCCAAATAGTAAGAATGAGTTTTTATCAGGTATTTCAAGGTCATAATAATCATTTTGAATCAGCCTTCCATCAAGAAAAGTTACATTATTGGGTGAAATTAATTGTTCTTTCTGGCTCATTGTTCCTGTAACCATAAATCCTGCTTTTAAACCAAAACTTGCAATAAATCCTTCTAAAAATTTTATTTTAAATATTGGCTCAATACTTATGACACTAATCTTTGAATCGATTGTATGGTCCACCGAGACATTTTCAACAACAGTATTTCCATCTCTTATTACAGTTGTATTACCAATATTTTTATCATGCACCAAAAGTTCGGCACCGATTGAAGAATAACCTAATCTGCCTTCAAAAGACATATCAGGATTGACTTCATAATCAAACAATGCACCAAGGCTGAAACCACTGCCTGTGCCACTTGTAAAGCCTTTGCAGCAATTCGGGACAGGTGGTATTTCTTTGAAATCGGCACTATGCAAATTCAGATTATATCCGGCATATCCGCCGAGATAAAATATAGGATTCAAATTCGCTTTGACTGAATCAAAGTCATTACCCTGAGCATTGTCGAAGGGTAAAATAAAAGTAATTACAATCACAAATAAAATTTTAAATATTTTCATTTTTGTATTCTTCATTTTGAATTTTACATTCTACATTCTACATTTAATTCAGAATTATTTAACTACCATAACAGGCACTACCACCTGTTGTGTCGGCGATTTCAGTATTAAATAATACATCCCGCTCGATACATTCCAAATATCAAAATTAAAATGGTAATCAATATTTGAATTGAGATTAACATCCCAATTCTTAATTTGATTAATATCTCCGGTCAATCCCATCAGTTCAATTTTGTAATTGCCGGTTTCGAGAACTGTAATATTAACTTCCAAAAATTCATCAGCAGGATTTGGAGAAACTGACATAGTAATGGGAGTGCTATGTTTCAGTAATCTATCCTGACCTCGCCTGCAAATCTCAATTTCAAAACTACCGTCAATCATAGTTGGTGGATTAATCGAACCTCCACCCGTCCAATTGAAATCATACCATTTCAAATCAGTGTACGTTGTATCACCCAACAATGGATATCCAAAAATCTCAGTCAATAATGAATCTTTATCATTAATATCAAAGGAAAAAACTTCTATTCTAATGACAAAATACTTGTTGTCTCTATAAGTTGAAATAATATTTCCATTAATAAGCGATTCAGGATAGAAAAGAGTTGAATCAAATCCAATATCAGCTTTTAATGAGCAACAAGACAAAGAATCATTAGGATTTTCAAGCTTCCCATAAACCGGAATAGTATATCCGGGTAAATCAGGAGGAACATTTCGCAAGTGTGGCAACCATACAATAACAGACTTTGCCGGTGCACCATTACCACTAACGATAACACTTATACTGTCGTAGCATGTTTGCACCTGTATCCCAAATTGAAGAGTATCTTCATAATATCTGACCGAGTCAGGTGAAAACTGAATTCTTAATACAATACTGTCTCCCGGTTGTAATATTGTTGGAGGCATTGGGTCCGGTATTACACTAAAATAACCGACAAACGGAACAGAACTTATCGTTACAGGTATTAAACCTACATTTTTCAATATCAATAATTTTTCAACAGTTGTTCCTACAGTTACACTTCCAAAAGCAACTTGGTTAGGTACTAATACAATTCCGCTTCTTCTCTCTCCCCTGAGAACCGTTGTTACTTCTATTGTATCATTATTCATGAATACAGGAATGGCTAATTCGGCTTGCTTAACTCCATCAGTCGAACCTGTGGGTTTGAATTGAACATCAATAAAACTTGAATCACCAGGATTAAGAATTTTGGTATATATGTTTGTATCGAGAATATTAAATAATGATTTATCCGTTCCACGTAAAATAGGGATTGGCAATAATTCAATTGTAGCAGTTCCCGTATTAGTAACCATAACAGTCATCAGTGAATCTTCGCAGGGTGCAAGTATTCCGTAATCGAGACTTATTGTGTTTTCAATATTTCCAACCAGCCCTTCACCTGTTACATCAACTAAAAGGGAGTCAGGACAAGGTATATCAAAAATAAAACTCAGTCTCGCTGTTTGGACACCTCCACTTATAAAATTCATACTAATATCGAAATCTGCCGTTCCCCCGTTTGCCGCTATAAATGCAGTCTGTGGAGTAACACTAACATTCGTATTATCACTATCAACTCTTATAACGAGTACATTGAGTTCACCGTTGTTTGTTAATGTTATTGTTTGTGTTCGTATTTCTCCAATTGGCACAGCTCCAAAATCTATCATTAATGGAGCAGAAACTCTTATGCTGTCGCTTCTTCCTGTTAGTGGAACAACAATAATTGGCATCGATGGTTCATCCGTACTAATATTAAATTCAGCATTCTTTGTTCCTGAAGCACCTGCCGAAGGAATAAATTCAATTATATAAGTCTCACTATTGTTTGGTTGAAGAGTGTAAGGTACAGTAGCAGGCTCAGAAATAATTCTGAAGAATGAAGGATTGGCACCTGTAATTTGTCCTCTCGATGTTATACTGACAGCTCCTGTTCCCCTGTTGGTAACTATAATTGTATCAAGTTTTGACTGGCACATCCCGAGTAACCCGTAATCAATTGAATATTTATTCAACTCAATCAAAGGCATGACAGAATTGCCTTTTATTTTGACATTGGCAGTATCAATACATGAAGTACCCTGCATTTCAGAATAAACGACATATATAGTTGAATCGCTTCCTTCAACGGTTGGTGCATATTCAATATAGATTTCAATACTTTCACCATTTTTAAGTAGAACCGGAACTGCAGGAACAGAATATAAAACTCTAAATGGTGGAGAAAGATTTGGCAAAGTAGTTATAAGTGCATCGCTTGAACCTGTGTTTCTCAGTACAGTTGTTAATGTATCCCTCAATCCAACTTTTATATCTGTAAAAATCACATCATTCGAGAAAGCAAGGTCTGCTCTAACACCTTCGCCTAACAATGTCAGTGAATCAATAATAGTATTGCATTCCATACTTCTTATGAAATATTTTGCAGTTGTAATTCCTTCAGTTTTTGGTTTGAAGGAAATATACAGGGTGCTTGTGTCTCCGGCAGGGATATTTCTCTTTCCAAAAATACCTCCATCAAAATCGGAGGTCACAGAAAATGTAGGGTCATTAAGATTGATCGCTATACTTGAATAGTTTCTCAATGCAAATGTTGTATCTTTCTTATTCCCCACACATACTTTCCCAAAATCAATTATATCTATAGAATTTTGTAAAGAAATATCATTTAAATCAAACCTGATTGAATCTATATTCACTTCAAACGCTACCTGCCAGGGCTTGTATCTCGATTCATAATCATTGTTAAATATTATTAGAGTATCACGAATAATTCCTGTCTGACCGGGCTGGTAGGTGTATCTCACAATAACTTCCTGCGAATCAGCAGGTGCTACCGACACAATATTTGTCGGAGATACTATTGAAAAACCACTCCCCGGATTTTTAAAGCCTGATGAATCCATCCTTAAAATTAAATTAGCTTTCCCGATATTATAAATCTGTAGTGTATCATCATGTGTATTCCCTTCGCAGCCGACAATCCTGAATGAAATCAAAGTATCACTGTCAATAACCGGAAGCTGAATTATTCGGAAAATGTTCGCAGCAGATTGCGACATCACTGCATTTGGGTCCCATAGATGGTCGGTCATATTCTGGAATGGATTTGTTACATCCTGAATAACTGCAAAAAAGTATAAAGAATCATTACCCTGTAAGTCGAGAGGAATATTCCATCTTTCTGTCGGAGTAAGAACCTGTAAAATTTCCTGCCAGTTTCCAGATTCGGATTTTAAGAAATAATGCAAATTCTCTCCGACATTACTACTGCCTGTTAAATTGAATTGCCTTTTAACAAAATTGGATGTATCTGTCGTTGGCCCTCTAAATTTTGTTGCTTCAGGAGGCACTGTAAGAGGACCAAAATTCCAAACGGGGTAATCGTGCCTGATTCTTCCGGCTCCGCCCGGGACACCGCCACCCATTCCACCGGAAGTATTAGCTGATCCTCCGTTTATACCAATTCTCGTGTGGTACGAAACACTACCGCCCGAACCTCCTCCGCCATGAGCGCCATTATCGCCCGTATGTCCTTCTCCGCCAATTGCTGTTAATGTTACGTTCGAAATAATCGGTGCATATAATCTGCTAGCACCACCGCCGCCGCCGCCTGAACCTGAACATTCAATTGCAGCAAATGGATTAAGTTTTTGCGGATTACCGCTCGCACCTCCTGAACCACCGGCAATTGGAACTACCATGCTATTTCCATGCATCCTGCCGCCATTCTGAGTTCCTGAACTGATGCCATTCGTAGCATATCCTCCGGAACCTCCGTTTGTCCTTTGACGATAGCCGCTTCCGCCGCCGAATCCGCCCATTGGGTCATCTGTATAGCCATCAGCAGTGCCGACACCAGGCTTTCCAAAGGGATGTCCTGTACCTCCACCCGATGCTTCATAAGATGTTGGATTCTGTTTGGGAGGATAAATTCCATTCAGACTATATCCTTTAGAAGGATTGCTCCCTGTTCCAAATCCTACTGACTTAAAACTACCACCACCAAAGACCCTGTTCTCACCTCCCATACCTCCGCCGGTAAATCCATTTCCTCCGTCATCACCCTGTGAGCCACTCGTGTTTACATCGCAAAATCTGCCGCCACCACCGCCGCCACCGGGGCCGCCATGTCCGCCATGGCCACCAACAGATATTTCACCGTCAACGGAAATCATTGTGTTGTTTCCTCCTTGTGCCTTACCTATTGATAATAGAACAAAAGGCAAATATCCTTCATTTGCAGTTGTTGATGGATCGCAATCCAATTTGGAAACGAAACAAGTATCGTTCGGCAAAATTAATGAATCTACAACCATGGCTCCGCGCTTCGACCTTTTACCAAGCTGTCCCTGTCCTAATATTCGTTCAGCAACTCCGCTTTTATCTCCAAACTGATATGGATTAACAATATAAAAAGTGTCTATGTTCGATTGAACTCCTAAAACTGTTACACGAATCTGAATTCTGAAATTAGCCGATAGTTGCTCCCAGTCCCATGAATTTGGATTCACCGAGGGATGTATGAATACCTGTGATGAAATCATTCTTCCGCCCCAGCTTACTATAATCGGACCAAAAATAATTTTCTGTGTGTCTGCAGGATTCACACATTCAAGCCTGACTGGGTCACCGGGATTATTAAAATAAAAACCATCCATCCCAAAAGTTTGAGCTGATGCAGGCACATTATCCGGGTCAAACGGGCAAATCACATCAACATATACATTCATTCCCGGAGCTCCAATGTCAGGAATAATATATGATATTCGCGGCTGTGAAATCACTATAGAAGTTAATGTTAACATCAGAATCGAAGTGAGAAGCAAAAACTTTTTCATGCAAGTTCCTTTATTTTTTTTTTAATTATTTCAAAATCACAAGATAAAATTAATAACTTATTTAAAAGAATGCAATCATTATTATTTATTGTTATTTAAAATAAAATTAACATGGCTTGGATTTTGCTAATTTTGTTAATAAATATTATAAAGAAAAAATGAATCTAACAGAGATAATAAATAAATTTCTTGAGTATTGCAGATTAGAACGCAATTATTCGCCGCATACTGTTCTGAGCTATAGTTTAGCTCTGCATCAGTTCTGTGTTTATTTGGAAACGGAATATTCAATCATTCCTGACTTGAATGAAATTACAACTAATGATGTCAGACCATTTCTTGGCTGGCTGCATGATAACGGTAAAGACAAAAGTTCACTCAAACAGAAAATATCTGCCGTCAAATCTTTCTTTAAATTTTGTCAGAAAAAAGGATTCATTGAAAGAAATCCTGCGGCATTGGTAATCACACCAAAGACACCAAAACGCCTGCCATCCTTTCTATTGGAAAATGAAGTAACAGAATTATTCAAACAATTTAATCCCGATATAGCAGAAGATTCGAGAAACCTCGCCTTGATTGAATTAATATACAGCTCAGGTTTGCGTATCAGCGAGGCTCTTCAACTAAACGTGAAGGATATTAATTTTTCAACAAAGTCTGTAAAAGTTCTCGGCAAAGGTAGAAAAGAACGTGTCGTACCAATAGGCTCCAAGGCATTACAAGCCTTGACGAATTACATTAAGAAAAGAAAAGAATTGGCTCATCAAATTGATGATAGTTCTTTATTTATTTCAATTCACGGAAAAAGATTGAGTTCGGTTGCGGCATATCGAATAATAAATAGAGCTATGCAGGGAATAACAGAAGCCAAGAGGAAAAGTCCTCATGTGCTTCGTCATTCTTTTGCCACTCATCTGCTCGACCATGGTGCTGATATTCAGTCGGTCAGCGAAATGCTCGGGCATGAGTCTCTCTCGACAACCCAGATTTACACCCACGTCTCGGTTGACAGGCTGAAAGAAGCTTACAAAAAAGCACACCCCAAGGCTTAATCAATTACGAATTACGATTTACGATTTACGATTTGTGCTGTCCTAAATAGCGTTGACTTTTGAATCAACAAAAAGGAGGAAAAACTATGGACAGCAGTAAGAAAAAGAGTAAACACCTATATTATCCTCGACAACAAAGGATATTTAGTTTAGAATTAAA